>Ga0247844_1002009_pt1 | contig 34580 bp, 31 predicted proteins | sample LaCtaG_FD_192421 | JGI IMG/M metagenome (GOLD analysis project Ga0247844, IMG submission 192421) | Freshwater microbial communities from meromictic Lake La Cruz, Castile-La Mancha, Spain - LaCruzMarch201714.5m_1 | ecosystem: Environmental > Aquatic > Freshwater > Lake | place: Spain: Castile-La...
TGGCGGTCCATATACATGTCCTTGGGGGTCGGGATTTTTGCGTGGCGGTCGGGGTGGGCCTGAACCACGGCGACGGGGTCGGCGGCGACGGCTGAGGCGGGCACCCGCTCGTCCAGCAGGGCGTGGACGAAACTGGAGTTGGCGCCGTTCTCCAGCAAGCGGCGGACCAGATAGGGCAGCAGATCCTCATGCCCACCGACGGGGGCATAGGCACGGACGGTCAGCCGTGTGTCAGGGGTGCCGAAGGTCTCGGCGGCGGCCTCGTACAGGGCCTCGCCCATGCCGTGCAGGCGCTGGAACTCGATCCTGACGCCCGCATCCCTGGCCATGCGGTGGACGGCGGCCAGGGAGTGGGCGTTGTGGGTGGCGAACTGGGCATAGAGGTGCGGGGCCGCCTCGATCATGGCGCGGGCGCAGACGAGGTAGTTCAGGTCGGTCGAAGCCTTGGTGGTGAAGACCGGATAGTCGGTGCGGCCCATGACCTGGGCGCGCTTGATCTCGGTGTCCCAGTAGGCACCCTTGACCAGCCGGACCATCAGGCGTCGCCCGGAAGCGCGGGCGAGGTCGGCGACGCGGGCGATGACCTCGGGCCCGCGCTTCTGATAGGCCTGAACGGCCAGACCCAGCCCGGTCCAGTCGCCCAGCGACGGTTCGTGCGCCAGCCGGTCCAGCAGCTTCAGCGACAGGGCCAGGCGGTCGGCCTCCTCCGCATCCATGGTGAAGTTGATGTCGGCGCCCGCCGCGATCCGGGCCAGGCGCAGGATGCGGGGATAGAGCTCGGTCCAGACGCGGGCCTCGTGCGGGGCCTCATAGCGGGGCGACAGGGCCGACAGCTTGACCGAGACGCCGTGGCCGGCCTCGGGCCCCTGCCCCCGGGCGGTCTTGCCGACGGCGGTGATGGCGTCGGCATAGATGGTTTCATAGCGCTCGGCGTCGGCGGCCGTGCGCGCGCCCTCGCCCAGCATGTCGAAGCTGCACAGCCAGCCCTCGCGGCTGGAGCGCTTCAGGGCCGCCTCGATGGTGCGGCCGACGACGAACTGCTCGCCCATGATGCGGACGGCGGCGGCGACGGCCTGGCGGATCACCGGCTCGCCCAGCCGGCCGGCCACGCGGGTCAGGAAGCCCGGCAGGTCAGTCTTGGCCTGTTCGTCGGCATCGACCAGCCGCCCGGTCAGCATCAGGCCCCAGGTGGAGGCGTTGACGAACAGGCTGTCGGACTGGCCCAGATGGCTGGCCCAGTCGGCGGAACCGATCTTTTCCGCGATCAGGCGGTCGCGGGTGTCCTCGTCGGGGGTGCGCAGCAGGGCCTCGGCCAGACACATCAGGGCCAGACCCTCGCGGGTGCCGAGGCTGAACTCCTGCAGGAAGCTTTCGACCACGCCCTGTTTCTTCTGGCTGTGGCGGGCGTGCTCGACCAGGGCCACGGCGTCGGCGACGACGGCGGCGCGGTCGGGGCCGGTCAGGGGCGCGGTGGCCAGCAGGGCGGCGATGCGCGTCGGCTCATCGGCGAACTTGCCGTGGTCCAGGGTGTCCCAGTCCTGCGAAAGCGCGACCGGGGGCGTGACGTGTGCGTGCATGGCGGGCTCTTACCCCGATCAAATGGCCGGCGCCACCGACCCGATTGACGCCACGCGACGCCGGGATTATGTCTCTCATTTGAGATACAGGAGATGGTCATGGCCGCGACCGCGATGCTGCACGTTCGGATGGACGAAGACCTCAAGGCGCAAGGCAATGCCGCCCTGGCCGCGATCGGCCTGTCGGCGGCCGACGCTGTGAGGCTGCTGTACCACCGCATCGTGGCGGATCAGGCCTTCCCCCTGGAACTCAAGGTGCCCAATGCCACGACCCTCGAGGCGATGGCGGAGATCGATGCCATGCGCAAATCGGGTGCGGCGGGCTTTGAAAGCGCGGAGGCCCTGTTCGAATCCCTCAATGACTAAGGGCGCGCGGGACAAACGCGCCGTCCACCCTCGCGCGGCAAAATACACAAAGGCATTCAGCAAGGACTGGGAGCGACTATCCGGTTCGGGCCGCTACGATATGCATCGGCTGAAGTCCGTTATCCTGCTGTTGATCGCCAATGACGCCCCTCTCTCTGCCGAGTGGAAGGATCATCCCCTGAAAGGCGGTTGGGCAGGCTATCGCGAATGCCATATCGGCGGCGACTTCCTGCTGATCTACCTCATCGATGACTCCGAAGGAAAAGGCGGCACGGCATACTTCGCCCGTATCGGGACCCACGCCGATCTCTTCAACGAATAGGCCGTGAAGGCTGGGCGGTGATCCATCTCGCCTTCCGGCCCGCAAGCCGCTAGAGGTTGCGACCTTGTTAACTCGGCACGAGCCACCGCCCACCCATGCGCATCGTTCTGGCCACTGACGCCTGGGAGCCCCAGGTCAACGGCGTCGTCCGCACCCTGACCCGCACCGTGGCCGAGTGCCGCGCGATGGGCCATGAGATCGAGGTCATCGAGCCCAGCCAGTTCCGCACCATCCCGGCCCCGACCTATCCGGAGATTCGCCTGGCCCTGGGCGCGGAAGAGGAAATCCGCGAGCGGCTGAGGGCCATCGAGCCGGAAGCCGTCCATATCGCCACCGAAGGGCCGATCGGCATCGCCACACGACGCATCTGCGTGGAGTGGAAACTGCCCTTCACCACCAGCTATCATACGAAATTCCCTGAATATATCTCCGCGCGCTTCCCGGTGCCGGTGCAGGTCGGCTATGCCTATATGAAGTGGTTCCACAAGCCGTCGGGACGGCTGATGGTGGCCACGCCGACGCTTAAGGCCGAGCTGGAAGAGCATGGGTTCAAGAACATCTCGCCCTGGACGCGGGGCGTGGACACCGAACAGTTCCGCCCCGATCTGGAGCGGATCTTCGACAGTCTGGGCGGCAAGACATGGGCGCGGCCATTCTGGCTGAACGTCGGCCGGGTGGCGGTCGAGAAGAATATCGAGGCCTTCCTGGAGACCGACCTGCCGGGCACCAAGATCATCGTCGGCGACGGGCCGGCGCGCGCCGATCTGGAAACCCGCTATCCGGAGGCCAGATTCCTGGGGGCGCGGTTCGGCGAGGAGCTGGCGCGCTGTTTTCGGGATGCGGACGTGTTCGTCTTCCCCAGCTGGACCGACACCTTCGGGCTGGTCATCCTGGAGGCCATGGCCGCAGGCACGCCGGTCGCCGCCTATCCGGCGCACGGGCCCATCGACCTGATCCCCGGATCGAACGCCGGGGCCATCGACGAGGACCTGAAGACCGCCTGCATGAAGGCGCTGGAGTGCGACCGCGCGGTGGTCCGTGCCTATGCCGAGACCTTCAGCTGGCGCGCCTCGGCCGAACAGTTCGTGCAGAACCTCGAGCCCTATCCGGAGCCCCAGCGCGGGCGGTTCTGGCGGCGGCTGAGGCGGATCGCGCGGGTGCGCAGGCGCGCGGCGGCCTGAGCCCTATTTTTCGGGCCGCGCCATGGGGCTGAGCGCCGTGGCGATACCCCGCTGGGCCACCAGTTCCGGCTCCGGCAGCGGCACCAGACCGCGATCCTGCAGATAGCCGCCCTGCCCCACGGCCGCTTCCGACGTGAACTCGATCAGGAACTGCTGCAGGCCGGGGGTCACGCCGATGTGGGCCTTCTTCACATAGATGAAGAGGCTGCGGGCCAGGGGGTAGGAGCCGTCGGCGATGGCGGCGGCGGTCGGATAGACGCCGTCGATGGTCTCGGCCTTCACCGTATCGAGGTTCTGCTCGAGGAAGGAAAAGCCGAACACGCCCAGCGATCCCGGCGTGCGGGTCAGGGTCTGCAGGATGGCGTTGTCGTTCTCGCCCGAGTCGACCCAGCTTCCATCCTCGCGCACCGTATGGGCCAGACTTTCGAACCGGTCCTTGTCCTCGGCTTCGACCGCGGCGGCGGCCGGGACCAGCTTGGCCCCCGGCGTCATGCCGAGCTCGAGGAAGGCGTCGCGGGTGCCGGACGTGGGCGGCGGGCCATAGACCTGGATGCGCTGGTTGGGCAGGCCGGGATTGACCTCGTTCCAGGTGCGGGCCGGGTTCAGGACGAAGGTGCCGTTCGGACCCGGGACTTCCTTGGCCAGGCCCTCGTACAGATCGTTCAGTTCGAAGTTGAAGCTGTTGCCGGTGCGGGAGGTGGCGACGACGATGCCGTCATAGCCGATCTTCAGCTCGATGATGTCGGTGACGCCGTTCGCGGCGCACTTGTCGAACTCGGACTGTTTCATCTGGCGCGAGGCGTTGGCGATATCGGGGGTCGAGGGGCCGATGCCCTGGCAGAAGGCCTGGATGCCGCCCCCGGTGCCCAGCGCCTCGACGCGCGGCGGCGAGGCCTCGGGGTTGTTGCGGGCGAAATTCTCGGCGACCCGTGTGGCGAACGGAAAGACGGTCGACGATCCGGCCGCCCAGATGCCGTCGCGCGAGGCCTGGGGCCCGCCCTGGCCACAGGCGGCGACCGACAGCGCCAGCACCGCGGCAGCGGTTACAAAGAGGCGGCGAGGCAGGGTGGTCGACATCAGTACGATCTTTCAGAGCGACGAATCTGCGACGCTTAAAGCAGACGTTTGCGCATGGCCTGTGACAGCATGTCGATCAGGGTCACGGCGACCACCACGATGACCACGATGGCCGCGACCTCGTTGAACCTGAAACCGTTCATCCGGTCATACAGAAGCTGACCGATGCCCCCGGCCCCGATCACGCCGAGGATCGTCGCGGAACGGCTGTTCGATTCAAACCGATAAAGGGCGAACGAGGTCCAGAGCGGCGCCACCTGGGGAATGATGCCCCAGACAATCTCGTGCAGACCTGTCGCCCCGGTCGCCCGCACACCCTCGACCGGACCCTTGTCGATCGCCTCGACGGCTTCGGAAAATAGCTTGGCGAGGACACCGGCCGTGTTCAGCGCAATGGCCAGAACCCCGGGCAGAGGGCCCAGACCCACTGCGACCACGAACAGAAGGCCGATGACCAGATCCGGGACCGAGCGCAGCAGGTTCATCACCAGGCGCACCGGCGTCACCACCCATATCGGCGACACGTTGCGGGCCGCCGCCAGGCCCATAGGGACGGCCGCGAACACGGCCAGAAAGGTGCCCCAAAGGGCGATCTGGATCGTCTCCCACATCTTTTCGACGAACAGCTTCCAGTCCGTGAAATCGGGTCGAAGCAGCTCGATCGCAAAACTGCGGGTGGCCTCATTATTGGCGAACAGTCGGCCCACATTCTTCAGATCGACGTCGCCGATGCTGTAGACGAGGACAGCCGCCACGCCGCCCCAGACCAGGACGTCGAGCCCCCACGCACCGAGAGATCTGGACGGGGCCTTTGGAATGACGGCGGCCGGCGTGACGCTCAAGGCTGGACCTCGCGCAACGAGCGCAGACGTTGCAGTTCGGCCTCGGCGGCCGCCACCCCCGCCGTATCATCCGACCTGCGGGCGTCGGAAAGCTGCTGATCGGCGATCATCTCCCGGACCGGGTTCAGGTAGGAGTTATCGGCGGCGCGGAACTGCGAATAGTTCAGCCCCGCCAGAACCTGACGCTGGCGATCGGCCTCTACGCCCTCGCCCTGGCCATAGGTCAGGAAGAAGCTGCGGATCTTTTCCTTGATGACGGGATCCAGGTCCGAGCGCAGGACGATGCCGGATTCCGGAATCGGCGGGGACTGCCAGATTTCCTGAATCTGGGCGGCGATCTGCGGGTTCTCGCGGGTCAGGAAGACGGTGTTGACCGTGTTGGAGGTGGCGACGTCCACCACCCCGGTGGCCACGGCGAAGGCATTGGCCTGGTGGTTGGCGGAGCGGACCGTCTTGAAGCAGACCGCCGGGTCGATCGGCGGGGTCCGGGCGTTGAACAGGAAGGTCATGGGGGCGAGCGTGCCCGAGGTCGACACGGCGTCGCCGATGCCGAAGTCGAACCGTTTTCCGCAGTCCAGGACCTGATCCAGGGTGATGCCGGAGCCCGTCTTGACGATGATGGTGGAGCGATAGCTGTCGGACCCCGCCTTGTCGACGGTGCGGGCGATAACCTCGGCGTCGGCTCGGTCGATGGCCTCGACCGAGGGCTTGGCCGACAACCAGGCGACCTGGGTCTGGTTGCCCTTCATGGCCTCGACCAGGACGGTGTAGTTGGAGCCGAAGAAGGGTTTGACCGGCACGCCGATGGCCTTCGACATGTCATCCAGCAGCGGCTGCCACAGGGGGCCGGCCGAGGCCTGGCTTTCAGCCGACAGGATGGCGAAGTCGATTTCGGTGGGGGCGCCGCCCGGCCTGGCGTCGTCGCTGTTGCCGCCGCAGGAGGACATGCCAACCCCGATGGCCGTCAGAAGGGCACCGGCGATCACACCGGCGGCGAATTTGCGGGTCCGGCTCATGCTTTGGCTTCCCAGAACGCGTCCTCGAACTCGGGACCGTAGATGTCGATGAGGGTGGGGGTGTCGAGGCTGGTCGAGAGGCCGTCGTAGACGATCTTTCCGGCCTTCAGGGCGATGACGCGGTCGCAGTACCGGATGGCATAGTCGACCTGGTGCAGGGTGACGATGACGCCGAGGCCGTCACGCCGGTTCAGCTCGACCAGCAGTTCCATCACCTTGCGGGCCGAGACGGGATCCAGAGAGGCGACGGGCTCATCGGCCAGGATGCCCTGCGCGCCCTGGACCAGGGCCCGGGCGATGGCACCGCGCTGCTGCTGGCCGCCCGACAGGGTGTTGGCGCGCTGGGCGGCATAGTCCGAGACGCCGACGCGGTGGAGCGCCGCCATGGCGCGGTCCTTGTCTGCGGACGGCCAGGCGCCGAGAAGGCCCTGCCAGGCCGGCAGGCGGCCCAGCGCGCCCAGCATGACGTTGGAGAACAGGGTGAGCCGGCCGACCAGGTTGAACTGCTGGAAGATCATGCCGACCTTCTGACGCGCGGCACGAACGGCCCCGGTGAGGCGGCCGTTCCTCTGCACGCAGACGCCGAAGACGTCGATCTGGCCGTTTCCGGGATCGATCGACTGGAGGCCGGTGATGGAGCGCAGCAGGGTCGACTTGCCCGATCCGGAGGGACCGATCAGGGCGACCATCTCTCCGGCCGCGACGGACACGCTGACGCCGTCCAGCGCCTTGCGGGCCCCGAAGGTTTTGGACACGTCGCGGACCACGACCATCCGGGTCATGAGGGGGCCGGGCGCGGAGCTGACGGCGGATGAACTCATGAACTCGCTGACGGCGGCTGTGGAAACAGGCGCCGAATGCCGCGAGTGACGCGGTCCGGCAAGCCTTCATGCCACGGGGGTCGCACCGTCGTCCAGCATGACGGCGTCGACGGGGATGCGACGTTGAAATCAAAGACAATCCGGGTTCGGAGCAGCTGACCGGCCGCGTCAACCTGCCACAAAAAAACCTCTTTACATGACAGTCCCGTGACCCTACATCGCGCCTTCCGGCGGACCCCGTAGGTCTACACGTTTGCGCTGCTAACGCCGGCTGGGTTTAACAATTACAGGGGTTTACGTGAATTGCGCACGTATCAATTTCCCCTGGACCTGGTCCGCGAGCGGTCCCCTGAACGTCCAGTCGCACTCGTGCGGCCGCGTTCGGTTTCCGTAGCGGCGCGCTGGTTCCAGGATAATCTCAAGGCTGACGTCTTCTATGCCGTGAAGGCAAACCCGTCGCGCTGGGTCATCGAGACCCTGCAGGATGCCGGCGTCAAAGGCTATGATGCGGCTTCGATCGCCGAGATCGAACTCGTGCGCTCGGTCGATCCCGACGCGCGCATCGCCTTCATGCACCCGGTCAAGAGCCGGTCCGCGATCACCCGGGCCTATTTCGACCACGGCGTCCGCACCTTCTCGCTCGATTGCGAGGACGAACTGCAGAAGATCCTCGACGCCACCGGCGGGGCGAGCGATCTGAACCTGCTGGTGCGCATGGCGGTCTCGGCCGACGGCGCGGCCTATTCGCTGTCGGGCAAGTTCGGCGTCTCCACCGACCAGGCTCCGGCCCTGCTGCTGGCCACGCGCCGGGCGGTAAGGGACGGGCTGATGGGCGTCTGCTTCCACGTGGGGTCGCAGTGCATGCGTCCGACCGCCTATCAGGCCGCCATGGCCCAGGTCGGTCGTGCGATCCTGCGCGCCGGCGTGATCGTGGACATCGTCGACATCGGTGGCGGCTTCCCGTCCGTCTATCCGGGCATGGTGCCGCCGGACATGAGTGAATATGCCGACGCCATCCATCGCGGCTTCAACGAAATGCCCGTGTCGGAAACGACCGAGCTGTGGTGCGAGCCCGGCCGGGCCCTGGTCGCCGAATCCTCGTCGATCCTGGCCCGCGTGGACCTGCGCAAGGGCGACGCCCTGTATCTGAACGACGGGTCCTATGGCTCGCTGTTCGATGCGACCCACTCGCGCTGGCCCTTCCCGACCAAGCTGGTCCGGGACGGCGAGGCCTCGGCCGATCTGAAGCCGTTCCAGTTCTATGGACCGACCTGCGATTCGATCGACCACATGCCGGGTCCGTTCTGGCTGCCGGCCGACATCCGGGAAGGCGACTTCATCGAGATCGGCATGCTGGGCGCTTACGGCGTCGCCATGTCGACCGGCTTCAACGGCTATGGCGAGCACGAGCTCGCCGCGGTCGAGGACGCCCCGATGGCGTCGCTGTACGGCCTGGCCCCCCGCTCCATCCCGACCGTGCGCACCACGGCGGAAGAGCAGGCCCGCAAGGTCGTGCGGCTGTCACGTCCCAAGGGCAAGGCGGGTCAACGCAAGAAGGCACGTCGCTAGATCCGGGGCCAAAACCGTCACTTTGACGTTCTAATCAGCAGCGGCCCGTCGCTCCGTCCGGGCCGCTGTTTCTTTTGACGACGGGCGCTCAAACCAAAGGGAAACCCGCGAGATGAACGCACCCGTTCAGAAGAATACCAAGGCCGAGCTGCTGCAGAACGTCGTCGAGCATGTCGACATCACCAGCTTCGACGCGCGGCCGATCATCGATTCGATGCGCAAGATGTCGTTCAGCTCGCGCGACACGGCCCGCGCCGCCGACATCTTCAACATGGCCATCGAAGACAAGGACTGCTCGCCGTGGCTGATCCTGGCCGGTTCGACCTCGGCCGGCGGCTGCATGCACGTGTACCGGGACATGGTGAAGTTCGGGATGATCGACGCCGTGGTGGCCACGGGCGCCTCCATCGTCGACATGGATTTCTTCGAGGCCCTGGGCTTCAAACACTACCAGGCCGCCGGCGAGGTGGACGACAACGTCCTGCGCGACAACTATATCGACCGGATCTACGACACCTATATCGACGAGGAAGAACTCCAGGCCTGCGACCACACCATCCTGGAAATCTGCAACCGGCTGGAGCCGCGCGGCTATTCCAGCCGCGAGTTCATCTGGGAGATGGGCAAGTGGCTGTCGGAAGGGAATGCGAAGAAAGAGGGCTCGCTGATCCAGACCGCCTATGAAGAGGGCGTGCCGATCTTCTGCCCGGCCTTCGTCGATTCCTCGGCCGGGTTCGGTCTGGTCAAGCACCAGAAGGAGCGGATCGCAGAGGGCAAGCCCTATCTGATGATCGATGCGGTCGCCGACTTCCGCGAACTGACCGACATCAAGATCGCGGCGGGCGTCACCGGCCTGTTCATGGTCGGCGGGGGTGTGCCCAAGAACTTCGCCCAGGACACGGTCGTCTGCGCAGAGATCCTGGGCATCGAGGCCGAGATGCACCGCTATGCGGTCCAGATCACGGTCGCCGATGTCCGCGACGGGGCCTGCTCGTCCTCGACGCTGAAGGAGGCGGCGTCGTGGGGCAAGGTCCAGACCACCCACGAACAGATGGTCTTCGCCGAAGCCACCACGGTCGTGCCGCTGATCGGCTCGGACGCCTATCACCGGGGTGCCTGGAAGAACCGCGACAAGCGCCGCTGGGCCAAGCTGTTCGGGAAATAGGGGCGCACGACAGGCCTCCCCCACCGGGGGGAGGTGGCGCAGCGCGTCGGTGCCGTGACGCTGGAGGGCGGGGCCGCGAGCGGGTCGGACGACGACCCGGATCAGGCCTCCGTGGATCGCACCATGGCCGGGGAGGGGCGGGCCGAGGCGAAACGCGAAGACGAGACCGACCCCGTCGGGGGCTGATCGCCTTGCTGTCGCCGCACCGATAGGCCACGGTAACCGCAACGAAAAGGCTTTCAGGACGTCCCGGGATGAAGCGTATTGTAGCGGTCGCACTGATGGCGAGCGCGGCCGGACTGGCGGGCTGCGACCGGACGGCGGTCGATTCAACGGTGACCGCAGAGCCACCGCCCGCCGCACCACCGACGGCGACGGTCGCCTCGGAGACCCCGATGACACCCCCCGCCGATACCGCCTCCCCTGCGGCCCGGCCGATCGTCGAGGGGGCACCGGCCTTTGCCGTCCTGTATCCCGGCGGAGAGATCGAAGCGCCGCCCACCGTCGCCACGAGCGCGGCCGGCCCCGGGGGGCTGGTGGCCTTCCGCACCGACGCGGACCCCGCGACCGTCGTCGAATTCTATCGCGCCCGCGCCGAGGCGGCGGGCCTGTCGTCGGTCATGGCGATGAACATGGGTGACGCCCGGTCCTATGGCGCGGCCAAGGCCGATGCGGGGGCGAACCTGCAGGTGGTCGCATCGCCCGTCGAAGGGGGCCAGACGTCCGTGCAGCTGAGCTGGAGCGCCGGGGGGTGAACCGGTACGTCGTCGCCGCCGTCATCGCGCTCGGCGGCCTCGGAGGGGCCTGCGCGGCCCAGGCCCCGTCGGCGATGCGGGCGACCGCCGCCACCCCCGCAGGGTTTCTCGGGTCGGGCGCGCTGCAGACCCTGGTCGATGCCGTGCCACCGCCGCCCTTCGAGGGATCGCCCGGGGCCCTGGCCGATGTGGCGGCCTCCGAACGGCTGCGGGTGCTGGAAGACACCGACCGCTGGACCCTGGCCACGCGCCATGCCGAGCTGCGTCCCGCGATCGCCGTTTCCCATTTCGATTGTGTCGTCGGCGCGCAACTGACGGCCGGGGCGGCCCCGTCGCTGGTCGCCCTGCTGGACCGGGTGCTGATCGATGCCAATGCTGCGGCGGAGCTGGGCAAGGCCCGCGCGTTCCGGCCGCGGCCCGTCGGCGTGGATGCCGGGCGCCGGTCCTGTCAGGTCGTCTCCGCGGCCGGACGCGCCAGCGCCTCCTACCCCTCCGGCAGCGCGTCGGTGGGAGCGGCCTATGGCGAGGTGTTCGCCCGGCTGGTGCCGGACCGCGCCGTCGAGGCGCGCGAGATGGGTCGCCAGATCGGGATCAGCCGCCTGGTCTGCGCCATGCACTATCCGTCGGACGTGGAAGCGGGCCGGACCCTGGGGGTCGCCGTCGTCGCAGCCGAGGTGGCCGATCCGGCCTTCGCGCCGGCCATCAAGGCCGCCCGGGCCGATCTGGACCGCGTGCGCGCCACCGGCCTGACCAGCCCCGCCTGTGCGGCCGAGCGGCTGGCCCTGGCCACGCCCCTGCCCTGACCGCCTGATGCCGCCGGCCCTTCCTCCCGTCGTCGAGGCGCGCGCCTGTACGGGCGAGGAGATCGCCGCCCTGACGGCCGATGCGCCCATGCCGATCGTTCTGACCTGTCGCGCGACCCTGACGGCCGGACAGTCGGTGACGCGGCGAGTCCTGTTCGAGGGGGCCGCATCGTCCGGCGCGGGGATCGCCTGCAATGGCGCACAGATCGGGCGGGCGGGCCTGGCCTCCAGCGTCCGGGCTCCGACGGTCCTGATCCAGTCGGTGACGACCTCCTCAGGGTGGAGCCGACCGACCGACGTCACGCTGGATGGCTGTGTGGTCCATGGCAATATCCGGGTGCGCGGCATGGGGGCGGGTGCGGACGTGGACCGCCTGCGGGCCTCCTCGCGGACACCGGACCATACGGCGGCGGCCCAGGCGGCCGCGCCGACGCGCATCCGGCTGACGGACCTGACCCTGATCGGGACCGGATCGATCCCCCTCTATGTCGGACCCGGGGTGACGGACCTGACGTTCGAGGGTTCCCGCGTCTCCGGACGGTCGGTCTCGACGGCCGTCTATCTGGACGCCGAAAGCGCAGGGAACACCATTCGCCATGTGTCCTTTCGCATCCGCACGGGTCGCGAGCAGATCGCCGTCGACGGCTCGGCGCGCAACCGGATCGAGGCGAACCGCTTCGCCCTGGGCGGACGCGGCGGGGTCTTCCTGTATCGCAACTGTGGCGAGGACGGCGTCATCCGGCACCAGACGCCGTCGGACAACGTCGTCACCGGCAACACCTTCACCGGCGCGCGCTGGCTGTGGCCCAACGCCGTGGTGGTCGGGTCGCGCGAGGGGCGCAGGCGCTATTGTGCGGCCGACACGGGCTGGTCGTTCGGATCCAGCGCCGACGACGGCGACCACGCCGATCGCAACGTCGTCGAGGACAACCTGATCCGCTTCGGCTGGTAACCGTTCCAGACCGTTCGTCGGCTCATTTGGCGCGGGTCGCAAGGTTCATCACGGCGAGCACAACGCGGTCACAGCGGACACGACGGGACCGGGCGGTTGTCGCGTTTTTCGATCTTTCCGGCATTGAAACGAGACAAGGGCGGCTTTGCCGCCGATCCTCCCTTCGATGAGTAATCGAGCCTGGCCGAAGCAATCGGTGACGGCGCCACGGTCGCGATCCCGTCGTGTCCGCTGTGGCCCGTTGTGCTCGCCGTGATGAACCCGTCTCGCTGGACGCCCATGCGTCAACTGAAGCGCCGATTGCTCTAGGCCGGTCGGGGCGCGACCAGTGCGCCGTAGAGGTCGGTGCGGCGATCGCGGAAGAAACCCCAGGCCGCGCGGTGTCGGTCGATGTAGTCGAGGTCGAAGGTGTGAACCAGCACGCCCTGGTCGTCGCGGCCGAAGCTCTCCACCAGATCGCCGCGATGATCGGCAATGAAGGACGAGCCGTAGAACAGCTGACCGGCCTCGGTCACCTGCTCGCGCCCCGTGCGGTTGGCGCCGACGACCGGCACGACGTTGGAGACGGCATGACCCTGCATCGCGCGCCGCCAGGGATCAGCGGTGTCCAGTTCCCCGTCGTGCGGCTCCGAGCCGATGGCGGTCGGATACATCAGGATCTCGGCCCCCATCAGCATCATGGCGCGGGCGGTTTCGGGGTACCACTGGTCCCAGCAGATGCCGACGCCGATCCGGCAGAAGCGTGTATCCCAGACCCGGAAGCCCGTATCGCCCGGCCGGAAATAGTATTTCTCCTGATAGCCGGGGCCGTCGGGGATATGGCTCTTGCGATAGACGCCGAGCGCCGATCCGTCGGCGTCCAGCATGACGATGGAGTTGAAATAGTGCGGCCCCTCCCGCTCGAAGATCGAGACGGGGATGGCGACGCCGAGGTCGCGCGCCACGTCAGCCATGGCGATCACGGCCGGGTGCTCGCGCCAGGCATGGGCCGTGCCGAACCATCGCTCCTCCTGCGAGACGCAGAAATAGGGCCCCTGGAACAGCTCCGACGGCAGGATCACCTGGGCCCCCTTCCCCGCCGCCTCGCGCACCAGATCGGCCGTGCGGGCGATGTTGGCGGCCATGTCCTCGCCGTAGGACGACTGGAGCGCGGCGACGCTGATGGTTCGCGGAGTGGCGAGTGGCGAGTGGCGAGTGGCGAGGGTAGTCACTTTCGGCGCTCCTCCAATTTGGTGATGAGGGATGCGAGCATGCGGCTGATCTCATCCGCCAGGGCGAGGACAGCATCGCGTTCGTCGGCAGGCAGATAGCCCAGGCGTTCGGCAAGGATCAGCTGAGTTTCAACCTCTGCCAATGAGCCACGCGCAATGGCGAGATGATTGATGAACGCAGGTGTCGAGCGGCGACCACATCCTTCGGCGACATTGCTTGGAACCGACACCGCAGCCCGACGCACCTGGCCGGTGAGACCGAACCGTTCGTCAGCTGGCCAACTGCGGCTGACCGCATAAACACGTTCCACGAATATCAGCGCCTTCTGCCAGACGACAAGATCGCGGTAGTGGCGAACCTCGCCACTCGCCACTCGCCCCTCGCCACTCATTCTGGCTCCTGCTGGGTGATGCAGTGGAAGGATCCGCCGCCCGACAGGATGGCGGTGGACGGCAGGGGGATGATCTCCCGGTCCGGGAAGACGGTGGCCAGACCCTCGCAGGCCAGGCGCGCGGCCGTGGCGTTGCCATAGGTCGGGACGATGACCGCGCCGTTGGCGATGAGGAAGTTCATATGGCTGGCGGGCACCGGGCGCTCGTCCTCGTCGCCGACGAAGCCGGGCGACGGGAGGCGCAACAGCGTCAAGGGGCGGCCTTCGGCGTCGGTCGCGGCCGAGAGGGCAACGGCGGCGGCATCGAAGACATCGTCGTTCGGATCGTTTAGGCCACAGGCCATCGGCAGGGCGACGACGCCCGGGGCGACGAAGCGGGCCAGATTGTCGACATGGCCGTCGGTGTGGTCGTTCAGCAGGCCGTCGCCCAGCCAGACGACCTTGCGGGCCCCGAGAGCCTCTGCGAGCGCCGCCTCGGCCGCTGCCTCGCTCCAGCCGGGATTGCGATTGGGGTTCAGCAGGCACTGGCGCGTGGTCAGGATGGTGCCCGCGCCGTTGTGATCCAGCGCCCCGCCCTCCAGCACGAAGGCGTGGCGGTCCAGCGGGACGCCGGACGCCACGCCGATCTGTCCAGCCACCGTGTCGTCGTGGGGCAGGTCGTATTTCCCGCCCCAGCCATTGAAGCGGAAGGCGGCGGCCCGGGTCGAGCCCGCGCCGAAAATCGGCCCGGTGTCCCTCAGCCAGATGTCGCCGAAGCGACCGGCCACGACCTCGACATTCGCCACGCCCTCGAACCGGGCCTGCGCGTCTGCCAGGGCCTCGTCGTTACCGACCATCAGCCTGACCTGTTCGCGGCCCGGTCCAGCCAGGGCCCGCACCAGGGCCTCGACCTCGGCCTGGGCCGGCGCGAGATTGTCCTCCCACAGCGCCGCATGACTGGGCCATCCGACCCACATCGCCCGGTGGGGCGACCATTCGGCGGGGATCGGGGACACAGGCATGGAGGCGGAGCCCTTTCAGACGAACGGCGAACCCGAAGACGCCGGGCAGGCGGGCCAGATAGCCATCCCCGTCCCCCGGTTCAACAGCGGTCCGCGAAACGAAAGAAGGCGGTCCGTCGCCGGACCGCCTTCCTGTCGTCGTGATCGCCGAGGCGACCGCGCCTTAGAACGAGTAACGCAGGCCCAGCTGGATCGCCCAGAGGGAGCGACCGGCGGTGTCACGGTTGATGACGTCGGCGGTCGGGCTCGGGGTCGAGTAGCGGTAGGTGGTGCAGACCGGGTTTCCGGGAGCCGCCGCGACACCCGTAGCATCGGCGCACTGGGCGGTGATCAGGTTCTGGGCTTCCAGGCTGCCGTATTCCTCGATGATGCCCCACTCGTCGTTGAGCAGGTTCGCCACGTTCTGGACGTCTGCGGTGAAGCGCAGGCGACCCGGCAGGAAGTAAACCGGCAGTTCCTGGCTGAACTGGAAGTCCAGCCGATAGACTTCCGGCTGGTCGTCGGAGCCTTCGCCCTTCTGGAGCACCTGACCGTAGGGCAGGCCGAAGGTGTCGACCAGGGCACGGAAGCGATCGCGGGTCGTGGCGCTTTCGAAGAAGACGTTGCCGACCTGCAGGTCGGTCGGGTTCGCATCGTTCGCGAAGTCCGGGACATACAGGAGCTGCAGACCACGGTTCACGCCGAACGTCGGGCTGCGCGGCTGGGTGCCGTCCGACATGGTGAAGCTGAGCGGGCGACCGTCGCGGATTTCGCCGAACAGGTTGAAGCGCGTCTCGTAGTCGCCGAAGAAGTTGCGGCGATAGTTGAGCTCGCCTTTCCAGCGGTTCTGGATTTCTTCGGACGAGGTGCCGTAGGATTCCTGGTTCGGATCGAACCGCGACGGACCATTGCCGTAAAGGCCGCCGGCCGTCGTGCCGTTGCGCAGGCCGGTCGTCTGGTCTTCGTTGCTCTGGAAGGCATAGCCGACCAGGACGTCGAGACCATTGTCGAAGCTGCGCGAGGCGCTGAAGCCCAGGGTATAGGCCTCGCCCTCTCCAGGGCCGTTGAAAGCGACGAGGTCGACGTTGCTGCCCGGGTTGGTCGAGGTGATGCCGAAGGCCGTCCGTTGCGCCGTCGTGCCGGTGACGCCGTCGTAGCGCATGCGGCCGTCGGGGGTGAACTGGGCGACGCCGTTGACCCGCAGGACCTGAGCGCGGTTGTCGCGCAAGATGAAGCCCTTGTTGGTTTGGGTGAACACGGCGTCGAAGCTCAGACGCCAGTTGTCGACGGCGCGCGACGCATAGTCAGGCAGGAAACTGGAGGCCCAGCCTTCCGGTGCCTCGACCGTGGCGTTGAGGAAGAAACGCCAGTCCGAGGGCAGTTCGAAGGACGGGCTGAGCGCATTGACGTTGGCGGTCGGCGAAGCGACGGCACCGCCCTGGAAGGCCTGAACGGCCGCAGGGATATCATAGAAGGTACGCGGATTGGTCAGGCTGAGGTTCAGCGCCGATGCGCCGAGCGCCTGGGAGAACCCGGGTGTGCCGGTGGTTTCGGCGAAGGTCCCGTCGGCCAGACGCTGGATGTTGATGCCCGACGTCAGGACACCGGTGTTGGAGTAGCTGTTCGAGATGAACACGTCCGGCAGGCCGCCCGAGAACAGGCCGGCACCGGCGTTGACGGTCAGCCAGTCGGTGGCATCCCATTCCACCGAGACGCGCGGCATCAGGATTTCCATGCCCTGATAGGTGGACTGGTTGCTGAAGCCGTTGCGGGTGATGAAGTTGGCGTTGCGCGCCGGCTTGTCGTCGCTGCGGTACCAGTCGTAGCGGACGCCCGCCTGAAGGGTCAGGGTCGGGGTCAGCTCCAGGGTGTCCTGGGCGAAGACCGAATGCAGCTGGTAGGTGAAGACGGCAGCGGCGTCAGTTGCGTTGCCGGTGATCGCGTTCGTATAGGCCAGGCTGTTGGCGCGTCCGGCGGCGAAGTCGGCCAGGGAGTCGAAATAGTAGATCCCGTCCGAGCTCGGCACGAAGATATTGTAGACCGAGATTTCCTGGCCCTGGTAGCCGATCTTGAACAGGTTGTCGCCGAAGGCGTATTCGGCCTTGGCCAGCAGGGTCTTGTTAGTGGTGTTCAGGAAGTTGGCGTGGCGGTTGTTGTCGGGACCGAAGCGATACTGCGAGTTTGAGCCACACCCCGTGACCACACCGTTTGTCACGATGCTGGTCGCATCGGAACAGATGATCACGTCAGCGAATTCCTGGCCGGACGGCGGATCCTGCAGGCGGGTATAGTCGCGCTCGCTGTAGCGCAGCTGGGTCGACAGGCTGTTCGTCCAGTTGGAGTTCAGCTCGATCGCATAGGCTTCATCGATCTCGCCCGTGACGTACCAGGCCGACGACAGCGAAGCGGTCGACGTGCTCAGATTGGTGCGTGGTTGCTGGAAGTTCGCCGATTCCGCGCTGCGGTAGGTGGCCGACAGACGGTGGTTGTCGGTGATGTTCCAGTCCAGCTTCACCGTATACTTTTCATCGGTGATGGGCATGGTCCGCAGGATGTTGCCGGTATCGAAGTCGGCCGCATACAGGGTGTTGAAGCTGTTGATGACGGAATCGATGTTGGCCTGGGTAATGCCGCGGATCGTGTTGGCGAAGCCGCCACCGACCGGACCGATCGTGGTCGCATCGGCTGACTCGTAAAGCTCGTACGAGCTCGAGAAGAACAGCCGGTCGCGCCACAGGGGGCCCGAGACGAAGAAGCCGTAGTTGGTCTGGGTGATCTGCGTCGGCAGGTTGAGGCCGCGGATCGAGTCCCCGACCAGGCCGTCGTTCAGATAGTTGACGAAGGCCGTACCGCGGAAATCGTTGCCGCCGGACTTCAGAACCACATCCAGCGCACCGCCGTTGAAGTCGCCGTTCTCGACGTCGACCGGCACGGCATCGACCGTGAACTGTTCGACCGCGTCCAGCGACACGGGGCCGCGACGGGTCGGCAGGCCGCCGCCGTTCAGGCCGAACTCGTCCTGGGCCGCGATGCCGTCGATCGACACGCGGTTGGTGCGGGGGTTGGAACCGGCGATCGAGATGCCGCCGTTGTCGCGCGCATTGCTCGACACCAGGATGTTGCGGCGGGCCAGGTCGCGGATGTCGCGGTTGATCGAGACGACGCCGGCGATGTCGTCGGCGTCCAGGGTGGAGCTGACGCCCGTGTTGTTGGCGGTCACGTCGCGCGCGCCGATGACGACGATGTCATCCACGGCCGAGGCGCTTTCCAGATCGAAGTTCAGACGCAGGGTATCACCGGCACCGACGATGACGCCATCCAGCGAGTCGGCCGAATAGCCGTCCGCCCCGACCGACACCGTGTACGGGCCGCCGACGCGCAGGCCACGGGCATCGAACACGCCGTCCGCGCCGGTCAGGGTCGTCGTGGTCGTGCCCGAAGGCTCGTGGACGACGCGGATGCTGGCACCCGAAATCGGGAGCCCGTCAGCCGTGGCGACCGTGCCGCGGATGGCCGAGGTGGTTTCCTGTGCATAGACGGCGGTGGACATCGCGAGCGACGTCACGAGGGCGGTGCCGGCCCAGAACGCCCGAGAGCGGTTCGTCATTTTATCTGTATCCCCACAGTTCGGGCGAGCGCGCCCCATGGCCGACCGGGCACAGGCCCATCGGGTTCAGGCCGGATCTACGGCGCAAACCGAACCATCGGACGACATTAATGCGACAGACGCGTGACAGGGATCGGGGGTGACACGGGCGCCACAGTGTCGGGAGGTCGCGGCGCTCAGCTGCCCCAGACGGCTCTCAGCCGGGCTTCGCGCCCGCAGAACCGGCTGTAGCCACCATAGCGGACCGGGTTCAGCCGCGCGAAATCCTGATGATAGGCCTCGGCCGGCCAGAACCGCCCGGCCGGCCGGACCGGCGTCGTGAACCGGCGCGCACCGATCACGGCGACGGCGGCGGCACGGGACGCCTCCGCGACCGGTCGTTGCCCCGGTGTGGCGAAGACGGCGGTGCCATAGGCCGGTCCGGTATCGCAGAACTGGCCGTTGGCATCGGTCGGATCGATCGTGCGCCAGAACCGGTCGACCAGCTGGCGATAGGAGATGCGCGCCGGATCATAGGTCACCTGCACCGCCTCGACATGGTCATTGCCGCGCGACACCGCTTCATAGGTCGGGTTCGGGGACGTGCCGCCCGCATAGCCCGAAACGGCCGAGACCACGCCCGGCATGTGCTCGAAGTTCGATTCCACCGACCAGAAGCAGCCCCCCGCGAAGACGGCGACCTCGCGTCGGCCGCTGTCCGGCCCGGTCTGGACGGCCGGCGGCTGGGCACCGGCCGGCTCGCCCTGCGAACACGCCCCCAGCAGGACGGCGGCAGCGACGGCGAAGCGGGTCAGGGCGGGCATGGGCGAATACTCCGGAAAGGCCGAATGGACTGAACCCGATACGCATGGCGCCCGCCACGGGATACATCGCCACGCTTGACGGCTGATCGACCCGCCTATTCTGCGTTCTGGAAGCGGTTTGCGACGGCGATTGCGGTTGGGATGAGGGCTCTGGGTTCGTGGTAGTTTCCGTTGACCTGTGTCTGGTTGATGACGTGGGCGCGGAAGCGGGTGAACAGGTCGGGGTCGGGGGTGCCGGGGTTGGTCCAGAAGGCGTGGATGGTTTTCTGGTCGGTGAGGCCGTCGAAGTCGAAGAAGGCCTCGCCCAGGACCTTGACGGGGGTTTTGAAGCCCAGGGCCGAGAGGGCGGCCGAGGAGTTGTTGACCACCATGCCGCTGGAGGCGCGGCACAGCTGGGCCAGGTTGCCGCCGTCGATGAAGTCGACGCGGTCGGCGATGCCGCGCTCGATGGCCAGGACCCGGGTCATGCGGCGCAGGTCGACCAGGCCGGGATCCAGCGGATGGTTCTTGACCACCAGCCGGGCGTCGGCGGGCGCGTGTCTGCCAAAGGAGGTCAGGACCTCGGCCAGGAAGGCGGTGTTGTCGGCATAGTGGGAATAGCGCAGCAGCTGGGCGTCGCCCTCGCGCTGCAGGCAGGCGATGAAGAAGGGCCCGCGGGCCCGGATCGCCCGGGCGTCGGCCTCGATCGAGGAGCGCAGCATCAGGCCGAAATAGCGCCGGATATGGCTGGCGCACTGCAGCCAGGCCGGGGTCGTATAGGGCTGGGCATAGCGCCGGAAGGCGAACGGCCGGACCAGGAACTGCAGGAAGTGATACCAGCTGATGTTGGCCACATGGTGCGGCAGGGCGCGGCCCACCGGCCGGGCCGGGAGGATCTCGGGGATCGGCGGATCATAGGCCGAGCGGTGGCGGGCCAGGCCGGAGCGGGCATTGACCCCGTCCTGCTCGACCGTGATCCAGTCCGGCCGGAAATAGCCGTTCTCGAGGACCCAGACGCGCAAGGGCGCGGCTGGGTGGGCGGCTGACGCCGCTCCGCTAACGCTCGGCTCGCGGAGGTCCGGGTGGCGAGTGGCGAGTGGCGAGTGGCGAGACGTCTCTTTGCGGTCGCCATCACGGGTGATGCGGTCGATCGCGTCTTGACCGGGAGAACGCCCGTCGATGGGGTCGGCGTCTCTCGTCCCTCGTCCCTCGTCCCTCGCCACTCGCCACTCGCCACCGGCCTCCGCGGCCAGGGCTTTCAGGGCCTCGGCCTGGGTCAGGACGGCCTGGTTGTAGGGGCCGCCCTCGCCGAACACGATCAGGTCGGTCAGGCCGTGGGTGGCCACCAGCCCGGCCAGATGGGCGGGCCAGTCGCGCACGTCGCCGTCGAAGGTCAGCCCACCCTTGCGACGCCAGTAGACCAGGTCGCCGATGTTGAAGATCATGCGCCGGACCCGGGCTCCCCGCCCCTCCAGCTCGCCCGCCAGCACCCGGCCGAACGGACCGAACGGCGCGGTCACGATCAGGAAGCGGCGGGACGACAGGTCGGTGGCGCCGACCTGAGGCCGCCGGTCCGATCCCTGATCGACCGCAGGACGGGCCATACGGTCGTGCCCTGCCGGGGCGGGGCGGGGTGCAGGCGCACTCTCGTCCGGCCGACGCAGGGTCGGGGCCGGAGCCGGGGCCGGAGCCGGGGCCGGAGCCGGGGCCGGAAGCGGCTGGAGGACGGGGGCGACATCATTGGCCGCGCGACGATCCGGGCGCACGCGGCGGTCGACGGGCGAAGCATGGCGACGCGCGGGGATGCGGAGGTCGACCATGCTCAGGCGCGGCTCGCGCGGACGGCGCAAGCGGCTTCGGTCGGAAACACGATCGTCGAGGCTGAGCGCTTTGACATGGGTCTCCTTGTCGCGCTCCGAACCGCCGGGATCAACCGGCTTGTCCGGAAAAGCGAAAAGGCTGCGTCGGGTTTCACGGAACTGTCGAGGAACCGCGGGCTTATCGACACATATCGTCAGACCCCGGATTGTCCAGAGACCCCGGATTGTCCTGAACAGGGCACCAGAACAAAACCGCCGGGCCCTTTTCAGGACCCGGAGGTGATGTGTTCGTCGCTCATCGGCAACCGGCTGTTCGGCACCGACCCGGATCGTCAGATCCGGGTCGGGCCAGGCAGACAGTCCTAGAAGTTGATGCCGATGGTGGCGCGACGGTTCAGAGGCTCGCGAACGCCGTCGGCGGTCGCACGGGCCAGGTTGGTTTCACCCTTGGCGTCCAGGGCGATCACGCCGCCGTTGACACCCTGGGCGACCAGGGCATCGGCCACGGTGCGCGAACGACGGTTCGACAGGCCCACATTGTAGGCGGCCGAGCCGGACGTATCGGCGTAACCGACGACCAGAACGCGGGTCGGACGACCCGACCTGGCGTAGTTGGCAGCCTGGGTCACCACCGAGCGGGCTTCGGCCGTCAGGTCCGAACGATCCCAGTCGAAATAGACCACGAACTCACGCGCCGTCGGAGCCGGAGGCGGCGGCGGCGGGGGCGGGGGCGGCGGCGGAGGCGGCGGCGGGGGCGGCGGCGGCGGCGGCGGGGGCGGAGGCGGCGGCGGAGCCGCTTCCTCGGCACCGAACGCATAGCGCAGGCCCAGCGTCACCGTGTGCGACTGGTCATAGTCGCCTTCGAACGTGCCCTGGTTGCGCGTGGCCGGGCTCGACACGGTGTCGAACTCGGCATCGCCCGTCAGATAGCGGTAGGTCAGGTCGATGTTGGCGCGGTCACCCACGGCATAGCTCAGGCCGGCAATGGCCTGGGCCGCGAACTTGGTCGAGCTGTCGTCGGCCACGATCGTGCCGGCACCCTGGCGATAGCGACCGGCGAAGTCGGCCGCGACGCGGTTCACACCGACGCCCAGACCCACGAACGGACGAACGCCACCGTACTCGCCACCGATGTCATAGATGACATTGGCCATCAGCGTGGTGGATTCAATGTCGCCTTCCGGCGAATAGCAGGGACCCGAGGCCGGCGTCACATTGCAGATGCCGTTCGGACCCGAAACCGCGCGAACCTTGCCGATGTCGCCCGAGCGATAGCCGCCCTCCAGCTCCACACGCCAGTTGGCGTCGAAACGATAGCCCAGACGCGCAAACGCAGCCCAGCCGTCGTTCACTTCAAAGCTCAGGTTCTGAGCCGTCACCGAAGACTCGGCGTTGATGTCTTCAATAAACTGATAACCGGCGTCTACCGCCCCATACCAGCCATCCGGCTCAGCCGACGCAGAACCAGCGGCCAGGGCAAATGCCGCCGCCGCGCTGGAAGCCAGGAACAAGGTCTTGAAACGCATGGGTGTGAGCCCTCCGCAGCCACAATTGATCAATGCGGCGGTCTCACCGCCAAGAGGCTCTTAACAGCGTTGCCGCGCGAGGTCGATACCCCGATCACATCGAGGACCGGCAGTCGCTTGACCGTGGCGTTGAAGCTACAGGAATAATCGGCGGCGTCGGGCGAAACCACGGCCTCGGTCATCGTGGACGAAGGCGCGTCAGCACCACTTCCTCACGGTCCTGGGGTTTGGTCCGTGACACCTGGCGATCTCCGCGACCGGAGCCTTCGATCGCCGTATCGCCGCTCGGACAGCGTGCGTGGTCGTGGCGCAACCGTGTAGACCCTGTCCCATAATCCCGCCCGGTGTGTGCACTCAGTTAAACTGGGTCCCCCACAATCCGGGACTGAACAGCCAGGGCATGATCGTTTGAGGTGGACCCCCGTCGTGGGCCCAGCCGAACGCGTGAACCAGGCCCTCGCTCAGCTCCGGAGCCTGAGTCACGGCATCGGCGGACTCGCGAAGCGACTCCACCTCAGCCGATCAGGCTCCGGGCACGATCGTTTGAGGTGGAATCACGCCCCGCGACGCCAGACAGTCCTCGACCGCCCGCGCCGCCTCATCGGGGGTCAGTTCGGCGGTCGGCAGGATCAGGTCGGGGGACTGCGGCGGTTCGTAGGTCGAGCCGACGCCCGTCAGGCCGAGGACGGCCCCGGCGTCGGCGCGGGCATAGAGCGCTTTGGGATCGCGGGCGCGGCACAGTTCGAGCGGCGTATCCACGAACACCTCAAGAAAGGGGATATCCGTGCAGATGTCCCGGGCCTGGGCACGCTGTACCTGGGTGGGCGAGATCAGGGCGCAGATGGCGACGACGCCGTTGTCGGCGAACAGCCGCGCGACCTCGGCGACGCGGCGGACGTTCTCGCTGCGGTCAGCGTCGGAGAATCCCAGGTCGCGATTGACGCCGTGACGCAGGTTGTCGCCGTCCAGCACCGCGGTGCGGACGCCGATGGCGTACAAGCGGCGCTCTATGGCCGCCGCTATGGTCGACTTGCCCGAGGCGGACAGACCCGTCAGCCAGACGATGCCGCCCGAATGTCCGTTGCGCCGCTCCTTGGCCGCGCGATCGACAGCCGGGGCCACGCGGTGGATGTCGGTCGGCTGGTCGAGGGCGGCGAGCGCTGTCCCGGCCGCAACCGTCGCATGGGTGTCCCGGTCGATCAGGATCAGGGCCCCGGTACCGGGATGGTCGGCGAAGGCGTCGAAGGCGACGCGGCCGGTGGTGTGGATGATCCGGTCGCCGATCTCGTTCATGGCCAGGGCAACGGTCCCGTCCGTGGCGGTCAGGCGGGCGGGGACGAGGGCGGTTCCGATACGGAGCAGATAGCTGCGGGTGGGGTCCAGCGGGGCTTCATCCATCCATAGCAGACGGGCCGAGAACCGGTCGACGGCGGCCGGCCGGTCGGCGGGCGGAGCCAGGACATCGCCGCGCGCGACGTCTATGTCGCGATCCAGCACCAGGGTAACGGCGTCCCCGGCCTGGGCGGTGTCGGACCATTCGCCGGCGCGGACGATGCGGGCGACGTCGGCGGTGCGGCCCGAGGGAGCCACGATGATGGAGTCACCGACGGCGATCCGGCCGGAGGCGACAGATCCGCTGTAGCCGCGAAACGCTTCATCCGGGCGGCTGACGTACTGGACAGGAAGGCGGAACGGCGCGTCGCGGCCGGGTGGCTGGGTGTCCGCTGCCTCCAGCGTCTCGATCAGGGTCGGGCCGGTGTACCAGGGGGTGGAGGCCGAACGATGGACCAGGTTGTGGCCGTGACGGGCGCTGACGGGGATGGCGGTGACGTGGGTCAGGCCCTGCTCCAGGGCGACCTCGGCATAGGCGGTCCGGATGGCGTCGAAGACCGCCGCGTCGCCGCCCACCGCATCCATCTTGTTGACCGCCAGGATGACCTGACGAATGCCGAACAGAGCGACGATGCGGCTGTGGCGGCGGGTCTGTTCCGACAGGCCCTTGGTCGCATCGACCAGAATGACCGCCAGGTCACAGGTCGAGGCCCCCGTCGCCATGTTGCGGGTGTACTGCACGTGACCGGGGGTATCGGCGACGATGAAGCTGCGGCGCGGCGAGCTGAAATAGCGATAGGCGACGTCGATGGTGATGCCCTGCTCGCGTTCAGCCGACAGTCCGTCCAGCAGAAGGGCATAGTCGGCCGCATCGCCGTCGGTGCCAAAGCGCCGGGAGTCCCGGATCAGGGTGGCCAGTTGATCCTCCGGCACCTGACCCAGTTCAAACAGCAGGCGACCGATCAGGGTCGACTTGCCGTCGTCGACCGAACCGCAGGTCAGGAAGCGCAGCAGATCGCGCGATCCGGCGGGAGGGGGCGCAGGGCGCACGGCGATGGCCGAACGGTCCATCAGAAGTAGCCCTCGCGCTTCTTCATCTCCATCGAGGCCGTGCCCTCGCCGTCTATCAGGCGGCCCTGTCGTTCGGAATGGCGGCTGACGTCGAGCTCCGCGATGACGGCGTCGACGGTGGTCGCGTCTGACTCGATCGCCGCGCTGAGTGGATAACAGCCCAGGGAACGGAAGCGGACGCGGCGGAGTTCGGGCACCTCGCCCGGGAGCAGGGGCATCCGGTCATCGTCGCGGACGATCAACCGGCCTTGACGGACCACGGTCGGGCGGGGGGCGGCGAAATAGAGGGGAACGACCGGAATGTCTTGGGCGCGGGTGTATTCCCACACGTCGCGTTCGGTCCAGTTGGACAGGGGGAAGACGCGCAGGGACTCTCCCGGATCGATCTGCGTATTGTAGAGCCGCCACAGCTCCGGCCGCTGGAGTCGGGGCTCCCAGGCGTGGGCGGCATTGCGGACCGAGAAGATGCGCTCCTTGGCGCGCGAGGCCTCTTCGTCCCGGCGGGCACCGCCGAAGGCCGCGTCGAAGCCGTACTGTTCCAGCGCCTGTTTCAACGCTTCCGTCTTCATCACCCGCGTATGGGTCTCGCCACCGGACCGGATCGGATCGATGCCGCGCGCCGCGCCGTCGGGGTTGATGTGGACGATCAGGCGTACGCCATAGACGTCGGCGATGGCGTCGCGGTGCTCGATCATCTCCCGGAACTTCCAGGTGGTGTCGATGTGCAGCAGCGGGAAGGGGATCGGGGCGGGGAAGAAGGCCTTTCGGGCCAGGTGCAGCATGACGCCCGAGTCCTTGCCGATCGAATACAGCATGACCGGATTGCGGGCGGTGGCGGCGACCTCGCGAATGATCTCGATGGCCTCGCTTTCGAGACGACGCAGATGGGCGAGCAGATAGGTGGCCAAATGTCTTACCTAACGACCATTTTTGACTTCAGCCCTGGAATCGAAAGCAAACGGGACGCACGAAAACGGCGGGCGAGAGAGCCACCGTCCGGTCGAAGCAAGGCGCCATCGGGGCGGGGCGACGATGGGACGTGGCTTCATATGGCATTTCAACGCTTCGGTCACCGTCCGCCTGCCAACACACCTGGCGTCGGGCCCGGTTCCGTGCACAGCGATATGGAGGGCGCGAAAGGCCCCGGCATGATCCTTTCACAGCCGACCAGGAACCGGTCGGCGTCCACCCTGCCGGGCCGCCGGCGGAGGACCTTCTAGAGCAGCTTCAGCGCCGCGAAGCCGCCGATAAAGATGGCCAGGCCGACCATGCTCCACAGCGCCAGGCGACGCTCGACGACCTCCAGCATGGCCGGCCCCCAGGTCTTCAGCACCCAGGCCTCCAGGAAGAACCGCGCGCTTCGCGTCACGACCGAGGCCAGAACGAAGATGCCGAAGTTGAAATGCGCAAGGCCCGAGGCGATGGTCACCAGCTTGTAGGGGATCGGCGTCAGACCCTTGATCAGAATGACCCAGACGCCGAACCGGTCGTACCAGTGCTGGAACTCCGCCAGGCCGTCGGCGTGACCCAGCAGCCGCATCAGCCACTGTCCCAGGTCGGTCAGGTAGAAGCCGATCAGATAGCCCAGCACGCCGCCGATCACCGAGCCGATCGAGGCGATGGCCGCGAACCGGTAGGCCCGCTCCGGCCGCGACAGGATCATCGGAGCCAGCATGACCTCGATGGGAATGGGAAAGATCGACGCCTCGGCGACCGACACGGCGGCCAGCGCCTTTTCGGCATGGGGACTGCGGGCCAGGGTGAAGACCCAGTCGTACATCTTTCTCAGCATGGAATCCGATCTAGCAGGTGACGGGGCCTGCTGCGACCTGAAGATGTGACGCACGATGATGTGCGAACGGCCCGGCTTGGCTTGTGGCCCTTGCGACACTAGGTTCCGCGCCAACAGCCGGGGTGCCCGGTCAAAAAACGATATCAGGAGACGCACGATGGACGACCTGACCGCGCATACCGCGACGCTGGACGCCACGATTCCCGCTCTCGAGAACCCGCTGGGCGTGGACGGCTTCGAGTTCGTGGAGTTCACCGGCCCCGACCCTCAGGCCATGATCCGGCAGATCGAGATCATGGGTTTCGTCCAGACCCATGTGAACCCCAAGAACGGCGTCGTCCGCATGAAGCAGGGCGACATCACCTTCCTGGTCCACACGAGACCGGAGGGTCACGCCGGCGCGTTTGCCCGCGACCACGGCCCGTCCGCCAACGGCATGGCCTTCCGCGTCAACGATGCCCGGGCCGCCTATGACGCCGCGGTGTCGCGCGGAGCCCATCCGGCCGACGCCCATAATGGCGGTGCCCTCGGCGAGGGGGCCTATGTGCTGCGCGGCATCGGCGGGTCCCTGCTGTACATCATCGACGCCTATGGCGAAGCCGGGTCGCTTTACGACACCTGGGACGAGATCGAGGGCTGGGAAGAGGCGGAGCGCCGGAACAATGTCGGCCTGCACCTGCTGGATCACCTGACCCACAATGTGAAGCGTGGCCAGATGCGGACCTGGTCCGGCTTCTATGGCGACGTTTTCGCCTTCGAGGAGCAGAAATATTTCGACATCAAGGGCAAGGCGACGGGCCTGTTCTCACAGGCCATGATCGCGCCCGACCGCGCCATTCGCATCCCGCTGAACGAGAGCCAGGACGACAACTCCCAGATCGAGGAGTTCCTGAAGCGCTACAACGGCGAGGGCATCCAGCACATCGCCCTGGCGACCGACGACATCTTCGCCACCGTCGAGGCGATGCGCGAGCGCGGCGTCCGGTTCCAGGATACGATCGAGACCTATTTCGAGCTGATCGACAAACGCCTGCCCAACCACGGGCACGACGTGGAGCGCATGCGCCGGAATCGCATCCTGATCGACGGCTCGGACGAGGAGGGCCTGCTGCTGCAGATCTTCACCCAGGACACCTTCGGCCCGATCTTCTTCGAGATCATCCAGAGGAAGGGCAACGAGGGCTTCGGCAACGGCAACTTCCAGGCCCTGTTCGATTCCATCGAGCTGGACCAGATCCGCCGCGGCGTCATCAAGGTCGACGCCCATTAAGGTCGCTCCCCCTCATTGGATGCCCTTCCTCGGCCCCGTCGCGGCGGCGGTCGTGGGCGGGCTGGTGGGCGAATTCGGCCTGGGCGGCGGATTCTGGATGGTCCTGGGCTGTGCCCTGGTCGGCGGCTTTGCGCCGATCGTCGGCTACCGCGTCTGGAAATGGTCGCACCACAAACGGGTCGACTGATCAGGCCTCGACGAGATCCAGTCGGCGCTCGATGCGTTCGACCCTGACGTCCAGCCTGTCCATGCGCCGGTTCAGGCCCGCCATGTTTTCCTCGACGCCCGTCATGCGCACCTTGATCATGTGCATGTCGTCTTTCACGCTGGCCAGATCCTCCTGGAGTCTGCGAAGCATCGGAACGACGATGTCAGTGATCTCGGACATGGCCACACTATAGCGTAAACAGGGAAGTCACGCCAATGCACAATCTGAAGCTGCAGGTTCTCGCCCTGGCCGCAGGCCTGTTCATGACAGCCCCTGCCGTGGCGCAGGACCGCCCAGCCTGGTCCTTCGCCATTCACGGCGGGGCCGGCGTGATCGAACGCGCCGATCTGTCGCCCCAGCAGGACGCGGCCTATCGCGGGTCATTGGCCCGGGCGCTGGAGGCCGGGGCCGAGGTGTTGCGCAATGGCGGCACGGCGCTGGATGCGGTCCAGGCCGCGATCCAGCTGATGGAGGACGATCCCCTGTTCAACGCCGGGCGCGGCGCGGTCTTCACCGCGGCAGGCCGCAACGAACTGGACGCGGCCGTCATGAGCGGCGCGGACCTGACGGCCGGAGCGGTCGCAGGCCTGACCACCACCCGCCACCCGATCGCGGCGGCGCGCGCGGTGATGGAGCGCTCGCCCCACGTGATGTTGATCGGCGAGGGGGCCGACACCTTCGCCGCCTCGGTGGGGCTGGAACAGGTCGATCCGTCCTTCTTCTTCACCGAGCGGCGCTGGCAGGGGCTGGAGAGCTATCTGCGCGAACACGGCCTGCCGATCCCGGCACGGCCCGCTGGAGCGCCCGCCGCGCCGGTCGGCGGGCTGGCGGCCGGCGATCCCGGCATGCCGCCGCTGAACGAGCGCAAGTTCGGCACCGTGGGGGCCGTCGCCCTGGACAGCGCCGGTCATCTCGCGGCGGGGACCTCGACCGGCGGGATGACGGGCAAGCGCTGGGGCCGGGTCGGCGACGTGCCGGTGCTGGGCGCGGGCACCTATGCCTCGAACCGCGACGGCTGCGCCGTCTCGGCGACCGGCGACGGCGAATACTACATCCGCGCCTCGGTCGCCCGGGACATCTGCGCCCGCATCGCGGATGGCGCGAGCGGACAGGCTGCGGCCCGGGCCGAGGTCGACGACGCCCTGTCGCTGGGCGGTTATGGCGGCGTCATCGTCATGAATGCGCAAGGGACCCCCGCCTTCGCCATGACGACCTCGGGCATGTATCGCGGATCGATCGGGCCGGACGCTCCGCCGACCGTGGCCATCTATTCCGATGAGCCTCGCCCATGAGGCCGGGCCAGCGACAAGGCGCGGAGGGCTGACATGGCGGACAAGGATATTCCGGGCGTCATCGCGCCCCCGCCGCTGATCTATCTGGGCTTCCTCGGGGCTGGCTGGGCTGTGGGTCACCTGATCGACGAGCCGTCCCTCGGTCTGCCGTCGCTGGCACGGAATGCAGCGGCCCTGACGGCCGTGCTGACGGGTCTGGCCATTGAAGCCTGGGCGGCCGGTCTGTTCCGGCGCGCGGGAACCGCCGTCCAGCCCTGGAAACCGTCCACCGCCCTGGTAAGGACGGGCATCTACGCCCTGTCGCGCAACCCGATCTATCTGGGGTTCGCCATCATCTACCTGGGCCTGGCCCTGGCCATGGACAGCCCGCTGGCTCTCATTCTGCTGATGCCCTGTCTGCTGGTGATCGACCGCTTCGTGATCCAGCGTGAGGAGCTATACCTGCTGGCCCGCTTTGGACCGGCCTATTCCGACTATCGCCGGACGGTGCGCCGATGGCTGTAACGCCCGCGCCCGACGAAATGACCGCCATGGCGACCGAGGAGCTGAACGCAGCCTGTTCGCTGTCCTGGCCCGAGCTGAAGCGGATCACGCCCTGGGGCGACAGTTTCGAGGGGTTCGCCCCGTCCGGCCGCACGGTCGAGGTCGAGCGTCGCTATCTGTGGGCGGTCGATCCGGCCGGAGCCATCGTGGTCGAGGTCGAGGTCCGCGACGCGGTGGCCAGGACCGGCGTCGAGGCGCGCGCCATCCTGCATGCGCCCGGCTGACCGCAGGCTTCGGCCCGATCCGTTAACCTTTCGCTGGCGGGACGCCGGTCGCTGATCCATGATTGGCCATGACACCGCACGGAGGGCCAGATGAGCTATTCGCAGGACTTCTCACCCGCCGACGCCGTCTATGCCCCGTCGTCCGACGGCCTGATCCTGAACATCCCACCGCTGGTCCTGGGGATCGGCCTGTTGCTGCTCCTCCTGGCCGGATATGCGGGCTGGTTGCTGGCGCAGCATCGCCAGCCAACCTCGGCCAGCGCCGCCGCCGCCATCTGGAAGGACATCGACGAGGCCATCCGCGCGGCCATGACCGCCCATTCCGATGCCCTGCGCGACAAGGCGCGGCACCTGAACCGCGAAATCGATGCCCGGCTGGGCAAGACCCTGACACTGGCCGGCGGGCTGACCGCGCTTGAAAAGCTCGGTGCAGCCCTGGACGAGGAGTCGCAAGACCACAGCCACGATGCGGGTCACAGCGACGGACATGCCCCCGACCACGCCAGCGCGAATCACGACGACCTCGATACGCACGACATCGATGCGTCCGGTTCGACCGTGGTGATCGAACGCGCCCGGCATGTGGTCATCCACGCCCCGGGTCCCGCACCGGCCCCCGCACCGGGTCATGACAAACACAAACCCGTCCCCACCGAGGCCGAACGACGCCAGGCCATCCGCCAGGCCGTGTCCGACCTGAACGATCACTGGCGGCTGAAAGAGGCTCGCATCGCCGAGATCGAGGCCGCCCACCGGGAGCTGTCAGCCCCCCGCCGGTGACGTCGGCGGTTTCGCCCACGGTGAAAACCCCCTAAACCTGTGTCCATGAAACTCGCATCCCTGAAGCACGGCCGCGACGGCCGACTGGTCATCGTCTCCAACGATCTCGCCTGGTTCACCGATGCCTTCCTGATCGCCCCGACGCTTCAGGCGGCGCTGGACGACTGGGCGCGCTGCGAGCCCCTGCTGCGGGCCCTGGCCGAAAGCCTTGAGCACGAAGCCGTACCGCGTGGACGCTTCCACGAACGCGACGCCGCCGCCCCCCTGCCCCGCGCCTATCAGTGGGCGGACGGTTCGGCCTATGTGAACCACGTCGAACTGGTGCGCAGGGCGCGCGGGGCCGAGATGCCGGCCAGCTTCTGGACCGACCCCCTGATGTATCAGGGCGGCTCCGACGGCTTTCTGGGCGCGCGCGATCCCATTCCCCTGGCTGACGAAAGCTGGGGCTGCGATCTGGAGGCCGAGATCGTCGTCGTCACCGGCGATGTGCCGCAAGGGACGACGCCCGATCAGGCCCGCGATCTCATCCGACTGGTCGGCCTGGTCAACGATGTCTCCTTGCGCAACCTGATCCCCGGCGAACTGGCCAAGGGGTTCGGCTTCGTCCAGTCCAAGCCCGCCAGCGCCCTGTCGCCGGTCTTCGTCACACCCGACGCCATGGGCGATCGCTGGCAGGACGGCAAGCTGCACGGGGCCCTGTCGGTCCAGTTGAACGGAGCCGAGTTCGGCCGCGCCGACGCCGGCGTCGACATGACCTTCGACTTCGGCGTCCTGATCGCCCATCTGGCGAAGACCCGCAGCCTGGTCGCCGGCACCATCATCGGCTCGGGCACGGTGTCCAACAGGGGTGCCGACGGCGGCCCCGGCCAGCCGGTGTCACAGGGCGGCCTGGGCTATTCCTGCATCGCCGAGGTCCGCACCGTCGAGACCCTGCTGACCGGCGCGCCGGTGACGCCCTTCCTGAAACACGGCGACACGGTGCGGATCGAGATGCTGGACGCGCGGCATCATTCGATCTTCGGGGCGATCGAACAGGTGGTGGAAGCGGTCTGAGCCTTCCGCTTCTCCCCGGGGAGAAGCGCTCAACTCCCGTCGTTCTGCATGCTACGGTCGTGATGGCCTCGGCCCGGGATGAGGGGATCGACGATGACACCGGGACAGTACGGGCTCCTGACCGGCATGGGGATCGTCCAGCGGTCGAGACGCTCATCCGCGCCCGCCGCATCCAGGCCGGAAAACCCGACGACCACATCGAGGCCGCCCCCGTGGGGTGATCGCCTTCTGGCCGCAAAGCGCAAGCCCATGCGGATTCGTACCCTGTCGGTTCGCAGGATCGTTCTCCGCACGAATTTCCAGATGACCGACCACCGATAGGCCGCGACGGCGAAGCCGGGGCGCTCAGTTCGCCCGCATCACCTGGGCCGAGAAACGCTCCATCTCCTCCTCCTGAGGCGACATCTGCAGGAGCACAAGATCCAGTCCGGCGGCCTCGAACTCCTCGATCCGTTCACGGACGGTCTCCGGCGTGCCGACGAAGCCAGGGCGCAGACCGCGGTTGGAGACGCTGTATTCGCGGATCTTCAGCTCCCGCTCCAGCTCGGTGCCACTCAGCCACTGGTCGAAATTGGCGAAACCGGCGGGCGGTGATCCCTCGGCGAGGCCCGGTATGGTCGTGATCCGCTCCAGCTCGCGGTCGGCCTCGGCCTGGCTGTCCCTGACGATCGCATAGCCGGCCATGCCGTACGACATCGGTGGCAGACCGAAGGCCTCGCGCCGCGCCTTCATGTCGGCGATCCTGGCGGCAATATGCTCGGGTTCGTCGCCGTGCATGACATAGGCGTCGCAGTGTCTCGCGATCAGTGTTTTCGCCGCCTCGGATTCGCCGCCGGCGTAGATGACCGGGCGCGGGCGCTCGGGCGTCGAGATCGGTTTGGGTTCCACGATGGCGTCCCTCAGCGTGTAGTAGCGCCCGTCGAAATCGACGCGCGTCTCCGTCCACAGACGGTCCAGCACCTGCAGCCATTCGGTCGTCCGCGCATAGCGGTCGTCATGCTGATCGAACTGCAGGCCATAGCTCTCGGCCTCCTTCGCCCACCAGGACGAGACGACGTTCAGGGCCAGCCGTCCGTTCGAGATCCGGTCGATGTTGGCGGCCGTCTTGGCGAACAGGGCCGGCTGGTGAAAGTTCGGCCGCACCGCCACCATCAGTTCGATCGTCGCGGTCACCGCCGCCAGGGCCGCCGCGGTCGACCAGGCGTCCAGAGCCGGCGCCTCGATCCCCTTGATGTCGTTCAGGTTCAGCTCTGCGATCAGGGTCAGGTCATAGCCCAGGGCCTCCGACCGCCTGACCAGCCGCGACGCGTTTTCCCACGAGGCCTCGCGTTCGTCCCCGACGTTCCGCAGCCAGCCGCCGAAGACCGGAGCCCAGTAGCCGTACCTCATGCCCGCCTGCCCTTTTCCTCGGCCACGATACCCTTGAGCCAGTCGACCAGATCATCGTGCGGGTCGAAGCCCAGAACCTCGACCGGCCTGGCCACGAAGTTCGACAGCCCGTTGATGTCGTAGAAGAGGACGCTGCCGTCGCGGTCGTCGATCAGATATTCGATGCCGCCGACCTCCAGTCCTGCCGCGACGGCCAGCCGCTCGACCGCCTCGATGATCCCGGGCGGCGGGGTCGTGCGGGTCATGGTCAGGGTGGGTGCACCCGGCCGCACCAGACAGGCGTCCGCCGGGCACAGGTCGAAGGCATCGCCCGGGCTCTCGATGTCGAGGGCGTACAGGAACTTGCCGTTCAGCGTCTCGGCCCGGGTGATCTTGCCGTCCCGGCGCGGCGCATACTCCTGGATCAGGGAGATGCCGTTGACCCCGGCCGGGCACCATTTTTCGCCCGCCGCCTCGGCCAGCTTCTCGGGCGTTTCATAGCGGGTGATGCCGGCCCCCGCCCCGCCGATATCGGCCTTGACCAGCACCGGGAACCGCAACCCTTGCGCCGCCGCCGGAATGTCGGCCTGGCGGTGGGCCACCCGGGTCGCCGGACCCTTCAGCCCCAGCCGCGCGATCAGCGACATCTGCCGGGCCTTGGAGGTGTCGATGTTCAGGGCCGAGGCGTTGACCACTCGCGTGCCCTGTCCCTGCCAGTGTTCGAACAGGCTCTGGGCGTAGAAGATCGGATGCTCGGGATCGCGCAGGAAGCTGGACATCGCCACCCGGCTGAACACCACGCGCGCCGGAGCGGGCGATGCGGCCGGATCGAAGCCGTGGCCCGCCAGAGGCACCTTCACATAGCGGACCCCGTGACGGTCGA
>Ga0247844_1002012_pt1 | contig 34572 bp, 28 predicted proteins | sample LaCtaG_FD_192421 | JGI IMG/M metagenome (GOLD analysis project Ga0247844, IMG submission 192421) | Freshwater microbial communities from meromictic Lake La Cruz, Castile-La Mancha, Spain - LaCruzMarch201714.5m_1 | ecosystem: Environmental > Aquatic > Freshwater > Lake | place: Spain: Castile-La...
TGGGAAGAAAGCAGAAGATGATATTGAAGCGGACAAGCCCCAAGTCATGGCCAGCTCGCAGATTAAATGGGACGGAATTGATGGTAACTCCGAACGGGTGAAAATAGCTTTTTTATTGGAAAATACCAATGAACTTCTGCCCTTGATTCAATTCGCTGGTGCGCGGAATCCGAACCAAGATGATAGGGTGCCGCCGTCAACGACTTATCAGTTTGAGGATGCTCAAGGAAAGCCTGTCAACGGTCTCGCGGAGTTGTCGAAAGACGATGGCTTTCCTGTCTTCCAGCTCAAGCTCGATCTATCCGAACCAGTGCCGCCGGCGGTAAGATTGGTGCTTGGGCAGTTGAAGGGGCATCCGCCGCTGGCATCAAATCTTGTGGAGATTGAGGAAAATATTGCCCAACACCGACGCCGGAACCAGTCGTCGCAGACTCGGGCCACCGTCGGTCACCCCTTGCCGATTGCGCCATCGCCTTCTCCCAGCTCTGGAGATGCCTATATTTTTGCCGCGCACTTTTATTTGGGGTCGGATGTGAGCTTGCTGAAGCTTCAGTTTGGCAATGCGGGAGTGGGCACATTATCAAGTAGTCGCCTTGATTTTCAGTGTGCGTTTTCTACGGATGAAAGTCTGGATACCCTGTTGCCTGCGAATGCAGATTTGTTGCCCTCACCTGGAAAAGATCTTGCGGCAGGAGGATTTAGCTCGAAGTGGCTGGCAATCGAAAATGAGTTTTTAGCCCCGCAAAAGAAGCTTTGGACCAAACATACTTTTCGGATTGATACCAGTAATCCAGATCTTCTCGAACAGGCGAAGTTTTTGTTAGTCAAGGTTTCTCCACGCTATTCGATTGTTGAGTCCAACTATTTGAACAACGTCATCGCCATTCCACTGGATCATCCGGATGAGTGGCATTCTGTGACTCAGGATCCGACAGACGATTTGCCAACTAACGAGGGCGATCCTCCTGCGCCGCGTCCGGGGGATCAGTGAGCCACGATGCGATCGGCCTCAGATGTGTTGGATGACTTGCTCGCGTTTAAAGCGGGCTTTGGGGGTGGCTGCGTATTTATCGTCTGCGGCGCGATAGCCGAGGGCGCAAGCGACGACGGTTGCATAGCCGGTGTTTTCGAGACCGAGGACGCGATCATAGGCGGATGCACTGATCCCTTCCATTGGGCAGGCGTCCACACCGAGCACGGCGGCGGTGGTCATCAATTGGCCGAGGGCAATATAGATCTGGCGGATATTCCATGCAGCGCGGTCGTCCGCACTCATTCGTTCCGCGAATCCGGCGATCATGCCTTTGAGTGGGGCGACGTCTTCAGAGTTTTTGTGCTGAACTTCTGCCATCCGTGAAATCCAGGTATCGATATCCGTGGCGGTGAGGTCAGCGCGGGCGGTGAGGACAACGAAGTTTGAGGCCTCGGTGACTTGTGATTGGTTCCATGATTCTGACAACAACTTTGTGCGCAGCGCCGGGGATTGGACGACGAGAAATTTCCATGGTTGCAGGCCGAATGACGACGGTGTGAGGACAAGGGATTCCTCGATCGTATCCCACAGGGAATCCGGGATTTTACGCGAGGAGTCGAATTGTTTGGTGGCGTAGCGCCAGCGTAAGGCGGCAATGAGTTGATCGGGTGGAAGAGTCATGGTTGGGCAGAGACTATTCCGCATCCAATTCAAAAGGCAAGGAGACCGATGGAAAATCCTTGAGAGTCAGGCTGAAAACGAGCCCGTATTCTTGTTCGAGTCGGTTATCGCGCGCAGTGATACCCACTCCCGCAACCCAATTTCCGAGATCGCGGTGGAGGGAGTATTGCTGGGATTCGAGAGTGCCATCGTCGAGTTCCACGGAATGACGTGTGCCGATGCCCCAGTTTTCTGTCAGGCGGGTGTAGGATCGGATACTGACCAGGGTGGAATCAGGCAGAATGGGGTGACCGTTGAGCCAGCGGTAGTCGAATGAAAATTCGAAGCGATCGCTGGGAAAAAACCGCATGCGTGTGTTCAGTTCGCTGAAGCCGGAGCCGCCAGCTGCGATCGGGAATTGGGTTTCAACATCAACGTTCAACCACGGGACGGGTTGCCAGCGGGCATTGTTGTAGAGGTTTGAATAATTCCGCTGACCTTCAGGATCTTCTATGAAGGCATCGAAATAGGTTTCCAGATAGAGCCACTCAAAGCTCTGACCGTCGCGCTTTGTTAGAAGTCGGTTGCGGGCACCGAAGCGCAGCACATTCCAGCTTTGCAGCTCATCCACGGCGGTGAAGCGGAGAGGATCGAGTGGACGTGGCCGAGTGGTGGGTGTGAGTCGATCCACACTCGGATCTCCGGGTTCAAAATCGTCGGTAGAAACCCATGACCAACCGGCGTAGGGTTGCAAGATGTGGCGCATGCCATCGATTCCCCAGGAGTGATTCCGGTAATTTCCGAGATCCTTCGAAAATTTCAGCGAGCTTTCCACACCGGCGTGCAAATGCGTCCGGCCGAGGCCATCCTCGGGGCCATCCACCGCGCCGTATTGTGAGTAACCCAGACCGGCTTGAGGGGTCAGGTTGAGAAAACCACCTATCAACATCGGTTTTGAAATTTCCTGATAGGTGCGGAATCGGGCGAAGCTGAAATCTAACAATTGGTTGCGAATCGATTTCCGTTTTGGATCGCCTACGGGCAGGGCGACCATCGACTCTGCGAGTCGTCGCTCGTAGCCGGATAGTTGGTCAAGAAGCTGGCGGGTGTTTGAATCGGCGAGGGTCAGTCCCATCAAGGGATCGATGATTGCGCTGCTGGTGATATCTGCGGCTTTTTCGCCGATGAATCCGAGCGAGGTGGTTCCTTCGTGGAGCAAGGGTAAGCCGAACAAGGGAGCGCGTGCCTGATCGAAGGCGATTTCCGGCAGGCGAGTGTCAGCCCGGTAGAAATCATTGATTTGGAATCTCGTGTAAAACGAGAGCAAAGATTCGTCATCGCGGCGGTAAATGCCCAAGGTATTGTCGGGTGCGGGATCGGTGCGATAGCGTGAGGGATCGATATCCTCGAGGTAGTAATCATCGCTTAGCCAGGTGAGATTTGAGTCGATTTTCCAATTCGCATCATCTGGGAAATCGGGTTCGATGCGGTGTTTCAGTTCAAAGCGATAGCGGTTCGGGCTGACGTCGTTGCGGGGGACTCCAGTACGGGATTCTTGAGGATCAAGGTCGTACAGATAGTAGAGGCTCAGGCCGGTGATGTCGTCAGATTTGTCAATTCGGGTATCTACCAAATCGATGCCTACGCCGGCACCGCGGGAGGTGCGGAGGTCGAAGTGCCAGCGGGAAAGCAGCCATGCATTCAGATTGTCACCGGTAACGGGATCTTTTTCTCCGCCTAACATGATGCCGTAGGTATTGAGTATGTAGGGTCCCCAATTCGAGCGGGCACCCGGGGTAATGTGATAGCCAAGCTCGGCGTCGAGTGGCTGGCTCAGATAGGGCAGCCAGAAGATTGGCGTGTCTCCGGCGTAAAGACGGAGGTCGTTGAAAACAATTTTTTCACCTGGATAGATTCGGGTTTTAGCGGCGCGAACCCAATAGTCTGGGTGCTCGACGTCGTGGGTCGTGATGCTTGCGTCATGGCCAACGAACACTTGTTGATTGCCCCGGGCTTCTACCGTGAACTTGCCGGCTTCCAGTAAAATTGGGTCTAACGAGGCGCGCAGTCCGCTGGTGTCGAGGAATTTCCTTTCGTAGTAATAGACGGCTTGGTCGCCACGTTGCATCAGGTTTCCCTGATAGATCGTGACATCGCCGACGAGGGTGACGGATTTTGTTTTTAAATCGAGCACTGCGGTCCGTGAGAAAATCTCGAGGCCGTTGTCGCCCTCGATTTTCACGGGTCCGCCGAGGCGCAATCCGGTTTCTGTATCGCCCTCGATAGTTCCGCCCTGGTTGCTGATTTTCAGGTCCTTGGGGATCATCGGCTCGGTGGTTCCGATGGCACCCAGAGGGATCTCCGGTACGGGGACCGGCGTGATGGTGTCGATCACAGGCGGCTGATTGATATCCGGCAGCACCTGGGCCGTTAGGGTGACAGGCGGCAGGAATAGCAGAGGTGTGAGAAACCAAGCACTGAATTTCAACATCGCGCGAATCAGAGAGCGGACGCCGGGTGAAGTAAAGAGCGAACAGGGGTGGGGCATCTAAAAATCCAATCGGCGTGAAAAGGATGCGGGATCGTGTTCATTTGGATTGGAAAATCGCTTATTCGTTGCCGAGGCGATGGACGAATTCATCGAGTAAGGATTTGAGGCGTGGCTCGCGGGTGATGGCGGTGGGTTTGTCGAAACCGATCCAGATGGCGGTGGCTCCGCCGGGGCCGAGGCGGAGCGTCCAAGCATCGCGTTCGGAGCCGGTAGCTCCGGTGAAGGTGCGGGTGCCTTTGTTGTGCACGAGGACGCTGGTGGCATCGAGTGCGGCGGCTGGGCTGAGTGCTTGGGTGAGTTGCGGTTTGGCAGTGTAGAGCAATTTTCCGGAGGCCTCGCGGATTTCACGGATGAGGAAAGGTTTCGGGCGTTGGCCTTTGTTGCCGAGGGTGGCGAGGCCGACGGACATTTCTTGCGGGGTGGCGGTGACGGCACCGCGGAAGAGGTCTTCAGTATCCAGAAATGGGCCGGTGAGGCCGCAGCGTTTGGCGATGCGCTCGACTTCGGGCGGGCCGATTTGGCGGCCGGTTTGGATGGGTTTTCCGGGGAGCACCAGTTTGCCGCGCTCAGCGGCGGCGGCAGCGACGAAAGGTTCGAAAGCTGAGCCGAGGTCGCGACTGGAGCTGCGGCTGCGATCAAAGCGGGATTGGCTAAAATTCCGGCCGCCGATGAGCGCCAGAATGCCGCCGGTTTTGATTTCAGTGGTGATGGCAGCGTATTGAACGTAGGCGGGTTCGGTGCCTAAGATGTGGTCTTTCTGGACTGGGTGAGGCCAGGATTTTTCCTTTTCCAGCGCATCGACGGCGTGATTGAGCTCGGTTTCGAGGCGTTGTTGCCATGGGGCATCCAGCGTGGTGTGCACTTTGAGTCCGCTGGCTTGCAGTTGGCTATCGTCGAGAAGGGTATCGAGCAGGTTATCAAGTTCTCGACGAACCGCCTGAAGGGCGTAGGAAGTCTGGGTTTCACGTTGTTCTTCGTCCACGAGTTTGAGCGGCTCTGCGGCGATGGCCTCGCGGCGGGCTTGATCGATGAAGCCCATGACGACCATGCGATTGAGGGTCTGGCCACGTTGGTTGAGAGCTTTTTCCGGATTGCGGATGGGAGAGAAAATGTGGGGCCCCCGAATGATTCCCACGATGATGGCGCACTCGCCATCGGTGAGATCGCGGGTGGTTTTTCCAAAATAGGTGCGGGCGGCCTGTTCGATGCCATCGGCGCCGGCACCGAAATAGATGCGATTCAGGTAATGCGTGAGAATTTCATCTTTCGAGTAGCGCGCTTCGATGCGCAGGGCGAGGGCCACTTCGAGCAGTTTGCGGTGGATCGACTTGTCCTTATTGTCGAAAGTGTTTTTCGCCAGCTGCATCGTTAGGGTGGAGGCACCTTGAGTGAAGGTTCTATCCTTGAGGTTGCGCACGGTGGCGCGGGTGAGGCCGCGGAGGTCCACACCGTTGTGCTCAAAAAAACGGGCATCCTCACGGGCTCGGAGTGATTTTACGAGGAAATCCGGGATTTCCGCGCGGGTGACGAGGTGGCGACCGGATGCGCCGGGTGCGGCGATCTCTTCGCCCTTGCGATCATAGAACGTAGTGCCGACGGGAAGTTTTGCGATTTCATCGAGATCGAAGCGCATCGCCAGCATGAAGTAGAAAAAAACGAAACCGGAGAGAACGACGAGCCCGAGAATCGAAAGTTGGAAGGCGATGCGGACGGGACCATGAAGCACCTCGGGAAGCCAACGCTTCCAGAACGGGGTGGGATTGATGGGACGCCAAGTGGACATGGGAAAAGTAAAAGCTAAGAAGCTGCAATTCAGTCTTCGTTGACGGGTTGGGCGCGGAGAGGGGCTTCGTTGATGGGCAAGGCGCGGAGTGATGGGCTGGATTCGCTCACGGGCTGGGCTTTAAGTGGTGCGGATTCTTCACCGCTCAGATCAACGGCCTGAGCACGGGCGGGATGGAGGGGACAGAAATCGTTTTCGTCGATGGCGGTGTCGGTGGGGATTTGATCGGTGAAGTTGGTGCCTGCGGAGATACAGCCTGCGGTGGCGCGTTTTCCGGAAAGGCGGCAGAGTTCCATGGCGATGCGGGTGGTGTTGTTGTGAAGGGCGCCAGCCTTGTAGCCAAGGCGATCCGCAGTTTTCATGATGTCCACCCAGACGGGCAGGGCGAGGACGGAACCGTAGCCGCCTTGGATGGTTTTTTTGGGAGTGTCGAAGCCTGCCCAGACTGCGCAGCTGAGTTGGGAGGTGTATCCGGCGAACCAGGCGTCTTTAAAATCGTTGGTGGTTCCGGTTTTGCCGCCGCAGGGTTTTTCGAAGCCAAGGCGTTTGACCGCGGCAGCGGTGCCGCTGGTGGTTGCTTCCTGGAGGATGCGTGATACTGCCCACGCGGAGCCTGCGCCGGCGGCCTGATAAGAGAGCGGCAAAGTCGAGAAGAGCACGTTATTTTCACGATCCTTGATTTCAGAAATTAGGTAAGGGCGGTAGCGGGCACCATGGTTGGCAAACATGGTGTAAGCGGTCGCGATTTCCCATGGTGTCGCTTCCCAAGAGCCGAGGTAGGATGATGGGTTTTCCGGCATCGGGTTGGTGAATCCGGCCATGGCGGCGACTTCCTTGACCTTGCCGACTCCGGCGTGGTTCCCGACACGCACTGACATGGTATTGCGGGAGCGGATGAGGCCGTAGGAGATGGGTTGCATGCCGCCAAACTTACCGTCGGAGTTGTTAGGTCTCCAGGTGCCGCCGCCTTTGATTTCGCCGGGTTGGATAGGGCCGTCGCTGATCAGCGTGTCAGGACGCAGGCCTTTGTCGAAGGCGGCCAGATAGACAAAAGGCTTGAACAGCGATCCGATCTGGCGGCCTTGCTCATTCTTGGCACGGTTGAATCGTGATTCGGCGGCATCCCGGCCGCCGACAATGGCGAGCACGGCTCCGCTGCGGTTTTCGATGACGACGGCAGCGCCTTGGATGTAGGTGGGTTCGTTGCGGCTTTCTTCTGGCATTTTTTGCCAAGCAGCGCGAGTCGGGTGAGGGTAGCCGGAAAGCCGCTCGATGCTGCGCAGTTTTTTATCCAGTGACTCCTCGCCAATCTGTTGCAGACGGAGGTCGATCGTGGTGGTGATTTGAAGACCGCCGAGTTCGATATCTTCCTTTTCGAGGATGATTTCGAGGTCCCGGCGAATGGCGTCCATGGCGTAGGATTCGCGGGCTTCGCGCCGGACTTTCGGGCGGACTTCGATGGGCTCGAGTTTCGCGGCATCAGCCTCGGCCTGGGTGATCGCTTGGGCAGTGACCATGCGGGCAAGGGTGGTGTTGCGCTCGCGCGTGGCAGCCTCCATCGATTTGAATGGATTGAACGAATCCGGGCCGCGGACAATCCCGGCGAGCAAGGCGGATTGCGAGAGAGTGAGCTCAGACGGGTGTTTTTCGAAATAGATGCGGGAGGCTTCGCCAATGCCTTTGATTTGCCGGCCCCAATTGATCTGGTTGATGTAGGCTTGGAGAATCTCGTCTTTTTCGAACGCGAGTTCGAGTCGCACGGCAAGGACGATTTCGAGCATCTTGCGGTCGAGTTGGCGTGGGGTGTCGCCACGTTTTTCGTTGCGTTTGAGCTGAAAGATATCGGAGACGAGTTGCTGGGTGATTGTGGAGGCTCCCTCACGCTTGCCCTGCGTGTTCTTGATCGCGGCGCGCACGATGCCAATCGGATCGATGGCACCGTGGTTGTAAAAACGTTCGTCTTCGCGGGCGAGGATCGCTTTGCGGAAGTTTTCGGAAACCTGGTGCAGCGGGACGATCACACGCTTTTCACCATGAATACGGCCAATTTCCTCACCGAGCCGATCAAGAATGATCGTTCGCTCCGGCATGGCGTGGATGCGTGTGAGATCATAATGCTGGGCGCGAAACCCGTAAATAATTGCGAAAAGAATCAGCCCGAAGAGCCCCACGAGCGCCGGATATCCCACACCGCGCGCGAGAAACTTAAGCGGTAGGCTGAGCCGACGGGTGAGGAAATTCAGCAGGTGAAACGGCCAGAGCAACAGCAATGATTCCGCGCTGGGACCCCGGGAACGGCCAGCGGCTGACTCGTTCTTACGGCGGTGGGTGGTTTCCGGCGGGTTGCGTTTAGGCATCGGCGAGTGCATTGTAAACGATGCCGCGGCGGCGATCCACCTTTGATTCTACACATCATTCAAATCGTAATTGAATTATTTTGAATAATTATCTGGATAGCCATAATCTAAAAGCTATGTTTTTCGTCAACCCCAATACTTTATGAGTCTACACGCCCAACTCAGCCCGGAAGCACTTCAACGCCTTCATGCTCAGCGCCGAAATTCGTCGATTTCCTCGGTTGCGATCGCATTCTTGACAGTCGTTCTGGTCGGTCTTCTTCTCGGAGTTTTTCTTTTGCCGAATCTGGTGAAGGACGTTCCGGTGATTGTGACATATCAGTCAAACACGGAAGAAGATCCTTCACTGCAGGAGAAAAAAGTTCAGACCAGCATGGACCGCAAACCGTCTTCGCCCTCGTCATCGATGGCCAAGGTGATCACGGCTAACACCACTTCTCCAACCGCCATTCCAACACCAGACGTGGATGTCGCCACTCCATCACTCGATTTTGGCGACGGCAACGACTTTGGCAGCGGATGGGGTGACGGCGATGGTGCTGGCGGCGGATTTGGAAATGTTCCGGCCACTATGAAAAAACGTTGCTCCAAGCAAGACCGGTTGGCTCGCTTGAAAGAATCCGGCGGAACCCCAGAGTGTGAAGATGCGGTGGTCAATGCTCTCGTCTGGCTGAAAAAAACTCAAAACGCGGATGGGAGCTGGGATAAAGCGCATCCTGTCGCGATGACCGCTTTCGCACTTCTCGCTTACCTCGGGCATTGCGAAACCCCGCAATCTCAGGAATTTGGAGATTCAGTCTCACGGGGCATCGCTTACCTCGTCAACGTCGGCCTCAAAAACGATGGTAAACTCACCAACAAACCAGCAGCATCGATCCAGTGGGTCTATGATCACGGTATCGCCACTTACGCCCTCGCCGAGGCCTACACGCTCTGTGACAGCATCAACCATGACATTCCGGACCTCGATAAGGTCGTAAAAAAGGCCGTTGACATGATTCTGAAGGGGCAAGGCGATAGCGGCGGCTGGTTGTATAGATATGATCCTACTCCCAACAGCGGTGACAACTCAGTTGGATTCTGGCAGATTCAAGCGCTTAAAGCCAGCAAACACACGAAGCTGATGAGCGATGGCGAGCTCAAAAAACATTCGAATAGAGCACTGAAATTTCTCGATAGTGTCCAGGGCCAAGACGGTGCCATCGGATATCGAAACAATCCTGCTCAAAGCCCCGGGCTGACTGGCGGCGGTGTGCTCTGCTTCCAATTGTGGGATGGTGATAGCAAAAATATCAAAAAAGGCGTCAAATACATCGATAAAAACTCGGAGTTCAAATGGGGCAGTCCAGGTGCCAACCTTTATTATCATTACTACAACGTGCAAGCTCTGATCAATTATGGTGGCAGCGAATGGGATGATTACAACAAGCGTTTCCGCGATGAATTGCTCAAGAATCAACAAAAAGACGGATCTTGGGTCCAAAGCGTCGGCAATCACGGGCCCATTAATACGCACATGGCAACTTGTCTGGCGACACTCATGCTGGAGGCTTATTACCGTTTCCTACCTGGTAGTGCCAAATAAGCGCTTGAGCCTTTGATGATCTGGAAATGCCGCCATTCTGCATGGTGGCAAGCGAAGAAGTGATTCTAAAAAAATTCGGTGATTTCGCCAATTGTCTTGCAAACCCGGGTAGCGACGGCTTTTCTCCGCCCCCAACCTTAAACCAAGGACTATTCGGCGAATGCTGGATCCATCCCCTAAGACCATGAGCGATACTAAAGAAATCAACGTTAAAGACTATCAACTCCACGAAGGAGACACTGGCAGCGCCCCCTATCAAGTGGCTCTTCTCACCCAGCGGATTTTCCATCTCACGGATCATTTGCTCATCCACAAGAAGGACTTCTCGTCCCGCCGCGGTCTTCTGACCTTGGTTTCCCAGCGCCGCAAGTTGTTGGATTACATCAAAAAAGGCTCCGAGGAGAAATACCTGCAGGTCATTCAAGGCCTCGGACTCCGCCGCTAACCACTTTCCGCAAGACAGCCACGAGGGAAACCCCGTGGCTGTCTCGCGAAACGGCCTTGGCACTCAAATTGTTTCGCTAAGACCGCGGGATCAATCCCATCCGCTGCCCCACTGTTTTAGGGCTGCGGATTTTGTCCTGAAAAAACCGAATGCCCGCCCGGCACCCTGCCGATCGGGCCGTACGCACCGAAAAAAGAAGAAAAAACGAAAGACATGAATATCCATACACTCACGGCCGACGTCGGCACCAACCCGATGACGTTCGAAACCGGCAAAATTGCCAAACTCGCCGATGGCGCCGTCACCGTCCGCTGCGGCGACACCATCATCCTCGTCACCGCCGTTTCCGCCACCAAGGTGAAATCCGGCCAGACCTGGTTCCCACTTTCCGTGGAATATAAGGAAAAAGCCACTGCTGCCGGCGTTTTCCCCGGCGGCTACTTCAAACGCGAAGGACGCCCGACCGAAAAGGAAATCCTCACCTGCCGCATGACGGACCGCCCGCTGCGTCCGTTGTTTCCCAAGGGCTATCTCTACGAAACCCAGATCGTCGCCATCTTGCTCAGCGCCGACGGTGTGAATGACTCCGACATCCTCGCGATGAACGGTGCCTCCGCCGCCCTCTGTCTTTCCGATATTCCGTTCGCCGGCCCGATCGGTGCCGTGCGTGTTGGTCGCGTCGATGGCAGATTCGTCATCAACCCGACCCACGACGAGCGCGCTGACAGCGACCTCGACCTGATCTACGTCGGCGACAAAACCAACGTCATCATGATCGAAGGCCAGGCCGACGAAGTCCCGGAAGACGAATTCATCAAAGCTCTGCATTTCGCCCAGGAAGCCGTCGCCAAGTTGGTGGCCGCCCAGGAAGAGCTCGCCAAACTCGCTGGTAAGGAAAAGCGTTCCTACGAACTCACCGTCGCCAAGGACAACCTGCTCGAGATCGCCTACGAAATCGCCGGTGACCGCATTGAGTCTGCGATCTACGCCCCGTCCAAAACCGAGCGCGCCAAGAAAGTCGGAGCACTCCGTGACGAAGTGGAAGCCGCCATCAAGGAGCGCGCTCCCGAGGCCACTGATTTTGATGTCGAGCAGGCCTTCGAGTATCTCCAGAAGAAAGCGTTCCGCATTTCCATCATGGAAAAAGGTGTGCGTGCCGACGGTCGTTCGATCGGCGATCTTCGCCCGCTCTACGGCGAAGTCAGCACCCTGCCGCGCGTTCACGGTTCCGCAATTTTCGCCCGTGGCGAAACCCAGGCGCTTGCCATCACCACCTTGGCCCCGGCCGACGAAAAGCAACATTTCGACAACTACGCCGGTGGCGAAGATGAGAAGCGCTTTATCCTCCACTACAATTTCCCTCCATTCTCCGTCGGTGAATGCGGACGCATGGGAGGCATCAACCGCCGCGAAATCGGTCACGGTTCGCTCGCCGAGCGCTCCATCGAGCCGGTCATCCCGGACGAAGCGGATTTCCCTTACGCCATCCGCGTTTCTTCGGAAGTCATGGAATCCAACGGCTCCACTTCCATGGCATCGGTTTGCGCCGGAACCATGGCGTTGCTCGATGCCGGTGTCCCACTCATCCGCCCGGTCGGTGGTATCTCCGTCGGCCTCGTCACTGAAAACAACGACGACGGCTCGATGAAGTCCCACAAAATGTTGCTCGATATCATCGGCTCCGAAGACTTCTACGGCGACATGGACTTCAAGCTTTGCGGCACCAGCGAAGGTGTTACTGGCTATCAGCTCGACCTCAAGCTTCCTGGCCTTCCGCTCGCCATGCTTGAAGAAGCGATCCACATCGCCAAGGCCGGCCGCACCAAGATCATCGACAAGATGGCCGAATACATCAGCGCTCCGTCCGAACTCAGCCCGCACGCGCCACGCATCGTTTCCATCAAGATTCCTGCGGACCGCATCGGCGAACTCATCGGGCCAGGTGGCAAAAACATCAAGGGCATTCAGGCCGAGTCCGGTGCCGAGATCAACATCGAGGACGATGGCACCGTGCACATTTACGCTTCCAAACAGCAAGGTCTCGATCGCGCCAAGGATATGATCGACCGCATGTTCCAAGAAATCGAAGTGGGCAAGGTTTACACCGGCAAGGTTGTTTCCATCACCGCCTTCGGCGCGTTCATGGAAGTACTTCCCGGTAAGGACGGCCTCATCCACGTCTCCGAATTGGCCGAAGGCCGCACTGAAAACGTTGAGGACATCGTCAAAAAAGGCGACGTCATCACCGCCAAGTGCCTCGGAGTCGATGAAAAAGGCCGCGTGAAAATGTCCCGCCGCGCCTGGCTCCGCGACCAGAAGGCCGAGCAAGCCGAAGCCGCCGGAGTCTCCGGTGACTGAGCTTAGCCACGGCTAACCGAAAATTCCAAGCCGGCGTTTCCTCAGGGAAGCGCCGGTTTTTTCGTGATTATAAAAAACGACTGAATTGCAGCCAAAACCCGGAGAATTCGTCCTAAAGCAAGATTTTGGCGGATTTTCCCGACTCTAGGATTGCCAAAACTCTTTCCCTGACTAGCAATGCGCCCCCGGCGCGATCTTGACGTCGGCAACACAGCAGCAAACTACAGGCATGAAGGACCTCACCAAATACCGTAACATCGGCATTTTCGCCCACGTCGATGCGGGCAAAACGACCACCACCGAGCGCATTCTCAAACTCACCGGCAAGATCCACAAAATCGGCGAAGTGCACGACGGTGCCTCTACCATGGACTTCATGGAACAGGAAGCTGAGCGCGGCATCACCATCCAATCCGCCGCCACCACTTGCTTCTGGAAGGGACTCCAGTTCAACATCATCGATACTCCCGGGCACGTGGACTTCACGATCGAAGTGTATCGCTCGCTCAAAGTGCTCGACGGCGGCGTCGGCGTGTTCTGCGCCTCCGGCGGTGTGGAGCCCCAATCCGAAACCAACTGGCGCTACGCCGATGATTCGGGCGTTTCCCGCGTCATCTACGTCAACAAGATGGACCGCATCGGCGCGAATTTCTACAAGGTCGTGGAGCAGGTCAAAACCATCCTCGGTGCCAAGGCGCTCGTCATGGTGCTACCAATCGGCGAGGAAACCGCCTTTGCCGGCGTGGTCGATCTGCTGACCCGCCAGTCCTATCTGTGGGATGAATCCGGCAAGCCGGAAAATTTCACCATCGGTGAAGTCCCAGCCGACATGGTGGACAAAGTCGAGCAATACCGCGCCGAACTGATCGAGACCGCTGTTGAGATGGAAGATGACGCGATGGAAAAATACCTCGATGGCGAAGAGCCGAGCATGGAGACCATCAAGCGTTGCATCCGCAAGGGCACGATCGACCTCAAGTTTTTCCCAACCTATTGCGGATCGTCCTTCAAAAACAAGGGCATCCAAAACGTGCTCGATGCCGTGGTCGATTACCTCCCGAACCCGACCGAAGTGAAGCCGCAACCGGAAGTGGACCTCGAAGGCAATCCGACCGGTGAATTTGCCATCGTCGATGCCTCCAAGCCGTTCCGTGCGCTTGCGTTCAAGATCATGGACGACAAATACGGTGCTCTCACCTTCACCCGCATCTACTCGGGCGTGGTGAAAAAAGGCATGACCGTCCTCAACACTTTCACCGGCAAGACCGAGCGCATCAGCCGCATGGTCGAAATGCACGCCGATGACCGCATCGAAATCGATAGCGCCCAAGCTGGCGACATTGTCGCTTTGGTCGGTATGAAAAACGTGCAGACCGGACACACCCTCTGTGACGAAGACCACCCGGCCACCCTCGAGCCGATGGTTTTCCCGGATCCCGTCATCTCGATCGCCGTCGCTCCCAAGGACAAGGCGAACGCCGAAAAACTTGGCACCGCCATCGGCAAGATGGTCCAGGAAGATCCTTCGTTCCGCGTCGAAACCGACGAGGAAACCAACGAAATGATCCTCAAGGGCATGGGCGAACTCCACCTCGACATCAAAATCGACATTCTCAAGCGCACCCACAAGGTCGAGGTCAACGTCGGCGCACCGCAAGTCGCCTATCGTGAAACCATCACCAAGGCCGTCACCGACAGCTACACCCACAAGAAGCAGTCCGGTGGTTCCGGCCAATACGCGAAAATCGATTACACGATCGAGCCACTCGAAGCCGGTTCCGGTTTTGTGTTCGAATCCGGCGTCGTCGGAGGCAACGTGCCGAAGGAATTCATCCCCGCTGTGGAAAAAGGTTTCAAAACCTCCATCCACAAAGGCCCACTCGCCGGTTACCCCTGCTTGGACTTCAAGGTCACGCTCAAGGACGGTGGTTTCCACGCCGTGGACTCCTCGTCCATCGCTTTCGAAATCGCCGCCAAGGCCGCCTACCGCCAAACCATGGTCAAGTGTGCGCCACAAGTGCTCGAGCCGATCATGAAAATCGACGTCTTCACGCCCGACGCACAAGTCGGTGACGTCATCGGCGATCTCAACCGCCGCCGGGGCATGATCAAAGAGCAGATGACCACCCACGGTGGCGTCCGCGTGAAAGCCGATGCCCCGCTGAGCGCGATGTTCGGCTACATTGGCGACCTTCGCACGATGACCTCCGGTCGTGGCCAGTTCTCCATGGAGTTCAGCCACTACGCCCCCTGCCCGAAAAACGTGGCCGAGGAAGTCATCGCCAAGGCCAAGGAAAAAGAAGAGGCCCTGCGCGCCGCGAAGTAATCTCGTGGCAGCGGATTGCATTCGCCATGCCCGTCATTCTAAGCCCTCCTCCCTGAAAATGGGCGGAGGGTTTTTTCATTTCTGAATTTAGATTTACGCCTTCGCTGATTTGCGTATGCATTGACACATGGCCATTCTGAAAATCCTAGCTGTTTCCGCCTTCGCGATTTCATCTCTAACAGTGGCCGCGCCCATCGATCTCGCGAATTTCAAAGAACCCGTGCGAGTCGCCTGCGTGGGTGACAGCATCACCCAAGGCAGCGGCACCAAGGGAAATCCTTACCCATCCCAACTGCAAAAAATGTTAGGTGAGAAATGGAAAGTGGGAAATTTCGGCGTCAGCGGCCGCACGCTTCTCCGCAAGGGAGACTTCCCTTATTGGAATGAAAAAGCCTACAAAGAGGCCCTCGCCTTCAAACCGGATGCCGTGATCATCATGCTCGGAACCAACGACACCAAGCCGCAGAACTGGGCCCATGAAGCGGAGTTTGTCGCAGACTACCGGGATCTCGTGAAATCCTTCCTCGTCCTCGAGAGCAAGCCACGCGTTTTCATTTGCCGCCCGTGCCCGGTCATCGGAAAGGGCAACTTCAAAATCGTGGAGGAGAACATACAGTTGGAGATCCCACGCATCGATGCCCTCGCTGTAGAGTTGAAAATTGATGTCATCGACATGCATGCCGCACTCAAGGATCAGCCCGAATTGATCCCCGACCGCGTCCATCCCAATGCCAAAGGAGCAGAAGAAATGGCCAAAGCGGCCGTGAAAGCGCTCACTGGCAAAGACGCTCCTCTTTAAATTAAGTTAGAATTTCCAAGTGTCGAGCGTGCGACCGATGCGGTAGAGATTTCGGGATTCATCGATATGGCCGCGCGTGAGCCAGCCGTTTTTCCACTCCACCCATTGCGCGCGGAAGGGGTCCATGAACGAGCCGGTGTTGATGATGCGTCGGCGTTCCGCCTGCCAACTGCCCGGCCAGTGAAAATGCCCGATCACTAACACTTCCGCTTGGGGGAAATAGCGATCACAGAAGCGAGCGCCGGCAGTTCCTTGGGTGAACCAAGATTCCAGCATGCGGAGTGCGCGTTTCGGCGGCATGGCCGCATCCCACGCCCGTTGGATCAAGCTCCGGCCGAAGGGATGCTCTACTGAGCAAAGGTCGCGGGCGAGGATTCGAGCAAGGAGCAGACGCTCGGCCACATCGTTTTCTGCGGTGGGATGTTCCTGCCATAACTCGGCCACTCGCTCGTTGGCGTTGAGAATTTCGCGTTTCCATGGGGACCCCGCATACAACAAGGCATCGCCGTGAGTCACAACAATCCGGCCGCCTCCCAATTCGAGCCAACCCGGTCCGGGCCAGCCGGGGTCGTGATTTCCTGGTAGAAAAACCGCCTCCACGCCTTCCTCCACACAAAGCGTTTTCAACTCATCTAACATAACAACCGAGCGCTCGCGGAATGGTCGCGCGAGCTCTTGCCAGGTGTCGCCATTGAAAACCACGGTGCCTGCTTCTGCAATGAGCGGGCGGAGGGCCGATACTTGCGCGATCCGCGAGATTTTGTGACCGAGATGAAGATCGGATAGAATGCGGACCGGTTCGTTCATGGCGCGGGTCGGCGTTGACGCACCGCCTCGAACAAACACACTCCGGCGGCCACGGAGACGTTCAAACACTCGACTTGCCCGGACATCGGTATCGAAGCGAGAAAATCGCAGTTGTCTTCGGTGAGTCGGCGCATGCCCTTTTCCTCAGCTCCCATGATCAGGGCGAGCGGGCCTTTGAGATCGAGTTCGTAAATTGACTTTGATTTTGCGTGATCCGAGGTGCCGACTAGCCATAAACCGGCGGCTTTGAGTTTTTCCATGGTCCTCGCGAGATTGGTGACTTGCGCAAAGGGCACATGATCCGCCGCGCCAACCGAAACACGCCGCACGGTTTCGGTGATGCCGACGGCCTTGTCCTTCGGTGCGACCACCGCATGCACACCCGCAGCATCCGCCGTGCGCAAGATTGCGCCGAGGTTGTGTGGATCTTGCACGCAATCAAGGATCAGCACAAACGGCGTTTGATGTTGCGCGACGATCACCATGAGTTCGTCCTCATCCAGGGAAGGCGCGGTTTTCTCCACCACTTGCACGTGGCGGTTTTCGCGAGCCTGCTTGCCTTGGGCTCCGTGTGGGGCGGAAAATCGAGTTTTCATGCGTGGAAAGTTGGATTAGGAACGGCCTGGGAGTCGAGCGCTTTGGCTCAAGATTCGATGATTCCCGCGTTTCTTGGTTTTCAGTTTGCCTCGATGATTCATGATGACGGCGATGCAAGTCACCTTTCACTGGCCGGATTTTCTCCCCGCCTTCCGTCGCGCGGCGGCGGATGCTGGATTTTCGGAAACGATTCTGGCGGAGACAGAAGCCGGACCGCTGGCGGCGTGGAGGCGTCCATCCGCCGGACCGCGCATCTATCTATCGGCCGGCATTCATGGCGACGAACCGGCCGGACCGCTGGCATTGCTGGAGTTGATGGGGGAAGGGTATTTCACGCCGGAAATCGATTGGGTGATTTGCCCGGCATTGAATCCGACCGGGCTGGCGATGGGCCATCGAGAGAATGCCGACGGGATGGATTTGAATCGCGATTACTGGCAGCGGAGCACTGTGGAAGTCACCGCCCATGCGGCGTGGCTCGAGACTTCAGACCCACCCGCCATGTTTCTCTCACTGCACGAGGATTGGGAGGCGAACGGATTTTATTTTTATGAAATTAACCTCGGGGAGGATCAACCGTGCCGCGCTGACGAACTGCTCAGAGTGGTGAAACCATGGTTTTCACCCGATCCCGGGCATGAAATCGATGGTCACGCGCCGCGCGGGCCAGGTTGGATTTTCCACGCCGCAGATGCGGATGTCCCGGAAGGATGGCCGGAAGCCATTTTCATAGCCAAACTCGGATGCCCGCTCTCATTCACTTTCGAAACGCCCAGCCATGCACCGCTTGCTTCGCGCGTGGCCGCACACTGCGCCGCCATACGCGCCACAGTGGCCCGGGTGTCTCCGTCCGGAGACAAATAAGGTCACGGAATTTTGCGGAAATGATTCGAGATTCTTTTGCAAGCGACAGCCGTTTGGCCTATTGCAAGTATTCTTAATTAAAAAGCCTGGCTTATTGTCGAACATTCAACTGTGTTCAATTTTGGAAGCCTGTCTTTATGCAGAGCAAGCCTGTCTCATTCAATAGCAAGGTCTCGAATCCGCCTTCTTGACACTCGGCACGGTGTTTCACTGAATGGTCAGCATGAGAGATATCGGACTCCGCCCCACCTTCATCGATTCCCTGCCGATGAAGCCCGAGGAAGTTCGCGCATTACTGACAACCCGCATCCGCGAACACGGTGCCGACTGCGATTGCCAAAGCTTCTCCGGTTACCTCGTCCTGCGCATCCCCGAAAATTTTCGTCGTTTCTACTCACCACGCCTCCTTCTCAGCCTCGAGCCCGATGACCTCGAGGGCACCCGTATTACCGGCACATTCGGCCCCAACGCCAACATGTGGTCCGCCTTCCTTTACGCTTACCTTGCCACCAGTTCCATCGCTCTTTTCTCTGGCATTCTCAGTTTCTGCCAATGGAAAATCAACATCACCCCATGGGGCCTCTGGATCTTCATCACTGCCGTGATCGGCCTAGTCGCCCTCTATTTCGCCGGCCGCGTCGGCCGCACCCTCGGCGAAGCACAGACCAAACAACTCCGCTCCATTTACCAGTCCGTTACCGGACACGTTGTGGAAGTCCACTGAGTCACGGGATTTGTCCTTTTCAGTTCGGATTGTCTTCGCCTGTCGTTTTGCTTAAACCACGGGTTTGCTCACCCACTCTCTTTCGTGCTTGGCACGCAGCGCAGCAGGCGAAAGCATGTGCGTCATGGCAGGCAAGATTCGGGAATTCGAAGGACTCCGCGTGAAGGTGGAGGATGTGGTTTACATGCCGAGCCTTGAAACGCCGCCGGAAAAACCGCACCCGTTCGTGTATTTTATTTCAATTCATAACGACTCGCCCGTTTCGGTGACGATCCGCGGACGGAAGTGGGTGGTGCGCGAAGATGATGGGGAGGTGACGGTTGTTGAGGGCGATGGTGTGGTGGGGCAAACGCCTGTGATCGAGCCGGGAGGAAATTTTTCCTACAATAGTTATCACGTGGTGGTCGGCGGCGCGTCGGTGGAGGGTGCTTTTTTCGGAGAAACTGCCACTGGGGAGTGGATTTTCACGCGCATCCCCGAGTTTCGGTTGGATGTGCCGAACTGGACCTAAAGCAAAATGGGATTTCCGCAGAGCACGGCGTCCATGTGGATGTCGTGGGGCTCCGAAAAAGTGTCGGGCACGATCTGATTCGGGAAACAAACACCGATTTTTTTGGCGTCCGGGCGGGCGTTGGCGAGCATCCGGTCGTAAAATCCACGACCACGGCCAAGGCGTCCGCCCCGCGCATCAAACGCAAGACCTGGACAGAGAAATGCGTCGATCTCACGGGTCGGAATTTCTGGAAGTGAGGGGGAAGGCTCCTGAACGCCGAAAGCGCCGGGAACCAGCTCCAGTGCGGGATTTTTCACGATATGAAATTTGAGGTCATTTTCATCGATGCGCGGATAAACCCACCGGCGCTCTGGATGGCGCCCGACTATTTTCGTTAGATTGATCTCTCCTGGCAGCGCTGAAAAAACGGCGATGGTTTGGAGACGGGGCCGGGACGACAGCCAATGAGAAACAGCCTCACAAATAGGCTGCGGGACAGCGGACGCGTCGCGAAGCAGCCGCCGCATGTGCGCACGGAGCTTGGATTTGGTGTCGATGAGTTCGGGATTTGCCACTTGCCTAGTTGCGAAGTTTTCCGATGTTTAGCGCTGATGAATGGGATTTGGCAAGCAGCGACGATTTTTAGTCTAGGAATGGCAGTTGTCTGCCCGGGAGAACCGCCTAAATCATTCACGTGGGATCCTCCGAAAGTGGTGGAGAGTGCCTTCAGTCGCGATCTCGGGATGATGGATTCGGAACGTGAGGAGTATGCCTCGAATCTTACAGGTCTCGCGGTGAATCAGATCATCGCCGCCAAGGCCACACCCGAATCGATCGCCGATGCCCGCCCAATGTTCGCGCTGGCACTCCACCTCTCGCCGCGCAACAAGCGGGTGCTGGTGGCGAATTTCCAACTTTCCAAAGGCGTTTTTCCCGAAGTTTCCAAGACGGATTACAGCCCGCAGGTTTTTGCGAGGCTGCTGCTGACACGCGGACAGTTGCTGGAAAAACAAGGTGGAGACGAAAACCGCCGCCTTGCGCGCATGTTCATCCACCTCGCTGCAGGAATGGACCCAAAAAACGAGGACGCCATTTATGCCAGTGAAATCCAGAGACTGGATCATGGCGAGATCGATTGGTCTGCTATCACTAACAGCCCCGCGAAAGCTCCCTGATTCTCTTGCGCCGTGGCTTCTGAAATCGAACGCAAATTTCTCGTTACCTGCGATGCATGGCGCGATGGTTCACTTGGCGTATGGATGACGCAGGGTTATCTCTCGAGCGATCCGGACCGCTGTGTGCGCGTCCGCCTAGCCGGAGAACTCGCCTGGCTCACCGTGAAAGGATGCACGCAGGGTATCACGCGTGCGGAATTTGAATACCCGATCCCACCGGAGGAAGCGCGACTTTTGCTAGAAATGTGCCTGCCCTCGGTGATCGATAAAACCCGGCACCGCATTGCATTCGGTGAACATATTTGGGAAGTCGATGTGTTTCATGGCGCGAACGACGGTTTGGTCATCGCCGAAGTGGAACTCGCTGATGAGCACGAAACCATCGAGCCGCCGCCATGGCTCGGCGAGGAGGTTTCTGCGGATGCGCGGTATTACAATGCCAGTCTCGCACGGCTTCCGTTTGAGATTTGGGGGAATGTCAGATGATGGCTATTCTGGAATCCCTGATTTTCAGGCAACGAGGCGCCGTGAACTGGGCCGTGCCGATGGGGCGGGCGACTTGGATTTCCCAGTTGGATGGAATGCTGCCATCTTCCGCTTGCCACGGGCGATCCGCCACCTACCCTTGTCTCGAACTCACACATGAAAATTTGGCTCGACGGAAATTTGGTGGATGAATCGGAAGCGAAAGTCTCGGTCTTTGACCACGGGCTTCTTTACGGTGACGGTGTATTTGAAGGCATTCGTTTTTACAACGGGCGGATTTTCCGTTTGGAGGAGCACATTCGCAGGCTCTTCGATTCGTCGCGCGCGATCATCCTGAATCTGCCGTGGACGCCGGAAGAAATTTGCCGCTTCACTTGTGAAACGGTTGCCGCGAACGGGCTCACCGATGGTTACATCCGTCTGGTCGTCACGCGCGGAGCCGGGGAGCTCGGGCTCAATCCGTATCTCTGCCCGGTGCCCTCGATGTTCATCATCGCCTCGACCATCCAACTCTATCCGAAGGAGCACTATGAAAAAGGCTTGTCGATCATCACCTGCGCCACCCGCCGCCCGGCACCGGGAGCCCTGATGCCGCAGGTGAAATCCCTCAACTACCTGAACAACATCATGGCCAAAGTGGAGGCGATCCAAGCCAACGCCCTGGAAGCCGTGATGCTCAACGAACAAGGCTACGTCGCCGAATGCACCGGCGATAACCTGTTCATCATGAAAAACGGCAAACTGCTCACCCCGCTCATCAGCGATGGCGCGCTCGACGGCATCACCCGGGATGTGATCATCGAAATCGCCGGAAAACTCGGTGTGCCCTTCGTCGAGCGCTCGCTGACCCGTTACGATATTTTCACGGCGGATGAGTGTTTCCTCACTGGCACCGCTGCCGAGGTCATTCCGGTGGTCGCGCTCGACCGCCGCGTGATCGGTGCCGGCGAGCCCGGCCCATTCACGAAGCAATTCCTGAAAGCCTTCCACGAACTTGCCATGAGTTCCGGCACACCCATTCGTTGATTCAACCCCCGCATCTTCCAGAATGAAATGTGACTTCTGCGATAAAAAGGCCACCGTCTTCCTCACCCAACTCGTCGAGGGGCAGATGAAGAAAGTGTGCCTTTGTGATCCTTGTGCCAAGGAACGCGGCGTCACCGATCCCACCGGATTTTCGATGGCGGATCTGCTGCTGGGTGGAATTTCCGCAGGAGAGAGTTCTCCTGCTACCGGAAAAAAGACAGCACACATTTCCGGCGGGGGACGCAAGTGCCCATCCTGTGGTTTCACCCTGGACGATCTCCACCGCGTGCGTCGTTTCGGTTGCGGTGATTGTTATACCGCCTTCAGTGATGAGGTGACTCAAATGGTTAGAGGATTGCACAAAGGTGCTTCTCATGTTGGCAAGATTCCTGCAGGTCTGATGGAAATGCAGGTGATCCACCAACGCATCGAGGAGCTCCGCGCTCGTCTCGACCAAGCCATCGCCTCCGAGAGCTACGAAGAAGCCGCCGGCATCCGCGATGAAATCCGCACCCTAGAGGTAAGCACTAAATCCTAAGCATGAAATCCGAAACAAAGATTCCCCGATTTTCAACATCCGCCATGATTTACCTGTCGTCTGCGCCGGCTTCTATTTCTTCGTTTCGAGTTTGAAATTTAGTATTTAGTGCTTCCCACTTCCATGATGCGCTTTTCCACCCTCATCAAACACCCCGCCGATTGGATGACCGGCGGGCAGGGCGATCATGGCGCAGTCTTGACCTCCCGCATCCGGCTTGCCCGCAACCTTCGCAACCATCCGTTTCCTGGCTGGGCGAAACGCGAGCAACGTGCCGCAGCTTTGGAACTCATGCGCCCAGCCGTCGAGGCGCTGCCCGCAATGAAAGGCGCGTTTTCTCAGGAACTCAGCGGTCTCAGCCCGGTGCAGAAACAAGTCCTCGTCGAGCGCCACCTGATTTCCCGCGAACACGCTGCTCGCGGCGATGGCTCCGCCGTCGTGATCGAGCGCCGTCAGACGTTCAGCTTCATGCTCAACGAGGAGGACCACCTCCGCATGCAGGCAATCCGCCCCGGTCTGCAACTTTCCGCCGCTTTTGCCGCGCTCTCCGCCCTCGATTCGGAATTAGAACATTCGCTCGAATTTGCCTTCGATCCCACCCTCGGCTACCTCACCACCTGCCCGACCAATCTGGGCACCGGCCTGCGCGCCTCCGCCATGCTCCACTTGCCCGGCCTCGTGCTCAGCGATCAGATCGGCCAAGTCCTCCAAGCGGTCAGCAAAATTGGCCTCGCCGTCCGCGGACTTTACGGCGAAGGCACCGAATCACTGGGAAATCTCTACCAAATCTCCAACCAATCGACTCTTGGCGAGAGCGAGGAAACCATCATCCGCCGCCTCGAGCGTGTGATCTCACAGGTGGCCTCCCATGAGCACAATGCGCGCGAAAAACTCCTCGAAGATGATCCGGAAATGGTCTCCGACAAAATCGGCCGTGCCTATGGCGTGCTCCGGTATGCACACATCATCGATTCCAAAGAATCACTCACCCATCTCTCGCTGCTCCGCCTAGGCGGCATTCTCGGGTTTTTTCCGCCGGAAACAGTGATGCTTTGTGATACTTTATTGATGGATATTCAACCCGCCCATCTTCAACTCCATTCCGGTCGCAAGCTCGAACCGGAAGAAAGAGATGCGATTCGAGCGGAAATCGTCCGCTCCCGTTTGCATTCTCTCGATTCCCCTGATACTCGTTTTACAAGCGAGGCAACTAAACCCCTCACCGATCCCAACAACCCCGGCGACGCATGAACAACTTCACTCCACGAGCCCAACAAGTCCTGGCCCTGGCCCGCAAGGAAGCCGACCGATTTAACCATTCATACGTCGGCACCGAGCACCTATTGCTCGGCCTGATCAAACTCGGCCAAGGCGTCGCCGTCAACGTGCTCGAACGCATGGGCCTCGAACTCGAAACCGTGCGCATGGAAGTCGAGAAAGAAGTCGGCTCAGGTCCGCCGCAGAAATCCTCCGGCAATATTCCCTACACGCCCCGCGTGAAAAAGGTGCTCGCCCTCGCCAACAAAGAAGCCAAGGCGCTCAACCATTCCTACGTCGGCACCGAACATCTCCTGCTAGGCCTGCTCCGCGAGGGCGAAGGCGTCGCCGCCCGCGTGCTCAAACGCCTCGACGTGGATATCCAGCGCACCCGCAACGAAATCCTCGCGGAAATCGATCCCAATTTTTCGCCCGATGATCAGGACGACGAAATGGATGACGACGACGACGACGAAATGGAAGACGGCGACGGCCCATTCGAGGATGAAGCCCCGGCTCAAGCCAAAGCCCAACAAGCCGAAGCCAAATCGAAAACCCCGGCCCTCAAAGCATTTGGTCGCGATCTCACCAAGGTCGCCAAAGAAGGCGGACTCGATCCGGTCATCGGCCGCGAATCGGAAATCGAACGCGTCATCCAAATCCTTTGCCGCCGCACGAAAAATAACCCGGTCCTTATCGGTGAAGCTGGCGTGGGCAAGACTGCCATCGTCGAGGGCCTCGCCCAGGAAATTGCCAATGGCAACGTGCCCGAAATCCTCCGCGACAAACGCGTCGTCACCCTCGACCTCGCACTGATGGTGGCAGGCACGAAATACCGCGGCCAATTCGAGGAACGTATCAAGGCGGTCATGGACGAGATTCGTAAAGTGAAGAACATCATCCTTTTCATCGACGAACTCCACACGATCGTCGGAGCCGGCTCCGCCGAGGGTGCCATGGATGCCTCTAACATCATCAAGCCCGCCCTCAGCCGCGCCGAACTCCAGTGCGTTGGTGCCACCACCCTCAACGAATACCGGAAATACATCGAAAAGGACTCAGCTCTTGAGCGCCGTTTCCAACAGGTGAAAGTGGACGAGCCGTCCGTGGATGACGCTATCAAAATCCTCCAAGGACTTCGGGAAAAATATGAAAGCCACCACAAGGCGAAGTTCACTCAAGAGGCCATCGAGGCTTCCGTGAAACTCACCGCGCGTTATCTAACCGCTCGGTTCCTGCCGGACAAGGCGATCGACGTGCTCGACGAAGCAGGTGCCCGTGCCCGCATCGGCACGATGACCCGCCCGCCCATCATCAAAAATCTCGAGGCCGAGATCGATCGCATCAACCGCGCGAAACTCGCCGCCATCGCCGAGCAAAACTTTGAAACCGCAGCGTCGCTTCGCGATGACGAAAAACACGCTAAAAAGAACCTCGAAGAAACCCTCAAAACCTGGCGCTCCACCTCCGAGGAAACCATCGTCACCGTCACCGACGATGATATCATGTCGGTCGTCTCCAAGTGGACCGGCGTCCCGCTCCGCCGCATGGAGGAAAAGGAAACCGAGAAACTCCTCAAAATGGAGGAAGAACTCCGGACCCGCGTCATCGGCCAAAACGAGGCGGTCGTCGCCATTTCCAAAGCACTCCGCCGCTCCCGTGCCGACCTCAAGGACCCGCGCCGCCCGATCGGTTCATTCCTTTTCCTTGGCCCCACCGGCGTTGGCAAAACCTACCTCGCCCGCAATCTAGCAGAATTCATGTTCGGCGATGCGGATTCACTCATCCAGATCGACATGTCGGAATACATGGAGAAATTCACCGCCAGCCGTTTGATCGGCTCGCCTCCCGGATACGTCGGCTACGAAGAAGGCGGCCAACTTTCCGAGGCCGTGCGCCGTCGGCCGTATTCCGTGGTGCTCTTTGACGAAGTCGAAAAAGCCCACCCGGATGTCATGAATCTCCTCCTTCAAATCCTTGAGGAAGGCACCATCACCGATTCGTTAGGCCGCAAGATCGACTTCCGCAATACGATCATCATCATGACCTCCAACGTCGGCGCTTCCTCGATCAAACGTCAGACCGCTCTCGGTTTCGGCGCGATGAGCGAAGATCAGGCGGACCACGAAGGCATGAAGGACAAGATCCTTGAGGAATCAAAACGCTACTTCAAACCCGAGTTTCTCAACCGTCTCGACGACCTAGTGGTTTTCCACATGCTCGAAAAAGTGGATCTCAACCAAATCGTCGATCTCGAAGTCACCAAACTCGTCAAACGCCTCGCCGAAAAAGAAATCGCTCTCACGCTTTCCCAAGAATCCCGCGATTTCCTCTCCGAAAAAGGCTTCGATCCGGCTTACGGTGCGCGTCCAATGCGCCGAGCCGTCGAGCGATTCCTCGAAGATCCACTCGCCGAGTCCCTGCTCCGCGGAGATGTCAAATCGGGCGACTCCGTCAATGTCGTCAAAAAAGTCGATAGTGAGGAACTCACCTTCGTTTCCACCCGGCCCGAGCCACAACAAGAAGCAAGCGTCTAACAAATATTTTAGCGCAGGCCGAGCGGAGTATTCAGAATCTCACGCAGGATAATGGCGCGGCGTGTTTGTTTCGGATCTTTCAAACTGCTTTTGAGGCTGGCTTCACTGAGCGCCAGCGGTTTGGCGTGCGATTGTGCTGCCGCCACCCGGACTCGGGTGGCGGAGGCTCCACCAGTGGTGGTGGCTTTGGTTTCCCTGATTTTTTTCAGTCGATCTTGGATGTCTTGCTGGCGCTTGAGCTGTGCTTCGACATCCGAAACCTCAAACTGGGTCAATGGGGGCGGCGTGCGGCGGGCAAGCGGAGGAGGAACGGGGAGGGGGGAGAACTCCTGTGGCACCCGCCACTCTTGGTCCGGCCCGAAAATATCCTGATCCTCCGCCATTTCCTCGCGGGCCCGTCGTTCTTCCGCCTCGGCCTTTTTCGTTTCGGAGCGGTGCTTCAGCCATGAGGCGAAAGCTAGCGCGACGACGATGACGATTTGTGGGTTATCGAGGAGCCAAGACATGAGGGTAAAGCTGAAATGCTGAGATTTGGAAATTACTGTTCACCCTTGGCGATACTGCCGCGCATTTGGGTGTCGGATTTGATGTTTTCCATTTTGTAATAGTCCATCAGCCCGAGGTTGCCGCTGCGGAAGGCTTCGGCGATGGCGAGTGGGACTTGCGCTTCGGCTTCGACGACCTTGGCTTTCATTTCCGCGACGCGGGCGATCATTTCCTGTTCGAGCGCAACGGCGGCGGCACGGCGGATTTCTGCTTGGGCTTGGGCCATGTTTTTGTTGGCCTCAGCCTGCGCTTCCTGAAGTTGGGCGCCGACGTTTTCGCCGACATCGACGTCAGCGATATCGATCGAGAGAATTTCAAATGCGGTGCCGACATCGAGGCCGCGGTGCAGCACGACTTTCGAAATGCTGTCCGGAGATTCGAGCACGGTTTTATAACTCTCCGCCGAGCCGATGGTGGTGACGATGCCTTCGCCGACGCGGGCGATAATGGTTTCTTCTTTGGCACCGCCGACGAAGCGGTCGAGATTGGTGCGGACGGTAACGCGGGCGCGGACTTTCACTTGGATGCCATCCTTGGCGACGCCGTCGATGGTGCTGCGGCCGGATGCGGGATTCGGGCAGTCGATGACTTTCGGGTCCACCGAAGTTCTAACGGCTTCGACCACGCTCTTGCCGGAGCCTTTGGTGGCGAGGTCGATGGCGCAGGCGCGATTCCAATCCAATGTGATCCCGGCCTTTTGGGCGGCGATGAGTGCTTGAATGGTGGGGATGACGTTGCCGCCAGCGAGGAAGTGGGCTTCGATGTCATCGATGGCGATATCGATGCCAGCCTTTTTCGCGGTGATGCGGGCATCGACCACCATGCCGTAGGGCACTTGGCGGAGACGCATGGCGATAAGATCGGTGAAGCCGACGTAGGCCCCCGCAAGCCAGGCGCGGAGCCAGACGCTGAAGAAGGAGAGGATGATTCCGAAGAGCAGCAATCCGAGGATTGCGACAACGATGAGGACGATGGTGGGCAGGTTAATCATGGTATTGTTAGTTGGTTGGGATTTGAGATACGATGAGGCGGAAATTATCAGCTCCGGTGACTTCGAGTGCGGCTCCAGCGGGAACTTGGCCGGATTGACAGAATGCTTCGTAGCGTTTGCCATCGATGAGGATATAACCGCTGGGCGAGAGCATGGTGAGGGCTTGAGCGGACTTACCGATGAAGTCACGGGCGTCCAGCCCGAACGCAGCGCTGACACCTGTGATTTCCTTAGTGAGAAAGGCGCGTTTGCCAATGGCGGTTTTCGGCAAGACGCGAAACTCGAGGTAAAATGCTGCAATGGCCAAGACTATGGCGACACCAACCGCCAGCATGCCACCCCAGCTACCGAATTCCAAGAAAGCCATGACGCAGCCCGCAAACATCATCAAGCCGCCAATCGCGCCAAGGATGCCACCGGGCACAATCACCTCGACGAGCAGTAGCACGATTCCGAGCGCAAAGAGTAAGGTGATCACGGTCATGAGAGAGCTTCCACGATGAGGCCAAATTCGGAGACTCCGGTCACCATGACCGGCGTGCCGACCTCGGCGAAACCGATGGCGAGTTTTGCTTCGTAGCGCCTGCCGGAAATTTCCACCTGCCCGCTGGGAAAGAGTGCTGTGGCAGCGGTCCCGGATTTCCCGATCAATGCGTTGCCGCGCGGGGCATCGGACGTGGTGGCGTTGAGTTCGCGGATCGGGCCGGGTTCACCGGCGACGGCGGATTCCAAAACCATTTTTCCCCACGGGCCGCCCTTGGGAAGGGCCTTGAGCATGGCGAGGAAAATCACGATGGCAATCACCACCCCGGCCAGGATATTGGCGAGCGGGCGGAGCAAGACATCGCCAGAAAAGGAAATCGGTTCGCCCGGCCAGAGATCGAGCATCGCCCAGACAAGCGAGCCTAACATGAGTGCAATTCCGGTGAGAGCCGGAACCAAGGTGCCCGGGAAAAAGAATACCTCGATGGCAACCAGCGTAACTCCCAACAGGAAAAACAGCAGCGGTTCGTAACCCGACAGCCCCGCCACGTTGTGGCCGAAGAAAACTACGCCTAACAACAATATGCCTGAGATACCGAAGATGCCGAAGCCCGGAGTCTTGAACTCGATAAACAAACAGAGCAAACCGGCGGCCAATAGCAAGGGCGTGAGGGCGGTGAGGTATTGTGCGAGTTGTTCGGACCAAGTTACTTCCAGCCGCACCGAGCTGTAGTTTCCCTTGCCGTGAAGCTTGACTAACAATTCATCTAGGTTTGCCGCGATCCCATTTCCGAGCAGCGCCTGGGATGGCTCGCCATAGAGCTTGATTGCTTCCTGGGCGGTCAGGGAGAGTAATTCGCCTTTTGGTTTGATGATTTCATCGCCAATTTTGAATTCGTAATCCATGTCGATCATCGCGGAGATGACTTGGCCACGGTAGCCCTTGCCTTCGGAGATCGAGCGGACGCGGGCTTTCAGGTAACTGACGATTTTGCCACGCATCGTTTCATCGATCTCGCCGCCGGTGGCCATCACGGGTGCGGCCGCGCCGATGATGCCGCCGGGCTCGAAATAGATTTCATCGGTGCCAGCGGAAATCAGAGCACCTGCAGAAATTGCCTCGCGATTGATGTAGGTCACGGTTTTGCCAGGAAATTTTTCGAGGGCTTTGAGCATTTCGAAGGTGACGTCGAGTGCGCCGCCCGGGGTCTCCATGTCGAGCACGATGGTATCCACATTTTGTTCGATGGCTTCCTTGAGCCCGCGGCGTAGGACGTAGAGCGCAGGTTTGGCAATCTCCGAACGGATTGGAATAATCACGACCTTGGCAGGGGTGGTTTTTTCCACTGCGGGTTCCGCTGCCTTGGACGTCCCGGTGGACAGAAGCGCCAACGCTGCTGCGAAAATACCGGATAGAAAACGTCTCACGTTTTGGAGTATGCCAGACGAATGCGGACAAGCAAGCTCCCGGTCGTTGGAAGATCCTAGGAATTTTCCAATGAAAGTGAAGCGTCCGTAGGTGCAGCAATGATCTTAAGCGAGAATCTTTAATGGCATTGGCCTTAGGATGATTTCCGGATTGAGATTGAAATCCTGCGGGTTTTCTGGATTCTCGGATCTATGATCCACTTGGACGCAAACGGGAGCACGGCGATGCTGCCCGAGGTGTTGGAAGCGATGTTGCCATGGTTGCGCGACGGCCACGCCAATCCCTCAGGTTCCTATGCCAGTTCCCGCCTCGCCCGCCAAGCAATCGATGATGCCCGCAGCCAGGTGGCAGACTGGATCGGCGCGGAGGCAGATGAAATTCTCTTCACAGGTGGCGGCACGGAGAGCGTGAATACGGCTTTGCACTCGATGGATCGCCTGGTCGGCACTGGTGCCACGGTGGTTTCTGCGATCGAGCATTCGGCGGTATTGCGTTGTGCGGAAGATCTTCTCCGCCCTGTCAAATACGCGCCAGTGCGCCCGAATGGTCGGCTGGATTTGGAGAAATTCGCGGCCCTGCTGCCCGGTGCCGCGATGATCTCGGTGATGGCTGCCAACAATGAAACCGGCGTGCTTCAACCCGTGCGCGAGGTCGCCAACATGGCACGCGAGCGCGGAATCGCAGTGCATTCGGACGCCATCCAGGCGGCTGGTAAGACCGACTTGCAGGTGCGCCAACTCGGCGTGGATTTCCTCTCACTCTCCGCGCACAAGTTCCATGGACCCAAAGGTGTGGGCGCGCTCTATGTGCGCCGCGGCATCCGGTTTTTTCCATTACTAAAAGGTGGCACCCAGGAAAACGGACGCCGGGCAGGTACCGAAAACGTCGCGGGAATCGTCGGCATGGGCGCGGCGGCGATGGCGATGAAGCGGATTGCCAGTGATCATACGGGACTGCATCTGATGCGGGATACATTTGAAAGCAAGTTGCTCGCCGAGCTCTCGGGAGTGGCCGTCAACGGCGATCCGATTCATCGCTTGCCCAACACCAGCCACCTCGCCTTCGAAGGTTGCGAAGCGGTGGATTTGATCCAATTGTTAGATCAGGCTGGCATCGAGTGCTCTGCGGGCTCGGCATGCATGGCTGGGAAAATCCGCCCATCGCACGTCCAACTCGCGATGGGCTTGGATGACGCACGTGGCCGCAGCAGCCTGCGTTTTAGTTTCTCGATTCTTAACCAAGCCGCCGAGGCATGGCAAGCAGCAGAATTGGTGAAACAAGCGGTCACACGCCTGCGCCAAGCGCAAGTCCATGGCGTTAACCCAGGGACCGCCCAAGCCGCCTGTGGGCTGTCGTTTTCATAAGCGGTTGCAGCAGACGAGTGCAGGACAAAAAGGCTTGCCCGGAGATGAAGGATCCGGCCGTGGGCGTGCAAAGAGCCGCGCAAGGTAATATCCTGTCGATGAATTATGACTTTTGGCCATACGGGTCATTTTATCAGTATTTTATCCACACGAGAGACGCGTTTTACCACTCTTTGATTTTTTTGTCCTGCGCCGGGGAAATCCTCGACGTAGGTGAAGTCTCGCGCTCAACTCCAATCTTAATCCATGAGCATCACTGAAACCGCTAGCCGTTTGGAAACCGCCGTTTGTTCCGTTGTTCGCGGCCAGCCCGAAGTCGTAAGGCGGGTGCTGGCATGCATGATTTCGGGTGGTCATGTTTTGTTAGAAGATTTTCCCGGCACCGGCAAAACCACACTCGCCAAAGCGCTTGCCAAAGCCATTGGCGGCGCGGTTTTCAAGCGGGTGCAATTCACTCCGGATTTATTACCCTCGGATATTCTCGGAATTTCCGTGTTTGATCCACGCAACCAAGAATTTCGCTTTCACCCCGGGCCGGTATTCACCGATATCCTGCTGGCGGATGAAATCAACCGAGCCTCGCCGAGGACTCAAAGCGCGTTGCTCGAAGCCATGGGTGAGCGCCAAGCGACCATCGACGGTGTGAAACACGATTTTGACGGCATCTTTTTTGTCATCGCCACCCAAAATCCGGTCGAATTCCGTGGCACATATCCGCTGCCAGAAGCACAAATGGATCGATTCACCCTGCAGTGCGCGCTCGGTTACGTGAGCGCCGCCGAAGAAGCCGCCATCCTCTCGGATCAGGCGGAAGTTCATCCAGTCGATGCGTTGGAGTCGGTCGCCACGCGCGATGAAATTCTCGAATTGATGGCAGCCGCGCGCCGCGTGCGCTTCAGCGAAGAACTCCGGCATTACGTCGTTCGTCTGGTCGGTGCGACCCGTGCCCACCCGAAAATCCAGTTGGCAGCCAGCCCACGGGCGTCGCTGGCGTTGATGAAAATTTCCCAAGCTCTGGCACTTTTCCAAGGTCACGATTTCGTTTCACCCGAGTTGATTCAATCGGTCGCGGTGGATGTCATCGCCCATCGCTTGGTGCTCTCTCCCGAGGCAAAATATTCGGGTTCCAGTGCGCGGCAAATTGTTGCCGATCTGATTGAAAGCACGCCGGTCCCGGCTTAAAATCACCGCCCATGCTCGCGGATCCGCCATTGCCGACATCCATCGAAATTCCCGAAAAACGGGATCGATTCTACCGTTGGCTGCACCGCTCGTATTGTCAAACTACCGGCCTCCACCACTTCATCTCGCGCCGTCTGCGGCCAGCCGGAATTGCTCTAGCGCTCATTTTTGTGCTCGCCACTTGCCTTGGCCTCGGTCACGAGCGCAGTTCTGTCTATCAACTATTTTCGCTCAGTTTTGCAATGATTTTGCTAGGATTGCCGTCGGCGATGATCCGCCGGGCGAAATTGGAGGCCCGCCGCGAGGTGCCGCGCTACGGAACCGTCGGTGAGCCATTTCGCTACGGAGTGCAAATCCAGAACACCGGCAAACGCACGCTTCGCCGCGCCTGGCTCAGCGAATCGCCGCCCGATCCACGGCCGTCGCTCGTGGATTTCTGCGTGCTCAAGGAACCTGGAGAAGAAGAGCGAAATCACTTCGACCGCAACTTTGTTTACTTTCGCTGGCAGTGGCTGATGCTGCGGAACCGCCTGTTCACCGAGATTCCATCGCAGAATGAGATCTGCCTGAAACCCGGTCATCAAGCCCGCGTTTTCATGGAAATCATGCCACTGCGCCGAGGCGTGGTCCGCATGCATGACCTGCGCGTGATGCTGCCAGATCCCTTCGGCTTATATCAAAAGTGCCCGAGAGTCTCAGCCCCGCCAGCCACTCTGATCGTGTTGCCTCGCCGCTTCCCACTTCCGCCCATCGAGCTTCCCGGTGGTGCCGCTTTCAAGATCACTGGAGAAACGAACACAAACACGATTGGCAACTCCGGCGAATTCGTTGGCTTGCGCGATTACCGACCCGGCGATCCGCTGCGCCAAATCCATTGGAAAAGCTGGGCGCGCACCGGCCGCCCAATCGTCAAGGAACTCGAAGACACTCACTACCCACGCTTCGGTCTGATTCTCGACACGCTATCCACCGAACGGAGCGATGTGACCTTCGAGGAGGCGGTCTCGGTAGCCGCATCCTTCGCTGCTTCCCTCGATACGAATGAATCGCTGCTCGATCTGATGTTTGTCAAAAACGAGGCCCATATCGTCACGGTCGGTCGTGGCGTCGAGCGTGCTGAAAAATTGTTAGAAGTTCTGGCTGGCGTCAGTCCAGAGAGAATTGCGGATTTCAAGCCGCTTTCCCGTCTAGTCCTGCGCCACCGCGATGATCTGACTTCTTGCCTTGTGATTTTCAATGGCTGGAATGAGGACCGCAGCGAGTTTCTCCGCGACCTTACCCAAGGTGGTGTGCTCTGCGTCCCCATTATTATCGGCAAAGGACCAAAGCCTGCCGGGACTCCCGGCCATTGGCTGGAATCCGGCCAAATCGCACGCGACCTCAAACGTTTGCCCAGCCGCCTTTCGGCGAATTTCTAATCGTAAAATAGATCAACTTCAAAACGTCCCATCGACCAGATCCATCCACCTCCGCGGTTATTGTTAGGAACGTCACTCCTGTTCTGGGGAGCGATGACTGATCGACCATTGATAGGGCTGCTCATCGCGCTGGTGGTGGAGGCACGCCATTGGTCGCGTATTCGCTGGGACTTTGACGATGCGGCCTACCTCCGCGCATGGCAGTTCAGCACAATCTCCATCGCCATGGTCGCCGTCCTGATTTGGTTGGATGGCGAGCATCGCATGGCACTGCTCAACCTGCTTTCTTGGCTGGCTGTGTTGTTTTTTCCTCTGCAGTTTGTCCAGACCTATGGCATGCGGGACTCGATGCCTCTGGAAACTTTTTCCTTCCTAGCCAAGCGCCGCCGGCTGCGCAACGAGCGGTTAGGACTCATTGGAGATTCGGTTCATTTCAACTATGGAAACGTTTACTTCCTCGCCACAATGATTTCAGCGACCGCCGGAAGCAAGGCCGGCTCATGGATCTTCCTGCCCGGACTGTTGTTGCTCAGCGGTTGGATGCTGCTGGCCGCTGGGCGCAGCCAGATTCGTTCACTTGCCCCGGTTCTGATAATTGCCGGCGGACTCGCCTTTGTAGGTCAGATCGGATTGAAAAAATTGGCCGATTGGATCGGCCGCGGTGGCGGTAATGGAGACGAACAATTCAATCCCAATTTCAGCTATACGCAAATCGGAACCAAGGGCACGATTCAACAATCTTCAGACATTGTGTGGCGCATCCGTCCTGAGACAGGCTCTCCATCCCCGCTCTTGCTCCGCACCGCCTCTTTTAATTT
>Ga0247844_1002019_pt1 | contig 34446 bp, 28 predicted proteins | sample LaCtaG_FD_192421 | JGI IMG/M metagenome (GOLD analysis project Ga0247844, IMG submission 192421) | Freshwater microbial communities from meromictic Lake La Cruz, Castile-La Mancha, Spain - LaCruzMarch201714.5m_1 | ecosystem: Environmental > Aquatic > Freshwater > Lake | place: Spain: Castile-La...
TCGACAATGAGATCCAAGTCGAGCAGCTCAAAAAACACAAAGGCATCCGCTGCGAGACCATCAAGCCGCAATACGACCGCTACTTCCTTCCCGGTGGAAAGAAGAGCATCTACATGCTCGCCGACGGCCGCCTAGTGAACCTCGGCTGCGCCACAGGCCACCCGAGCTTCGTGATGTCAAATTCGTTCACCAACCAGACGCTCGCGCAAATCGACCTCTGGCAGAACAAGGACAAATACAAGAAGACGGTCTACCGTCTGCCCAAAATCCTCGACGAGGAGGTCGCCCGCCTTCACCTGGAAAAAATTGGCGTCGTCCTCACAAAGCTCACCAAGAGCCAATCGGAATACCTCGGCGTGCCGTCCGAAGGCCCTTACAAGCCCGAGCACTACCGCTACTAGTAGAAACACCCCGCCCGCAGAAGCGGGAAACCTTGAGAGCCACCCGTCGCCATACCGCGAGGGGTGGCTTTTCGAGCGTCATGGGCCCCGCATTCCCCCCCACTGCGACCATCCTCGGCGGCTGGAGGTGCGTTCGGTTGCCCCCCCAAGTTCCGTGCTGGGGAGATCCCTTTGGGTCACCCTTTTTTTTGGGGGGCATATGCCCGGAGTCACTCGGCGGGCGAGAGCTGCCGAGGGGCTTGTTTCCTAGCCTCCGGCGATAGCTGGCACGATGCTGATCTCGTCGCCGTCTTTGACCGGGGTGGCTTTTTCCTGTTGGAAGCGGATGTCCTCGTCATTGACGAAAATATTCACAAACCGGCGGACGTTGCCTTGATCGTCGCAGATGCGCTCGATGAGGCCTGGGTGGGCGGCGTTGAGGTTGGCAAGGACATCGCCGATGGTCGCGCCCTCGGTGGGCACGACCTCTTGGTCGTTGGTCATTTTGCGTAGCGGGGCGGGAATGCGGACTTGGACAGGCATGGATTTGTGGATGAGTTGGGTTTGAAGTTGGGCGATCGCGGGCTGCGGGGCGGGGGGATCCTAGGATGCGGGAGTTGGTTCGCGGAGGGCGGCATCGTTGGCGATGAGTGCTTCGAATTCGCGCAGGCTCGGATTGATGATGCGCGGTTCGCCGCAGTGGCCGTAGATCGCCTCCTGGGTTTTGAGACCGTGGCCGGTAATGCAGAGTACAATACTCTCGTTGCGCGGGATTTTTCCCGTATCGATGAGTTTGCGGGCGCAGGCGACTGTGACGCCGCCCGCAGTTTCAGCAAAGATGCCCGTGTATTCGGCGAGGTCGCGAATGCCCCGGATGACTTCCTCGTCCGAGCAATCCTCGGCACTGCCGCCCGTCTCGGCCATGCTGCGGATGGCATAGTAGCCGTCGGCGGGCGTGCCGATGGCGAGGGATTTCACGATCGTCTGCGGGTTGGAGACCGGCTTGACGATATCGGTGTGTCTTTTCTGAGCCTCCGCAATGGGAGCGCATCCGCTGGCCTGTGCGCCATGGACGGCGAATTTCTGCTCTTCGAGAATGCCGACCTTGATGAATTCGTTGTAGGCTTTGTGAATCTTGGTGAGGAGCGATCCGCTGGCCATGGGGATCACGGTATGCCGGGGAAGTTTCCAGCCAAGTTGCTCAGCAATCTCGAAGCCCATGCTTTTGGAGCCCTCGGCGTAGTAGGGACGCAGGTTCACGTTCACAAAACCCCAACCGTATTTTCCTGCGATCTCGGAGCAAAGGCGGTTCACTTGGTCATAGGCACCTTGGATAGCGATCACTTGGGTGCCGTAAACGAGCGATCCGACGATCTTGCTTTTTTCCAGATTCGCGGGGATGAGGACATAGCTGGTGAGACCTGCCGCAGCGGCATTCGCCGCGACGGAGTTCGCCAGATTGCCGGTGGAGGCACAGGCAACAATTTTAAAACCCAACTCGCGGGCACGGCTGAGAGCGACCGAGACGACGCGGTCCTTGAACGACAACGTCGGGTAGTTGACGGTGTCGTTCTTGATGTAGAGTTCCTCGACGCCGAGTTCCTTAGCGAGGCGGTCGGCGCGCACGAGTGGGGTGAAACCGACCTGGGCGCCAACAGTGGGAGGGCCGTCGATGGGGAGAAGCTCCCGGTAGCGCCACATTGTCTGCGGGCGGGAGGCAATAACCTCACGGTTGATGTGACGGGCGATGAGTCCGTAATCGTAGGCCGCTTCGAGGGGGCCGAAATCAAACTCGCAAATGTGGATCGCCTCCTTTGGGTAGAGGCGGCCGCACTCGCGGCACTTCAGGTTCGAAAAGAATGTCTGTGGTTCGCTCATGGCTTGATTATTCCCAACGAGAGCGGACGAGTGACAGGACACCTGCGGATGACTGAATGTCCCTCTCATCTTTCCCGGCGGGACGCTTGCGCGACCACCGAGCTGGATTTGGCACCTGGTCCTGAAGCGCGTTGATGGGAATCAATGCTCTCCAGCGGTTGCCGTGGCTTCACAGGGCCAGTCCCTCTGCCACTCTCGATAAGATGAGGCAGTGTTTCGTGCGGACGCGGGATTTCGTCAAGGGAATTTTTTGTGGAGCCGGATGATTTTCCGCCGGTGGCAGGCGGGAGTTCCTGCCCTTGGCGGCGATTTGCGGCTTTGCAGGGCAGGCGGGAACCGGCAGGTTTGCCGGATGATTTTACAGGAATTTGTTTGCAGGAGGATCGAGGCGTGATTCAAGCATTGCCGGGATTTCGGGATTTTTATCCGGAGGAGTGCGCGCGCCGGAATCACATCGTGGCGACGTGGCGTGCCGTGTCGAAGCGCTATGGGTTTGTCGAGTTCGACGGCCCCACGCTGGAGAGCGCCGAACTTTACCGGAAAAAGAATGAGGAGGGCGCGGAGATATTGGAACAGCTCTACGCGTTCACTGACCGGGGCGGGCGCGAACTGGCGCTGCGACCCGAGATGACCCCCACGCTGGCCCGAATGGTGGCGGCCCGCGAGAAGCACTATCGCAAACCGATGAAGTGGTTTTGCGTCTCGAATTTCTTTCGGCACGAGCGCCAGCAGAAGGGCCGCCTGCGCGAGTTCCTGCAGTTCAACGCCGATATTATCGGTGAAAGTTCCCCGCAGGCGGATGCGGAGATTCTCTCACTCGCGATAGATCTGATGCGGGCGTTCGGGTTTACTGCGGAGAACTTCGTGGTGCGCCTGAGTGACCGCCGGGCCTGGATGGACTTCTTGGCATCACGAGGCTGCAACGAGGCCGGGTGCCGACTGGCGCTCGCCTGTGCGGACAAATTGGAACGCGAACCGGAGACGAGCCTGAACGTCAAGCTCGCGCCCGCGGGCCTTACTGTGGAGGATTTGAGAGGGTTCATTGCGGCGGGCAGTCCGGCGGCCTTCGAGCCAGTGCTGGCGGCCCTTGCGTCGCGTGGGCTTTCAGGATTTGTGGAGCCCGACCTCTCGATTGTGCGCGGATTGGCGTATTACACGGGTGTTGTTTTTGAGATTTTCGACCGTTCGAAGCAACTGCGGGCCCTCGCTGGCGGGGGCCGCTACGATGCGCTGATCAAGGGTCTCAGCGATGCCGAGGTGGATTTGCCGGCGATTGGGTTTGGCATGGGAGACGTCGTGCTCGGGCACTTGATCGATGAAACGGCGAGCGCCTCCAGCCAGCTCAAGGTGGCCCTCGCGGCGTCCTCCGACTTGTATGTCATCATCGCCGACGAAGCCCGCCGGGGCGAGGCGCTGCAGGTTGTGCAGTCCTGCCGTGAACTCGGCCTGAGCGTGGATTTCCCCCTCAAGTCGGCAAAGGTCGGGAGGCAGTTTCAAGACGCGGAGCAACTCGGCGCGCGGCATGCCGTGGTCATCGGGCAGGAGTGGCCGCTTGTGAAACTTAAGCATCTAGCAACACGCACCGAGGAGGCGCTGGAGCACAGCATGCTTGCCCGCCGACTCAAAAACACAGAACAATCCTGACCCTTTTCCCGATTCCATGATTTACCGCACCCATCATTGCAACGCCCTTCGCCCGGAACATTCCAACACAGAGGTCACACTCTGCGGCTGGGTCGCCTCTCGCCGCGACCATGGCGGTCTCATTTTCATCGATCTGCGCGACCGGGAGGGTGTGACGCAGGTGGTTTTTCGACCAGAGGAAAACCCGCAAGCCTCCGCGCGCTCGCACGAATTGCGCAGCGAGGACGTGATCCGCGTCATCGGCAAAGTGGCCCCCCGCCTCACCGGCACGGAGAATCCCCGCTTGGCCACGGGAGCGGTCGAGGTCGTGGCGTCCGCGCTCGACATCCTCAATGCCGCCGAGGTTTTGCCCTTCCAGATCGATGACAAAGTCTCGAACGAGGACCTCCGACTCACCCACCGCTACCTCGATCTGCGCCGCCCCGAAATGAGCCGCAATCTGAGGCTCCGCCACCGCGTCGTGAAAACGATGCGCGATGTGATGGACGCCGAAGGGTTCCTGGAAATCGAGACCCCGATCCTCTCCAAGAGCACGCCAGAGGGCGCCCGAGACTTTCTCGTGCCCTCGCGCCTCACCCCAGGTTCTTTCTACGCACTGCCCCAGGCTCCCCAGCAATACAAGCAACTCTTGATGGTGGCCGGCGTGGAGAAGTATTTCCAGATCGCCCGTTGCTTCCGCGATGAGGATTTGCGGGCGGACCGCCAACCCGAATTCACCCAGCTCGACGTCGAGGCCTCGTTCGTCAACCAAGACGATATTCTCGCTCTCATGGAGAAACTCCTGGCCACGGTCTTCCGCGAGGCGAAGGGCATCGAGATTCCCCTTCCCTTCCCGCGCCTCACTTACCACGATGCCATGAGCCGCTTCGGCAGCGACAAGCCGGATACACGCTTCGGGATGGAACTCACCGACCTCGGCGACATCTTCAGCGAATCGCAATTCAAGGTCTTCCGAGGCGCACTGGACGGCGGCGGAGTTGTCAAAGCCATCAACGCACCCGGCCTCGCCTGCATCACCACAGGACAAATCGAAACCCTCACCGAACTCGCCAAGCAGGCGGGCGCAAAAGGGCTCGCCTTCATCAAGGTCGAAAATGGCGAGTGGAAATCCCCGATCGTGAAGTTCTTCACAGAGTCCGAAAAGCAGAGGCTTGCCGAGCGCCTAGCCATCAAGGAGGGCGACCTCATTTTATTCGGAGCCGACAAGTGGGAAACCGCCTGCGAGACACTCGGCCGCGTGCGCCTGCGCGTCGCCGAAATGCTCGAAACCCTCAAGGATTCGACCGCCCTGAATTTCCTTTGGGTCGTTGATTTTCCTTTGCTTGCCTGGAACAGCGAGGAACAAAAATGGAACGCTGTCCACCACCCCTTCACCCGCCCCTGTGCAGAGGATTTGGACCTCCTGGATGCCGGCGAATACGAAAAGGTGCGCGCCGTGGCCTACGATGTCGTTCTCAATGGGGTCGAAATCGGTGGCGGTAGCCTGCGAATCCACGAGCCAGACCTCCAATCCAAAATGTTCACTATTCTTGGTGTGGATGATGAAAAGCAGCAGACCCTTTTCGGCCACTTGCTCAAAGCCTTCCGCTTCGGTGCCCCGCCCCATGGCGGCATTGCGCTGGGCCTCGACCGCCTCGTCATGCTCCTCGCCGGGGAGGACAGCATTCGCGACGTCATCGCCTTTCCGAAAAACAACCGCGGCGTGGAAATGATGACCAACTCGCCCGCTGAAGCCGATTTCAAGCAACTCAGGGAGCTTTACATTCAGACCGTCAAGAAAGCGTAATGTCGCCCGGGCGCAGTTCGGGCTACCCCGCCTTGTCCCGCTGCGTCCGGACTCTCCGAGTGAGCCATAAAACGCGTCTCATTTGGCACGAATGCGCCACCACTTGAGCCCTATTGTCACTATTCCGACCTCTGAGAGATTAGCCATCTTTTCATAAGACTCTTTCCGTTTGGTTTTTATGTTTTTCCTCCAGCCGGGAACGCAAAATGCTAAGTCGAGCACGCAACTATTTAAAAATATGGGAAAAATTTTAGGAATTGATTTAGGAACCACAAACTCCTGCATGTCGGTGATGGAAGCCGGTGAGCCCGTTGTGCTGGAGAACTCCGAGGGGGCACGCACCACTCCATCCGTCGTTGCTTTCAGCAAATCCGGCGAGCGACTCGTTGGCCAAGCTGCCAAGCGCCAAGCCATCACCAACCCGGCAAACACGATTTTCTCGGTGAAGCGATTCATGGGACGCAAGTTTGACGAAATTCGCGCCGAGGAACACCGCGTGCCATACAAGCTCGTCAAAGCCGCGAATGGCGACGTGCACATTCAGGTGGAAATCGACAGCAAGCCGAAGACCTTCTCGCCGCCGGAAATCTCCGCGATGATCCTCGCGAAGCTCAAGGCCGACGCCGAAGCCAAGCTTGGCGAGAAGATCACAGAAGCCGTCATCACAGTCCCCGCGTATTTCAACGACTCACAGCGCAACGCCACCAAGGACGCCGGCAAGATTGCCGGCCTCGACGTGAAGCGCATCATCAACGAGCCCACAGCCGCCTCGCTGGCTTACGGACTCGACAAGATGAAGGACGAAAAAATTGCCGTCTATGATCTGGGCGGCGGCACATTCGACATCTCCGCCCTCGAAATTGGCGACGGCGTCTTTGAGGTCCGCGCCACCAATGGCGACACCCACCTCGGTGGAGACGACTGGGACAACCGCATCATGGATTGGATCATCGCCGAGTTTAAAAACGACAGCGGCATCGACCTCTCCAAGCAACCAGACGCCGTGCAGCGCATCAAGGAAGAGGCTGAGAAAGCCAAGATCGCTCTTTCCTCCACCCAAGAATACGAGATCAACCTTCCGTTCATCACGGCGGATGCATCGGGTCCGAAACACATCCAGAAGAAGCTGACCCGCTCAAAGCTCGAGCAACTCACGGACGACCTCTTCGAACGCACCATCAAACCCGTTAAGGATTGCCTCAACGACACCAAGTGGAACAAGAATGACGTCAACGAACTCGTTCTTGTCGGCGGCATGACACGCATGCCCAAAGTCGTCGAGACCGCCCGTGAACTCATCGGCAAAGAGCCTCACAAGGGCGTCAATCCGGATGAAGTCGTGGCGATCGGCGCAGCCATCCAAGGTGGCGTTCTCAAGGGCGACGTGAAGGACGTTCTCCTGCTCGACGTGACTCCGCTGACCCTCGCGATCGAAACCGCGGGCGGCATCGCAACGCCGATGATTCCGCGCAACACAACGATCCCGACCAAGAAATCCAACGTCTTTTCGACCTATGCCGACAGCCAACCCGGCGTGGAAATCAAGGTGCTGCAAGGCGAGCGCCCGCTCAGCCGCGACAACAAAAACCTTGGCACCTTCCACCTCGACGGCATCCCGCCCGCACCCCGTGGCGTTCCACAGATCGAGGTAACCTTCGACATCGACGCCAACGGCATTCTCAACGTCTCAGCCAAAGACCTCGGGACCGGCAAGGAGCAGAAAATCTCCATCACCGGGTCCAGCGGACTCAGCAAGGAAGAGGTCGATAAAATGCAGAAGGAGGCCGAGGCCCACGCCGAGGAGGACCGCAAGGCCAAAGAGACCATCGAAATCCGAAACAACGCGGACAACCTCGCCTACCAATGCGAGAAGCAACTCAAGGAACTCGGCGACAAGGTCGACGGGGCCTCCAAGAAAACCGTCGATGACGCCATCGAAAAAGTCCGCGAAGCCCTCAAAGGCAGCGACTCCGATGCAATCAAAACCGCCTACGACGATCTCCAAGCCAAGTTCCAGGAAGTCACCACTGCCGCCTACAAACAAGCCGCGGCATCCGCCTCTGGCCCGGCCCCGCAGCCGGAGGACGCTTCCGACGCCGAGCCACAAGCCAAGAAAGACGACGTCGTTGACGCCGAATTCGAGGTCATGGACGACGACAAGAAAAAATAGCAGACCCCTTTAACAAACCGCGCCGGTCCGCACAGGGCCGGAGCACGTTAAAAACCGAAACCAACAAAAAACGACACACATAAACCAATGGCAAACGTAAACATCAAGCCCCTCTCCGACCGCGTGCTCGTCAAGCCGCTCGACGAGAAGGAAGTAAGCAAGGGTGGAATCATCATTCCCGATTCCGCAAAAGAAAAACCGCAGGAAGCCGAAGTGGTAGCGCTTGGCACCGGCAAACGTGATGATGACGGCAAGCTCGTCGAATTCACCGTCAAGATCGGCGACAAGGTTCTCATCTCCAAATACGGTGGAACCGAAGTCAAAGTCGAAGGCGACTCCTACCTCATCATGCGCGAAGACGATATTCTCGGCATCATCGGCTAATAACCACACCTCAACTTAATACTTACTTAGAAATACATTATGGCAGCTAAACAACTCCTATTCGACGAAGCAGCACGGCACGCGCTCCTTCGTGGCGTCGAGAAACTCGCCCGCGCCGTCAAGGCCACCCTCGGGCCATCAGGACGCAACGTCATCCTAGACAAAAAATTCGGCAGCCCAACGATCACCAAGGACGGCGTCACCGTCGCCAAGGAAATCGAGCTTGAAGATCCCTACGAAAACATGGGCGCCCAGCTCATCCGCGAGGTCTCCAGCAAAACCAGCGACACCGCTGGCGACGGCACCACCACGGCCACCGTTCTCGCCGAAGCGATTTATCGCGAAGGTCTGAAAAACGTGACCGCCGGCGCGAACCCGACCAACCTCCAACGCGGCATCAACAAAGCCGTTGAGGCCATTGTTGCCGAACTCGCCAGGATCTCGCAGAAGGTCAAGGACAGCTCGGAAATCGCCCAAGTTGCCACCGTCTCCGCGAACTGGGACACCACCATCGGCCAGATCATCGCCGACGCGATGGACAAGGTCGGCAAAGACGGCACCATCACGGTCGAAGAGGCCAAGTCCATCGAAACATCCCTCGACGTCGTCGAAGGCATGCAGTTCGACAAGGGCTACCTCTCGCCCTATTTCGTGACCAGCGCCGAAAGCCTTGAGGCCGTCCTCGAGAGCGCCTACGTGCTCATCCACGAGAAGAAAATCAGCAATCTCAAAGACTTGCTGCCGATCCTCGAAAAAATCGCGAAGACAGGCAAACCCTTCCTCATCATTGCGGAAGACGTCGAAGGCGAAGCCCTCGCGACACTCGTTGTGAACAAGCTCCGTGGCACGCTCCAAGTGTGCGCCGTCAAAGCCCCAGGCTTCGGCGACCGCCGCAAATCCATGCTCGAAGACATCGCAGCCCTCACCGGCGGCAAATGCATCAGCGAAGACCTCGGCATCAAGCTCGAAAACCTCAGCCTTGAAGACCTCGGACGCGCCAAACGCATCGTCATCGACAAGGAAAACACCACCATCATCGAAGGCGAAGGAAAAGGTGCGGACATCCAAAGCCGCGTCAACCAAATCCGCCGCCAGATCGAGGAGACCACCAGCGACTACGACCGCGAGAAGCTCCAAGAGCGCCTCGCCAAGCTCGCAGGCGGTGTCGCCGTCATCAATGTCGGCGCAGCCACCGAGACCGAGATGAAAGAGAAAAAAGCCCGCGTCGAAGACGCCCTCCACGCCACCCGCGCAGCGGTGGAAGAAGGCATCGTCCCCGGCGGCGGCGTCGCTCTCATCCGTGCCCAGAAGGCCCTCGACACCCTCAAGCTCACAGGCGACGAGGAAATCGGTGCCGGCATCGTGCGTCGCGCCATTGAACAACCGCTCCGCACCCTCGCCGACAACGCAGGCCAGGAAGGCGCGCTCATCGTGCAGGAAGTCAAGAAACGCTCCGGCGCCGAAGGCTACAATGTCGCCACAGGCGAATACGTGGACCTTATCAAAGCCGGTGTTGTGGATCCCGCCAAGGTGACCCGCAGTGCGCTCCAAAACGCCGCATCCATCAGCGGACTCCTCCTCACCACCGAGTGTCTCATCACCGAGATTCCGGAGAAGGACAAAGCTCCGTCAATGCCTGCGGGCGGCGGCATGGGCGGCATGGGCGGTATGGACTACTAAAAAGTCCGGCATCCTCAAAAGCCACCATCAATCCAACAGCCGGGTTCGCAAGAACCCGGCTGTTTTGCGTTCCGCCGCGGCAGCGCAGGCCGGCTCCACATGCGCAACGCCCGCCGAACGGCGGAATTACTTTTTGATTTTCATCCGCAAAAACGTGGGGATGTCCAAATCTTCGCCCTCGAAGATGGTGGGCTCGATTTTATCAAAGCGGCCGCGGGCGATGGGCTCGAGCGGAAGGTTTTCCTGAGTGATCTTGGGCGCCGCAGACTTCGGCGGCAAAGGCTCCACGGCGCGGGGAACCGGGGTCGATGCAACCGGCTCGCGGGGCGGCTCGGGAACCGTCGCGGCAACAGGCGCAGGCGGACGGGACTCGACTTTTTGAGGAACTCCGCACTGACCGAGAAGCGTGACGGTGAGTGGGGCGGCGTCATCGGAAACGATTGTGATTCCGGTTTGCAGCAGGGTCCCGGAAGCCGTGTTTTTTGTGATCTCCTGCATAATGGCCGCGACTTCGACAAAGGCCAGCGAGGGGGGACCGGAGAGGTGGACGAGGAGCTTGCCCGCCTCGTGAAGGAGGCGCCCACGATCCATCAACGGGCTGCGCAGGGCCTGCTCGAGCGCTTCATGGGCACGATTGGCTCCGGCAGACTCTCCACAACCGAAGAGGGCAGGGCCATTGGCTCCACGAAGAGTGGAAAGAAGATCGGGAATCGAGACGGGCAGCGGCCCGCGGGAGGAAATGATGCGGGTCATCGAGGCGATTGAGAGAAAAAGCAGGTCATCACAGGCAGCAAATGTCTCCGAGGCTTCGGCTCGGGGGGCGCTCAGTTCCACCATGCGGTCATTGCCGAAGTGAACCAACGCGTCCGTGCGGCTCTCGAGTTCACGGAGAGCCTCCTGCGCCTGCTGCGAACGGCGGCGCCCCTCGAATTGGAACGGCGTGGTCACGACAGCAACAACGAGGGATCCATTGCGGCGGGCGATTTCAGCAAGAACGGGTGCGGTAGGGCTGCCGGTGCCACCACCGAGGCCAGCACACAGAAAAACAACATCGGCGCCGTCCACCGCTTCGCGAAGGTCGGCGAGGGACTCCCTTGCCGCCTCGAGTCCCCTCTCGGGATCCCCCCCCGCACCCAGCCCGTGGGTGGTAAGTGGGCCCAGTGCGATTTTTTTTTCGGCGACGGAACCATTGAGCGAGTGGAGGTCGGAGTTGAGAGCCACGGTTTCGAGCGGGAGCGAACCGCGCATGGCGATGCGATCCACAATGTTCACTCCGGCATTGCCGATACCGATGAGGCGAAGAACGGGAGCCTTGCGGGGGTCGCTTTCCAGCCAGCGGGGATAGGTGATCATAGGAGGTTGAATTTTCCGAAAAAGTCTCTGACGCGGGTGATGATCGATTGATCCGGCATCTCGCTGTGAACGGCCTGCGCGTATTTGGTGACGCCGATGCAGGTCGAGAGTTGAGGGTTTTCAAACGCGGACATCGGGCCCGAGACCGCGTGCGCGTGGGCGAGATAAACCGGAATGCCTTGGAAAACGGATTCGGCCACCTCTCGAATGCCACGAATATGACTGCAGCCTCCGGTGAGCATAATGCCTGCGCCGAGCAAGTGCTCGGGAACACTCTCATGAATACGCTTGCGAAGGATTGTGAAAAGTTCCCTGAGGCGGGCGTTGATAATGAGGTTGAGCATGTGGCGTTCGATTTCACGCCCTGAGAATCCCGTATCGTTTTTGAGTGTGATCCGGTCGCCTGGCGGGATGTTTTCCAGGAGAGCCGAGCCCTCCTCGATCTTGAGTTTTTCGGCACGGGTTATCGGGATGCGAAGGCCGATGCAGAGGTCGTTGGTGATGTGATCGCCCCCGATGGCGATGACGCCGCTGTGCTGGACGGCTCCCTCCAGGTAAACGATGTAATCGGTGACTCCACCGCCGATATCGATGACAACCGCTCCGGCGCGTTTCTGCTGTTCATCAAGAACGACCTGGGCCGAGGCGAGCGAGCTGACGACGACATCCTCAACTTCGATGTCGATTTCCTTGACGCAACGGATCGTGTTCTGGATGCGGTTCATCACCCCGTGGATGATGTGAAAATCGGCCTCGAGCTTCGAGCCGAGCATGCCGAGGGGATCGACAACGCCCTCCTGCCCGTCCACGTAGTAGCGTTGGATGATGGAGTGGAGAATCACGTTCTCCTTGGGGATGCTGATTTCCTTCGCCTTGAATTCGACGCTCTCGATCTCCTTCTCGGTGATCTCCGTCTCCTCCGCCATGGTGAGCGAGCTGCGATTGTTGAAGCTTTGGATGTGACTGCCGCTAATGGCCAGCCAGACACTGTTTATCTCTTGGTCGCTGCGTTCCTCGGCATCGGCCAGTGCATCATGAACGCACTTCGACGCATTCTGGAAGTCGACGATCTCGCCCTTCCGAACGCCCCGCGACGGGCTTTCGCCCACGCCCAAGAGGCGAAGTTCCCCATCGCGGCGGGATTCCGCAACTACGGCACAGACCTTTGTGGTTCCGATCTCGAGTCCGACGTGTATTTTTTCCTTGGCCATCAGTTTTTCTTTGATTTGGATTTTTGAGTGCTGGTTTTTGAATTTAAAACGGGTGGAGGCGGGAGGCTCGCCATGACGAATTTCACGGGTGTGTTTTTGCGGACCATCAAGTTGACGGATTCCAGTTCGCGCCCGGTGTCGCGGCAGTGCTGGAGGAGGCGTTGCATTTTGGCGAGTTGGGTTTCGAAATCGCCGGAGGCGAATTTGACGCACGCCTGTTGATCGGTAAGAGCATCGATGCAGTAGCCCTTGGCGAGATTGAGCGACCGGATCACCAGCAGGGAACCCGCTTGGTTGCGGGCTTCGCGGAGCAAAGAGAGAGCCTGCCAGAGATCGTCGTTGTGCAGAATGCTGCCCTCCTTGATTTCGGCGACCTTCACCCCGTAGATGATCGGGAGTTGGTGGAATTCCGGCTGGAGCAAGCGCGGCTTCATAAGAAAACCCGAGTCGTCCACCAAAAGCATTTCGGTGGGGGTGTAGGGTGCGGAGGCATCGCTGGACGAGGAAACCCAGGCAACCGGGTCGCGGGCGGTGAGCGTGATGTCAATGCCATCGGGCATGAGGCGCTCGATCACAACGTCGGCGACCATGGGAAGCTCCCGGAGCCTGCGGTCGGTCTCCGCGAGGTCGATGCGAAAAATGTTTTGGCCAATATGGATGCCGGTCTCGGCAAGGAGATCCTTGGGAGTCATCACGCCGTCGAGTTCGAGGGTGAGGTTCGAGAGGTTGTAGGCTTGGTTGTCGAAAAACAATTTATCGAGTGCCTTGGCGAGTCCGAACCATGCGAAGCCGCATGCGAGCGTGACGCCGAGGGTGAAGGCCGAGAGTTTCGCAAGGAGCCTGTGGCGTTTGCGGCGCGCTGTCACGGCACGCATCTTCACGTTGAGCAGGTGCCGACCGCACGGGGGTCGCCGCTTTTCGACTGTGTTTGCCCGGGTGTGCTTGATCATGGGCTTTTCTTGGCCAGCGAGAGCCCGGTGATCTCCTCGCACAGGGACGGAAAATCAAGGCCGATGACAGCGGCGGCCTTCGGCAAAAGGCTCAGCTCGGTCATGCCGGGGATTGTATTGATTTCGAGCACGCTCATCGAGCCATCGGCGGCCAGCAGGATGTCCACGCGGGAGTAGACTTCGAGGCCGAGCGCGCGATGGGCGGCGAGGGCGGTGGATTGAACAGCCCGGGCCTGAAGCGGATCGAGCGCGGCGGGAACAAAATACGTGGAGGCTCCGCTCGTGTATTTGTGCTCGTAGTCGTAGAAGCCCTCGCGGGGCACGATTTCGACAATGGGAAGCGCGATGTCTCCGAGGATGCCCACGGTGAGTTCGCGGCCGGAGAAGAAAGCCTCGACCAAAACCTCGTCGCCGTATTGGAAGCAGTCGTCAAGCGCGGCGGGGAGGTCTGCGGCATCGCGGAGGATGTGGACGCCGACGCTGGAGCCTTGCTTGGGCGCCTTCACGACATAGGGCAGCGGCAGGCGGGGGTGTTCGCCACGACGGATTTTATGCCAAGCGGAGGTGGGGACTCCGGCTTTGTCGAAGCATTCCTTGGTGGTGATTTTGTCGAAGGCCGTGCGACTCCCGGCAACGCCCTCGCCGGTGTAGGCAACGCCATTCCTCTCGAGGATTTCCTGGATTTGACCATCCTCGCCGAATGTTCCGTGAATGATGTTGAAGGCGATGTCTGTATTTTCGGGGAGGTGAAAATCGGGAGTGATCACATCGATTTCGCTCACGTTCCCTCCGGCAGTGCGGAGGGCCTTGGCGACGGCCGCGCCGGATCGAAGTGAGACGTCCCTTTCCTTGCCGGGGCCTCCCATGAGGAGTGCCACGTTTTTTCCACGAAGAATGCCGGTATGTTTTTTCATAAATCGACTCCCACAATTTGCACTTCGGTTTCGAGAGGAATGCCACGCATGCGCTCGGCGGCGGCCTGGATCTCGCGGATGAGCGTGAGAACGTCCGCAGAGGTGGCCCCCCCGTCGTTCACGATGAAATTCCCGTGGATGTCGGAGACGCGCGCTCCGCCTACGGAAAAGTTTTTGAGTCCGAGTTCGTCGATCAGTTTTCCTGCGGGAATGGAGGCGGGATTTTTAAAGATGCACCCGGCACTGGCGGCGACGGGTTGGCTGGACCGGCGCTTGGCGACGGACTCGGCGATGACAGCGTCGATCCCGGCTCGCGTGCCGGCATGGCCTCGAACGACTGCGGAGACGGCGTAGTTGCTCCGGAGCATCGGGATGTTGCGGTATTGGACCTCCATCTCGGCGGGAGTTTTGGAAAAGATGTTCCCGTCGTGGTCGCAGAAGCGGACGCGCACGACCTGGTCGAAGGTTTGGATTCCCATGGCTCCGGCGTTCATGCGCAGACCGCCCCCGAGGTTGCCGGGAATACCCTCCATCCACTCGAACCCCGCGATCTCCGCGTTGCGGGCAATGGCGCTGAGTTGTTTGAATTTGACTCCAACGCCGACGGTGATTTCCAGGTCGTTGACTTCATGGCGGAGGAAGGCTCCGCGCGAGAGATGAGCGACCACGCCGGGAATGCCACCGTCGCGGACGAGGAGATTCGATCCGCGGCCCATGACCAGAAGGGGGATGCCCTGATCAAAGCAGTGGCGAACGAGATCGGCGAATCCCTCTTCGGTCTCTGGCTCGACCCAAAACTGTGCGGGGCCACCGATGCGCATCGTGGTGTGTTTGGAAAGGGGTTCGTAGAGTTTGATGCGACCCGGGCCGATGATATCGAGAAGTTGGTCGCGGGTCTGCAAGTCGCGGGTGAGACGGGATCCGGCCTCGTGGATGTTGCCGGCGCCGAGGCTCAGGATGAGATCACCCTCCTCGAGCACGGCGGCAGCGTATTCGTGGATATTCCGGATTTCTGGAACGTGGAGGGCGGACGGGTGGCCCGCCGCCAGCAGGGCATCGACAATCGTTTGGCCTGATATGCCGGGGATCGGTTTTTCGCTGGCTGGGTAGATGTCGGCAATGAAGACGTGATCGGCTTTTGCAAAGGCTGTTCCGAACTGTGCTTTGAGCGCGAGCGTGCGTGTGTAGCGATGGGGTTGGAACATCACGATCACGCGCTTGTGGCCTCCGGTGCGTGCGGTGGCGAGTGTGGCGGCGATCTCGGTGGGATGGTGGCCGTAGTCGTCCACTACGGTTTGGCGGAGGCTCTCGTGGAGGATTTCGAAGCGACGCTTCGCTCCGCGGAACGACTCGAGGGCGGTGGCTATTTTTTCGAAGGGTTGGCCGATCTCGGAGGCGAGGGCGATCACGGCGAGGGCGTTGACCGCGTTATGGGCGCCGGGAATATTGAGCATCACATCCCCGAGGGCCGTGCCGTGGCGCAGGACGGTGAATCGCGATTTGAAGTTTTCCGCACAGAGATTCGCAATCCGATAGTCAGCGCCAGCGGCATGGCCATACGAGATCGCCCGCGGATGGGATGCGCAGACGCGAACCGCGCCGGCATCATCGGCACAGTGGAAAACATTTCCACCGGTCTGCGAAACGAGGCGATTGTAGACGGCGTCGATGGCCGCGAGGTCTTTGTAAAAGTCGAGGTGTTCCGGCTCGATATTGAGCACGATGGCGTGGTAAGGATGGTAGTTGATGAGCGTGCCGTCGCTCTCGTCGCCCTCGGCGACGAACCATTCGCCCTCGGAGTCCCAACGGGCATTCGTGCCAAGAATGGGAATTTCCGCTCCGACGTAGTGGGAGGGTTTGAAGCCCCCGGCGCGAAGGACATGGGCGGCCATCGCGGAGGTGGTTGTTTTACCGTGCATGCCGCAAACGATGATTCCTTTTTTGGAATCCATGATGGCGGCCAGGGCATCCGCGCGCCGTGCCATGGGGAGGCCGAGGCCCGCGGCTTCGTCGTAGGCGGGATTGCCGGCTTTGATTGCGGACGAGTAGAGAATGATTTCGGCGTCGCGCACGCATTCGGCCGAGGGCGGGCAGTGGAAATCGAGCCCTTTTTTGATGAGCCGACCGACTTCGCTGGTGTCCACCTTGTCGGAACCGCTGACCTTGTGCCCGAGTCCCAGCAGGAGGGCGGCAATGCCGCTCATTCCGGAGCCGGCGACACCAATGAGGTGAATGCGGCGCGGTTGGGAACCGGTGATGGCGGCGCGGAGATCGGCGGCGGTCATTTGAGGCCCTCCCTGACGGCGCGTTCCATGACGTCGGCCACATTCGCGGCGGCGGAGCCGGGAGTGAGGCGTTTGGCGGCATCGGACATCCCGGCTCGACGGGCGGGATCCTGGAGCAGGTTGGAAATGGTGGCGGCGAAAACCTCGGGGACGATTTCTTTTTCGGCAGCCATGACGGAGGCTCCGGCCCGCACAGAGATTTCGGCATTGACCCTCTGGTGGTCATCGGTCGCGTGGGGATACGGGATGAGAAGCGAGGGGAGTCCGAAGAGCGAGAGTTCGCTGAGGCTGGATGCTCCGGCGCGGGAGATCACGAGATCCGCGCAGGAGTAGAGTTCCTCCATGTGGTGGTGAAAGGGAGCGACGAAGTGGGGAATCTCATCACGTTGGTAATTCGCAGCGGCAAGGCGATCGTCATTTTTTCCAGTGATGTGGATGATCTGGAGTCCCGTGTGAGCGAGCAGTGGAGCGGTTCGGAAGAGAGCCTGGTTGATTCCGCCAGCCCCCTGACTGCCGCCGGTGACGAGCAGAATGGGCTTGGAGGGGTCGAGGCCGAAGAGTTTGGCTGCGGCGGAGCGCTCGAGCGGGTTGCCCAGGTTTCTGCGAACCGGCGTGCCTGTGACGATGCAGTCCACGCCGGGAAAATTCGCTCTACAGTCCTCGAAGCCGAGAAGCACGCGCGATGCGAATTTCGCGGCGAGACGGTTGGCCCGGCCCGGGATGGCATTTGACTCGTGGATAAAGCAGGGCAGGTGGCGCATGCGGGCGGCGATGATCGGCGCGGTCGATGTGAAGCCGCCCATGCCCAGAACCACGGAGGGACGGTAGCGACGGTAGATTGCGCTGCACTGGCGGTAGCTCTCCACACAACGCCGCAGGAAGCGGATGAATGCGGGAGAGACGAGGATGGTTGGCATCCCGATCGAAGGGAGTTTCTCGGAGCGGAATTCCGGGTGTGCCGCGAGCGCGGTGGCATCAATTTCCTTTTCCGAAACGAAGAGAAGAACCTCATGCCCCCGTTCGTGGAGGGTCTCTGCGACGGCAAGACCGGGGAAGAGATGTCCGCCCGTGCCGCCACAGGCGATGATTGCTCGGAATGGAGGCGTGGCTTTCATACACGGGGCTCGAAGTGCGGGCGGAGCAAGGCAGCGGAGAATCGGGGAACGAGTGGGCGTCCCTGACGGTGGATATTGACGAGGAGGCCAATGAGGAAAAGGCAGACGACAAGATTCGACCCGCCGTAGCTGATGAACGGCAGCGGCATGCCCTTGTTGGGGAGGAGCGAGGTGGTGACCCCTATGTTCACGCACGCTTGAAGAGAGATCATCAAGACGGCTCCAAAGCCGAGGAGCATGCCGAAACGGTCGCGCGCATTGGCTGCGACGAGGCCGCCGCAGAGGCAGATTGTGAGGTAGGCGGCGACGGTGAGAAGCGTGGCGAGGAGACCGAGTTCCTCCCCGATCATGGGAAAAATGAAATCCGTGTGGGCATAGGGAAGGTAGAGCATTTTCTGGCGTCCCTCGCCGAGCCCAAGGCCCCCGATGCCTCCTGATCCAAAGGCAATGAGGGCCTGCCATTGTTGGAGGCCCTCGCCGAGGCTGTATTTTTCAGGATTCATGAAGGCGAGGAGGCGTCCTTGGCGTTCGCTCAGATTGATGGCTATGAGAAAAATTCCCGCCAGGCCTGAAAGAACCAGGAGGCCGAGCCAGCGGAGGGCGGCTCCTGCGATGAACATGACTCCCACAGCGGTTCCTCCGATGAGGGCGGTATTGCCCATGTCAACTTCCAGGAGGATGAGGAGCATGAGGCTGCCGAGAATCGACATGGGGAGGGCGAGGCCATTTTTAAAGCATCTGAAGGTGATGTCTGTTCGGGAAAACCACCATGCGAGAAAGAAGATGGCCGCTATTTTAGCGACTTCGCTGGGCTGGAGGACTCCAAAGCCCAGATTGATCCAGCGGGACGAGCCGTTGATGCGTTGGCCGATGGGAGGGATGAAGCAAAGGGTGAGAAGGATCGCGGAGCCCGCGAAAAGCACCCACCAATATTTGCGGCAGTGGTGGTAGTCCACGCAGGCCGCCACAAGCGCGACGGCGAGGCCGACGCAGAGCCAGAGGCCCTGCCGCTTGACAAAGAAATACATGTCTCCGCGGCTCTCTTGGGCGAACGCGCTCGTGCTGAAAAGCATGACGAGCCCGAGGGCTATGAGCCCAGAGACAGCGATGATCAGCAGGTAGATGGCGTTTTTGTGCATTTCGGCTCAGGCAGTGGACGTGCAGGATCTCAGGGGATCACGAGTTTCTGACCGATCTGAAGTTTGCGGGGATCGTCGATATTGTTCGCCTTCATGAGGGAGGCTTGGGTGACCTGGAATTTTTTGGCGATCGAGTAGGGGTTGTCGCCTTTGGCTACGACGTGAACCTTACCAGAGCTGGATGGCGCTACCTCGGCGGCGGGCAAGGGCTTGGGTGCCGCGGGCGCGGGCGCGGGGAGTTTGTTGGCCAATGGGGGTTTGACCGGCGGGGCTTTTGCGACGATGGCGGGAGTAGGATCGGCTTTTGGAGATGCGGGAACCGAAGAGGATTCGGCATGGGCGGGAAGCGGAGTGGAGCCGACAATGAGCACCTGGCCGACTTTGATGATCGATGTGCTGGTGAGGTTATTGGCTTTTTCCAGGGACTCGACGCTGGTTTTGAATTTCGTGGCGAGGCGGCGCAGTGTGTCACCCGGGACGACTGTGTGGGTTTGGTGGGTGGCCGCAGGCGCGGCAATGGTGTCGGGAGCGGGAACACTTGCGGCGGCTTGTTCCGCGCTTGCGTTTTCGACCGGCGGCGGGGCGGCGGCGGTTTTGGCTGCGGAGGGTTTTTCCTTGAGCGTGTTGAAGCCGTAGATACCGGCCACGGCGACCACATGGAGGATCAATACGACGATGAAGGCCTGCGAGAGCTTCATGCTCGGCTCCGGCTCGCTCTCATAGTCATCCACCTCGTTGCGACTCGATGCCGCGCGGGCATGGAGTGTCTTGCGATGAACCAGCCTCCGCGCAGGGCGGCGCGGGGCCGAGGTGGCTTGCTTGAACAGTTTTTTGAACATCATGGCTTGGTGGGTGGGTTGTTTTCGAGGTTTTGAACGAGAGCTTTGAAAATATTGCCGCGATCGACGTAGTTGCGAAACATGTCGAACGACGAGGTGCCGGGTGAGAAAAGAACGAGGTCGCCTGGTTCGGCCAGGCGGCGGGCGAGATGCACGGCTTGTTCCAGCGACTCGACGGTGTGGCAGGGGGAGGTGCTCCATGACGAGGCGATGCGATGTCGCATTTCACCGATGAGAATGGCGGCGCGTGAACGCTCGCGGACGAGGGCGGCGTTCCCGTCGAATTCGAAGCCCTTGTCTTTGCCACCGGCGATGAGAATGACGGGTCGGTTTTGCGAGAGGATCGCCTTTCCCATCGCATCCAGATTGGTTGCCTTGGAATCGTTGATCCAACGGACTCCATCGAGGTCGCGCACAAACTCGCAGCGATGGGCGGGGGGGGAGTGGTCTGCTATGGCGGCGGCCATGGAGGCGAGGTCAAGGTTGAGCGCGTAGCCGATCCCTAGGGCGGCCATGATATTTTCGGCATTGTGGATGCCGGGAAGCCTTGTGTGAGCCTGATCGAGGATTCGTGTTCCGCGAAAAAGTATCTCCGAGCCTCGGAGGGTGAAATCGGCAGCGGGCGTCGCGGCGCTGAAGGTGATGCGCTGTGAGGGGAATGAGGGAAGGTCGGAGAGGGCGTTGACAACGAGAAAGTCTTCGGCCGTCTGGTTCTCAAACAGGCGGAGCTTTGCGGCGCGGTATTCCCGGACATCCGAGTAGCGGTCGAGGTGGTTCGGGCTGAGGTTGAGGTAGGCGGCGACCTTGGGGCGGAAGGTGCGAATGGTTTCAAGCTGGAATGAACTCACCTCCAACACCATCATATCGAGTTGGTGGCTTTGGCGCACGGCGGTGGAAAATGGCAGACCGATATTACCGCTGGCCATCGCGCGCACGCCGCAACCTTGCAGAATGCGGGTGGTCAGCTCGGTGGTGGTGGTTTTTCCGTTGGTGCCTGTGATCGCCACAACGGGGCAGGTGCACTCCTGGAATGCCAGCTCGAGTTCGCCGATGAGCGGGATATTTTTTTTCAGGATGTTTTGAACAAGCGGCACCGACGGGTCGATGCCGGGGCTGAGCACGGCGAGGTCGTAGGAAGAGGCATCGGCGTCCGCCTCGGCCCCCAAAAGCACGCGGATGCCGCGGGCGGCGAGGGCGGCGGCCTTGTCGCGGAGCGGGGAATCGTCGGCGGACTCGCAGACGGTCACATCGGCGCCCTCTTCGTGCAGCAGCGTGGCAGCGGACTCGCCACTTTGGCCGAGCCCGAGGACAACCGTTTTTTTTCCACTGTGTATCATGTCAACGCAGTTTGAGTGTCGCGAGGCCAAGCAAGGCGAAGAGCACCGACATGATCCAGAATCGGACGATGACGGTATTTTCCTTCCAGCCGCTGAGCTCGAAGTGGTGGTGGATCGGGGCCATCTTGAAAATCCGGCGCCCGGTGAGCTTGAAGCTTCCTACTTGGAGAATCACGGACATCGCCTCGATGACAAAAACGCCGCCGACGATCACAAGCAGAAGTTCCTGTTTGCAGCAGATGGCGACGGCTCCGAGCATGCCACCGATGGCGAGAGATCCCGTGTCTCCCATGAACACGCGGGCGGGATAGGCGTTCCACCAAAGGAAGCCGAGGCAGGCTCCCAGGAGGGCCACGCAGAGGACGGTCAGCTCGCCGGAGTAGGTAACGAAAGGAATCTGAAGGTAGGTGGCGGCTTTGATGTTTCCGGCCACATAGGCGAGGATCGCGTAGCTTGCGGCCACGGTCGCGGTGCAACCGGTGGCGAGTCCGTCAAGTCCATCGGTGAGGTTCACGGCGTTCGAGGTGCCGACGATGACAAGCAGGTAAAGAACAAAAGTGAACGCCCCCATGCTGAGCAGCAGGGGTTCCTTGAGAAACGGGATGAAGAGTTGCTGGGCTGTTGCGGAGAGCTTGGGATTTGCGAGGAAAAACAATGTGAAAATGCCCGCCAGCAGGCATTGGAGAACGAATTTCAGGCGACTGCTAATGCCTGCGGAGTTTTTCTTGGCGACCTTGAGCCAGTCGTCGTAGAAGCCGATGGCACCGAGGAAGACGGTGCTGAAGAGGACGAGCCAGACGAAGGGATTTTCGGGCTTCGCCCAGAGGAGCGTGGAGAGGACGATTGAGCCAATGAGAAGCACGCCGCCCATGGTGGGAGTGCCTTTTTTGGAACCGTGGAGTTCGAACAGTTTGTGAACCTCGGCAGCGGTGCGAATCGGTTGACCGAATTTGAGCGAGACCAACTTGCGGATGACGAAGTTTCCGAAAACCAGGCTGAGAAGGAAGGCGGTGACACCCGCGCAGATTGCGCGAAATGTGATATAGGAAAAGACGTTGAGCGCCTTGAGAAAATCGTTGCTGATTCCTCGCGCTGCGGCCCAATCGCTCAACTCGGAGAGGTAATAAAGCATCAGTTGTCGAGGTTGGGGAAGATGGTTTCCATGCGTGCGGAGCGGCTGCCCTTGATGAGAACGACATCCCCCGGGCGGGCGAGTTGGTCGAGCATGCGAGCGGCGGCGGCGGTATTTTCAACCTCGTGGATGCGGTTGAGACCGGAGGCGCGGGCGGCTTCGGCGATCGGCCGGGCCTCTGTGCCGACGGTGACGAGAATATCGGCGAGGCGCGCGGCGGCATTGCCAGTGCGGCGGCACCCCTCGGGGCCGTAGTCACCCAGTTCTCCCATTTTTCCGAGAACGGCGATGCGTCGGCCCGAGCCCGGCATCGAGTGGAGTGTATCGAGCGCGGCCTCCATCGAGTCGGGATTCGCGTTGTAGCTGTCATCAAGGTAGATGACGCCTCGAATGTTTTTTTGCTCAAGACGACCTTCGGCAAGGCGTGCGCGGGAGAGGCCTTTGATGGCGGCGGAGAGGGGGACGCCCAGTTCGATGCCCGCGGCGACGGCGAGCAGGGCATTTTGAACCATGTGTCGGCCTTGGACGGGAATGGTGGCTGGGTGGAGGGCATCCTTGCCCGGCGTGTGGATGTTGAAGTCGGTGCCTGTGGGGGTGGGCGTGATCGAATCGGCGGTCAGCTCGCCGCGCGTGAGGCCGGCGAGGAGGACTTTGGCTTGGCAGCGGGCGGCAATGGAGCCGCTCATATCGTCATCGGCACAGAGGATCACCGTGCCATCGGCCGGGACGGCTTCGGCGAGGGCGCCTTTTTCCCTAGCGATGGCCTCGCGGGATTTCATGTGTTCGATGTGGGCGGTGCCGATGTTGGTGATGATCGCGCAGTGAGGCTTGGCAAGTTCGGCGAGGGGGGCGATTTCTCCGGGATGGTTCATTCCGATTTCCCATACGGCGACTTGGTCTGTGGTTTTTGCGGCAAGAATCGAGAGGGGGACGCCGATGTGGTTGTTCAGATTGCCCTCGGTTTTCACGACCCTGAAGCGGGTCGCGAGGGCGGCGGCAGCAAACTCTTTTACGCTTGTTTTTCCGGTGCTTCCTGTGATGGCGAGGACCTTCAGTGTGAGGCGGGCTCGCCATGCCGAGGCGAGGGAGGTGAGAGCGGCGAGGCCATCCTCCGCGAGGAGCACGGGATGCGTTGCTGCGAGTTTTTCGGCCTCCGCGGGGGAGTCGAGAAGGACGGCGGCCGCGCCTTTTGCAAGGGCATCCGCCGCGAAGGCGTTGCCATCAAAGTTTTCCCCACGAAGGGCGATGTAAAGGTCGCCGGGGCGAATGGTGCGAGTGTCCTTGTTCACGGTGGAGACGGTGATTCCCCTCCCCCCGTTGAGGAGTTTGGATCCGGACATGGCGGCGATTTCGGCGAGAGGAAGGCTATCCATTGTATTGATCGACTCCTTTTTTGTCCGAGATGGCCCGGTCGGCGACGGCGACATCGTCGAAGGGGACTTTGCTGTCAGCGAACTGTTGGAATTTTTCATGCCCCTTGCCGGCGATGAGGATGATATCTCCCGGGCCGGCGAGTTCGATGGCGCGGCGGATGGCGGCCTCGCGGTTGGGGATTTTATCGTGGGCATGCCCGCGGATGCCGGTTTCCATGTCCTGCAGGATTTGTTCGGGATCCTCTGTGCGGGGATTGTCGGAGGTGAGAATGATGTGGTCTGCGAGTTCGGCTGCAGCGGCGGCCATGAGCGGACGCTTGGCGCGATCGCGGTCGCCGCCGCAGCCAAAGACGGCGATGAGGCGCGCGGGGTTGAGTTCTCGAAGGGTGCGGAGGACGTTTCTGAGGGCATCGTCGGTGTGGGCGTAGTCGACGTAAACTTGGAAGTGGCGTTTTGCGGGAACGCGCTCGAGGCGGCCGGGGACTTGAGGTGCTACCGCAAGGGCTTCGACGACTTTGCGGGGTTCCACGCCACAGGTCACGCAGGCGGCGATGGCTGCGAGTGCGTTGTAGACGTTGAAGAGGCCGATGAGAGGGAGACGGACAAGGTAGCTTTTGCCGCGTGCCTCGAGGGCGAAGGTCGTGCCGCCTGGTTCTTGGCGAATGGCACTGGCGCGGAAGTCGGCGTGGACGTTGCGCCCGAACGTGAGGACTTTGAGTTTCTTCGAGCATTCGTCGATGAGCCGCTGGCCGTAGCGGTCGTCGGAGTTGATGATCGCACGTGGGCGTTTGATTTTTTGTCCGGCGAGGGCGTTGAAGAGGTCGGCTTTTGCGGAGTAGTAGGCCTCCATCGTGCCGTGATAATCGAGATGATCCTGTGTGAGGTTGGTGAAGATGGCGGCGTCGAACTCCACGCCTTGGACGCGGCGCTGCATGATTGCGTGGCTGGAGACCTCCATGGCGGCAGCGCGGCTGCCCGTGTCGCGGAGTTCGGCGAGGATTTGCTGAAGATCGATGGATTCCGGAGTGGTGTGCGGGGCGGGGCGCTCCTCACCGGCGACGAGGTATTTGATGGTGCCGATGAGCCCGCAATGCATCGAGGCATGATCCAGGATGTGGCGGATAAGAAATGTGGTGGTGGTTTTGCCATTTGTGCCGGTGACCCCGATGCACTTGAGGCTGCGCGAGGGGTGCTCGAAAAATGCATCGGCAATATCGGCCATCGCGCGGCGGGCATTCTCGACGACAACGAGCGGGCAGGAGTTTTCGGAAAGGGACCTCTCGCTCACCAGGGCGGCGGCGCCTTGGGCAACTGCCTGTTGCATGAATTGCGCACCGTCGGTTTTACTCCCCGGAAGGGCGAAAAAAAGCGCGCCCGGTGCGACGGAACGCGAGTCGTAGCAGAGCGAGGAAATTTCGGGATCGGCCAAACCTGGTGCGATTCCGGAGGTTTGGAGAAGGTGTCGTAGGCGCATCGGGTCAGTTGTTGCGCTCTTTGTTCGCGAGCGCGGCGGCAACGGGGTCTTGCTGAAGTGTGATGGAAGGTTCTGTGGGGACGAGGTCGAGGTGGCGGGCGGCCTTCTCTGCGATGCGCGAGAAGACGGGGGCGGCTACGAGTCCGCCGTAGTTGAGATTTGAGGCAATTTTGGCTTCGTCAACCATGACGAGACAGACGAAGCGCGGGTTCTCAACGGGCATGTAGCCGAGGAATGAGACCACGTATTTGCCCTTCGCGTAGCCGCCGGCGGGGCTGACTTTTTCGGCGGTCCCGGTTTTCCCAGCCACAAGAAACCCGTTGACTCGCGCATAGGTGGCTGTTCCGCCGGGTTGGGTGACGGCGGCAAGCGCGCCTCCCACAAATCGGGCGGTCTTTTCCGGAACGACCTCACGGATGAGTCGGGGCTCATTTTCGGCGATGCTGCCGTCTTTGGTTTCGATGGATTTGACGATGCGGGGTGCCATGAGGCGGCCTCCGTTGGCTATGACTGACATTCCCATCGCCATCTGGAGCGGGGTTACGGCGACGGAATGTCCCATGGGCATGCGTGTGATCGTGAGTTTGTCCCAGCGGGAGGGTGGGTGCACGAGCCCTGGGATTTCGCCGGGCAATTGGATGCCGAGACGCTCACCGAAGCCGAAGCGGCGAACGTATTCATGGAATTTGTCACCACCCATCAGGAGAGCCATTTTGGCGGAGCCGATGTTTGAGGACTTCACGAGAATGTCGTGGACGCTCATTTGTCCGTAGCCGTGATGATCCTTGAGGGTGCGACCACCGTAGGCGAACCGGCCGTTCTCACAAAAGATCATGGTTTTTTCGTCCACCTTCCCCTCGTTGAGCGCCCCTGCGGCCACGACGATCTTGAAGGTCGAACCGGGCTCCACCATGTCGATGATGGAGCGATTTTTCATCTGCTCGGGGAGGGCCTTGCCGGGTTCGTTGGGATCGAAGCACGGGCGGCTGGCCATGGCGAGGATGTCGCCTGTGTGGGGATCGACGATGATGGCGTTGACGGTTTCTGGCTTGAGGTCGCGGTAGGTCGCATCGATTTCCTCCTCTAGGATCGCTTGCAGGCCCATGTCGATGGTGAGGCGAATCGTTTTGCCGTGCACGGGATCCTCTTCGATGCCTCGGTAGAGGACAATTTCGCGCCCAGTGCGGTCGCGCTCGGTGTAGCGGTAGCCATCCCTGCCGGCGAGTTCGGAGTTCATCGTGCGCTCGATGCCTTGAATGCCTTTGCGCTTGTGGTCGAGGAAACCTAGGACATGGCCGAGCATCCGCCCGTTGGGGTAAGTGCGTATCGAGTCGTGCTCAAAATAAATGCCACGGAGTTTCTGCTCCTGCATCTCGCGGTGGAGGGCGGCGGCAACTTCCGCCGGGACGAGTCGCTTGAGGACGACGTATTTTTTTCCCGACTCGATCTTCTGGCGGATTTCGGTCTCAACGATGCCGAGGTGGGCGGCTACGATCCGGGCCACGGCGTTAGGATCTTTGATGTGCGAGGCATCGGCGAAGACCGTGCGGACAGGAAGATTCGTGGCCAGCACCTCACCGTTGCAATCGACGATCCGCCCGCGTTCGGCATGGATGGGTTGCCGCATGCTGTGTTTTTGCGCGGCGAGGCGGGCGTATTTGTCGTGCTTCGTGACATGAAGATGGACGAGGCGTGCGGAAAAAATCGTGAAGACGATGGCCGCAAGCGCACAAGCGATGGCAATGCGAATGGCTTCGGGTCTCCTCATTGCGGGCGGCTATCGTTGAAGACCGTGCGCAGACCGCCATCGTCCACGGCCTGTGCAGGCGGTGTAAGGCGCGCGATTTTGTCGCTTGAGATTTGCACAACGGCGATGAACCCGTCGGCGATACGCTTCTGAAGCGCCGGGCGGGATGAAAGACCGGCGAGGCGTGCGAGAAGGACTTCGTTTTCCGAGCGAACTTGGCGGATTTCGCGCTCGGTCTGGCGGATTTGCTCCCCGAGGCCAAATTGACGGTTTTTCAGGTAAACGAACCCGAGACCGATGGCGAGAAGCAGGGTGATGAGAAAGGAAATCCGGAGGATTTTCCCGAGGTGGACAGGATTGTTGTGCGCGGGTGGCTGGATGGAAATGTTCATAAGATGTTTTTAGACGACTTCGACGACTCGCAATTTGGCGCTGCGGGCGCGGGGGTTTCGCTGCAACTCCAGGTCGCCCGGAGTGATGGGATGGGGGGTGAGAAGCTTAAAAGTGTGGTTGGGATTGCGGCGCGGCCGGGGCCACTCCGGGCGATCAATCCACTCGCGGCTGTGCTCGCGGAAAAAAACCTTTACGATCCGATCCTCCAACGAGTGGAAGGTGATCACGGCGAAGCGGGCGCCTGGCGCCAAGCGAGTGGGAATGGCAGCGAGCGCAGCGCGGAGAGCCCCGAGTTCGTCGTTCACATGGATCCTCAGGGCCTGAAAAACACGAGTGGCTGGATGCTTTGGCCCTCGGCGCGGACAGACGCTCTCGATGGCCTTGGCAAGATCCAAAGTCGTTTGGATGGGATGCTCGGCGCGGATGTGGACGATGCGCGAAGCAATGCGTCGGGCGCTGGGTTCCTCTCCGTATTGGTGGAAAATCCGAGTGAGCTCGGATGCGGAAAGCGTGTTCACCACGTCGGCTGCCGTCTGCATCGCACGCGGGCTCATTCGCATATCCAGCGGCCCCTCACGCAGGAGGGAAAATCCGCGCTCGGCTTCGTCGAGTTGATGGGACGAAACGCCGATGTCCAGAAGCGCGCCATGGAGCAGGCGGGTTTCACCGAGTGAGTCGAGTGCATCGCAGGCATGCCGAAAATTGGATTCCACGAAGCGGACCTTCTCGCCGAATTCGGCAAGATGCGCGCGGCATTCCTGGAGTGCCGCGGGATCCTGATCCAGCGCGATGACCTCCGCCCCCGCACCCAGCAAGATCGAAGAATGACCACCGCCGCCGGACGTGCCATCCAGGATAAGCCTGCCGGGTTCTGGCTTGAGGAAGTCTTTCACTTGCTCCGCCAGCACCGGAACGTGATACGTGCGCGTGCTCATATCAGGCTGCCCCAAAAAAACTCCCAAAAAAATATCGCATTCCAGGCTTTTCATACGAGTTGATGTTTGTGGGGTTTTTCATCGGGTCCGCGTCCGTTGACGTCCGGAAAGACTGCCCAAGGCCTGTCCTTCGGGCTACCGGTCGCGGACTTGTTAGTGCTTATTCATGGGTTTTGGTGTCTGGATTGGATCAGAAAAATCAGAGTCCGATTTCGACGGCCACACGCTTGTAGATCTCGTCATTCAGGGCGGCAGCGGCGGTGTGGCGGTCTTTCGACCAGATTTCAAAGCGACGCCCGGCCCCGACAAAGACGATCTCTCCGCCGAGCGACGCGGCAGCGGTGTGAGTATCCGGAACGAGGAGTCGGCCCTGTTTGTCAGTGCCCACCTTGTGGGCGCCGCTGAAAAACTGACGGATTGCTTGGCGTTTTTCCTGCGCAGAGGCGTTGGAATTTTGAATCCGCTGCTCGGTGGCATGGAATTCCGCCTCTGGCATGACCATCAGATATCCTTCTTGCGGGTGTGGAATTACGAAAAACTCGACACCTTCGCCTCTGGCCCAGTTCGAAGGCACGGCGACGCGGTTTTTCGCATCGATCGCGCGCTCGTAAGTCCCCGAATAGAGAGGAACGCCTGGAGGTTCTTGTGACATGTGTTAAATAAGGGTCGGCCTGACAATCTTCACCACTGACCTCCACTTTTACCCACTAGCCCCCACCGAGGCAAACAATTTTTCGATGTTTTTTAGAGTTACTGGAGGCATTTTCCCGATTGACCTAGCCCGTGCTCTGCGCGAAACATTGCGGAGTGCGGGGGAGCCCTTGGGGGCTGAGAGTTCCAGCTCACAGGAGTGATGCCGGAAGACCCTTTGAACCTGAGACGGTTTATACCGGCGGAGGGAGCAGCAAATATCGTGAGTTTTTGCGATCGTTGTCGCCCCCGGCTCTGGAGCATTTTTCCGACAACACATTGATACAGACAAAACACGAAGACCATGATTGCACCCGCCGAAGCCTTTGAAGCCAGCAGCAGCGACCCCCTCCCGAATTCCACGCGTGTGTATGTGCCCGGTTTGGTGCATCCCGAAGTCCGTGTGCCGATGCGTGAAATCTCGCTTGCCGAGACAAAGCGCATGGATGGCTCGACGGAAAAAAACGAACCAGTGCGGGTCTATGACGCCTCGGGCCCGTGGGGCGACGAAGCCTTTGATGGCGATGTGGAGAACGGCCTTCCTGCGCCGAGAGCTGCTTGGATTGAATCGCGCGGCGATGTCGAGTCCTACGGCGGCCGTGAGGTCAAGCCGCAGGACAACGGATACCTCACCCGCACCCACGTTGAGTATGCGAGCAAGTCCGAACGCAACCGCCTGCTGGAATTTCCGGGTCTCCGCCGCAAGCCGCTGCGGGCATCGGCCGGACATCCCGTGACCCAACTCTGGTATGCACGGCAGGGAATCATCACGCAGGAGATGGAATACATAGCCATCCGTGAAAACATGGGCCGCGCGAAGATCGCCGATCTCGCTGCGGACACGGCGCGGAATGACCTTGAGAAGCAGCATGCAGGCTCCTCTCAGCATATCGAGAGCGAATTCACGCCTTCGATTTTTCGCCGTTTTCCGCAGCGCATTCCGGCTGTGATCACACCGGAATTCGTCCGCGCCGAAGTCGCCGCCGGACGTGCGATCATCCCGGCGAACATCAACCACCCCGAGTTGGAGCCGATGGTCATCGGGCGGAATTTTTTGGTGAAAATCAATGCCAACATTGGCAACAGCGCAGTGGCATCGAGCATCGAGGAGGAGGTTGAAAAAATGCGCTGGGCCACGAAGTGGGGGGCGGACACTGTGATGGATCTCTCCACGGGGAAAAACATCCACGCCACGCGCGAGTGGATTCTTCGCAACGCACCGGTGCCCATCGGCACAGTGCCTATCTATCAGGCTCTCGAGAAGGTCGGCGGCAGGGCCGAGGATCTCACTTGGGAAATCTTCCGAGACACGCTTGTTGAACAGGCCGAGCAGGGCGTGGACTATTTCACGATCCATGCGGGAGTGCTCCTGCGGTTTATTCCACTTACGGCGCGGCGCATGACGGGCATTGTTTCGCGAGGCGGAAGCATCATGGCGAAGTGGTGCCTTTCACATCACAAGGAAAATTTTCTTTATACGCACTGGGACGACATCTGCGACATTATGGCCGCTTATGATGTTTCGTTTTCCATCGGCGACGGATTGCGCCCCGGCTCGATCGCGGATGCCAACGACGAGGCTCAATTCGGAGAACTCAAGACCCAAGGAGATCTCACCCAACGCGCTTGGGCAAAGGGCGTGCAGGTGATGAACGAGGGGCCCGGCCACGTTCCCATGCACATGATCGAGGAAAATATGGCCAAGCAACTCGAGTGGTGCCACGAGGCGCCATTCTACACTCTGGGACCGCTTACGACTGATATCGCGCCCGGCTACGATCACATCACCAGCGGCATCGGCGCGGCGATGATCGGTTGGTATGGTTGTGCGATGCTCTGCTACGTGACGCCCAAGGAACACCTCGGCCTGCCCAACAAGAAGGATGTCAAGGACGGCGTGATCGCCTACAAGATTGCGGCACATGCGGCCGACCTCGCCAAGGGGCACCCGGGCGCGCAATACCGCGACAACGCCCTCTCGAAGTCGCGCTTCGAATTCCGCTGGGAAGATCAGTTCAACCTTGGTCTCGATCCCATCACCGCCCGCGCGTTCCATGATGAGACACTCCCGCAGGAAGGTGCCAAGACCGCGCACTTCTGCTCGATGTGCGGGCCGCATTTCTGCTCGATGAAAATCACCGAGGACGTTCGCAAATACGCCGCCGAGCAGGGCCTCTCCGGTCAGGAAGCTTTGGAAAAAGGCATGGAGGAAAAATCCCGCGAGTTTGTCGAGAAGGGCGCCGAGGTTTACGCAAAAGTCTAGCTCCCCTCGCCCGCCCCGCCATCAGGGCGCAACCACGCCGCTCATCCGGAGGGCTTCCTCGAAGCTCGATTCGTTGGTGAGCAGGCTGGCTAGGTAAGCATCCTTTTTAGGGATTCTCGCGGCGTTTTGGATGCCGGCCGGATTCTCTAGGCGGGAAAAAATCGCACGGGCGATCTTGGCCTTGGGAACGCTTTTTTCGCCGTAGCCTCCCGGCTTGTTGCTCGACCAAAAGCGAACGTGTGCGATATCCCCTACCGTCTCTCGCCCTAGGAAGACCACGAGATGCCCGCGCTCCTCTTTGCCAACGGCATCGTTCCAGAAGATTTTCATAAAGTCGCCCGGGCGGGCCTCATCGAAGGATGTGAAATTCCGCCCGAGACCAAGCTCGTGAAAGAGCCGCGAGGCTCCTGGGCCATTCGCATTCCATCGCCCCCATATGCCGACTCCGTCCCTGGCGGCCTTGGGCACAAGAACGCTCCAGCCCTCGCCCACAGGCGGCATGAGGCGTCTTTCTTCAATCGCCGTGAGGGCTTTGAGGAAGACCAGATACGTTGCGCCCGAGCAATAGCTGGGCCGGGCCTTTGCGGCATGAATGCTCAGTCCGCCCGACGATTCCTGGACGGCGGAGTTCAGCGCGTCATGGGCCTGTCGCGTCACAGCGTAGCCGCCGCCTGAAGGCATCGCGCGGATTTGCTCAAGCACAATCGCATTGAAATCGCCGGCGTTGAGAGTGAGCTTGGAAATCAGGAGTGCCACAAAAAGAATGCGCTTCATCGAGAATCAACAACGCAAATTTCCAGATGTCCGCAAGACGGTTTTTTAATTTCGGCCTCATTTCACTGATCGTCGTGGCAGTGGCCGGCACCGCATGGGTGCTGGATTGGACATCGAAGCGCCCCCTTGCAACATCTGGCGGGATCTACATCCCCGGCACCATTGAGATTCCAGGGCCGCATTTTCTGCAGGGTGATTCCCGCTGGTCAGAGGACTTGCTTGGAAACACGGAGGATTCGCTTGCGGAAGTCGGTTGTGCGGTGGCGGCGGCGGCGATGGCGTTGGCCGGCTACGGTGCGGAGACGGATCCGGGACAACTCAACGCATTTCTCCGGAGGACGAAGGGAGGCTACACTCCCGAAGGCTGGCTCTACTGGGAAAAGGCCGCAGAGACTGATCCGGAGCTGACAACCGCCCTTCTCCCGCACTACGAAGATGCCCCGTCGCACTTTCTGATCGACTGGAATTTGCTCCGCGGAAATCCCGTGATCGTGCGTGTCCGCTACCCGGGTGGCACGACCCACTTCGTGCTCGTCTGCGGCAAGCAAGGCTTCGAGTATCTCGTCCGAGACCCCGGCGAAGGAGGCAGGTCGGGTCTCTCGCTGCTGCGGGATTTTCCCGCTCCGGTGGAAGCGTTGCGCTTTTACAAAAAGCCGAAACTGGCCCCGGATTCCCTGCTCCAATAAATTGCTCTTTGGGAGGTGGCGGCGGGCGGGAAGCGCCCCTCCTCCGGAACCGGATTTTGAAGGAGCCCCCGCGCGCCGGTGATTTTCCGGCACCCTTCGAGCATCGCGGACGGGCAGACGGCGGATTTGAATGCCAACCTGCTTACCGCTGAGACGACGGCTCGCAGGGTTTCCATAACAAAACGCGACGGCAACGATCCCTACCCCTTCCCGGCAGTCTCGCACGAGCCACGCATCCAGCAACTCGCCGACGACCTCACGCGCGCCGGGCATGCCAAAATAAAAATTATTCAGGCCAAGTGTCTTTTGATATTTCTTCGGATTCGGTTCCTTGGAGATCGCCAGCACAGCTTGGCTGTTGTGATACATATAATTCCGGCCCACCTGACCGGAGCCGTTGGCGAGTCCGTTCGGGTGTTTGTCATTCGCCGACATGAGGAGGAGCCGTGCGGAGTTGGCCGCTCCGGCGGAAACGACCACGATGCTGGCTCGGAAGATTTCGGTTTTTCCGTCGCGATCCACCACGACCTCGTTCACCGAGTTGCCGACGGCGTTGGTGTTGAGTTTCAGCACCTGGGAATTCGTGAGGAGCGTGACATTCGGGTGCTCGAGCGCGGGACGCACACCCAGAACCTCGGCATCCGACTTCGCTTGGACTTCGAGTTTCCGATGGGGAATATCCAGATGGTCGGAAAATCCCAAGGCCCGATGTATAAAGGTGAGAAGCCGATCGAGGCTGGCCTCGCGCCCGAGTTCACGCTCGATTTCGTCGCCAAGCACGCCGTCGATTTCTGGCTCTCCACCGAGGACCTCCCCTCGCCCGACAACCGCGTCACCATCGACCGCGAGGGCAACATCACCCTCAGCTACACGCCGAACAATCAGGTCGCGAAGCAGCGCCTCTACGACAAGCTCAAGTCGATGCTCAACCACCTCAACCACCTCAACCACCTCGGCATGCACGAGCACCTCATCCCTCGAAATCTCTATATGAAAAACGAGATCGGCATCGGCGGCGTGGCCCACCAGTCCGGCACCTGCCGCTTCGGCACCGATCCCACCACCTCCGTGCTCGACACGAATTGCAAGGCCCACGAACTCGACAACCTCTATGTCGTGGACACCTCGTTCTTCCCGAGCATCGGCGCGGTGAATCCCGCGCTCACCGCGATGGCGAACGCCCTGCGCGTCGGCGACCACCTCCTCGAGCGGTTGAAATAAAAACTCCGCACACCGGGATGGCGGATTCCTCGCAGAATGGAAAGCCCTCCTGCACCTCCGTGGAAGCGGTTTTTGGCGCGGGCGTGGCGCAGGGTATCGCCCTCGTCACATTCCCCGCCGCGGGATCGATTTTCACAAGCCCGCAGCACTCGCTCGCCGGCCTGGGTTGCTCTGCAATGCTCCCTCTCATCATCAGCTTTGGCCAAAAAAGCATGCCCACAATCGCCCCCTCGGTCGCCGGATTGCTCATAGCGATCTACCAACTCGGCTACGGCGTCGCCGCCTTCGGCGTTGGCCCGCTGGAGAGCATGGCATCGCTTTCCCTCAATCACATCTTCGCCGCCACCGCAGTCCCCGCCATAGGTCTCGTGATTCTTGCCGCGGTGCTGAGTAGGAAAGATTGAGCGGTTGGGAATGAGGCGGCTTCGCCGCAAAAATGGGACGGCTCGGCGATCCGCCCCTACCATGGGTTTTCGATGGAGACTGCCGCTCCAGTTCGCGCAGCAGCGCGCACTTAAAACTTACAAACTTAAAACTCCCCTCTCCTTCGGAAAAACCATGCGAACCTCCGCGCCGCCGAGGTCGGAGCGGGCGATTTCCATCCGCCCGCCGTGATTTTCGGATGCACTGCGCACGAGGAAGAGGCCGAGTCCGCTGCCTTGCCGTTTGGTGGATCGGAAAAGCTGACCACCC
>Ga0247844_1002021_pt1 | contig 34396 bp, 40 predicted proteins | sample LaCtaG_FD_192421 | JGI IMG/M metagenome (GOLD analysis project Ga0247844, IMG submission 192421) | Freshwater microbial communities from meromictic Lake La Cruz, Castile-La Mancha, Spain - LaCruzMarch201714.5m_1 | ecosystem: Environmental > Aquatic > Freshwater > Lake | place: Spain: Castile-La...
AAAGAAATGAGTATTTTCATTTTTTAAACTTTTCCTTATTCGATGACTCTTACCTGTGCCTGGTGGCCCATGAAGAATGAAGCAAAAATTTGTTTCAGAAATTTTAAAGTTTTCAATCAAGCGGTCAAGTTTATCAGGTACCACTGGCATAATAGCTCCAATACAAAAGGAGCGTTTTTATTAACAAATTAGTGCTTCATACTCAAGAAGGTTTTATTTTTTTTCAAGATTCAAATTAAACATTGATATCGAGATATCCTAAAAACCAAAAGAGATTAAAATGGAATATTTTCATCAACAAAGTCTGTAATGGCCAAAAGCTTATTGATTTCAAGAAGAAGGTTGCTCTTTACAAATTATTCTTCTTTAATAAGAAGGCAAAATTTATTTGAGCGATACACCCCCTGCCTCGTCACACCAGAAGTTTTAAAAATAGACTCTAAACTTTGTATTCTTGATTCATATTTTTTTAAAATTAAAAGATCTATAGTCCGCAAACTCTCATCCATAATTTGAACTGTTGAGTTAAGGTAATCAATAGGAGAAAGGTAAGCAGAACTTTCTGCAACCGCAATGGCAGCAAGATTACCCAAAGCATTTGACAACAAAAGAATGTCCCCTTTGCAAATATATTGCATAGAGGTAAAGCCCTTAAGGCCCTCTGCTGGACATTGGATCTTACTGAATTGGTAAATACTAGGCAAAACCGAAGAGACATTGCATCGAAAAATTTTACACATAAAAACTCCATCGCCATAGAAGGCATTTAAAAACATTTAAAGGTTCAAAACTAGTTGCCATACTCAAGAGTTCGCTCACTATCCGCTCACTAAGTTTGATGAAAAGTGATGAAATCGGGTGAACTCTGATGAAAACAAGAAGTGGACAAACTCTTAGAATCATTGATAACATCCCTGAAATACTCGGGTTTGTTAAACACGGTAGCGAAACCCTTCGCTCCCGCCAATTATAAAAATAAGCCTCAGAGAAATCTGGGGCTTTTTTTTTGGCTATTTTTTAAAAAACAAACTCCATTGGAATGGCCTCACCCTTAACTCCTCCGATGGTTACATAAATTTGATCTTTGACTATTTTGAATCCCTGAGAAAGATAAAAGTTCTTTGCAGTAATTGTCGAAGATAATCTGATTTTTGAATGACCAGATTCCAACGATTCTCTCTTTAATAATTCAAGTAAAACTTTTGCAATACCTTTACCAGTTGCTTCCTTGGTAAGATAGAGTCCTACAATTTCAGAATGATCATTTTCTTTCCATTTTTTCAAATGAGCAAACCCAACGATCTGTGAATCTATTTCTGCAACCAAGACAAAATCCTCTACAATCGCATTCAGTCTCATTTCCAAATCAAAGGGCCTTTTTCCCCACGCTGAAATCTGCTCATCTGAATAATCACCTGAACAAATTTCTTGTATCGATCTCATATGGGCATGATGGAGACCTTCAGCATCATTTGGGAGGGCATGTCGTATAACAAAAGAATATCCCAATTCCTGAAGTAATCTAAAAATTTCATTTGATCCGATCAAATCATCGGCCTCAACAAAATAATCTGCTGCTTTAAAGTAATATGCTAAAAATTGATGAAAAACCCCGATCTCCTTATAAACATCTCCTAGCAATCTTTGCGAACACCCTTTCATAATTAAGTCATCACATTTTTTCGAATACTCCCAACATTCATTTGCCACATGTAATGACTTCTGAATCTCTCCCAATAATTGAAACAGCTTTCCTCTTTCATACAAATTAGCAGCGATCGCGACAATATTATCTGAAGAAATCAAAGAATACTCTCTATCAATAAACTCAAACGCTTTTTCATATTGACCTGCTTCTCTTTCAACCATGCATAACTGATGGAGCCAAATATGAGATTTCTCCTCACTCCAAAGTCTTTGATAGATGCTTCGTGCTTCTTCAAATTCTTTTAAGGCAGTAAGCGTATAAGCGAGCCCTGAATAATTTTCAGGTATGGATTCATCCTTAATTATTTCATCCCAAGCGAACTTTGCTTTATCAAATTCTTTAGCCTCAAATAACTCCCATGCATCTTTTGCACATAATTTTTTTATCATAAAAAATAAACCTAATTTTTCCTATTAATCAAATTAACAATGACCTTCGCTATAATATCCTTCTCATCAGGTCTGCTCTCAGCAATCATCAAAGTCAAAGCGACAAGAGCGTTGTTCTCCAAAACTTTACTTCCATCTGGCTTGTAGAGAGCATGACTTTTTTCTAAGAACCACAAAAAGATAAAAGCTGCGATTCTTTTATTCCCATCAACGAAAGAGTGGTTCTTAACAACAAAGTACAGGAGATGGGCCGCTTTCTCTTCAACACTTGGATAAAGTTCCTTCCCATCAAAAGTTTGGTATATGGTTTCAATGGAAGATTGAAATGAAAAATCTTTTTCTCTTCCAAAAAGATCAGAGCCACCAAACTTACTCCTGAGAGTATCAATAACGGCAATTCCTTTTTGGTAATCAAGACGAAATCCCTTCTTCTTACTGACACCAGAGATCTGAAGTTTTCCATAATCATATTGGTCTAAAATATCTAGAGCGTAGGAATAGTCCTTCAAAATTTTAATAAGGGCCGTCGCCTCATCTGATACTAGCTCCCGTCTACTTGCGATATTTGCAATGATGTTAACGGCATTCTGAAGATCCTTAATTTTCGCTTCCTGCTTTTTAAGTTTTTCCTCATTGAGAACGTAGCCCTTTAACAGATATTCCTTGAGAACACGGTTGGCCCAGATGCGAAACTGGGTGCCTTTTTTGGAATTTACTCTGTACCCAACAGAAAGGATGGCATCCAGATTGTAATGCTTCAAAGTTCTTTTTATATGCCTTTTTCCCTCTAATCGAACTACCGAGGATTCCTCGGTAGTTGCCGTCTTAGAAAGTTCCTTAGAAGAATATATATTTTTTAAGTGTAAGCCGACTGTATCAGAATCAACCCCAAAGAGTTCTCCCATCTGGGCCTGCGTCAGCCACACCGTTTCCCCCTCAAGACGAACCTCAACCTGAGATCCCTTGGGTGCTGGGGAATAGAGTACAATTTCACCTTTTGCTTCTAAGTCTTTTTTCATTTTGAGTACCTGCCTTACTTAAATTTAAGTTATCATCTCATCTTCATTTTATAGATTATTTTGAAGCACCCTCTTTACCATTTCAGGATGCCATGACCGTCCTGGGGCCTTTTACCAAACCTTGCTTGTGCAGGGCGACCGTGAGGGTTAGACTTCTCACGGACAGCGATTCCTGCCCTTAGTCCCTGTCTAACGGCCTCTTTGGAGAACAAAAATTCCTTGGCAATTTGAGCGATTGAGAAGCCTTTTTCGACGTATTTTTCGTGGAGGACAACGGGATTTTTGTAGACGGGAACGTGGTAAAAATCAATAATGTCTTGGGTATACGATGGAGGACAGGATTGTTCGATTTGAGAATGGGATAATCCGCCATCTAAAAAAAATAAGCCGAAGAGTTAGCTGGGGCTTTTTTTTTGGCTATTTTGAAACTGTGATAGAGAAAACAGATTTGCTATCAAAAACAGCTTTCACTCCATCCTTACACTCAAAATGATTTCGAACAAACGTGACATCTTTTATCGTTTTAATTTCTTCTCTTTCTGAACAATCTCTTAACGACAAATGCTCAACAATAGACTCTTTAGAAAATTCATTTTCATCATTTTTAGAGGGAAAATATGTCAAATTATGTAAGTTTTTTTCAGAAGAATCAAAACGCACATTAAAGCGTTGATTTCCATTTGCGTCGACAAAAATCCAAATCGTATCACCTAATTTATCTGCCACTTTATACTTAGGCCCACCCAGGTGTTTTAAAATATCATCCTTACTTTGAATTTCATTTTTAAAGGAGTCTATAAGGCTCCAAACAGAATCTCGTGGAGTGATCTGAACATTGGTGGGAATTTTTGAACATGAATTTATGAAAATACATATAAGAATCAATATCAATCTCATTTTTTCCCCTTTCCAAATAAATCATCCATTAGATTCATCTCAATCCAATGATAAATCGTGTTGTTTTTCTTCTCTAAAAGAGCTTTATCAAAAAGATAGTATTCAACATTGTTTGCAAAATCCTCCTCAGGGCCAAGACGACTGTCCTCTTCAACAAAGCCATCTTTTCTTGAAACCAAGATATTTCCGTTTTCATCTTCGAACCACAGGGCCGTTGTTTTGTATTTTTCTTTTTTCTCCTTGGGAATTGAAGAGTAGAGGAAGTGAGCAAGCTCATGGGCCAGAATTCTTGAACTATTTTCCTTAAAAAAGCTATCGTAAAGAACAATTGTACTTTTTTCTGGAATACATGAAGCAGAATTATTTTCAAAATCTGATTTAAATGCTCGGTGAAGTTTGAAATTTTGATTTTTTATCAACGGCTCTGGTAATTCTTCAAATGCTTTTAAAAGAAAGTTTTTTTCTTTCTTATTCCATTTCTTAAATTTTTCTTTTTTCTGATTCCAAAAAACTGGTGGCGTATCAAGAAACTTTTTAATTAATAAATGACCGTCTCTATATTCCTTGCAAGCTTCTTTGACGAAAGATTCTGAATAATGTGTCCCATCTTTTCTTACATACTCATTTCGATGATGGGCCTTGACGAAATATTCTCCCTCTGGGCATTCTTTTGACAAAGCCCCTAAGGAAAAGGCAAGCATCAACAAGGCACTGATTATTTTTTTCATGCAAGATTCTTCTTAATTGATTTTCCGAATTAAATACGACATATCCATCTGCTCAATTCTTCCATTTTTCCATGTCTCTCTATGAAAAACATATTTGTCACCCATTGAATAAAGACGAAACCGAAACTCTGTTCCATCAAATATACCTTTTAAACTGTAGACATTCCCCTCACGACTTCCTGTGGCCTTAAAACTTCCTTGAGACATCGTGATCGTGTCTCCAAGAAGTTCGAGATGCATGTCTTTTGTCAGATCTTTACCGTCTCTAAATCCATGGGCAGTTATCGTTAGTGTATGAAAATCTTTTATTTTCATTGTTTCAGGATAAGATTCTCGCTTAACTTCTTTCTTATCAGCAATTTCAAAACTTACATTTTCCCACTTACCAGAAAGAAAACTGACAAGATCATTGGCCTCCTTTTTAGCGGCGAAAGATTGATTCATAAACATCCCCATAAAAATAAATATCATTTTTAGTGTCTTCATTTTTTATTCTCTTGTTTTTTTAGATTTTTTAGTGATTCCATTTTTTGGAGATTGACGCCTCTGCGATAGATGATTGATATCTTCTTTTATGAAACATTCAAGCTCTTTTACAGATGGCAACTCAACCATATAACGAGAAACAAATAACTTATTATTGATCCCACCAATCGCATATTGAACTTTTACCGAATCTTTTGCAGTACAAAGAATAATTCCAATTGGAGGATTATCTCCTTTACTCATCTCATTTTCTTTAAAGTAGTTAAGATAAAAATTCATTTGTCCAGCATCAGCATGTGAGAATGCACGATTTTTAAGATCAATCAAAATATGGCACTTTAAAATCCGATGATAAAACACAAGATCAATACGATCATGCTCATTGCTTAAAGTAATTCTTCTTTGCCTACTTTCAAAACAAAACCCTTTACCAAGCTCTAAGAGGAAATCTTGAATATGATTTAAGAGTGCCGTTTCTAAATCGCTCTCACTATATTCTGTTCTCTCTTTTAAACCTGTAAACTCTAGCAGATAAGGGTCTCTGATTGAATCCTCAATCGTGACTACATCTGCAACAATTTTTGATAAAAGTGACTTCTTGTTTTTTGACAATCCTGTTCGCTCATAAAGAAGTGAGCCCATTTGTCTTGATAATTCTCTAACTGACCAACGCCCTTTAATCGCTTGAATTTCATAAAAGGCCCTTGCAAGAGGATCATCAAGTTTTATAAGTTCTGCGAAATGAGAAAAAGAAAAATGCCTTAGCATCTCTTTCATTTCTGGCGAATATTTTGATGACGGCCTAGGGGTTGTCTGAATAATTTTCTTCATTTTCAATTCGGCGGACAGTGTCTGCCGAATTTGAGGATAACATTTATAAAAGGCCCGAAATGTTCGCAAACTTCTTTCAGTTATTCCTTTTATATTTTTCGATCTAAAATGTTTTGCGATAGAAAGTAGTAAGCTGTCTCCATATTTTGCCCTGTCTTGTCCTTTTTGCTCATACTCATAAAGATAATATCCGATGATCCAATTTCTTATTGTCAGTGCTTGATTGATACTTTGAATGGCATTTTGCTTGAGGACAGTATTGATATTTTCTATTTCTAAAATTAGTTTCTCAAACTTCATAAGGACAACCCAATATTCTGATTAATTTATGTTTAAACATTTACCATGACTTTATTGATTTTTCTTCATTATTCTCCTTACCATTTCTGGATGCCATGATCGCCCCTGACATTTAGTTGGAACCTTCAATTGGGTCAAACATCTAGCGATGGCCCGGAGGCCAAGACCTTCTATCTGCATCCCTACTATCATCTCAATAACCCTTTGCTCTGCCTTAAAATCGACCTCCTGACCGCTCTGAACCCTTTTACCGAATCTTGGTTGTGCAGGGCGACCGTGAGGCTTAGACTTCTCACGGACAGTGATTCCTGCCCTGATTAGTCCCTGCCTAACGGCCTCTTTGGAGGACAAAAATTCCTTGGCAATTTGGGCGATAGAGAGGCCTTTTTCGACGTATTTTTCGTGGAGGACAACGGGATTTTTGTAGACGGGAATGTGAAAAAAAACAACAATATCTTGAGGATACGATGGAGGACAGGATTGTTCGATTTGAGAATGAGATAATCCGCCATTAAAAAAAATAAGCCGAAGAGTTAGCTGGGGCTTTTTTTTTGCCTATTTTTCTCATAATCTCTAGCGAAGGATTTTATGCCAAAACTTTACGAATATCTTGGGATCATTATTTTCTTTTACTCAAACGAACATGAACCAGTTCACGTCCATGGCCGTTATGGTGAATTTGAAAGTAAAGCAGAGATCGTTTTTGTGAATGGTCTTGTTAAGAGTATTGATATACTTGACGTCGAAGGAAAAAGGCCTCTTCCAACTTCACAAAAAAAAGATTTCAAAAAACTTGTCACAACTTTATCTGATGAGATCGTCCAAAGCTGGATCAGCTATTTCGTTTATAATAAAAAAATCATTACAAAAAAAATAGCAGGAAAACTTTAATGAAAACTCTAAGTATCAACAAGGTTAAATACATTAAAGACTACACACTTCTACTCACTTTTTCAGATAAAAAAGAAATCCAGATCGACTTCAGAAGTTTTTTAGAATCAGCAAAACACCCTGACATCACAAAATATCTTGATCTTAAAAAATTTAAATCTTTCACTCTCGAGAATGGAGAACTCATGTGGGGAGACTTTGATCTCATTTTTCCAATTGCTGACCTTTATAGAGGCGACATTGCACGTAAGAATCAAGACGAAAAAAGAAAGGCTTCTTAAGGAATCAAAATTAATTTTATGATCAAATCATTTAGCACGATTAGAATTTCGGTGGCCAATTTTACTCGTTTTGAGGAAAGGCCTTCTCTAAATCTTTCGAAAGCTGTTGAATATTTTTTTTTCCAACCTTCAGCCTCTTGTTTCTCGAGACTAGAATTCATTGAGCAAGCAAGAATTTTGGCCGCTTGATAAGGATTATGCGCAAGCTTGAGCGTATAAACCGTCATACAGTCAGCTCTAAGATTGGCCCCGAAGAGAAGTCTGTTTTTAAGCCAAGTATTATTTTTAAAAACTTCTTCTCGTTTTAGAAGCTTTTTTCTTGCCAAGTTTTTACTTACCCATGTTTTTACAAATGGCCAAAAGTTTATAAAGTTCTTCATCATAAGATTCAACTTGAATCATTCTTTCGAATTGAAATCCTAGCTTTAAAAGAATTTTCTTCGAAGGAAGATTTTTAGGATCAACAGTGGCAACAAGATGATCTATATTTAAATTTTCAAATGCATGACATATTAAAGTCGAAGCAATTTCAAAACCGTAACCTTTCCCCCAAAAATTATCGCTAATTCGATACATGAGTTCTACAGGAGATCGCTGCTCTTCTTCTAAATATTTTAGGGCCCCAAGTCCAACGAGTGTTTGACCATTTTTTTCGAAAACTCCAACAATCCCGAAGCCATTCCGTTTATGATACAGCTCTAATTGAGTAATCCAATGACTTGCATCTTCTTTAGAGTTTTTACGATAATCTGAAATTTGAAACTGTCTGAAACCGTCATTTTGAGATAACAAATAATAAGGCCCACTATCATCTTGAGTAAGAATTTTTAAATATAGTCTATCTGATTCCAAATTCATCATCGACTCTCAATCGTTTTAATAAAAAAATTTTAATTTTTCCTATTCATCAGGTTCACAATCACCCTAGCTATAAAATTGTTTTTATAAATTTCTGAGAGGAAAAACGAATTTGTGGCCCATAAATTCCATTTTCGGCGGCCTTTCCTGCTGCAATAATCATCACGAGATGTTGCGCTCGACTTAATTTTAAAATTTTTCTTACGCGAGAAGAATCATAACCTTCCATCGGGCATGTGTCGTATCCGTAAGACTTATAAGCGAGCATAATGTGCTCACAGGCAAGCGCACATGATTTGACGGCCCATAATTTTAAATCCGTTGGCCAAATAGGTTCACGTGGGACTACTTTAAAAAGTCCAATCAAATTTATAAGGGCCCATTTAAAAGGAGAAAAAAGTCCAAAGGGGCCAATAAAATAAGCAAACGGCGCTAACTTTGTATAATATTTCTTCACGATTTTAGGTAATGGAAGCTTCCTTAGTTCGTACTCTTTAAGAAGGAGTTTGCAATGTTCGTTTACCTTATCAGTTCTGGCCAGACAGACGATAAGATCAGAGGCCGTCTCAGCTGCACTTTGTGAAAAACAGGCAAGAGCAAGGTGCTTTTTTATTTCCGGGTTAATGACTCTTACAAATTCCCAAGATTGTAGATTTGAAGAATTAGGGGCCAGTAAGGCCGACTCTAAAACATCAAGACTAACTTCGTCAGGAATTTTTTCTTGAGTAAATTTCCGTACAGATCTTCTCGATTCAATTAATTTTTTAAAATTTTGAGCGTTATTGTCTTCATTCATTTGATGATTACTCCTCATTTTTTTTAATGCCTACTCTCTTAAGTCAGTATCATTTTTTAGGCAAAAACATTTCTCCAAAAAACTTTTTACTCCAGACTCGATAACGATCAACGTAAGAAAAAAGGGCCGGCACAACAATCAACGTAAGAAGCGTAGAAGAAATCACGCCACCAATAATTCCCCATCCCATAGCTGTTCTCATCTTTGAAATTTCATTCAGTCCAATGGCCACAGGAATAGTACCTGCAATAAGCGCAAATGAGGTCATCAAAATAGGACGCAAACGGGTTTTTCCCGCTCTTAAAATGGCTTCATTTCTTGAAAGCCCCTCGGCCATCATCTGATTTGCAAAATCAACGAGAAGAATAGAGTTTTTTCCGGCCACTCCAAGAAGAAGGAAAAAACCAAGGATGGCAAAAATGCTAATAAATTCTTTTGCTATAAAAAGAGCATAAAACGCACCACAAATAGCAAGAGGAAGTGCAGTTAAAATCGTAAGTGGAGTTACAAAAGAACCATAGAGACTTGAAAGTATAAAATAAATAAGAAGAACAGCAAAACCAACAGCAATCATGGCGGATTGGCGCATGTCCTTCATGTTTTCAACATCACCGGCCCAATTAAATTTAAGAGTATCGGGGATTTTTGTTTCAGGAGCTTTTAAATAATTTTCGATATCATTGGTCACAGAACTTACCCCCACACCTCGGCCAACGGATGCCGTAATTTGAATGTAACGTCCACGATCTTGACGATTAATTTCTGAAGGGCCCGGAAGTTCTTCTGTTTTGGTAATATCAGAAAGACGAACAAGCCGATGATTAATATTAGGCACAAGAACTTTTGAATACTGTTCTTTAATATTTCTTTGCTCAGGTAATAAACGAACTCGGATATCGTATTCTTTCCCTTCTGTTCTAAATTTTGCGGGAGTAAATCCTTCGACTTGACCACGAAGCTCAACTCCCATTGTTTTAGAATTAATACCATAAGTATTCGCGGCCTCAGGCCGAAGTTTAATTCGAAATTCTGGTTTTCCTGGACGATAATTTGTATCGAGATCTTTTACACGAGGATCATTTTTAAGATGTTCGATAAGTTTTAAAGCATAGGAATTTAGCTCATCAGCATTTGTCCCCGTTAAGTTTAACATAATAGGTTGCCCTGCCAAACCACCAGAAGCATCATAATCTTTGACAACAGGATTTGCATAGGCGAGATCTTTTAACTGCAAGCGAAGATTTTCTTTAAATTTTGCAGTGGTCCCCTCTCGCTCCTTTCCTGATTTAAGACGAATAAAAAACTGTCCTTTATTGGCCTCACCATTTTTTCCACCAACTGTTAAAGTGACAAGGGCGACGTTTTTATTGCTTTTAACAATTTTATCAATAAGCTCTCCCGCTTTTTGTGTTCCATCAAGACTTGTTCCTGGTGCAAGTTCATAGGTCATCATCACTTCGCCAAAATCTTTTTCACCCACAAATGAGCTTGGGATTTTCGAGGCCACCACAAAACTTAGCAAAAAAATCACCAAACTTCCGATAAGGGCCACAAAGGGTCGCCTCAGGATTTTAGTGAGTAACCACACATACATACTTTCGAGAAAATTTTGAAAACGATTAAATTCACTTAGAAGTTTTCCAATAGTCATCGTATATAAAAAAGAAGGCTTAGTCTCCTCCTCGTGACTTCCTATAAAATAAGCTGAGAGCATTGGAATAAGAGTAAGTGCCACCAAAAAACTCACTCCCATAGCGAAGGCCACGGTCAAACCAAATTCTTTAAAAAATTGTCCCACAGTTCCACTCATAAAACCTACGGGAACAAAAACGGAAATCACCACAAGCGTAATGGCAAAAACTGAAAGCTGAATTTCACCTGTCCCTTTTTCAGAAGCTTCCATAGGACTTTCACCTGATTTTATACGCCGATGAATATTTTCAATAACAACAATGGCATCGTCGACAAGTAATCCTACAGCTAAACTTAATGCCAAAAGGGTTAAAATATTGATTGAAAATCCTGCATATTTCATCACAACAAAAGAACCTAAGAGAGAGACAGGGAGTGCTAAAGCAGTGATGATCGTTGTTCTAAAATTTCCCAAAAAGAAAAAGACAGTGACCACTGTGAGAAAAATAGCAATGACAATCGTTTCATAAACATCATCTACGTTATTTTTAATATTTTTTTTGGCATCAACAAGAATTTGAAGTTGCGGAGTTCCATTCTCACTTTTTAATTGAAGATTAAGTTTATCAACGGAGGCCTTAATCCCATCAGAAACTTCAATTGTATTTGTTCCGGCCTGTCTGTAAACATAAAGAAAAAGAGAGGGTTTCCCTTCAACAAAGGTACGCGTTTTTTCATCTTCGAGTGTATCAACAACTTTTCCAATGGTTCCTATTTTGGTGGGAACTTCATTGCCATAAAGGTTTACTAAAACATCAGAAATTTGTGCGACAGTTTCAAACTCACCAAGGCCTCTAAAAGAAATTTCTTTTGCTCCTACGTTCACTTTACCACTTGGAATATTTTCTCCTGAGGCCCCAATCTGTCCAGAGACTTGTGAAACAGACATCTCTTTTTGCTCTAGTTTTTTCCTATCAAGAAGGACATGGATTTCTCTTTTACGGCCACCATAAATTTCAATGGCACCCACATTATTAACTTGTTCAAGGCGCGGTTTAATCACTTTATCGGCCAAATCGTAAAGTTCGGCCTGTTTTAAATTTGCACTCAAAGCAAGAGTCACTATAGGTTGATCAGCAGGATCAAAGCGACGAATAATTGGTTCTTTAATATCTCTTGGCATTGTAGCACGTGCAAGATTGACTTTATCTCGAACTTCTTGCTCCACTCTATCGATTTTTACTCCATCTTTAAATTCAGCAACAACTTGACTTACTCCTTCGAGACTTTTTGAGCTCAAGCGCTTTAATCCTGAAATGGAAGCAATTTGTTCTTCAAGCGGGCGACTCACTAAATTTTCTATTTCACTAGGTCCCGCTCCAGGATAAATTGTAGTGACTGAAACAATAGGAATATTAATTGAGGGAAAAAGATCCACACTTAACGTTTTAAAAGCTGTTACACCCACAACTATAATGCCCAACATAATGCAAAGAATGAAGGTAGGATTTTTTATTGAGATTTTTGCTATATTCATAATGATCCTATTTTGTTTCGTAAAGTTTAAAGGCCGAGCGAATATTTAAAAGCGCTTGCGAAATTTGGACTTTTGAAAGTTCTGCTTGCGATTTATCTTGTTCAAAAAGAAGGACCTGATAGGTAGTCGTTCGGCCAATTCGAAGACGACTTTGTTCATTGGCCAATTTTTTTGTTTGAGCTTCAACTAATTTCTCAACGAGAATCAACGACTCCTTTGAATCTTGAAAGCGTTCAACAAGATTTATCCAGTCGCGATCTTGGTCAATTTCTTTTTGTCTAAAAATTGTTCGTTGCGCCTCTTCAGTCATTCGCGCTCCCGATTTTACTTTGGATGTCAGATCAAAATCCATTGGCGCACTAAATTTAAGTCCTATAATTTTTGTCGTTCTTCCACTACTTAAAAAATTTGAGTTTGCACTTTCCACACCCTGCTCTCTTCCATCTAATGCATATGTGGCATAAAGATCAAGAGAGGGTTTATTTCGCTCTTCAATAAGTTTAGCATTCGCAGCGGCCACTTCTAATTGTGAACGTGCTGCTTTAAGATCATAGCGTTCGCCAGCTTTTTTTTCAGATAATTTTAAAGAAAGAAGCTGTTCATAAGGGATGCTCTCTAATTCCTCTGAAACGACATTGGAATTCACTCCTTTTAGTGCATTAAAATTAAGACGGGCCACTTTTCCATCGGCCTCGGCCTTTTTTAATTCAAGTCTTCGCGAAGAAACAAGGGCCTCAGCTTGTAGAACATCCCCTTCTTCACCTAACTTCATTTTTGCCTTTTTTGTCACATAATTTAAAATCGCCTCTGCCTGTTCGAGGGCATTTTTTTGAATGCGAATCACTTCCCTATTTACAACTAGGGCCCAATAAGCATTTTCAGCTTCATTCATTTTTTGCTTTAAAAATCCTCTTGAAGCGTATTCCTCCGCTCGATTACTCTCTAAAGTTACGGCCTGTTGCGCTTGACTTGCTCTTCCCCAAAAATTTTTTCCAAAAGGCATTGTTAATTCAACAACCGGCTGGGCATCATAAAATTCTCCCCTAGGCCCAGAAAGCGTTGGCGAATTTACATAGCGAGTATGATCAAGTTTATAATAAAATTTACTTTGAAGGCCAAAATCAAATTGCTCACTAAGCCCCATCATAAAAGATTGAGAATCAATACTGTCGTAGACAAGCAAAGGAGGATTTCCTTTTTTTTCGTCTGACACAGCTTTGGCCTCAGCAAAAATTTGAGGCGAAAAAACTAATTTTCCTTCGTACCATTTTAATTTTGCGGCCTCTGCTTGCTTTTCATTTCCAACAAAATCTTTATTCTCTCCAGAGACTTGATCAAAGTATTCTGTCAAACTAAGGGCATAAGTTTGTGAAGAAATACAAAATAAAACAGACATCATTAAGCTTTTCATTTTTCTCCCTCTTCATACGAAACAAAAACATCAATAAGAGTTTTCATTCTCTTTTTTAAAAAAGTTGCGTTAGTAGAACCCATTTCTATTCCTTTACAGGCATACCAAAAAACTTCGGCATTATTTTCATTTTTAATAATTTGATTAAGGATTTCCAAAGATTTTTTTTTATGGGCCTGTTCAAATTTTGGATAGAGCCGATAACATTCATTAAAAATATCTTGTCCATGAGGAGATTCAGAAACCTTCACCCAACTACTAAAAAACCAAGTATCAAGAACATCATAAAGTTTTTCCCGAGGAGCTAGCTTGGATTTTAAAGCAAGTTGCGCTCGTAAATAACCTTCAGATAAAACCTTTGTAATCAGTGAAAGAAGAACGTCATCTTTATTTTTATAATAAAAATAAATGAGTGAACGTGAGACTCTTGCCGCTTTGGCAATGTCATCCATCGAAGTTTTTAAAACCCCGTATTGAAAAAAACATTCAATGGCCGCATCTAAAATCAGATTTTGCTTTTCTTGAATATTGTGGTCGGACATATCTCACCCCATGTGTGAATTGACATTTTGTATAATTTTTGTCAAAAAGTCAATCCTAAAATAAATCCGCTCAAAAAATGGCGACTATGTTTTATAAGTGCATCAAACACGTTTATTATTTCAAAAGCCCCCTTTTTTCCAGAAATCTAGCTTTAGAGCAGGAACTCCACAAAGACAGCTTCATGGAAAAATTCGCTTTGATTTGCTAGAAATTCAGTAGTCAAAATCTCAAATACGTTAAGGCAACGACTTCCCCTTAACGTATTTTCCAAAATAACCGCACTCTTTTAATATCTCTTGATAATACTGAGTCCCCGAAAACTTTTCTTTAAGCACTTTGAATGCGGGACTAGGTGTAAAGACTTGGTATAAAAGGTCTAAGTCTTTATCAAAAAAAGAATTATAAATGTTGTTATGATCGATCTTGGCCTTCATAAAAGTAATTTTAGCTCTCATCTCATCAGTCGTCGATTTAACTAATGCTTGATTATAATAATTTTCAGACAATGTTCCTGAAAAACTTCGCTCTGGTATATTGCTCTCTTTTGTCATCGAATAGTCGCGAGCATTACCAAAATAGGTTAAATTATAAAATGCAGTGCCAAGCTCAAAATTTGCTTTGGCCGCAACTTCTCCTTGTCCTTCTGATAATTTTTTAAGCTCAAGCATTTTTTTTATGAAACTTAACCGAGTATAAGGCCGGTTATCCTTCACTTCTTCAAAATCGCAATCATGACAATCATTAATACGCTCCTTAAAAGGGTTCGCAAGTAACTTTTCAGCGCCAAGAGCGACATTGCTTTTATAAATGGCAAAAACATCTTCTAACTTATCTGCATAAGTTAAATTAATGGCCATTAATTTTTGAAGATCTAACTTGGACGAAGGATAGATCTTTTTCACAAATTCATCGAGCGAGGCCTGAGAACCAGATGCCTTTGTTGTTAAAAAAGTAAGGAGTTCATCAACTTTTACATTATTGCGATAAATCGGATTTTGCGCTTCATTTTTCCAAGCAAACTGCCTTATCCAATCTCCTTTTTTTTCGTATAAATCACTCATCTTTTTTTGTGACCACTCCCGCAGTGTTGTCATCCGAATTTTTTTACTAGCAAGAAGCCAGGTAAATTCTTTTGCAAAATAATGAACATCATTTTCAGGAGGGCCTTTTAAAAATAAAATACGTCCAAAAAATTCAGTCATTCGCAGTTGGTTTTCAAAGCCGGCGCTCTTTAATTTATTTTTTTTTGCTTCGGCCAAAAATTTAGAAAAGTTTTTCTCATCTTCATTAAAAGCGTAAACATGCGCAAGAGCTAAGGCCCAAATACCAAGTGGCCCGACTTTCCCCCCTTCGAATGCATTTTTTAATGCACTAAGGGTAGCTTCATTCACTTTACTAATTTTCTTGTCGTTCTTCGTATTTTTTAATAATAAATTATCAAGACCTACGGCCTGCTCTACTTTATTAACTTCACGGACAAGAAGAAGTGGCAAAAAATCAAAATGCGGATCAATCTCAATTATTTTAGTTAGAGCTCGCGCCCCATCAACCTTAAGTCCCAAAAGTAACCAGAGTATCATTTGCTCACGGGGGATTTTTGCCATTTTTAAAGTTTCATTCCAATCAGTTTCTTCTTGAGGATGAAAATCCACCCAAGCTTCAAGACGAAGGGCCGGAAATTTATCAAATAAAAGAGCATAAATAGAGTTTGCCCGTGCAAATTTTTTACTTTTAAAAAGTGAACCGGCCACAAATTCATAGCTACGATATTCGATAGAACCCGCTCCCAAATAATCGGCCAAATGCTCGTCGAAATACTTAACGACATCATCAAATCGTTTAGAATAAAAATAGAGTCGTAATATTTGAAAACGATAGCGGGCCAGCAAAAATTTATTCGTCTGCCCTTTCATCGAAACTTCGGCCGCTTCAATCATTTTATCAATATCTAGAGACGTTTGAGCGGGATTTTTTTCAGCAATTGGGATTCCCCAATTATTAAAATCATCATTTTTCATCGCCAGTGGTTCTACGCGCTTTGCAAATCCCAAATAATAAAGCGCATGTTTAAGCAAAGCTTGATTAGGATTATTTATCAATTGAAGATAGAGCTTGAGAACATTTGGAGATTTTGGTTTAATTTTATCTTTTAATGAAAAAATAAGTTCATCAAGTTGTACTAAAGGTAAACCCATTACCAAATTTTCAAGAAGTGAATCCGTTAATTGACCTTCAAAAAACTTATTCCATTCTTCAGCGTTAAGTCGCTTAATTTTTTTTGAGGAGAGATCACGCATTTTATCGCTTTCAACATCACCTAGTATATAAAATGTTGTTTCAGATAAAAAAAATGGCACCAGTTGTGGTTTTTCAATAAATTCTGGATCAAAAACAGAGCTGCATTCGAAGTTATCACAGGCAGGTTCCCACGAACAGGCAAATGTAAATGACGATCTCATTATAAGAACTGTCAAAATAAAAAAATAAACTTTTTTAAATTTTGTTAAAAATTCCAAAAATTTTTTCAATTCCATTTGTTCCATACTCCTTAAACATTCTTTCATTTAAATCAAACAACGCCACTGTAGAAAAATTCTCAAAAAAACCATGAGAAGAAATAAGCAATTTAGCCGCTAATAAAGTCTCTTGCGGATTCATTCCTTCAAATTTTACGGAGTCACCTTTTATATAATAAACACCATGAAAATAATGACTCATTTTCGCTTTAAAATGTTGCCCCGACTCTTTTATAAAAAAGGAATTTGCGGTGATATCGTCCACAGTTAAACTAGAATATAGTCCAAGGATCATTTGATCTCTCTCGTGAATGGACCAAGAAAAAACGGCCAAAGCTACATCAAGAGGAAGTTTATACTTTGAAATAAAAGAAGTATATTTAAGCGCATCTTCTCGATTAAAAATTGAATTGCGTTTATCTCTTAGTTGAAGGTCACCCATATTATAAAACATAAGCATTCCACGATCAACAGGAGGGACACCAGTTCTCGCTGAATATTTCACCTGATGAAGACGAATGGTTGCCGAAATTTTCCAGTGTTGAAAAGATGATAAGTGTTTTTTCAACTCTGCTATTTCTTCTAAAAAACTAAAATACTTGGAACGCGTCTGGTCACTCCAATCACAATCAAACTGTAATTCTATAATTTGATTTTCAAAGCTACGCCCCATAAAAATCATCTTTTCAAAAACATTTTTCGAAAATTTTTTTATCTCATTCGATTTTAAGTGCACAAAAACTTCATTGCGGATAAAAACGACAGGTATAACTTTAATCGTTAATGGTAGTGCTACCATCAAATCAAGAGAAGCAACCGGTTTTGGCCGAGCAAAATGGCTATCCCATTCGACATCAAAAAAACGTAAATAAATCGTCGATAAATGATTTGTTCGTATGACACTTTCTAAGAGTGAAGAATTTTTAAAGGTTGTTTGCCAAAAATAAAAGGCCCTTTTAGGAGCATTCACTTGGGCATAGACAAAAAGGCCAAAAAATAAAACAAGCAGAAAAAAAAGACAAATGACAAATCGCTTGTTTTTAATACCGAACCCCACTTTGCTTATATTAATTTACTCAATTTTAGGGGACTTAAAACTCGTTGTAAACTTCGTTTTATACCGAAGCTGCTTCACTTTTTAAGTAATTCGTCAGATAAAATTTTTTTATTCATTAAAAAGTCGTGGAAAAACTTAAATCACGGCCGAGATTTTTTTATAAATTACTTTAAAAACACGATAACTTCTTTTTTTTTGAAGAAATTAATAACGCCATTAAGACTGTTAAAAAAATCAGTAATTTTTTTTGGTAACATTTATTACGATTAAACCTTAGAAAAACTCAAATTAGCTTACCAAAGATGCTCAAACTTTAATCCGCTATTGTAAGAATAATAAGATTCAATCGAGATATTTCTTGAACAACAAAGATAAATGAGAATCTCTAAAAAAAATCGCTGCTAGCTCTAATAAAGGACCAGCAACGACGATTAAACAATTAGACTAATTTACAAATTTACATTTTAAAGCGCGGCTATCACCGCCATCCGCATAATAAGCTTTTGCTAACTTATGTTTAGGTAAAACAATTTGAAAAGCTTCACTGCCATCGACTAAAGCAGTAAAACGTGTATCTTTAAATCCATGATTGAAATCACCATTGATATACTCATTCAAAAGATGGCCATTTCTTGAAACTTTAATGTTTGTATCAACATCACCGATAACTTTGATCAAATAAGTATAATCTGAAACGCTGTCATAACACTTAATAAGTGTTCCTGATTCAAACATATGTGCTTGTGCAACAACTGAAAGAACTAAAGAGACAACTACTAAACTTTTTTTCATAAAAACTCCTTTAAAGTTATTAAAAAATATTTCCTCGTAGACGGTTATTTTGCTTGAAGTATTGATGTCATAATCCTAGCAAAATATGAATCTCTGGGATGCGCTGAGATCTTCTATCTTTTATTTTTTCAAAAATCAACTTTTGAAAAAACCCTGAAATAATTTACTACTTCAAGTGATGAGAGATACTCGATGTGGGCTGTTTCAAATCTATCAATCCAAAGATGAATATGAAGCTAGGGAAAGATTCGTTCAAATGGGAGAATGGATTCGTCAGATAAAACATTTTTATTCATTGAGTAAGTGGTGGGAAAACTTAAATCACGGCTGGGATATATTTTAAAATTTCTTTCAACACAGAATAACTTCTTCCCTCTCTGAAGGAATTAATAACGTCATTAAGACTGTTAAAAAAATGGCCTATGGTTATTATACTCTACACAGTAATTGCTCAATTCCCGCTGCAAATTTTGAGTCAGTTTCCGAGGAATGCCTGAAGCTTGGTACACCCAAGCCGCAAGGTCAGAAGAAATTGGGTCAAAAGATGCAAGGGAGTGGGCCATTACGAATAAACATTAACAGAAATATTATCTTGACCTTAAAAATGAGAGTCTCTAACATAAAAGCCCTGCACTAATTTTCTCATCCCACAGGAAATAAAAATGAATCAAAATTGTGTCATTATTGGAATTGCAGGAGGAAGTGGTTCCGGTAAAACAACGGTGGCCCGAAAAATTTTAGAAAATTTTGAAATTCAAGATGCCGTTTTAATCGAGCAAGATGCCTATTATAAAAATATTCATTTCGAAACGGCAGAAGATAAAGCAAAATTTAATTTTGACCATCCAGATTCCATTGAATTTTCACTCCTTCGAAAACATCTCTTGGATTTAACGAAAGGTAAATCAATCGAAAAACCCATTTATGATTTTGCTAATTACATGAGAAAAACAGAAAAAATTTCTGTCAAAACTTCAAAAATTATTGTCGTTGAAGGAATCCTTATTCTTGCAGTTCCTGAAATCAGAGAACTTCTTGATATAAAAATATTTGTGGATACTGATCCTGATGAAATGATTCTTAGACGTATTGGCCGTGATATCAAAGAACGTGGAAGAACATTTGAATCAGTTCGAGATCAATATCTTAAAACAGTAAAACCGATGTTTTTAGAGTTTGCGGAACCAAGCAAAAGATATGCAGATGTCATCATCCCACGTGGAGGAATGAATTCCATTGCCATACAAATGGTTCAGGCCCAAATGAAAGGCCTTTTGGAAAACTAAATAATGAATGTAAATTTTGCTATTTTTCTCATTCTTTTTTTGCCTTTAATTTCATGTTCTCAAGCTCAAATAAAAAATAGGCCTATTATTTTAATCGATGCTGGACACGATCAAAATTCTTCCGGCGCTATTGGATATAACGGCGTAAGCGAAGTCGTTTATAACGACGAAATGGCCAAAATGATCAAAGATGAAGCGCAAAATAAAAAGCTCTGCTTTGATATACAACTCACTCGTGAAAAAGGAACCTTGCCTTACGAGAAGATTAACGAACTTAAAAAAAATTATCCTGAATACTTTAGACCTGAAAGTTTAAGCGAAAATGAAATTTCTCTTTCAACATCACTACGCTATCGTTCAGCACTAGCAGATAGCTTAGATGCTCAATTACTCATCTCTATCCACCATGATTCTGTCTCGCCTCAATTTTTAAAAACGAATCTTGTCCTTCTTAACGGCAAGCTTGTCATAGCGTACACGGCCACAACGCAATTTTATGAAAAGTATCATTCTGGTCAAACCATCCTCGTTTCATCAAAACTAAACACTAACATTTTTCCAAAAAACAATGAGCAACTTTCTGCCGAAAAATATTCAAAATCGCTAGTATTTGCAAAACTCGTCGGCGAAAAAATGCTCCACAACTCACCTAGCGAGAAAGAGAAGCGATTACCATCAAATTACCATCTCGATGATTATCTTTATCAAGGACGAACTTATTCTGACATTGATAAATCTTTAGGAATTATTGATGGCCAAGAGGAAATAGGAATATTGATATCTTCAAAAACTCCAGCACTCATTATTGAGCTAGGATTAATGACCGATCCAAAGGATTTAGAATTTGTTCGAAGCAATGCTTTTCGAAAAGAGTTTATAAAAAATCTTTTGACATCTATCCAAGAATATCTAAGAACTGATGAAAAATGCCTTCCTTCATTATAAGATTTGCCCACGCCCTACTAATGTCGCTTCAAGTTTTGCTTGATAAAATTTCATCAAGATTTCTTTCACTTCATCCCCTTCGATGATTCCTAGTGCGTGAGCGATGGCCTCTAAAGTGGCCATACCATTGGGCGTACTTTCGGCGCGCATATGAAATTTTGCCAAATTAGGAGTACTAATTTTTACGCGTTGAATGTCTTTAAGTTCAGGATAACGAGTATGAATTTTACTGGCCTGTCTCCAGCTTCCATCAGGAACAATGAGTTGAATAGGTTGAAGACTTTCAGCGACAAGCTTCTTGTCTAATTCTAAAGCGTCAACTGAAGGATAAAACAAAAATGTTCGATAGTTTGAAGTAAGAAGGCCCGTAAGCATAAGAGGCGCACGTCCCTCTCCTCGTATACGCATTTCACTATTTGTAAGTGCCGTAATCGCAAGTCGCCCCGTATTGGTTGTGCGTTTTAATTCTTTGGCATGAACGATTAAGGAAATTTTAGTTTTAAGATTGAGAGTTGGAATGCTTGCGCATATACATCGGTCATGGTGAAGGAAGCAAACTTGACAAGCGTCGTAGGGCTTCCTCTTTCTTTTTTGGGGTTTTAATTCGCTCATTATTATTTGTACTCGATAAGAAAGAAAAAGGCCCACATCATCTCATGTGGGCGTAAAAAAAGTTTTAAAGCAATTGTGCTTTCCAGTTTTCAAAGTCTGAACAGGCCTTCTGAAGTGCTACTTTTGCTTTCGTTACGGAACCTACTCCATAATAAGCAGCGTCCAAATAATCCGATACGCGAAAGTAAAAATTGTATGCCGGACTTCCAAATTGCATTTTACTGAATTGCTGTATCACAGCGTCTTGTATCGCAAAAGGGTCCTTAGAGTTAATAACGAATTCCCCCTTACAGAGCTTTTGGTAAGAAGTATCAATTACGAAAACAAGTTCAGATAATTCATAATGTGTAGAATAGCTCCCGAAAGATAAGTCCCAAGCTGCTTTTTGAATTTCAGTGCTCGACTTTGATTTTATATCCCAGAGAAGACGATTCATCTCTCTTACTTGAGTTGAGCACGAGTATGAAGTTTTTCCTTTCAAAAAAGTATGCATGAGCATTTCGTGAAAAACTAATTTTGCTTGTTCTTCTGGATCATTGTTTTCGGCCTTAATGAACCACTCTGAATAAAGATAGACACTCTTATCGTCCTGCCTTGCTATTTGTTCAAGGTCAAATTCAAAAATGGTACATTCATCATTTGTTCTGGCCAATTTATTTCTGCTTAGATACCATTTTTTATCTATTAAACTTGCGCGAATTTCATTTGCAAATTCTGGCAATTTCTTATGAAGATTAGTTAAAATAGGTTCAATATATTTTTTGTAGCTGGCAAGAGAACTCGGTGAGATCTCTTGAAAATGGACCTGAGATCTTGCTTCGTAGGAATCTAAAGTCATTCCACTCACACCTAAACCTCCTCCGCTATTGTCTCCTCCTAGCTGTACTGCCCATGAATTTGACACTTGTAGCGCCAAGAGACAGCCAAAGAAAGCGCCCTTTACTATCTTTTGAGTTGTTACATTACATTTTGTTTTCATTTTCGTTCTCCCTATTAGTTATGAGGAATTAAAGCAAGCTTCATTCCAACTTTGTTTGTTGGATCAAGATGTAAGGGAAAAAGGCGTTGAAAAATAGAACTATTTTGTGAATAATTACTGTTTTTTTTCACAAAAGATGAATTTTGTGCTATAATTCACTGAAATTATGAACAATACAATTTTTGATTTTAAAAATTATAAATTATATCTTCAATCTTTTATTGAAAGTCGTCCGTATGCAGGCCGGGGTGTCCGCATGGCCATGGCAAAGCACCTGAGCTCTCCCGTCTCTCATATTTCACAAATTTTAAATGGAAAATCTCAGCTCACTCTCGATCAGGCCGAAAGCATGAACGATTTTATCGGACATACTCAAGAGGAAGCACAGTTTTTCTTTCTTCTTATTGAATTAGAAAAGGCCTCAACTGAAGCTTTAAGAAAAAGACTCTTTTTTCAAATGCAACAGATCTTGGAAAAACGCTTAATCTTAAAAGACCGTTTAGGCGTCAAGCAAACGCTCACTAAAGAAGATCAGATTGAATTTTACAGTTCGTGGATTTATGGGGCCATTCACGTGATGCTCACAATACCCAAATTTCAAAGAAAAGAGAGTATTGCTCATCATTTAAATTTACCTATCAAAAGAGTCACTGAAGTTCTTCATTTTCTTAAATCTGTTGGATTATGTGTGGAAAAAAATAATGGACGATTTGATATAGGTTCAACACATCTTCATCTCGGTGCAGATTCACCGCTCATTTCAAAATTTCATACGAATTGGCGTATAAAGGCGATACAAGCTCTGGAAAAAAATGAACCTAAAGATGATCTTCATTATTCTTCGGCCATCACGGTTTCAGCAGAAGATGCTTTCAAAATTAAATCACTTATCGTTAAACATCTCGAAGAAATAAAAAAAATCATCAGAGAGTCTCCGGCCGAAGGTGTTCATTGTTTTAATATTGATTTTTATCAGCTTTAATTTTTACAAAGAAAACACTCCTTTTGACATTTTTCTTTTTCATTGTAGAATTCTATCAAAACATCGTCCCATGGAGAAATCATGAAATTTTTAATTGTTTTACTCACTCTTGTTTCTTTTTCTGCTAATGCTCAAGGCTTAATGAAAATGATGACTGAAAATAAAAAATGCATGGCCGACATTCAGAAGTTTTGTATGGCCGTGATGATGAAAGATAAAATGGCCATTATGAAGTGCCTTCAAGATCACAAAGCTGAATTAACAGAGGACTGCAAAAGTATCTTGACGCCTCCAAAAAAGTAGAAACTTTCTTAAATAATTCCCCTTCCCCTTAGAATCCTATCTTTTTTTCAAAATCTCAAAAAAATAGGAAAAAAAAAGCGCCACGAATTATAACTCCAACGACTTAATCTTTGTAACTTAAGGCGTTTTTCCTATGAAAAATCTATTTAAACTTACAGCATTCATTATTTTAAACATTTTTGGCCAATGTTTATGGGCAAATGAAGTGCTTGTTTATAAAGAAGAACGCCAAATGATTGTCCTTAATAACTCAGGACAAATCATCCGAACTTATCACATCTCGCTTGGTGGAAACCCTATTGGACATAAAAAAAGACAAGGAGATCAAAGAACTCCTGAGGGGGAATATATACTCGATTATAAAAACCCCTCCTCCGAATTTACCAAGTCTATTCATATAAGCTATCCAAATGCCAAAGATATTCTTGAAGGGCGAACGGGAAATTTCATTATGATTCACGGATTTCCAACTGACCCCGTAAAGTATAAAAATCAAAGAGGCGGTGGACATCTCACTGTTGAAGAGCTTTATGAAATTTTAGCAACAAGTGACTGGACTTCAGGCTGCATTGGCCTGACAAATGAGGACATGAGAGACTTTTACAGCAGTATTTCTATACCTACAAAAATTAAAATTTATGCAAATAATCCAAATGAAGAAAAAACCTCGAACGAACAAAATACACCAGAACAACTGCCTCTACCTATAATAGATGAAGAAAATTTCAATACAAATGGACAATAAAGAAATCTCTCGCTGCCCCTGGTGTCTCTCTGATCCAATCTATATAGATTATCACGATCAAGAGTGGGGAATTCCTGTTTATGATGATAAATTGATTTTTGAGTTTTTGGTTTTAGAAAGTGCTCAAGCAGGCCTTAGTTGGCTTACGATTTTAAAAAGGCGCGCTCACTATAAAAAAGCATTTCATAACTTCAACGTTCAAAAAGTAGCAAAAATGACTTCAAAAGATGTTGAAAAACTTCTTTTAAATGAAGGCATCATTCGCCATCGCGGAAAAATTGAAGCGGCCATTAACAATGCCAAAATTTTCATCGAGATTCAAAAAGAATTTGGTTCTTTTTCAAATTATAGCTGGTTATTTGTAGGAGGAAAACCAATCATCAATAAATGCAAAACGCTTGCAGATATTAAGGCCACGAGCAGGGAATCAGACGCCTTTAGTAAGGATCTTAAAAAGCGAGGTTTCAAGTTTATTGGTTCAACAATTATCTACGCTCATATGCAAGCGACGGGGATGGTAAACGATCATTTAGTAAGTTGCTATCGCTATAATAAAAATAAAAAAAAATGATCACTAAAAAACCAAGCCCGCCCTAGGCCAAAGAACGAATCCTCTATTTTGGGATGACCCACATGAATGAAGATACTCAAATACGTTTAGCGCAATCAGACGATGAACTTGGTATTGCAAAAGTCCATATTCAAGCTTGGCAAGAAGCGTATGCGGAACTGATCTCAAAAAATACTTAGATGAACTCTCGCATAAATTAGAAGAAAGAACTTTGATGTGGAGGAAGAGTTTATCAAATCCAGAGCGCTACACTTGGGTTGCTGAAAATAAAAAAGGCATTGTGGGATTTGCTTTATTTGGGCCTCCTAGGGATGAAAACAGAGAAGAATATATTGAGCTTGGAGCGATCTATCTTTTGGCCTCAGAAAAAGGTAAAAAAATTGGATATTCTTTACTCTCAACTGGCTTTAGTCATATGCGAAACTTAAATTACAAAAAGGCCTATTGCTGGGTCTTAGAAAATAATCCCACGATCAAATTTTATGAGCGAACAAAGGCCAAGTTTTCTACTTTAATAAAACAAGATGAAATAGCTGGATCTAAATATAACGAGCTGGCCTACGAGTGGGATTATTTAGTCATTAGCTAATACTATAACCAGCGCCAATAGAGGTACCGATGCATTTGAAATTCATTTTGATTATTTCTTTATTATTATCCCTCAATGTATTTCCATCTCCCGTTTTTGAAATTAATTCGAGTGAAAATTTAATCAATTATATATCACAAAGTCCTTTTAACGGAGTTGTGCTCGTGGCCCAAAATAACAATATTTTATTAAAGAAAGCTTTTGGGTATAAAAATCTAAAAACAAAAATCCCTCTCCATGTTGATGACAAGTTTCAAATTGGATCGAGCACTAAGCAGTTTGTTTCTGCCTCAATATTAAAATTACAAGAAGAAGCTAAGTTAAATCTTGATGACGAAATTTCAACTTATATTCCTTCCTTAAAGAAGTTAGGATCAATTAAAATAAGAGATATTCTTAATCACACTTCGGGAATCACAAACTTCACTGATCATGAAGAATTTTGGCAAGATTTAGAATATAATAAAACACTCACACTAGATGACATCATTGAATTTACGCTAAAATATCCGCTCGATTTTTCTCCAAAAACAAAATGGAATTATTCAAATTCCGGATACATTATCGCAGGAAAAATAGTTGAAATAGTGTCTGGTAAATCGTGGGATCAATTTATCAAGGATAATTTTCTAGGGCCATTACAAATGGACAACACTGGGTATGCTGAGTACTTTGATCAAGTGTCAGATGTCTCAGGGCATATTAATCAAAAAGATGAAATGACTCCGTTTTATGAATTTAATTTATCATGGGCCTTGTCAGCAGGGGCCCTTTATTCAACGCTTGATGATTTAAACAAGTGGATGGATATTTATGAGTCCTCCCCTGTTCTTACAATTAAACAAATGCAAACACCCTTTCTTGCAAACTATGGATTAGGTCTTTGGATAAAACCTTTTGGGACAGACACTCAGATTGGCCACAACGGAAGAACAGTTGGCTTTGCTTCGCAATTATCTTATCTTAAAAATAATAAATTAAAAGTGATCGCCCTCGACAATACTGACGGAGCTTTTTCTCAAATGGGCCCACTGCTTTGGACTTTTTACTCGACAGGTAAGGCCATAGCTTTAAAACTCACGCCCTATGACATTGATGCAAAAATATTAAATGAGTATGCAGGAAAATACACAAGTCCCTCGATGCAAGTTGATGTCTTTATCGAAAATGGAAATTTGTTTTTAAAACCAAACGATGGGCAACCTGCGTACCTTTTAAAGGCCAACGACAAAGACAGTTTTAACGTTCAAAATTTTGCGGGTGAAGAATTTATCCGTAACGAAAAAGATATTGTCGTAGGTATTAAACATTATCAAAATGGACACATTACAGTTTATAAAAAAATCTAGGGCGTGTATTTTACAAATTTTTAAAATTTTTTTCGAGATCATCAATTAAAGCGGTTGGAATATTTTTTTTAAATATTTTTTCTTTTTTTTCTAAAACTCTCATTGCGATATGTGCTTGTAGATAATTGAGACTTAAACATAACTTCCTGGCGCAATGGCGGAAACCATTCTTACTACACCCAACCCTGCTTACTTTTCAAACCTGCCCTTTAGTCATCAGCACTTGAAAACTCAATCGTAATCAGTATAAATATTAGTAAAACGCTCCTAAAATCTATCATCAGATGCTTCCAATGATTTAATTCGACACACATCGAATTAAATTTGACACATGATTTTAATTCGATTAATGTCGAAACAAAAAGAGAGGCTAAAATGTTCAATACAGAAATTTTTAAAGATAAGATAAGAGAACTTGAAAGTGGCATGAAAATTTCGCTTAGAGGTAAACTAAATCAAAACATTGAAATAAATATTATCAATGAATTCTCAGAAATCTATTTAACCATGGCAGACAAGTACTCTGATGCTATTCAGTCTGATAAAAATATCCCTGTTATGCAAAGGGTTGCTCAATATCCAAAAGAGGATCGCGTTTATCTTGCCCTTCTTGATCTTTTAGAGAAAATGGAACTTGATTTCTCGCAGAAATTTGCGATGGATTTAAAACATGATTTAGAAAAAGAAATCGAGATTGGTAAGATCAAGATAGCGTTTTTAGATGGAATACGTCGAAGCATGAATTTTGCTAGGACTAGGGAATGAGAGCTTTGATGATGCTAAAGGCACTTGCGGACGAATCTCGTTTGGAAATTTTCAAACTTTTATTAGATCGAGATGCTTATATCGAAGTTATTTCCGAACGCTTAAAGCTTTCTCCATCTACTGTTTCATTCCATGTCAAAAAACTTTGTGATGCTGGATTAGTAAGCTCACGTAGAGATCAATACTATACAATTTTTTCTGCCATCCCAAAAATTGCAGAGCTAAGAATAAAAGATATGATTCTAGGTTTTGACTCAACTTTTCAAGAGCAAGAAAAAACAGAGCTCGTTTATAAAGACAAAGTATTAAAGAGTTTTTTTAAATATGGCCGGTTAATAAAAATTCCGGTTCAAAAAAAGAAGCGACAATGGGTAATGGAGAGAATTGCGAACAATTTTATCCCGAACAAAAATTATTCAATGACCACGGCAACAAAATTGCTTACAGAAATTTACGAAGACGCGGGACTACTTTTAAAAGAGCTTCAGTCTTTTGGATATTTGAATATAAATAATGGAATCATTACAAGAAAATAATTTGCGCGAGTGTTATTATGAAAGAATTAAAAAAATCGTTATTTCCTGTTTTTGAATGGACAGCTCCAAAAGCTGCAATAATGGGAGGGTTTTCATTAGACAATGAAAATTTCAATTGTCACCAGCAATATCTTGCCTATTTGTCTGAGTTATCTAAGCATATAAAAGTTTTATATTTTGGAAATATTGAATGTCAAAAAATTATCAAAGACAAAATACCTTGTCACAATATCGATTTTATAGATTATCAGTTAGATTCTATATGGATTCGTGATTACGCACCAATCTGGCTTCAGTGTCGTGAGACCCAAGAATTTAAATTGGCAAATTTCCCTTACGGGGCCAATCACTTTGGCAAGAAAGAACGAGATGATCGTTTTTCCTATAAGCTATCTGAAGTTGTGGGGTTGCCTCTTGAACTTGATTTTCCTCGAAAAGAAATCCCTTTTTATTTCGATGGAGGAAATCTCTTCGTAGATGAAGAATTAAATTGTTTTACATCTATTAGAGAGGATGATCCTCCTTTAAAATTTAGACAAAGGTTATTAGCACACATTAATTGTGACAACGTCATTACGATGAATACAATCCCCGAAGAGCCTACTGGCCACGTTGACACTTTTATGAAAATTTTGCCTCATAAAAAAGTCCTACTGGCAAGTTATCAAAGTCAAAAATTTAAAGTTGAAATGGACAAGAATAAAACAATCTTAGAAAATCTAGGATATGAAATCATCGAGATTGCGCACAGTGATCGTGAAGGATATACCCATTGGAGTTATCTCAATTCATTAATTATCGAAGAAAAAGTATTTGTGCCTCAGTATGATCTTGATGAAGATGAAAAGGCCTTTCAAATTTATAAAGATATTGGATTCACTGTCATTCCTATAAAAGCAAGGAAGATCATGAAAGAAAATGGTTCTCTACATTGCATTACAAATTTCATTTACCAGTCATGTGGCAAAACTTTTTCTTCATGATATAGGAAAAAACGTAACATTTAAAGCAACGAGTGAGTCTATCCCTGATTGAAGTGAAAACACTCGCGTCTCATTTTATCCAAACCAATATCTAACGAGAGTGCCATGAAGAACTTTTTCATACTTGTCGCCAACAGCTTAGATAAGCAGTTTTTCTTAAAGTTCAAAACTTCAAAGAATCGCTACGCGATTTCAGATTTAATTTTTTCCTTGCAAGCACCCAAGAACTTTTAAAAAGTTTTTTTTAATATCTGCGCTTTTACCTGTCAGCGCTGCAATTCTTTCTATCAGTCTAGAGACTATACATTTAGTATCCGGTATTTTTTTGTTATCAACTATATGTGCTTATTTCATTGTGCGAAAATTTTGTTGGACAGGGTTTGAATATTTCCCAAGAGCATTTAGTGAACAAACGGTTACAACATACTCTGTATTGGGGGTCAACCCTGAAATTTCATACTCTTTCTTTTTAACTTTTTCCCCCTGCAAAAGGTGGCAATCAGTATCAAAGACAGGAGCTTCTTTTACAGAGATAATAGATTCAATGGCATTATTTTTAAATGACCAAGAAAGACTTGCAGAAGTTGATTTCACATTGATGACATTCACATTCGTTATCGTTGGTACTTTGCTCAATTCTGGAATATTTGTGATGCGAACAACACTCTCACCTAAACAACTCTTGCCCTTACAAAGATATGCTAAATTACAGTCCCACTCTATGGCAGGGTAAGTAACATAATCTTCTGCACCACGAACAAGAATTCCCTCAACAATACCTGTTTCAGCATCAAAGACAGGAGATCCTGAATTACCTTTAAAACTATCTGTATTTGCTCTAAAAAAAGACGTCATAGTATTATCTAAAATGATGGCGTCGTCCGCAATTTTCATAGGAAGTCCTGAAGGGTGGCCAATTAATAAAAGGCTTGCCGTATCACTGACTTTTCCTTCCGTACGTACTTGAAGAGGTTGGCGATCAGTCACAGCACGATCAAGACGAATGAGTGAGTAATCGTCATCAGTCCTACTGTATGTGTGACTAATAATCTCAACACATTTATAAACTTGCGAAGGCGAAAATATTTGAACCATTGTCTTTTGATCTTTCATTTTAAAATCAAAAACCCAAAAATTATCATTACAAGCTTTCTGGTTTTGAACACAGTGTCCAGCTGTTACTAAAAGATCTGGTGCCACAAGAAACCCAGAACAATCAGGTTCAAACTTTTAAAAAATTTTCCGGTAACGGCCTTATCATTTTCTCGTACGTTTTTAACATCAGAACTTGTCGCAGGAAATCCTAGTTATAATATAACTGTGAGCAATGTTCCTATGGGAGTTAAAATTCTAAGCTATGATGATAGTGAAAAAGGCCCAACTCTGAATTGGGAAGTCGTAGCTACTCCAGATCTGAAAAAGATTTATTCAGTCAAGGCTTTGGGGATTGCAAAATCTAAAAAAGAAAAAGTTATAAATTTTGAATGCAAATTTTGGATAGAGACAACGAATTTGTCACACGATAAGGCCAATTAATCTGTCACATGAGAAGCCAGTATTCTATAAAATGCTTCTGATTATTCGCTATACGCCTAAGGATGTGTTGTATAAGAATCTAGCAACCAGGAAAATGTTCCGTTGTTAAAACCCTCTAAGTTTTTAAATTCGGCATCACCTTCTATCGTCCATCCTTTTTCTGGAATCTTTCGATTACCTTTGGTTGAAAACGCTATGGAATGCATTTGATTGATCCCAGGGGCACCAGGGCCGGTAATCTTGATTGGAAATTTAAAAGTTGGTGTTTTGAAATTGTATTCACCTGTCTCGCTATCCCATTCGAATTCAAAGCCGTCGGGAACCGGCATGCTGTGCTCAGCATCTTTAACCGTTTTTGTTGTATTTCCTCTTGGGTCAGTGATTTCTAATTGATGAAAAAATTTAATTTTCATACTGACGCCAGTGCCCCAGCTTCCACCGTCCCAAATCAATTTTTTCTGACCTGTTTCAAGGCTTCCCGTTTTAGCATTTAAGAGGCAAGGGGTTTGTTCAATTTTGATTTTGAGTATGCTTCTGATTTTTACACCGCCACCTACGTAGCGAATGATGTCATCATCGACATCAACTTTGAACTGGCAAAACCATGAGCTAACATGATCGAAGCGTAACGGATCTGAGTCATTGGGGTCTAGTTCCCAAGCAAAGGCATTAAAAGAAAAAAAGAAAGCAAGTAATAAGAAAAAAGAAGACTTCATTTGAAACCTCTTGTCGTGACTGGTTATAAGATGGCGGCAATATACTTGAGAATGAAAAAATTTGATAGCTTTTGGGAAAAAAGGATAAGACCGACTTTATCAAAAAAGGAATTCTCCCCATCTCTTGTCAAGAGCACCTGATTCAGATTAGCGCAGTGGGTAACTTTAAAAATTGTTTTTAAATCAGGAAGACTAGTTGAGTTTTGTCTGGATAGATTTAGATGAGGTTATGGAACAGCAAAATGATTTGGTTAAAATTGTTCATCGGCTTACTCCCCTTGCGGTGATAAAAGGCCGAGCTTTGCAGAGGATGAGATGGCCATTCGTTAACACTTTTTAGAATTTTTAGTTCTCTTTTATCAACAAGTTCATCCGTAACGTAGCGGTGAAGAATACTACCAATAAGAGTTTGATAAGGAATTCCTAAGCGCTCGCTTTCTGTTTTAATATCTAAAAGATCGTTGGCATCAATTTTTATCACAAGTACTTCGTGTACTTGTGCCATAAAGGTGCCTTCGGCATTTTGAGTCTCTTAAGGTCTCGTCAAAAATTTCATTTTTGCTTTTTCCATTAAGGCGGGAGAAAATTTAGAGAGAAAAAATTAGATTTTATAAAAAATGAAGTCGACAACCTCACCATTAGACAACTCTCTTTTTACTTTTAAAACTTTATCGAAAAGCAGTGATTCAAAGGTGACACCCTCATCAAAACTAAAATCAATTTGACTTTCACTTTCTGCTGGAGGTTGACCGGGGAATTGAAGTGTGATTTTTATATTGGCATCGCTTGTAATATTTTTCAAACAAAACTTACTCGTATTAAAGGCCTCAATATGGGCCTTTGTTGCGATTCCATCGGCCTTTATTTGCATTAAAATATCGTCTTTATGGGCAATCACTTCAGTTTGAATCAGTTCGTACTTGAAATTTTTCAAATGATCTATTGTTAAAAAAATATCGCCTGAAATTCGATCAATAGAAGTGTCATCTCCTACTGATTTTTGTAAAAAATTTTGAAAAGAGTCTTTATCGAGTGTCCATTTTCCGACAAAATCCTCTGGAACGTATGATGAATTTTTGCAATCGCATTCTTTTTTTTCTACTCGAAAATTGACTTCTGCCGATGGAGTCATCGCTTTTTTATATTCAGTATTTGTTGCTAAAATTGACAAAACTCCGCTTTAGTCTTTGCAAGAGAGATCGATGACAGCTGGATATGATGGATAAAATGACTGCCAATTTTTATCTTTTCCTTCATGTAAATAATTAAAAGTTGAATTTGAATCATCCATTGAATGAGTTGTTACAAAATAGCGATACCCCATGAGCAACTTGTATCGATATTCATTTACAACAAAAGAATGAACTTCAATGTTTTGTGTGGAATCAAACTCTGGAATGGCCTTTACTAGAGGTTGAACAAAGTGAGTGTTTAAGTAGCCTCCTCCTGTGTCTTGAATCTTGTTTAAAGAAAATTCCTTAGCAAATTTTTCGAAATGCATATCGATGCTCGTAAATTTTGATAAACCCTTCCATTGCCCATCAAAACTATGTGGAGAATCTGTTTTATCTTGGTTATTCAATAAGCTTAAGACTCCTTCCGTTCCACTCCATGAGTTTGACATTGATTGGAAAAAGGCCGTTGTGGAATATTGACTTGATTGACTAAAAAGAGGGACATCTGAATCGTAGGCTTCTGCATTTGCCCATTCCCTGTTCGTCTTCGGATAGACTAAATTACTAAAAAAATCGGCACTCCCTTCTACCCACCAGGCCGCTGATTTTTCAAACCAAGATTTAGCGAAATTGGATGATTGAAAAACATGAAAATACTCATGAGCTATTGTTTGCTGTTGTTGCTCTAAACTTTCCGTTTTAATATTCGTAAAAACTAAAACAGGCCTAGGTTCATAGTCTTCTGCATGAAAAAAAGGAACTTCAGCATTAAACCCTTTTGGACTTTTTAAACCTGTATAAATAATGGTGGAAGGTGGAAGGTTATCAAAGCGGCCATAAACTAAATGAGAGTCTACTGCGGCTTTTTTTATCATAGGCATGAGTGTTTCTACATCCTCACGACTTATCCCAGAAGCATAAAAAATGCGTAGCTTTCCGGATGGAATGTCGACGCTATCATACTCATTGCATGGAAAAGATTCCTTGTAACCATCAACCGGAAAACCCTTTGTCCAAAGCTCAGCGCAATTAAAAGCATAAACTTTTGAATATAAAAATACAAAAAATATTAAAATAGTTAGTTTCATAATCACCCTTAAAACTCTTTCAATTTGATGAAAGATGACAAAAGTGTCCTCGTTTTCCCGTATCATAGTTTTTGAGTTCTATACAAGCGCTTATTCTAAAGTCAGGGCGTTGTTGGGTGAGGGCGCATCGATATTTGTCCAATGAAGGCCATGAAGTTTTATCCTTGTTATAAAAAATAACTGCAGGTGACATGCTCGCTCATTATTTTGATTGAATTCTAGGACGCCTAAGAAGAATTAAATATTAATTTCCATCTGTTTTTAAATTTTTAAAGCTCTTGTTACCATAAAGTGAGAAAAATACTTGTCTTCAATATTTCCATTGCCCCACTTATCTTCATAAAATCCTGTATAAGTGGGGATTCGAAAGTAAAACTTAGTTTTAATTCAAAACGTGTAAAACAAAAAACCCGAGATAAATTTAACACTTATCTCGGGTTTTTTATTTTAACTCCCACACCGGCGTAGCCGGTGCCGCCTCGAACATAAGTTAGCGTAGTTTGGAAGCACATCTTTCACACCACTTTACTTGAACCCAGTTTTCATTTAGGAGATTTTTGCCAG
>Ga0247844_1002022_pt1 | contig 34388 bp, 24 predicted proteins | sample LaCtaG_FD_192421 | JGI IMG/M metagenome (GOLD analysis project Ga0247844, IMG submission 192421) | Freshwater microbial communities from meromictic Lake La Cruz, Castile-La Mancha, Spain - LaCruzMarch201714.5m_1 | ecosystem: Environmental > Aquatic > Freshwater > Lake | place: Spain: Castile-La...
CCCGGCGGCGGTTTCGGGGTTGGAATTGGCGGGGGTGGAGGAGGCGGGGGCACCTCACCAATTGGGCCAGGTACTCCCTGGGTGCCATTTCCAATTCCGCCGGGAATGGTTGGAGTTATTTTAAACAGTCCGGTTTTTGATCCTAATAATCCTTGGGATAATCTTGAGAATCCTTTTGAAGCAGAAGATGATCCAATAAATTTTGATGTTGATGGAATTGAAGATGTATATATCTCTAACAGTGCATTTGTTATTCCGACACTCAAAACTATCGGGTTTAGTAAAAGAAATCCCCCAAACACACAAGACATGCTTTCTGGTACCAATGGAGATATTTCAGGAATTAGGGTATCTCCTTATTTTAATTGGATGAGTCTCATACAAAAACCTATTACGGACCCTACGCTAACCGATGATGAATTATTTGAATCCATGAGCAATTTATTTTGGTGGACTACTTTATTTAGTGGGGACTTACGTAGTGTATCAAAAAAAATGATAGAAAAGTTTCGCTATGGTCCTCAATCCCCTCCCTTTATGGATAAAATTCTTAATGAAAAAGCCTCTGAGGCCACGGATATGAAGAGATATATTAGTGCTTTTAAGGACGCCTTTTCAAAACAGCTCAAAAAACATGGTGGGGATATTAATTTGATTGAAACTATTAATATGGAAGAAGATCGTCCAAAATTTTCAAATAATTATCATAAGTTTTCTGGATTGATGATCATGGTAAATGATACAGAATCGACTGATATTAAATTGCAAAATTATAAAATAGACGCTAATGGAAATTGGGAGGCTGACGTAATTTTTGAAATTACAGATCACTTTGGACTAGACAAAGCAGATGTTTTAAAATTTCAAGGAAAAGAGCGTGGTTTTGTAGCTTGGTGGACACTTCAACACAGAAGAAATTACAAACCCTTTTTAACCAAAATTTATGTTACTAAAAGACTTAAAGGGAAACTTTAAATATTTATTAGTGTTTTATTTTCTCGTCAGTTGCAGTGAGAATAAAACAAACCAAGTAAATATCGAACCCATTACGGTACTTAACAGAACCGATACAGCACTTTCTCGTGGGAAGCTTCGATATTATAAAATCGAAAGTTTTTTAATTCATGACTTCATTCGAGGAGATCGTACGAAAGCTTATGTAGATTCATTTGTTGAAAAAAGCAGACAAAAAAATCTCCCTGCTAATTGGGAGCAACAGTTTATTTTTTACGAATACTCTTCAACAAATAATAATGAAAATATCAAGGAAGGGGGAGACGACCTAGATCTTGAAAAAAAAATTTATAAATATATATATCAAGAAAATGAGCTCATTTTTACTGAATATAAAAACGGTTTTCCAATAGAGGAGTAGATGCCATTTATAGGTAATGCTTATAAAATTTAGAAATACGTCCAATTAGAAGCTGAATATTAAAAGTTAGTTCTTTCTTGCCGGAAAATATAGAGGTTAGAAAAAAAGAAAAACACATTCTACTTAACATAAGAATAACTATAAACACAATACTTGATTTCCCTTCTCTGCATTCTATCTTAAAAAACAAATAAATTAGGCTACAGCCTTCATGGTATCAACGTATTTTGAATTTCGACTGATGACCGCAAAAGCCCTGCTGATAATTTTGCATCGTACGGCATTGAGAACGAGCATTTTGTTCTTTCCTTCTGAGACTTTTTTCTCGTAGTAAACCTTAAGTTGTGTGTCATATTTTTTTGCTGACAATGCTGCCATATTTAAGGCCGTTTTTAGTTTTTTATTTGCAAGGTTGCTCACTTTTGTCCGCCCTTTTATGCTGGATCCTGATGAATACTCAAAAGGAGCAACACCTGCATAGCAGGCAAACTGCCGGTGGTTTTGAAATAACGTAAATGCTTGTGTGTAAGCAATCAGTAATACAGAGGTTTGCTTTCCTACACCTGGAATGCTCTGCAGCAAATCATCCTGCTGCTTGAATACCGGGTTTGACTGTACCAGGTTTTCAATGGATTGTTCTATCTGCTTTAGCTGTTTTTTTAGGAAAGTCATCATTCGCTTATTATGCTGTAAGGTTGTTTTCAAAACGCTATTCGGAAGAAAATTCTTGCTTTCATTGGTCATATTGAAAAGATTGATGGCTTTGATAACTTTTTCCCTCTCTGTCAATAGCAGTCTGAGTTCTACAAAATCTTTTTCAGGCAGACTGGATAGCTTCAATTGATGCAGATGAGACATTGCATACAGAGCGATATCCCTAGAGTCAGCCTTGTCCGTTTTACCCCTTACAATACCCTTGGACCGTTTGATTTCCAGGGCTGAAACTACCCAATAGTCAAACTGACTTGCCTGAAGCCAATAACACAAAGGCATGCTATAAACACCCGTGTTCTCAAGACAAAAGAGGATTCCTTCCCTTTTGCCTTTTAATTTTTTAACTAATGAACTAAGAAAAGCTGCAATGCCTTTGGCTGTATTAGCCAATTGCCCAAAATCTTGATGTAAGGTGGACTGATTGATAATACAGTAATCCAGCTTGTCCTTAGAAACATCCAAACCGACAACAAACTCATAGTTTTTTTTCATAAATTTGGTTTAACAATTAACAAATGTTGATGCGTACTAAAGCCTTTAATAGGTCCATTAACCTAACATTCTATTTGGTACAGCTCAACGAAAGATCAAGGGAAAGGGCAGAGGACTAATGCGGAGAATAGTTATTGTTATAACTAGCATAGTCTTTAGTTCACCTCTGCTTTTCCTTTGAAAATTTACAAAAGTTTTTAAGAATATTCAAAGTAAAGGCATAGTCTCCGTAACGATTGTGAAGGGACTATGCGGTTCGGAGGAATAATCTACACAATTTGCAGAATATTATTTTACAGGGAAAAAGGTATCTGTGATGTTGTTACATAAATTGAATTAGCCGATATTGACTTGTGTATATGATGCAGCAATGAATTTAATTAACTGATGTTGATTTATACTCCGAAGCGCATAGTACGCCAGAGGCGTACTATGCGATGAAGGAAAAATTATTACACCAATTTAAATGACTCCATAAACTTGGTAGTAAAGTTCCCTTTGCGAAAATCTTCGTTTTTCATGAGTTGTAAATGAAAAGGAATGGTAGTTTTTACTCCCTCAATCACATATTCACTCAAGGCCCGATACATGGTATCAATGGCTTCTTCGCGGGTTTGGGCTACGGTAATTAATTTACCAATCATAGAATCGTAGTAGGGCGGTATCACATAACCGGCATACACATGACTATCTACCCGAACGCCGTGGCCACCGGGGGTATGTAACACCGTAATTTTTCCGGGTGAAGGACGAAAATCATTATAGGGATCTTCGGCATTTATGCGGCACTCGATTGCGTGCAGTTGGGGCTCGTAGTTTTTTCCGGAAATTTTTTCTCCGCAAGCAATTTTAATTTGCTCTTTAATCAGGTCGTAACTAACAACTTCTTCGGTTACACAGTGTTCTACCTGAATTCGGGTATTCATCTCCATGAAATAAAAATTCCGGTGCTTATCAACCAGAAATTCTATGGTACCCACGCTTTCGTAATTAATGGCTGATGCGGCTTTAATGGCTGCTTCTCCCATTTTTCTTCTTAACTCGGGCGTCATAAACGGGGAAGGAGATTCTTCTACCAGTTTCTGATGTCGGCGTTGTATAGAACAATCTCTTTCACTCAGATGGCATACATTACCATATTGATCACCGGCAACCTGAATTTCTATGTGGCGGGGTTCTTCTACAAACTTCTCCATATAGATACCATCATTCTTAAAAGAAGCCGCCGCCTCTGTTTTGGCACTGGTATAGGCTTTCTCCATATCATCTTCTTTCCAAACTACCCGCATACCTTTTCCTCCGCCGCCGGCTGTTGCTTTTAATATTACCGGATAACCCACTTCCTTTGCCATCTTGTTGGCCTGCTCTATACTCTCCAATAATCCCTCTCCACCAGGAACAACGGGAACCCCGGCTTTTATCATCGTTTCTTTCGCAGTAATCTTGTCCCCCATCTTGCTAATCATTTCGGGGGTAGGACCAATAAATTTAATGCCGTGATCGGCACAAATCTGCGAGAAGCGAGCATTCTCTGCCAAAAAACCATATCCCGGATGCACTGCATCTGCGTTGGTAATTTCAGCGGCAGCCATGATGTGGGGAATATTTAAATAAGAATCTACACTGGCAGGTTTCCCTATACAAACTGCTTCATCGGCAAATTTTACGTGTAAACTATCCCGATCTGCGGTTGAAAAAACTGCTACGGTTTTTATGCCCATTTCCCGGCAGGTTCGAATAATCCGTAAAGCAATTTCTCCCCGGTTGGCTATTAATATTTTCTTAAACATATCAAATATTTTTTATACGAAAGATTCGTTGATTTTTGTCAACAACGAGTAAGCAAATAGGTACTAGTTCAAAATCAGGCAGTAGGATCTACTAAAAACAGTGGCTGGTCGAACTCAACCGGACTGGCATCCTCTACCAATACTTTTACAATGGTGCCAGATACTTCACATTCGATCTCATTGAATAGTTTCATTGCCTCAATAATGCAGAGTACTTTTCCGGGAGCCACTGCTTGCCCTACATCAGCCAAAGCAGGCTTATCGGGGGCAGTACGGCGATAAAATGTGCCAATCATAGGACTTTTTACAGTAATTAACTTATCAGCAGCCGGGGTGGCAGCTGGTGCAGCCGGAACTGCGGGTGTGGATAAAACGGGAGTTAGTTGTTGAGGCGTGGGTGCAGTATGATAAATTTGATGGGCGGGAGCAGGAATATGCGTAACAACTGGCTCTTCTTTTTGGCGGATGGTTACCTTGCCATCCTTGTCTTCGATACTAATTTCGCCTATGTTACTCTTGTTAACGATTTTAATCAATTCGTGAATTTGTTTCAAGTCCATGTTTAGCAATTTTAGGGGTAAAATCGGGGGTTTTTGGTCAAATAGGGAGGCAAAATAGCCTTTTTTTGGTTAAAAATGGCTTTTTCTTTGAAAAACGGAAAAATGAAATGTTGTTCAAAAATTGAAAAAATATGACTAAAAACTTATTAATAGACCAAAAAAAGCCCCAATGGGGCTTTAAAAGTTTGTAGTTATATATAGTGAGATTATTCTTTCCCTTCTTTTACTCTTTCAACATAAGAACCGTCTTTGGTATTTACGCGGATAAGTTCGCCATCTTCCACAAACAGGGGCACCATAACGGTAGCTCCGGTTTCAACTGAAGCAGCTTTCAGGGCCCGGGTGGCGGTATCGCCGCGGAGGCCTGGTTCGCAATAGGTAATTTTCAACACTATTTTTTCGGGCAGTTCTGCTCCGATGGGTTGTTCGGTTTCCGTATTGATAAACACAAATACTTCGGAGCCATCTTTCAAAAATTGAGGGGCATCTATCATTTCTTCAGCAAGTGCAATCTGCTCGAAAGTTTCGTTGTTCATCAGATTGTATCCGCTGTCGTCTTTATACAGAAATTGGTACGCTTTCTTTTCTACCCGAACCGGGTAAATGTTCTCGCCGCTGTTCCATGTTTTTTCAATGGAGCGCTTGTTGTCTACCCCTTTTAATTTTGCCCATACTTTGGCGGCTGCTCGGGCGGTTTTATTTTCCCCGAACTCTACAACAGCATAGAGGCTGCCGTCTAACTTCAAAATCATTCCGCGACTGATATCGGATGTTGTTGCCATATGATAGTTTTTTTATTACTAAAGTGCCGCAAAAGTAGGCAAAGGCACTGAAATTATTCCCTTTGCTATAAAATATATGTTGCACAGATAAGACCTCCTTTTGGGCAGAAAATCGAAAAAAGGGACGATTTTTTAACCCTTTGGGGGGAAACAGGCTGCATTATTTCCCGTGCAGGTATCTCAAGTAATAGAAAATCCTAAACCTATGAAAAAATTTTTAACCTTCCTGATGCTTTTTCTAAGCCTCGCGATACAAACACAATTGTTGGCGCAGAGCTTTATTATAAAGGGCACCGTTACTGATGAAAATAAACGACCCATTGTGGGAAAAACCGTTTACATCAGTTCAGAATCAACCGCAACTGGATGCAATATCCAGCGGAAAGTAGTAACCAACCCCAATGGATATTATATTGACTCGATCCGGTGCACAGGTGAAATCAAATACATCAATGTTCAAATCACCGATTGTAATGGTCGGTTGTTTTTGCATCGGATGGTACCGGGCAGCACACGGGTGATTGAAAGCAATTTTGTATTATGTGGCACCCCTATTCTAAATGCCTGCAGAGCAGCATTTAAATTTTCGCCTATTGCCAACGCGCTAACTCTTGCAGCACCATTTGCATTTTTATTTACAAGCGGAGAAAGTGAGGTAAGTTCCGGAGACAGTATTGTATCGAGAACCTGGCTTTTTGGCGACAGAACCCAGGTGGTAACCGGAAACGAAGCAAGTATTCGTCGCCAATTTCCTGGTCCAGGTACTTATCAAGTAACCTTATATATTAAAACAGCAAAAGGATGTGAAAGCAAAATCACCAACTCCGTTGTGGTGAAAGAGCAACCTTGCACCATCAATTCCAAAGTGTTTATCCAAAAACAGGCCGATCGTTATTTCCAGTTTAGCTCAGTACAAGACAATCTAGCTCCCGGCGATTCGATTGTTAAAAGAAGCTGGAATTTTGGTGATGGCAGTATAATGGAGGGTAATGAAATCAGTCCAATAAAAAGATACGCAGATACTGGCAGTTTTAAAGTGTGCTTACAATTCAAAACCAAGTATGGTTGTTATGGCGAATCCTGCTTATCTGTTCGTGTAAAAGATAGTTTACTGGTGAATACTTCCTGCAAAGCGCTCTTTACGGTGCAAAGTGATGGATTGACAGTATTTTTACATAGCAATGGATCTTCAGCGGGAAGCTTTAACAATACAAGAAAAGATAGTATTATCAGCAGAACCTGGTATATCAATGATAGTTTAGCGGGACAATTTACCACTCCTAATCCGGTAGATTTCAGAAAAACCTTTACCCAAGCTGGCACGTACACCATAACGCTGGTAATAAAAACAGCCGGCGGTTGCGTAAGCAAATACGCACAAACCATTACATTACAAGGGCAGACCTGTAATTTGAGTACAAAAGTAGTAGTACTTAAAAACAGTGGGTTGCAGTATGTATTTGGCCGCAACTACACCAACAATTATCCGGGTGATAGTATCATCAGCACTACCTGGAAATTTAGTGATGGCACTTCTCTAGACGGCAATGTGGAAAACCCTTACAAGCAATTCAAACAAGCCGGAAAATATACCATCTGTGCGGTTTCAAAAACGCAAAAGGGTTGTGTTAGTGAGGCATGTATTTCGATTGATGTGAAGGATTCTGTAATCACTCCAACCGACTGCAAAGCCTATTTCACTTACGAAGTAAAAGATTTGGTGGTATACCTAAATAGTGCCCGTTCATTGGCTTCTTCTGGTGGAGTTGGAACGCAGGCAGACAGTATTATTAGCCGCAGCTGGATTTTTGGAGATACAGTTCGCTATCCCGTTGCAGGCAATCAAACCGAAATGAAGTATGCATTTACCAAACCGGGTACTTATCCTGTAATCTTAACTATCAAAACCCGTTTAGGTTGTGAAAGCAGATACGTTGCTTATGTGGTGATTCCTCCAGTTGAATGTCGATTCGAAACAAAAATTGGGGTGGGTAAACATGTTGGATTGGTATATGAATTCCTGAATCCAGCCCATACTCTTCCTTCCGGCGATTCTATTGTAAAACGTACCTGGCATTTTGGAGATGGAACTTCTATAGATGGAAACAATGCCTCTCCCATTAAACTGTACACAAAGCCAGGAAAATATAGAGTTTGTCTGGTTGCAAAATCTCTTAGAGGTTGTATCAGTGAAAATTGCATGGATGTAAACATTATCGACTCCGTAACGCAACCTTCCTCTTGCAAAGCCAGTGTGAGTTATCGGATTAGTGGCAATATTGTATACTTCAATAGCAGTGCCTCTGTTCCTTCTGTAAGTGGAACCAATAGCGGAGTGATAGACAGTATTATCAGCAGAACCTGGTATTACGGAGATAATGCTGCTGGAACACCCGGCTTATCCGGAAATGAAGTAGAAACCAAGCGTGAGTATCCACAACCTGGAACGTATACAGCCTACCTGGTTATTAAAACAAAAACTGGTTGTGAAAGCAAATTTAGTGTAACCTTTATCATTGGAACTCCACAACCCGAATGCAGAGCAATGGCTGAATTCAAATTCGAGCTAGCTGGAAAAAATAAAATTCAATTTGCCAGCGGTGCTAGTAGTACAGAAGCAGGTGACTCTATCACGCAGCGCATCTGGAGCTTTGGAGATAATACGGTAATGACGGGTAATTTAGTAAATCCAGTAAAAGAGTACCGCCTATCGGGCAGCTATAAAGTTTGTTTGCAGGTGAAAACAGCCAAGGGTTGTAAAGCAGATGTTTGTAAAGAGGTAAAACTCCCCGACACACTAAATACGCCTTCGACCAATATTACCTACATCAAAATTATCACTATCAACCCTAATCCGGTTCAGAGCAAAATGGCAGTAACCGTTTGGAGCAAACTACCGGATATGCCCACTGAGTTTACCATCTATGATGTGTACGGAAATCCGAAAATGAGTTTCAAGAAAACGCTGATGGAGGGAAATAATACCCTGGAGATGTATGCCGAACGGCTTACCCCTGGATTATACTTCTTACGTGTTGCGAATGCCTACGGAAAAGATAGTATGCAGTTTTATAAACAATAGTCTCTTCCCCCCCATTGCAAGGCCTGCCGGTTCATATTCCGGCGGGCCTTTTTGCTAATTTAGACGCTGACTGACACGAAAACTGGGAATCTTTCTGAATAATCATTATACCAATCCGGTTTTCGCTTATTTTTGCGACAAACTTTAAGCAAATTTAAACATGTCAGTACTGGTAAATAAGCATTCAAAAATCATAGTTCAGGGTTTCACCGGAACAGAAGGCACATTTCACGCCACACAAATGATTGAATATGGAACCAACGTTGTAGGTGGTGTTACTCCCAATAAGGGAGGTACTACCCATCTTGACAGACCTGTTTTCAACACAGTTGCGGATGCCGTGGCTGCCACTGGTGCGGATGTTAGTATCATTTTTGTACCCCCAGCATTTGCTGCGGATGCTATTATGGAGGCTGCCGATGCGGGCATACAACTGGTTGTTTGTATAACGGAAGGTATTCCGGTACAAGACATGGTGAAAGTGAAAAATGTGCTCCAAACCTCTCAAACTCGATTAATAGGCCCTAATTGCCCGGGCGTAATTACAGCTGGAGAAGCTAAAGTAGGTATCATGCCCGGATTTATTTTCAAACCCGGACGCATTGGTATCGTTTCTAAAAGTGGAACCCTTACCTACGAAGCGGCAGATCAGGTAGTAAAAGCCGGAATGGGTATTACTACTGCCATCGGAATCGGCGGAGACCCCATTATTGGAACCCCTACCAGAGATGCGGTTGAATTGCTAATGAACGACCCCGAAACAGAAGGAATTATTATGATTGGCGAAATTGGTGGAAGTATGGAAGCCGAAGCCGCCCAATGGATTAAAGATAATAACCGCAAACCGGTAGTTGGATTTATTGCCGGCCAAACCGCCCCCCCCGGACGCAGAATGGGCCATGCAGGTGCCATTATCGGAGGTGCAGACGATACCGCTGCTGCCAAAATGAAAATTATGGAAGCCTGCGGCATTCATGTAGTTGCTAGTCCTGCCGATATTGGTAAAACCATGGCACGAGTATTAGGAAAATAAGTTTAAAAATAGTAAACCGCTCGCCCCCCCCTCGAGCGGTTTTTTTATTAGTTGTTCTGGCATGTTAAATTATGCCGGTCCTTATGAAATTTCAGTACCTTTTCATCTATAGTACATACCGTTCAACTGATGAAGTATGCGTAAATTACTAGGGTTATTGCTATTGCTTGTTCCAGCCCTTTCACAAAAAGCGCTGGCTCAACAGGTAGATACCAGTTATAGCCGGGAATGGCTGGATATTGATACTACCCTCTCACTTAATCAATTACCTCGAACGGCTTTAGATAAAGTAAATTTGCTATACCAAAAAGCACTCAAAGCCAATTTGGGTCCCCAACAACTCAAGTGTATCCTGTACAAAATGACGCTGGAAGAACTCGTTAATGAGCGAGTTGATCTTACCGCTATCCGAGTACTGAAAAAAGAAATTGAACTACAGAAAGACCCACTCACCCGAATGGTTTTGCATACCCTACTTGCTAAACAATTGTTCAGATATTATGAAGATAATAGATGGACTATCCAAAATAGAAACCAGCAGGGGGCTGCGCCTGGTTCGGGAGACATCAGCCGTTGGGGTAGTAATGATTTTGATAATGCAATTCGGCTAGCCTATAAAAAAGCACTTTTACAGCCAGCTTTACTGAAGCCGATGCCGGTATCCGCTATTAAAGCGGTTATTTTACCCGGTACCGGTCCGGTTCAGCCCGACAATTGGTGGGAACTGATTCTGCTGGAAAAAATAGCGTATTTCAAAAATCCTGTTCCCAGAAATCCATTGATAGTTTCTGGAAAAGATTATTTACCCAACGCTTTTACAGATCCGGAAGCATTTGTAAAAATTAGTTTCCCGCAAAAAGATTCGAGTAGTGAAGTAACTGTATTAAATGATTACCAACTGCTGATACAAGCAGCGCTGGATAAAAAGCAAGTGGAAAAATTAGTGGGATTACAGATTGATAAAATTAACTGGGCCTGGAGTGAACTTACGCCGAAAGAAAAATACCAAACTGCTTACCAGCAGGCATTATTCGCTGTAATACTCAAATATCCCGATCAAACCGCTACTCTACAAGCCTATTATCTGCAGGCTAAACAGGAACTGCAAACAGAAAATAACAATTACCCTTCACCTAACCAAAAAAATGGATACCTGGCCGCCGAGCAATTACTTACCCAGGCATTGAGCAAATCTACCCGCTCTATACCCGAAACCGATGCAATTAAAAAATTACTGGCAACTATCCAACAACCTAAACTGCGCATACAAACTGAGTCAGTTTATCTGCCCAATCAACCAATCCTAAGCCTTGTAAACTATACGAATACACCGCGGGTTTATTTCAGTATCGTTTCTCTGAATATGAATGAATGGGATAAATATTCAGACAATAACAAAGAAACCGATGGTGCCTTATTAAAAAAGGTAGCCCTGCAGGAAAAAAAATGGGAATTACCGGCTAGTAGCGATAGAAGAAATCATTCAACCGAAGTAATGATCAATCCGCTATCACCCGGAAAATATGCCATTATCGCTTCCAGCATGTTGGATCTGAATAACAATGAATGTGTAATTAGCGTATCCACGTTTCAGGTATCTGCCATTGCTGCCCTGCAACAAAATAACCAATGGATTGCTGTTAACCGTTCTAATGGAGAACCGCTGGCCAATACTGATTTTCAATTTTATTCCTCCTCCTGGTCATCGAAAGGAAAAGTATATCAACGAATACAAGCTGCCAAGGGTAAAGCAGATGCAAATGGACAATTTAAACTAGAAAATAAAACAGGCAATATCGGAGGCGTAAGTATCCGAAACGGACAGGATGAGCTTTTTGTTGGGGATATATATATCAACACAGAACCTCCCTTCAGAGAGAATGCGAAGGAATTAGAAGCAATCAATGAGCAATTTATCTTGCTTACTGATCGGTCTATCTATCGACCCGGACAAACCTTGTATTGGAAAGCAATAAAATATCTGGAAAACAAAAATAGTCAATCATCGAAGGTAGCTGCTGAAGGCACTAAGCTCACCTTATTTTTAAGAGATCCCAACAATCAGATAATAGATTCTATCACAGGAAGCCTCAATTCATTCGGATCGTGTAGTGGTCAATTCCAGTTGCCCCGCAACCGAATCAATGGAACATTCAGGTTAGATGTTGAGGGACAAAGAAAGCATACTGTTAGCATTCAGGTAGAAGAATACAAACGGCCGCGATTCGCCATTGAATGGAACAAACAGAAAGGCAACTATGGTATGCAGGATACCCTATCTGTAATTGGCAAAGCGGTTTCCTTTTCGGGGTATAATGTTGGAAAAGCAATCGTGAGATATCAGGTAATTCGGCAGGAAAGATTTATTCCGTATTATAGATCATCCAGAAGGAAAAACATGAACCGAACGGAGATTGTAAGCGGAAATACGGAAACAGATGCAACTGGCAATTTTAAGATCTCATTCAAACCCGTGGTAGACCCAGAAGATGTTTCGGATGAAAATCAATTTTACACCTATGAAATCACCGCAACTATTACGGATATTGGAGGAGAAACACAAACAGGCGCTACCTCGATTCCGGTAAGCAGAAGATCCGTTTTTGCAAAATGGCAATTACCTAATATCCTTTCGGAAAAGGAATGGAAAAAAGCCCAACTATTTACTACCAATCTCTCAAATGAATATACGCCAACTTCATTAACCGTTCGCATAGATGCTTTACAGACACCCGATAAATTAGGGAGGGAACGATATTGGTCATTACCGGACCAATACGTGATGAGTGAACAGGAATTCAAAACTAATTTTCCGAATGATGTGTATAGCAACGAAAATAAACCTGAAAACTGGCCGGTATTGCAAGCCATTTCAACGGATAATTTTATCAGTCAGCCGAATGGAAAAAATCCGGTAACGGAGCAAAAACTGAGTGCTGGTTATTATAGAATAACAACTACTTATTTTGATAGTACCACCGGTAAAACCATACAGGATATACAGCATACCCGACTGGTTCAAAACAATCAACAAGCGGCTACTACTGCACATTTTCCGTATGTATTTCAGGCGAATAAAGAAGTTTTTGTAGGAGATACATTGCAGGCTTTCCTGTTTGCCGGCAAAAGTATCTTATTGCATAGTTTTCAATTATCTCCGGCTACCGACACCCTCATTCTAGAAAAGAAACTAATAAAAGAGGGAATTGACCCTTTTTCGGTAAAAGCAGCAATGCCGGGTACCTATCAGTATCATACCTGCTACATCAACAACAATCGGGTGTTTGAACATACATTTGAATGGACCATTCTGCCAGTGCCTCATCCACTTTCTATAAAAACGACTTCATTTCGGGATCATCTGCTACCTGGTAATCAGGAAAAATGGACGCTAGAAATTACCGATACAGCCAATCGAACTTCCCCGGCAGAATTAATTAGTACATTATATGATGCTTCTCTCGATCAGTTTAGATGGCACGAATGGTATCTTCCGCAATTTTCCGTACCCGGTATCTTTGGGGTAAATTTTAATTTTCAGCATAATTTCAGAAGCGAATCATCGTATGTTTATTATGCCCCGGAAGTGAAGTATGCAAATTATCCAACCCCTATTCCAGCCCGATTGGCAGAGGATGCGTATGAATTATATAACCAACAAAGAGAAAGGCGCATTAACGGACAAAAGCGTGTTTTGCCTTATTTTTATGGACCCCTTAAGGGAACGCTCAATGAAGTAGTTGTTGCGTATGACCAGGCGCCTGCCAATCAAGTTTATGATAAAAAATTCACTCCAGTTTCACCGGAACTTACCCTTAAAATAAGAGGAACAAACACAATAAAAACATCCGATGATAATTCCGTACTAAATTCTAACAATCCAGCCGAAAAAAAGGGAATTGAGTTCCCTGCATTTGAAGCCAGAAAGAATTTATCAGAAACCGGCTTTTTCTTACCGCATGTATATGCAAACGAAAAGGGAGTTTATTCTATCGAATTCACGGTTCCGGAATCTTTAACTAAATGGAAATGGTTGAACTGGGCGCATACGCGCGATATGTCGGTAGGACTGCTGCAAAAAGAGGTGTTCACCCAAAAGCCCCTGATGGTTATTCCGCAGCTTCCACGATTTTTACGGGAAGGCGATCAACTGGAACTGAGTGCACAAATTGCCAATCCGGGCGACAGTGAATTAACAGGGCAAGTGATGTTAGAATTAATAGATGGAGATACCGAAAAACCGGTTGATGGCTGGTTCCAAAATGTTTTTCCGGTTCAGTATTTTACGGTGACTGCCGGAAAAACCCATCCGGTAAAATTTCCGATACAAATTCCGTTTGGCTATAACCGGCCTTTATTAATTAGAATCAAAGCCTTTTCAGGACAATTTTCTGATGGTGAGCAGCAATTGATTCCGGTAATTACGCAAAGAACGCTGGTTACGGAAAGTAAATCTTTCTGGATGAAAAATGATGCCAGTTTATCTTTATCCTTCCCAACATTGCTCAACAATACCAGTGGTACCTTAACCCATGAAAGTATTCAGCTAGAAGTGGCAACGCAACCTGCCTGGTATATTGTGAAAGCCCTCCCCTATTTGTTAGAAAATAACAATCCAACCGCTGAGCAAGTAAGCAACCGACTTTTTGCCAATCAACTCTCCTTTCATATTCTACAACAATTTCCTGCCATCAAAAAAGTGATTGAACAATGGAAAAAGGATACCACTGCATTACAAAGTAAGCTAACTTCCTCCCCGCAACTCCAGTCACTCCTGCAGGAAGAAACCCCCTGGTTGCAAGAGTCGGCAGAGGAACAAATACAGCTGAAAAATTTGGGTAAATTATTAGATAGCGCCCGAATGATGGAAGAACTAACGATACTTCCCGAACAACTTGCTTCTTTTCAGTTGCCTTCCGGTGGTTTTAGCTGGATGAAAGGGGGTTCTGCAGATGAATATACTACTTTGTATATACTACACGGTTTGCGCAAGCTGGATCAACTTCAGGCCTGGATTCCAGAAATCCAACATAAAATAAAACCACTGATTCAACCGGCTATTCGATATATGGATAGCCTATTGCATTTGTATTTTATGAAAGATTATCTGGTAAATTCTAAATCCAATAACAAAATTATTGCACCTTACTGGATAGATTATTTACAGTTAAGGAAACATTTTTCCAATATTCCTGCACAATTTCCGGCAGACTTACCGCAGTTAGAAAAAGAGATATTACCCAACTGGCGAAAATATAACCAACAACTACAAGCGAAGATTGCTTCGATTATGATAGTAGGATTACAAAAAGATACTGCCGTACAAAAAATTATTCCATCCCTGATGGAAAAAGCCGTACGCGATTCTATACAGGGGATGTATTGGAAATATACTGGCTATACCGGCGGATTTGAATCTCCCTTATCGATGCAAACCAATATGCTATTATTGCTTTCCGAAGCAGGAGCCGCCATTGAATCAAAGTACCAACAAGAAAAGGCTGAGATGATCCGCTGGGTAATTCAACAAAAGAAATCCAATCATTGGGCTACTACCCCAGCAACAGCGGAAGCTTGCTATGCATTACTGAAAAGCTTACCCGCCAATTACCTAAGTAACCCAACCAGAAAAGTAACCTTTCAGGTGGGTGCACAAAGCTTTCAGATTTCTCCCGAACAAGCGGAAGCCGGAACCGGATTTTACCGACAAAGAATTGATGGGAAAAAAGTTACTTCAGCTATGGGTAACATTACCTGCACTGTTTCGAGTGAAAACAAAACAACCACCCAATCACTTTCAGCTGCGCCTGTGATGGGAAGTATTTACTATCAGTATCTGGAAAATTTGAACAATGTAAAAGGAAGTTCACATCCGGCACTATCCATTGAAAAAATACTATACTTACAAAAAGACAGCCTTCAATCAAAAAAACTGGTTCCTATACAATCACTCACGCCATTACGTAGGGGGGATCGAATTATTTGTAGATTAATTATCACCTGCAAGCAACCGATGGATTATGTATTCTTAAAAGATATGCGGGGATCGGGAACAGAGCCGGTGGATGTAATCAGCAGCTATCGTTGGCAGGATGGGGTAGGTTACTACCAAACCACCCGAGATGCCCATACAGGGTTTTTCTTCCGACATCTGAATAAAGGAACCTTTATTATCGACTATTCCATAAACATAACCCATATTGGTTCATTTGCGGCAGGATTAGCCAATATAGAATGTTTATATGCACCGGAATACCGATCACACTCCAATAATACGAATATGCGCGTTGCCGAATAATGGCAGATATTTGTGCCATGCAAGTGGATTATCTGATTATAGGGCAAGGCCTTTGCGGTAGTTTTCTGAGCCGGTATTTACTTGAAGCCGGTTGTACGGTATTGGTGATAGATCAGCCAGTTGAGAACAGTGCTTCCCGAATTGCCAGTGGCATCATCAATCCGGTAACGGGCAGAAGATTGGTAAGAACCTGGGAAATAGAGCAACTCATGCCATTTGCCTGGGAGGCTTATAGCAGTTGGGGCGAACAATTACAACAACCGTTGATTCGCAAAATTAGTGTGCTCGATTTTCCGCCCAATATTTCTATGCAACAAGCCTTTGAAGAACGGGCAGCCGAAGATGCTTATTTGCAGTATCCGGTTGCGGCAGAGGAATGGAAGCCTTTTTTCAATTTTATTTTTCCACCGGGATTGATACAACCGGCATTATCCATCTCTATTGGAACCCTGCTTACCGCTTGGAGAAAGGAACTGGAAAATCGGGAGAGTATACGTTCAGCAGTATTTGAATGGAATGATTTGATTTATACCGATTCGGAAGTTCGCTATCGGAATATAATTGCAAAAAAAATAATTTTCTGCGATGGGGTGAACGGTCAGCAAGTGCCCTGTTTTCAACTATTGCCTTTTGCACCCAACAAGGGAGAAGTTATTTGGGCGCGCATTCCCAACTTGCCAGATAGCCATATTTACAAATTGGGGATTCATATCGTACCCTGGGAGAGGGATGTATTTTGGATTGGCTCGAGTTACGAGTGGAACTTTACCCACGACCAACCCACGGAAAGCTTTAGAAATCAAATTGAGCTAACGCTTAAAAAATGGCTACGCGTTACTTTTCAAATACTCGATCATCGGGCTGCTATCCGACCAGCCAATTTGGAGAGGAGGCCTTTTGTTGGATTACATCCCCACCATCCCTCCCTTTGCATTTTGAATGGTATGGGCACCAAAGGTTGTTCGTTGGCACCTTGGTTTGCCCGGGAATTAGCCAATCACCTGTTGTTGGGAACTCCCATCCACCCCCAAGCAGATATAGTTAGGTTTACAAAAATTTTGGGCAAAAATTCATTGGAATGATTATTTTTAATCTTTCGCATAACCCGTTACTCCTCCTTCCAAACCCCATAAGCCCTGTAATTGGAAATGAATCAAACACCCAAACTAACTCAAGATACCTACGAGATACCTGTTCAGTATAGAAAAATGGAAAACATGCACATTGTTTTCTGGGTTTTAAAAGATGTGGCATGGTGTATGGGTTGGAAAGTGTTTGCGGTTATAATGATTTTTCCCACTTTGCTCATCTCCTTGGTAATCGCCTGGAGAACCCGAAATATCATGTCGGAATTATGCCATAACCTAGCCATTTCGGTATGGATTTCTGCCAATTCACTCTGGATGATTACCGAGTTTGCTGGAATTGACACCCATTTAGTTGCCGGGAATTTCAGTTATAAACACCTCGCTCTGATCCCCTTTTGCATTGGAATACTCGTTTTAGGATTTTACTACCTTATATGGAGACCCAAACATCCTCAGGAATTTGAAACGATGTAGCAAATCCCAAAAATCGAATTTTCCGAGCATACCACTCATCACTAAGTACCCGCCGTTAGTAACAGATTCTGTTCCACTAGACCCCATTCCTATGGGAGGGTAATACAGCTACCTACTATCTTTATGTCTTCAAATAAATGGAGCCTCGCTCCCATGAAATATGAACCCTCTTCTAGCTGCCCTGTTATTTCGTTTTCGCCGCCATCATAAGCCGCCAGGGTCATTCGCACTTGTTCCCGTCCACATGAGATAATCGATATAATTTCGATTATATACCTCTACCGGCCATTAGCCGTAATGGACTGCTGCAATTCAGCCAAGGAACCGAGTAGCCTTTCATTTTTTCAGCGTTTACTTTTTTTATGAAACCCATCATTCTATTGATGTTGTCTGGATTATGCCTTTATTGGCTGGTAAATAATAGTAAATATTTTGCCAATCCAAACCAACCGAAACAAACGATTGTTCCGGCAATCGAAATTACTGCCGATGTACCGATATCATTCATTCACTGGCAACAATAATTTATTTGTTGGCATCCATTTTGGCAGATAGCAGTGTAGTGCCCAAACCAAGGATTGCGATAAAGGTAAATGACCAGCGCAAACTAAGGATTTCGGCAATAAAACCAATGATGGGAGGGCCAATTAGGAATCCGATAAAGCCAATACTAGAAACAGTTGCTAATGCAACTGAAGGGGCCAAATTTTTTGAATTTCCTGCAGCACTATATACTACGGGTATTACAGAAGAAACACCCAAACCCACCAACATAAAACCCAGGATGGCAAACAACAGATACGGAAAAAGAACGGCGAGTAATAAACCGGAAAAAATGAGTAAGCCACTTGCCTGCAATACGGGTCGTTTACCCAAACGGGTAATGATCCAGTCGCCCAAAAATCTACCGCCCGCCATGGTACTCATAAATGCCGTATACCCCAGCGCAACCAACTCGCGCGGGGCATTTACTACTTTTTGAAAATATACACCACTCCAATCGAACATAGCTCCTTCGCAGGCCATGCAACAAAAGGCAATCAAACCCAGTAACCAGAGCTCTTTATTCGGTCGAACCATAAAAGCAGAAGATTGGGTTTGTGCATCTCCCTGTATCAATCGGGTATTGGCTACAATAACCAGCAAGGTTGCCAAAATGCCAATTATCAGAAAATGCGAAAAAAGAGTAGCATTGAATGCTATCAGCAGGTTGCCCAATGCAGCCCCGGAAAATCCGGCCAGGCTCCAGATGGCATGAAAGCCTGCCATAATAGAACGGCCATATAATTTTTCTACCCCTACTGCCTGCGTATTTACGGCGATGTTGCATAGATTACCAATCATGCCAAAAAGAAATAAAATCACCCATAATTGGCCAATACTTCCTGCCCCACTAATCAATAACAATAGCAAAACATAAAATGTAATTCCGCTCAATAACATGGTTTTACTACCATATTTGGCAATCATCCAACCCCAAAGTGGCAAGCTAATTAATGAACCCGCAGGTAAGGCAAATAAAACACCCCCTAAAGCCCCATTGCTCAAATGATGGATTGCCTGCACTTCCGGTATCCGACTGGCCCAACTGGCAAAAGTGAGCCCGGAAGCAAAAAAAAAAGCAGCAACTGCCCATCGATGCAACTGGCGGGGGGGACGGGTCCACTTCATGCTGCAAAGATGGGTAAAAACAGGGGAATCTGCCAAACCCAAAAGCATGCCGCATTTGGGTTATATTTGCCGTTCAAATTAGAAGCTGGACTGCAAAAGCAGCCCCTATTGAGAATAGAAATTTATCCCTATGTATCGTTCACACACTTGTGGTGCTTTAAGAATGCAGGATGTTAATCAGCAGGTTACCCTAGCAGGGTGGGTACAAACCATTCGAAAATTTGGCGCCATCACTTTTATTGATTTGAGAGACCGCTATGGAATTACCCAATTGTTGTTAGGCGAGGACTTGAATAGTCAACTAACCGATCAACCTCTGGGTAGAGAATATGTGTTACAGGCAACCGGAAAAGTTACAGAAAGGAGTAATAAAAATTCTCAAATAGAAACCGGAGAGATAGAAGTGGTGGTTACGTCATTTACCATTTTAAATAAATCAGCCGTACCCCCATTTACTATTCAGGATGATACCGATGGAGGGGATGATATCCGCATGAAATACCGTTTTTTAGATTTACGCAGAAATGCGGTGAAAAAAAATCTGGAATTGCGCTATGCCGTTAATCGCTCGGCCCGGAACTACTTGCACCAGCAGGGTTTTATGGATATTGAAACTCCCTTCCTAATCAAATCTACCCCAGAAGGTGCGCGTGATTTTGTGGTGCCTTCCCGCATGAATGCCGGACAGTTTTATGCCCTGCCACAATCGCCTCAAACTTTTAAGCAACTGTTGATGGTGAGTGGATATGATCGTTACTATCAGATTGTAAAATGCTTTCGCGATGAAGATTTGCGGGCCGACCGCCAACCGGAATTTACCCAGATAGATTGTGAAATGGCATTTGTGGAGCAAGAAGATATTTTACAAATGTTCGAGCAATTGATTAAGCAGATTTTTAAAGATGTAAAGCAGATAGATTATACCGATTTAGTTGAAAGAATCACCTGGGAAGAAGCCATGTGGACTTACGGAAATGACAAACCCGATATTCGGTTTAATATGAAGCTGGCTAACTATAAATTTCCATTACATACTTTTCCAGAAAAGAAAGACACCCTTAGCAACAGCCTTCTCTCATCGGGAGCTACTGGATTCCCGGTATTTGACCAGGCAGAAACGATTATTGGATTTGCCGCTTCGGGATGCAGTGAATATACCCGTAAACAAATAGATGAGCTTACGGAATGGGTTAAGCGTCCTCAGATAGGTATGCAAGGGATGGTTTACATTAAATGCAATTTGGATGGTACTTTTAAAAGCAGTGTTGACAAATTCTTTGGGGAAGAATCGCTTCAAAAAATTGCCGCGGCTACAGGTGCACAGCCGGGCGACATGGTTTTGGTATTAGCCGGAAAAGAAGAGAAAACCCGCAAAGCGGCCAGTGAACTTCGCTTAGAAATGGGTAAACGATTAGGCCTAAGAAAAGAAAATGAATTTAAGTTGCTGTGGGTGTTAGACTTTCCCTTATTCGAATATGCAGAAGAAGAAAATCGCTGGGTAGCCCGACACCACCCATTTACCGCTCCCAAGCCAGATCATATTGCTGTGATGATTGACAATGATCCGGAGATAAAAGACGCAGCCAAGTATCTCGAACATCTTTATGCGGGCATCAAAGCCAACGCCTACGACATGGTTTTGAATGGCAATGAGATTGGTGGCGGTTCCATCAGAATTTTTCAACGACCGCTTCAGGAAAAAATGTTTGCTGCACTGGGTATGACGGAGGCAGAAGCACTGCACAAATTCGGCTTTTTACTCGGCGCATTTGAATATGGTGCACCCCCGCATGGTGGAATTGCATTTGGTTTCGACCGGCTCTGTTCTATTTTAGGTGGCAGCGAAAGTATCCGAGATTTTATTGCTTTTCCAAAGAACAATAGTGGCAGGGATGTGATGCTGGATGCCCCGGGTACGATTGACCAGCATCAGCTGGAAGAATTACATATCCAATTAAACAAAGAATAAATAAAAAAACTGCTACTGCGAATGAATCTTTGCAGCCACCGACTAATAATGATTTTCGATAACCGCTCTTAATTTTTTTCAATTGAATAATTTACACAAAAGAATATTCCAGGTGCTTACCTACCTGCTCCTTCCCATTGGTTTATTTTTTGGAACAATGGCTGTGGGCATGCTTTTATTGGCATTTGTAAATACCCAAATCCTTTTGCCGGTATTCATGCTGGCTTGTTTCGCTATATATGTGTATTGCAGTAATCGTTTTTTGCAAAAAATGAATGCAGCACAAGCGATTTCTAAAAGTTTGCGCGACTGGATGCGGGTAAACGCGTACGTGTGTATTTTCATGAGTATACTTTTTATCATGAATACAGCGGTTATCATTTACTTACCCCACCAACAACTCGAAACCCTTTTGCAACCTTCCATAGATGTAATGGGAAATATGGCCAATGGAATCAGTATCGAAAGACTCATTCATTACATGAAAAACTTTTCCATCTTTATGCTGATTATGTGTATCCTGCTGCTCGTTCACATATTCTTAAATTTCCGTTTGCAAAGAAGTTATACACCAATAGCTGAGTAGCCAACCTATTTTCAACTTTTGTAAAACAAACACAAAATGTTGCAACCCGCAAGTCCCCTGGCAGAAAGAATGCGCCCTCAGCGTTTAGAGGAGATGGCAGGTCAGCAACACCTTACCGGAGAAAATAGCATTTTACGCCAATCAATACAAAGGGGAACTATCCATTCGATGATTTTATGGGGGCCGCCAGGAGTTGGCAAAACAACCCTTGCACAAATTATTGCGCAAACCCTGCAGGTTCCCTGCCACCAATTAAGTGCCATCAGCAGTGGCGTAAAAGAAATTCGGGAGGTGATAGAAGCTGCCAAATTGGTAACGGGAACTATTTTGTTTATTGATGAGATTCATCGCTTTAATAAATCGCAGCAGGATGCGCTGTTGGGAGCAGTTGAAAAAGGTGTTATTACCCTAATTGGAGCAACTACTGAAAATCCGTCATTCGAGGTGAACAGTGCCTTATTAAGCCGGTGTCAGGTATATGTGCTCAAATCCCTTACTGAAAGTGATTTGATGCAGCTATTGCACCAAGCTATGCAGCACGACACCATATTTAAACAATATTCGATTCAACTTCAAGATACTGGCGCATTACTACAATTAGCAGGAGGTGATGGCAGAAAACTATTAAATCTGTTTGAACTGGTGGTGCAAAGTGAAGTAGCTGAAAGAAAAACACCTGCCGACCCAATCATCGTTACTAATGAAGGGGTAATGAAAGTGGCCCAGCAAAAAGTGGCTTTGTACGATAAAAATGGGGAACAACATTTTAACATCATTTCCGCCTTTATAAAAAGTATGCGGGGAAGTGACCCAAATGGATCAGTTTACTGGCTGGCTCGCATGATTGAAGGCGGGGAAGAAGTAACTTTTATAGCTCGGCGTATGTTGATATTTGCCAGTGAAGATATTGGCAATGCCAATCCGAATGCTTTGTTATTGGCCAATGCCACTTTTGATGCAGTATCAAAAATCGGTTATCCCGAGAGTCGCATCATTCTCTCACAATGTGCTATTTATTTGGCAGGCTCCCCAAAAAGCAACGCCTCCTATGAAGCCATTCAAGAAGCTATTCAATTGGTAAAACAAAAAGGCGACCTACCGGTTCCCCTGCATATTCGAAATGCCCCCACCAGTTTACTGAAAGACCTAAACTATGGAAAAGGCTATCAATATTCTCACCTTGGAGTAGGTAATTTTATTGAACAGGAATATCTGCCCGAATCATTACAGGGTCATACATTTTATAAACCCGGTCAAAACCCCCGCGAACAGGAAATGAAAAAATTTCTGCATGAGCGCTGGAAAAATAAATATGGCTACTAAAAATAGCTGCCACAAAATACCCCAATGTAAACTTATGCTTTCAGCCTCTTCTCCGGAAATCAGTATTCAATGTGTACCCTTCGACTCCCTCACGCCGCAGCAATTGTATACCATCATTCAGCTTAGAAATGCCGTATTTGTGGTAGAACAAAACTGTGTGTTTCAAGATGCCGATGGAAAAGACCCTTATTGCCATCACCTGATGATCTGGCATAAAAGTGAACTGGCTGCTTATGCAAGACTGGTGCCTCCTGGTGTATCTTATGAGTATATGTCAATTGGCCGCGTAATATCTTCGGGCAGCATGAGAAGAATGGGTGCTGGAAAATTACTAATGAAAGAGGCAATTAACCAATGCAAATTATTGTTTGGGGAAGGACTGATAAAAATTGGGGCTCAATTGTATCTCAAAGAATTTTACAGCTCCTTTGGATTTGAAGCTATCGGCGATATTTATCTGGAAGATGATATCGAACACATTCACATGATTAAAAAATAACCGGCTATTCGGCCTCTAATTCAGCTTTTAGAAAACGGGCCGTATGACTTTCTTTCAAATTCGCTAATTTTTCGGGAACGCCTTGGAACAACACTTTTCCTCCACCCCCACCCCCTTCCGGTCCCATATCGATTATATAATCAGCTACTTTAACTACATCCATATTGTGTTCTATCACCAATACCGTATTTCCTCGATTCACCAGTTTATTCAGAACATCCAGCAAGTGCTGAATATCTTGAAAATGTAAACCGGTGGTTGGCTCATCTAAAATATAGAAGGTTTTTCCGGTATCTTTTTTGCCCAGCTCTGTAGATAGTTTTACCCTTTGCGCCTCGCCACCACTGAGGGTTACGGCGGATTGACCTAAAGTAATATACCCCAAGCCAACATCCTGCAGCACTTTAATTTTTCGGTACAAATAGCCAATGGGCTGAAAGAATTCAACCGCTTCATCCACCGTCATATTCAATACATCGCTGATAGATTTTCCCTTGTAACGTATTTCAAGGGTTTCGCGGTTGTAACGTTGTCCATTACATTTTTCGCAATGAACATATACATCAGGCAGAAAGTTCATTTCTATTACGCGCATTCCACCGCCTTCACAAACATCACATCTACCTCCTTTCACATTAAAAGAAAATCGACCGGCAGCATACCCCCTAATCTTTGCTTCTGGAACTGAGGCAAAAAGGGTTCTGATTTCTGTAAAAAAACCACAATAGGTTGCCGGATTGCTGCGCGGGGTTCTGCCAATAGGAGATTGGTCAATCTCAATCACTTTATCAATATGCTCTAATCCCGAAATTGAAGTAAAGGGTTGAGGATGTACCCGGCTATTATAACAATGTTTAGATAGCAAGGGATACAGGGTTTCATTAATTAGTGTAGATTTTCCGCTTCCACTTACACCTGAAACAACAATCAAGGTTCCTAGGGGAAAGCTGACCTGTACTTTTTTCAGGTTATTGCCCGAAGCCCCTTTCAATTCGATACTATTACTACTGCCCTTTCGCCTGGTTTCGGGTAGGGGTATTTTTTTGTTGCCATTTAAATAGGCAGCCGTATCCGACCCACTTTTCAGAACTTCGTGTGGAGTGCCTGCGGCAACAATTTGTCCCCCCCGGCGTCCGGCTCCTGGGCCAATATCCACCAGATAATCTGCAGCTAGCATAATATCGCGATCGTGCTCAACTACCAATATGTTATTTCCAATATCTCTCAGATTAAGTAGCGACTGGATTAACCGTTGATTATCGCGTTGATGAAGTCCGATAGAAGGTTCATCCAGCACATAGGTAATACCCTGTAACTGAGAACCAATTTGTGTAGCCAAACGGATTCTTTGAGATTCACCGCCACTAAGGGTTCGGGTAGGGCGATTGATAGATAAATAATGCAGGCCTACATCCAGCAAAAACTGCAGCCGCTCCCGAATCTCTTTCAAAATGTCTCTTGCAATTTGCTGCTGCTTGGCAGATAATTTATTTTCAATGCCTACTAACCAGGCTTGCAGGGCATCCAAATCCATTTCACTCAACTGTGAAATATTTTTTTCACGAACAAAAAACCAGCGACTTTCTTTTTTAAGTCTTTGCCCCTCACAAGTTGGACAGGTTTGTATGCTCATAAATTTTTCAACCCATTCATGCAGGGTTTCTGTGCTGTTACCATGTGTAAACCAACGCTGAAGCATGGGTATGATACCTTCATAAACGCCCTGATCATATAAAGCAGATACCTGACTATCCCCTGCATTCATCACTTCTAGCGGACCAGCCTCGGTGGATGCAAACAAGAGGAGGTTGCGGGCGCTTGGCGTTAGTTCCTTGATGGGTTTATCTAGGCTAATCTTATTTTTTTTCGCAAAAACTACTACTGATTTAAACAGGTAGGCATCCCGCTCTTCCCCCAGCGGCACAATTCCCCCTTCTTTAACAGAAAGAGAGGTATCCGGCATTACTGCAGACAAATCAATTACCGAAATAGTGCCCAATCCCTTACAATTTTCACAGGCGCCGTAGGGTGAATTAAAGGAAAATGAATTGGGAGATGGCTCCTCATAACTCAACCCAGTTGTTTCGCACATCAGCTGTTTTGAATACTGAACCACTTTACCAGAATTATTTACCAGCAGAAAAAGTAAGTCCTTACCCATTTTCAGGGATTGCTGCACACTCTGGCTGATACGAACCTTCATGGAATCATTTACGGGCAACCGGTCGATTACCACTTCAATATCATGAATTTTATAGCGGTCAACCTGCATTTTAGGTTTAAGATCTAGTATTTCGCCATCCACCCGCACTTTTAGAAAACCTTTTTTACGTATTTCTTCGAATAGCTCTCGGTAATGCCCTTTTCTACCACGAACTACCGGTGCCAATAGGGTGATTGCATCACCAGAAAATCTTTCGAATAAGTTAGCGATAATTTCCTCCTCACTAAATCGAACCATTTTCTTACCCGTTTCATAACTATAGGCTTCACCGATACGAGCGTAGAGTAATCGCATGAAATCGTATATCTCAGTAACGGTGCCTACGGTGGACCGGGGATTTTTATTGGTTGTTTTTTGTTCAATAGAAATCACAGGTGATAATCCGGTAATCTTATCTACTTCGGGGCGTTCCATATCGCCCATAAATTGTCGTGCATAGGCACTGAAACTTTCCATATACCTGCGCTGCCCTTCATTAAAAATGGTATCAAAAGCCAACGAAGATTTACCGCTTCCGCTAACACCCGTAAATACCACCAGTTTATTTTTGGGGATGGAGATATCAATATTTTTCAAATTATGCTCACGCGCGCCGGTAACTATAATGTAGTCATTATCAGGTAGAGAGGCAGGTAAATCGGGAACAGAACGCTTAGCCATATATAAATGTAAAGATAACAAAGCCACCCCGGAAAGGTTGGGGATAAACGTGCTTTGGAGGATTTTTTTGTGGGAAAAGCAAAAAATATTAACTTTGCAATAGTTCTTTATTCATACTTATCAAGAAAGGCAGAGGGAATTAGGCCCTGTGAAGCCTTGGCAACCCATGAAACCAGTGTATCGGAATCATGAAGGTGCCAAATCCGACCACACATCGTGTGGAAAGATAAGTCAGTGTTACACAACCTTACAGGTCGTAAATTTCTCGACCGGTTTATTACCCTGCTTTCTTGTTATTATGTTGTAAGAATGATGTATTTGATTCATTCATCATTTGCCGTGTATGCCATATGCATGGCTAGCAAAACTGTTTAACTTGATTACTTCCATGAAATTGATTTGGCTGAAAATACCCAGTAATCATTTGTGCAAAGCAACAAAATTTAGAATACGCTAATTAATATGTTACCCATGAGTACACAACAACCCCTTGTTATAGGACTATTTGGATTTGGAGTAGTAGGTGAAGGACTCTACAAAGTATTGCAGCAAACGCCTTCGCTGCAGGCCCACATTAAAAAAGTATGCATAAAAAATTCAAAGAAAAAAAGAGCAGCGCCGGATAGTTTGTTTACTACCCGAAAGGAGGATATTCTAGATGACCCGGAAATTAATGTAGTAGTAGAAGTAATCAATGAATCAGATGCTGCTTTTGAGATTGTTACGGTTGCGCTTCAACGAAAAAAATCTGTAGTAAGTGCCAGTAAAAAAATGATAGCCGAACACCTGGAAGCCTTATTGTTGTTGCAACAACAAACCGGTACCCCCATGTTGTATGAATCAGCGGCCTGTGCTTCTATTCCTGTTATCCGAAACCTGGAAGAATATTACGACAATGATTTGCTTCATTCCATTCGTGCGATTGTAAATGGGTCTACCAATTTTATCTTAACAAAAATGTTCGAAGACAGGTTAGATTTTACAGATGCCTTATTATTGGGGCAGCAACTTGGGTTTGCCGAAACCGATCCCAAGCTAGATGTGGAAGGATGGGATGCCCTGCACAAATGGATTATATTACTAAACCATGCATATGGAATAGTAGAGACGGCTGAAAATATTTTATGCTCAGGCATTCAAAATATTCAATTGTCGGATGCTGTAATTGCTAAAGAGAAAAATTACGATATCAAATTAATTGCACAGGCGCGGAAATTAGCCAATGGAAAAGTAGCAGCTTTTGTTTTACCTCAATTTGTTCAAACATCCGATCCGCTGGCATTTGTAAAAAATGAATACAATGGCGTGGTGATAGAAAGTGGATTTGCAGATAAACAATTTTTTTACGGAAAAGGTGCCGGTAGCTTTCCAACCGCCTCCGCCGTATTGAGTGATATTTCGGCACTGCGGTATCAGTATCGGTATGAATATAAGAAAAAATATTATCATCCCCCGCATGAATTAACGGATGACTATTACATAAAAGTATACCTAAGTTTTAACGACTGGAAACAGATTCCAAGGGAGAAATTTGAATGGATTGAAGAGTGGCATGCCAACTCGGATAGAAAATATTTGGTGGGGGTTATCCATCAGCAACACCTGAAAAGTGGTAATTGGTGGAAGGAGGATGCCATCAGTTTAATTGTGATGCCTGATCCCATTATCGACAATCTGGATATCATTCAACTCAAGAAGAAAAGTCTGGAATTGGCGGGCATTCAGTAAACGGGCTTATGGGATCCCGTAAGTGTGGTAATTTAATTTCCTATATCTTTATGTTTGCTGGTAAATCATATGAAACTTTCTGCCATCCTTCTTCAGGCGATTTATTTGGTAATAGCGACTGCTGCTCTCTTGTTTATTGGAAGTTGGTTAACTGGTAAATATGCCTTTTTTTTATTGCTGAATGGCGATGGGGGACGGGTGGCGGATTGGCTTTTTAGGGGCTGGACCTACCTAGGCGATGGCATCATGTGGGTAGTGGCATTTCTGGTAACTTTTCGATATTGTAAAAACCGTTGGAAGCTGACTTTGTTTTGTTTGCTCATTTCAACGTTATTTTCTCAAACAGGAAAACAATTGTTGTTTCCAGACGCTTTAAGGCCGGCAGCCGGACAAATAGCGATAAGCCAGATTCATACAGTTCCGGGGGTAACTTTACATACTAGTAATAGTTTTCCTTCGGGTCATACTACCACAGCTTTTACGCTTTATTTACTGGCCTGTGTATTTTTCCCAGGCAGAAACACCCTATTGTTCGGATTTTGCTTGGCGCTTGGGGTAGGCTATTCAAGAGTATACCTGGCACAACATTTTCCCACCGATGTGGCTGCTGGCATGCTGGTTGGTGTGGTTACCGTACTTTGTTCCCTAGCACTGGAAAATGTTTTATCCGCTCAAAAAGAAAAAGCTACCTAATATGAAATTATTGTTGCGAGCACAATTTGCAATCATTTTGATTATTCCTTGGTTAATACAGGCACAGGATATAACCCAGCAGGTGAATACTACCAGGGTTAACCAGAAAAATCAGCTCTCCAAACCATATGTGATTTTAATTTCCGCTGATGGATTCCGTGCAGATATGGCAAAGAAATTTGGAGCAACTCATCTGCTCGAATTGAGTAAGCAGGGAACCGCTGCTGAATTTATGCGAGCCAGCTTTCCTACCGTAACCTTCCCAAATCATTATAGTATAGTTACTGGCTTATACCCGTCGCACCATGGATTGGTGGATAACGGATTTTACGATAGGGCGAGTGGACAAACCTATCAGATGGCGAACAAACAACAGGTGGCAGATGCCTACTGGTATGGAGGAAAGCCCTTATGGGTTTTGGCTGAACAACAGGGTATGTTAAGTGCTAGCTTTTATTGGGTAGCATCGGAAAGTGCCATTCAAGGTATTCGTCCTACCTATTATTACAATTACAATGATAAAATTTCCATTGATAATCGGGTAAATACTGTTCGTGAGTGGCTGAATCTTCCGGAAGATAAAAGACCTCATTTTATTACGTTCTATTTTCCGGAAGTAGATTATGCCGGCCATGTTTACGGGCCGGATGCTGAAGAAACCGGAAAGGCAGTAAGATGGGTGGATGAGGCTGTATTTCGGTTGCAACAAGTGGCAGAGGCTTCGGGGTTACCGGTAAATTTTATTTTCGTATCCGACCATGGCATGACGAATATTGATCCCACAAAAGTGATGGGATTGCCAAGTTGTATAGATACTTCCCGATTTCTTATTCCCCAAGGAAATTCAATGTTGCAACTGTATGGAAAAGACCCCTCCTACATCCTTCCTCAATATCAGGCACTTCAAAAAAGTAAAGGCATGTATGAGGTGTATTTGAAGAATGAAATGCCCAAATATTTTCACTATGGCGAAAAGGATGATACTTTTAACCGGATTGGCGATATTTTGCTTGTGGCAAAGATGCCCGCCATATTTAATCTAGGTTCAGGACCAATGTCGCCCGGAAAACATGGATTCGATAACCGGGAGCAGGATATGTATGCCAGTTTTTATGCCTGGGGACCCAATATTGAAGGGGGGAAAACTATAGCGGGTTTTGACAATGTGCATGTTTATCCTTTAATTGCTCATATTTTGGGGCTCAGCTATACAAAAGGCGAAATTGATGGAAAATATAAGGTACTTCGTAAAATAGCCAAGAATCATTAATTTTACGGATATTTAGGTGCCAGTCTGGGTAATTCCGGATAAAGTAGGCGCTCAAAACCAACCATGAAAAACAACATCAGATACCTGCTGGTACTAATAAGTACGAATGTACTGTTGTTTGCTTTCGTGAACTTAGGAGAAGCCCAGTCTGCTTTTACCGAAATCCCCTTAGAAATTAATCTTAGTGTTACAAAAAGCTCAGAGCTGGAAACTAAGGGTATCTGTGTAGCCAGGGTTAACTCTCCGGATTCAGCCAAAACAAGGTGTATCCGTTATAACATGGATAACAATAAGTTTTACGCCCATACAAACTTTTCAGGAAATATAGATCGAATTAGTTTTCAGTCAGTTGCCCATCACCAAATTCCAGAAAGTTGGAAAAAACTAGGGATTCGGCTTGCCAGCAGTTATCGATACCAAAAAGCGAAACAGGCAGAAGTAAAAAATGCAAAAGCTACCGAGCCTGAGTATGGTAATACCCTTACCGAATTTATGGCCATTATTACTGCCCAAAATGCAAAAGAAATTACTCGGAGAGTATCTTACAAAAGCGATTATCAGATTGGAGAAACCGTGGCATTTGTAATCGACAACTACTATTTTATGGCTGAGTTTATGAAATGGGTAAAACCAGAATGGTGTAAAGAATGTCCCACCTATTCGGATTATAATAATGGACTTGTTTCCATTGAAGTTACCCGTCCTTATTAAAAAGGTTTATCTGCAAATTCTATCAAGGCCCTAGTAAGCAATGGCTAAACTAATCTTTCCAACGCCATTCGCCCGCTATTTGAAGGGGCTCTTTCAATTTATTCTTAATCAGAAAAAGACGGGTTTCTTCATCCGACATTGGCTTGGCATCCAATTTAGCAACATTGGCCAATCCATAAATAAGCATAGCATTATACCGAACTGTATTTTTCATGCCCTGTTCATCTACCAAATTAAAACCATCACAATCTGCGTGATAGCAGGGTCCGGAATTGTTGGGTAAAGAACCGCCGGCACCTCCTCCGGTTGGAATGCCCTGTAACAGGAAGGGTTGATGATCGCTATGTAACCCGGCACCCGACCGGAAAGTATTGGGGAAACTGGCATCCACTTGTTGAACGGTGGCACCTATCTGTTGAAATAAATCTTTGGTGGTTTCTATAGAGGAAGAAAAACCCTTGGGGTCGTTGGTCATATCATAATTGAGCATATATCTAATATTTCCCAGCGACTTATTTTTCTTTGCTTGCTGCACATAATGTCTAGAACCCAATAGACCTTGTTCTTCTCCCATAAACAGAACAAATTCAATGGTTCTAGCAGACTTTATTTTTAATGCCTGAAATGTGCGGGCCATATCTAAAACCGAAAATGAACCAATTCCATTGTCGATAGCACCGGTTGCCAGATCCCAGCTATCTAAATGCCCGCCCACTAGAATTTTTTCATTGGGTAAAGAAGTGCCTCTGATGGTAGCGATTACATTTCGGGCCTTAATCATCGCCGATTGGTTGGTCATTTTAATATTTGCCTGCAAAGGAGTTTGTAATAGTTGCTCTTTCAGCTTCATGCCATCTTCTTTGCCAATGCAAACTGCCGGAATAGGAATAAGCTTTCCGGTAACGGAAGCTGTTCCAGTTAATAATATTCCTCCCGGCGGAGTATTAATGATGATGATTCCCTTCGCCCCATATTTGGTAGCTAAGGCAGTTTTTTCGGAACGATGCAGGGTTCCGGTTCCTGGTTTCGAATTGGGTAAAACACCCAGAAATACAAGGGCTATTTTATTTTTTACTTTATCGGGTTGGGCTAAGTAATCTTCTTCCAACCCATTACCCATATCTGCTATGGGTAATTCGATGAATGATTTTACTGGCGAATGGGCTAATGTTACTGCTTTAATGGGAAGCATTTGATTGGGAGTACCTACCTGCAATGAAAGGGTTCCTCTGCTCCAACTTTCTACCTCGAAAGGTTGAAAACTAACCTGAGAAAAGCCCCAGGACTTAAAAAGTTGATAGGCAAAATCTTCTGCACGCTTGCCATTGGTTGATCCGGTAAGGCGGTGCCCGATTTGAGTTGTTGCCACTTTCAATTGACTATATGCCTGTGAATGTTCCTGTACTTCCTGATTAATTTGGTTAAAAACAGGAGCCCAAGCAGGATTCGACTGAGCCAGTAAGCATTGAAATGATATTGCAAACGAAAACAAAACGGCTAAAACTTTCCTCATATTTTAATTTGAGGAATGAATTTACTAAAAATATGGGATAAGAAAGAGATAGCTGTTAGTGAGGGAAATAACTTACAATAAAGGGTTCAAACAAAGCAGACCGGATTTTACGATATCAGCCAGTTCAGGTTTCAATGAAATGGTTTTTATTTCCCCTCCTTTTACCGTGTACGACACTGATTCTATTTTACTATTCAAAACCTGGTTCATGAATTTTTCGAGAATATAATATGTATATTGGGTAACTTGTTGTCCTTTTACCCGGTTAAGCATAACCAAAGCCTGCGGTAATCGTAAGGTATTTTTATCGGTAAAATTTAAAAGCAAATCACCCTCTAATTGTTTGGGAGCTCCATTGGAGGTAAAGGCTAATGTTACATAATTAGAAACACTTGCCATTTCCACTCCGAGGCCACAGGCTTCACCTCCGTTAGTTTCAATGGTATACGGTGCCAAATATTTAACGCTGAGTCCATCACTAAAATAACGGGTTTGTATAACGCAGGAAGGTTGAGAAAAAGCAACCTGAAGGATTCCCATAAACAAAATGGTAATTAGTCTCTTAGAGGCCATGGGGGGGATATTAAATACTTTTTGTAAACAGAAGTATCTAATAACGTTTTTTGCGAAACGATATTGTAAGTGGTTATTCAACATTGGATATGATACAAATATAAGAAAAAAATAGATGCTATAGAAAATACACAACTAAACAATTTCACAAAAAAATACTCACTTTTGGAGTGCCTTTTAAAATGTATTATAATGTTTATCATTTTTTTACATATATTTTTTTACATTATTCTTTTATGGAGGGTAAGTTACTTCACCCTGTAAATTAGAAGGGCTAACAAAATGTGTGCTTGGTTACACAGATAGTTAGATAGGGGCATATCGATTGATAGCATACATTTTATAATTAATTTATTAAATGTAAGGGCCATCTGTGTATGATTGACAGCAATCGTTTGGCAGGTGTTGCTTTAACTTCATCCGAAAACAAGCGAAGTTTCCGAAATCGATGCTATACGCATTACTCATTTTGTTCATCAAGGCATAGCTGGGAAAGATTTTGAGGAATTCATTGCATAAAATACTTCCTGCGGGCTTTGCTCATTTTTTCTATTGAATAGCGCAGCATAGTTCTAGGCATACGAGGTGCATTGTTTGTTAAAAACTTTTCGATTTCTTCTGGATTTTTTTTCCAACCCTCCCGTAACATCCAACCGGTAGCTTTGTGCATTAAATCGTGTGGATGACTTATAAAAATTTCGGCCAATTTCAACAAATCGTCAAGCTCATTTTTTCGAATAAATGCCAAAGTGGTAAGCATAGCAATTCTATTTTTCCATAGATTTTTTGACCGGGCAAATTGGTATAAAATTTGGCGGTTACGATTTTGTAACCAGGTACCCAGAACAATTGGGGCAGAACTATCTACCAAATCCCAATTATTAATACAATGAATATGAGATAGATAAAAGTCAACCCATTTTTTTGCTTCTACTTGATCAGCACTTTTTAAAAAACGGGTATTCAGCATAAACAAGGCGGTGAGTCGAATTTCATGAAAGGGAGAAGCCAATAATGCGGAAATATCAGCTTCTGTAAGTTGGGTAGCATATTTGGCAGCTAGGGCCCTTTGAAAGGGTACGGGCACTCCTAAAAATTGATCTCCTTCCCCGTATTCACCTTTACCGGTTTTAAAATAACGAACAGAAACCCGGGCACGCTCGGCAGATGCGTGCTTTCTAAGTTCCTTTTCAAGTAGGAGTAAGCTATCCATGAGCACAAAATTATGCTATTGTATATAACTTATTTATCAAATAGGTTGTTTCCATGTGAATCTTATT
>Ga0247844_1002031_pt1 | contig 34342 bp, 34 predicted proteins | sample LaCtaG_FD_192421 | JGI IMG/M metagenome (GOLD analysis project Ga0247844, IMG submission 192421) | Freshwater microbial communities from meromictic Lake La Cruz, Castile-La Mancha, Spain - LaCruzMarch201714.5m_1 | ecosystem: Environmental > Aquatic > Freshwater > Lake | place: Spain: Castile-La...
AACGGTTGAGATTTATGGAAGTTGAAAAAATAACTCTTTTTGCAGATGCCCAAGCGGTTCGTTTTTATTTATCACAAGGTTGGGATCTTGAACCGCAGGGTAACCGTTGCGTTTTTTGGTATGCCAGATAGATATAAAATTTAGTAGAGCTTAGCTAATAATTCAGATTCCACCCCACGGCGCCAGGCCGCCCGTAATTTTGCATTGCGCCAACAACTGCGCCATACCCCCAAGCGTTGCCAGCGTCTACCACTAACCGTGATCGCTGCCGGTGCTATCACCAGAGAGCCAAGTTTTTTTAAGCGCTGCACCAGATCTAGATCTTCCATTAATGGGATCGGTTGAAAACCTCCCACCAGCCAATAGGTTTGTTTTGTTATTGCTAAGCCTTGATCGCCATAGGGAAGTTCACGCCAACTACTGCGCAATTGCACTAACAATTCCAGTAGGCGCAGGCGCCATCCCGGAGCCTGCACCTTTAAACGAAAGGCAGCAGCAATCACACCTGGTTTTTCTAAACAATTAGCCACGAGCCCACTCCACCCCGCAGGTAAACGGGCATCGGCATGGACAAAAAACAAATTGCTGCACCTTGCCTGCAATGCGCCATGGGCTAATTGGGCTCCCCGATTGGCACAACTAAATCTCAATAATTTGGCGCCCATCAAAAGGGCTAATTCGCAACTGCCATCACTGCTGCCGCCATCCACCACAAGCAATTCACCCACATCCTGCAACTGAGCCAACAGGCCGCCAAGCAACTCCACTTCATTCAGCACTGGAATCACCACACTCCAGTTATCTGGATTTTTGGGATCAATCATCAAGCCAAGGGGCCATATCGCCCACATCATCTATATCGGAGCGATATTGCAAAAGCTTTGCTTTAAGACCAATGCCATTGGCTCGAGCGATGGTTTCAGTTAACACTCCAGCACCACCCCAATCAATACCACTAAACAAAGAGCCGTTAGAGCGGTTTAAACCCACTAACCAATAACCACCATCTAATGCTGGTCCTAGTACCAAATCACAGTGATCTAAATGTGCGTATGCGTTTGCTAGATCACTAACGCTGAGCTGGGGTAAATCACTACCGATCAGCACCACCCGAGAGGCACCGGAATTGAATGCGCGGCTGAATTGTCGTTGCATGCGCAAACCAAGGCCACCAATCCCCTGAGCTGGCCCCATCGCTAAAAGCACCGTTGAATTCACACTTATTTCACGCCATGCTTTCGCTGTTGCCATGGTGTGGGTCAACAGCTTTGCTTGAACCCTGGCGGCAGCAAGGGCACCAATAGCAACAGCCAAGCGCCTCTTACATCTCCCCGGTGCCGGCAAGCGAGCTAGTACAACTAATACCAGCTGCTGTTTCACCCCTGGGGCCGTGGTAATTCCATCGGTTTTAGCCTTAATGCCTGGGTTTTACCTTGCCGTTCCACAGTTATTAGCAACTCACGACCCACCTGGCCCCCTTCTACCGCCACCTGCACATCGGAAGGGCTCTTAACTGCCTGATCTGCCACTTTTAAAATTAAGTCGCAACTGCGAATCCCCCCGCGGGCAGCAGGGCTGTTTTGCACCACATCCACCACCACCACAGCATTACGTTCAGGCAATTTGCAGTTATTACCAGTGGCATTCACCTCCCTTGCAAGTTGTGGTGTGATCGCCTGTAATTTCACCCCTAAATAAGGATGGCTAGCCCTACCCCCCTCCAAAATTTGTTGCGCAACAGTTTTTGCTTTATTTATTGGTATCGCAAAACTCAAACCTGCTCCTGGCGCTTGTCTAATCGCTGTATTAATTCCAATTACCTGGCCTCGATCGTTTATTAAAGGGCCGCCGCTATTGCCCGGATTAACCGCTGCATCGGTTTGGATATAGGCCACCCGCTGGCCGCCACCAAGGGCATCAGTTCGAGCTGTAGCACTCACGATTCCAAGGGTTACGGTGTTATCGAGGCCTAGGGGATTACCAATGGCAATCGCCCATTCGCCTGGGCGCACAGAAGCTGAGTTTCCTAGTGGCGCCACAGGTAAACCTTGGGCTGCTACCTTCACCACAGCAACATCGGTTAAGGGATCAGCGCCAAGCACCTTGCCCGGAAAACTGCGGCCATCTGGAAGGGTTACGGCCACGCTGCCCGCCCCTTCCACCACATGGGCATTGGTAAGTAATAGCCCATCCGAACGAGTAATAAAACCTGAACCGAGGCCCTGTTGCTGCTGCGATGGCGGGCCCATGCCAAAAATGCCGCCGATCGGGTTTGTTACTTCTTTCTTTATATCAATCCGCACCACCGCCGGCCCCACCTTGGCAACAGCGTCAGCAACAAAACTGCTGCCCAAAGCGATTGGCGCCGAGGAAGGCCCATCACTGAGCTGAGGTGTCTTAACAGGGTTGCTGTTACGCCATAAGCCGCCACAGCCGCCCAGCAAGATCAATAAGCCCAGGGGTAGCAGGGAATTAGGGACGCAACGAAAGCGAAAATCGCTAGGCAAGGTGAATTTTAGTAATTGGTGCATGAAAGAAGTATCGCGCTAAGCAGTAGAAGCTGCCGGCTGCCCCTATATTCGGCATTCGGTACCGGTTGGATCGGTTTTCGCCAAGTGACAGCCATATCTTTACCAGAACTGGATTTATGGGAAGTAGTGCAGAAGGAACTGCACGGAAATCTCAGTAAACCAACCTTTGAAACCTGGATTCGTCCGGTGCGTTGCCTTGCAGTTACTGGCGACACCTTACAAATTGAAGCGCCAAACCCTTTTGCCTCTGGTTGGTTGCAACGCAACTACCTAAACCTAATAACTGAATTAGCAAGCGCCCATAGCGGTAGGGCGATGCAGGTGATCGTTACCAGCGCCAATGATCCCGGCGGGTCGCCCTTACCAGCAACTAATTACAAAGAACTGGAAGTTGCACCGCAAAGCCAGCCACCAATAGCTGTTGCAACGCCCGCAACTCGCTTAAAAGCAAATTTAAATCCTCGCTACAGCTTTCAACGTTTTGTGGTGGGCCCTAATAGCCGGATGGCCCATGCCGCTGCTTTAGCTGTAGCCGAATCACCAGGGCGTGAATTTAATCCTCTTTTTCTTTGTGGTGGGGTGGGGCTTGGTAAAACCCATCTAATGCAAGCCATCGGCCATTACAGAGTTGAGATCGATCCCGCTGCCCGAGTATTTTATGTTTCAACAGAAACATTTACAAATGATTTGATACTTGCGATCCGTAAAGATGGAATGCAGGCATTTCGAGATAGATATCGCGCTTGCGACTTAATCTTAGTTGATGATATCCAGTTCATAGAAGGTAAGGAATACACTCAAGAAGAATTCTTTCATACCTTCAATGCTTTACATGAAGCAGGCCGGCAGATAGTTATTGCCAGTGATCGCCCACCAAGCCAAATTCAACGCCTTCAAGAACGATTGATATCAAGATTTTCAATGGGGTTAATTGCAGATATCCAAACGCCAGATCTTGAAACTCGTATGGCAATTTTACACAAAAAAGCAGAGCAAGAACAGATGAGCTTACCGCGGGAATTAATCCAATATTTAGCAGCGCGTTTCACCTCAAATATTCGCGAACTAGAAGGTGCGCTCACAAGGGCTGTGGCATTTGCATCAATTACTGGATTACCAATGACCGTGGAATCTGTGGCTCCACTATTGGGATCATCACTGCCGGAAGGAGATATAAATCCAAAATTAGTACTTGAAAAAGTAGCAGAAGTTTTTGGTGTAAGCACCATTGAGATGTGTAGTAGTAGTCGTAAAAAAGCAGTGAGCCAAGCTCGGCAGGTAGGTATGCATTTAATGCGTCAATGCACAAATTTAAGCTTACCAAAAATCGGCGATCAATTTGGCGGAAAAGATCACACCACTGTTATGTATGCAGTTCAACAAATAGATAAAAAACTTGCAATCGATCCAAATCTTGCCAATCAAATACAACAGGTTAAAGATCTACTGCAAATAGACTCACGGCGGCGCCATTAAACAATATTTTATTAAAAATAAATAAATTAAACTAATTTGTCGATACTTGCTGCAAAGATATGATCAACTTCTGTGATTGCCGAGCCTTCCAATTCAGCCCTCAAAGTGATATTTACGTAGGTGCGGCCAAAGCTAATATCTGGAAACCTTGCCTCCTTTTCGCAAAAATCATTTAGACGATCAAGAAAATCACGATTACTGGCGTAATCGCTAAATTCGAGCCGCCGCTCAAGCCACTCAACTCGATCCGGCTTTGGTCTTGGCGTCCATTGATGGTTCATAACAAGAACCTTAAACGGCGAGGCAATCAGTGCGCCCCTGCGAAAGCCTTTTGGCCCAAGCCTCTGCATACGCTTCATCAGCAGCTAGTTGATCAGCAGTGGTGCCTGCGAGCCCGTGGGGGAAAGTACCTGCGATGGCAGCATTCGTAACGCAAAACATTGATTTTTGAAAACTACGGCAGATCTTTACCCGCACATCACCTTCTCCTCGGGTGCGATTTTGATAAAGGAGATCCAAGCGCTTGGGCAAATGGCGATACATATCTTGCATTAACAAGCTTGGTGGTATTCCCGCTCCCATAGTTGGTAAGGGATCTGCATAAAGGGCCCCATAACAAAATTGAGCCTGATCTGGAGAGATCTGCTGAGCCTGGGCATTAAACGAAACTGTGCCCAAAAATGGGGTGCCGCGCAAAAACACAGCTTCTACATATGGCACTGCCACATCAGCTAGGAAAGTAAGGCCCGCTTCAGGCGGTAATATCCAAAAATGTTTATTACCAAGCTTTACGCCGTAGCTAATTGGATTACCAGCAGCAGCCACTAAACCAGCTTTTATAAAATCCACCACATCCGAAATTGAGCACACTCGTTTATCAGCTTCAGCATCAGCAAGATCGATAAAAAGATCGCTCATTACACGCCAGAATTGGCCTAATGCATGGGTAGTTGCAGCTGTTCGTATTAATTCAGGTAAAAACTGAGGAAACAAGGGATGCAACAAACCCAATAAAGGATCACGGCGCTTTACTTGAATGATAGCTGCGATATTTTCTATAAATGCGGCGCTATCAAAATAAGCATCCATCCCACCAGTACCGTGCCAAAGCATTGCCTTCATGCAATATTCAGCATATTCAAAGTTAATGCGATCATGGCAAAGATGCCGCCAAATTTTTGCAAAAGATTTATCTCCATCTAAATATTTAAACAAAGGGAAGGGAACTAGAAATTGGCTTTCCGCTTGATAAATTAAGTTTTTGCTATAAGCATCAAGCACTTCCCCATAGCTTTTAAGCACATCAACTACTTCAACAACATGTGTTTCACTTTCAGCAAGTAAAGTTTGATTTGCAAGTAATTTAGTCTTCAAATCAAGCGCGGAAGGCACCTCAGAAAAACTAACTAGTTCAGATGGGATAATTGGCATTAGCCTGCTCCTGAAAACAATTGGGCCATAGCGCCGGTGGCGGCATCACTAATGCCACCGAGCCCAGCAGGTAAAAGGCCAAGAGCAATCACTGCTATTGCAAGAGCTAGTGCAGGAATTGTTTCCCGCGGGGCTACAGGAGCTAGCTGCACATCTAATCGTTTTTGGATGGCTGGATCTTCCTCAGGGGTAATTGCTAAACGGCCAAAAAATGCGCGGTTAACAAGTAAGAGAAAATAAACAGCCGTTAAACCTGATCCCACCATACAAAGCAAAGTAGCTAAAGGATAAATTTGAATACTGCCCCTAAACACAAGGAACTCAGAGATAAAGCCAGCCATTCCCGGCAGCCCAGCACTAGCCATAACTCCAAGGATCATTAATGTGCCGGTGAAAGGCAAACCCAGTTCTGGATTTAGTAAACCCCGCAATACTTCAAGGTCGCGAGTGCCTGTTTTGCGATAAACAACTCCCACCAACAAAAACAAAAGGGCAGAAATTAAACCGTGGCTCACCATTTGAAATACTGCGCCCATCAATGCAACCGGTGTTGCAGCTGCAGCCGCTAGAAGCACATAACCCATATGACCAACTGAGCTAAATGCCACCATGCGTTTCATATCTCGCTGAGCAATTGCGGCAAGTGATCCATATAAAACTGAAATAGCGGCCCAAATCGCCATAGCAGGAGCAAGCACAGCCCAAGCATCAGGAAACATACCTAGGCCAAAACGCAACAGACCATAAGTTCCAAGTTTCAACAACACTCCAGCTAGCAAAACCGAAACCGGCGTAGAAGCTTGGGTGTGTGCATCTGGCAGCCAACTATGGAATGGCACAAGCGGAATCTTGATACCAAAACCCACCAACAAGCAACCGAGCAAAATCAATTGGCTGCCCATGCCAATCCGCTCGGTTACAAGCGGGCTCAAACTAAAATCAACACTGCCATTAATAAAGGCGAGGCCTAAGAAAGCAGTTAAAATTAAAACACCTGATACAGCAGTAAATAATAAAAATTTTGTTGCAGCATACACTCTTTGGCTGCCGCCCCAAATTAATATCAGAAGCCACAATGGAATCAATTCAAGCTCATAAAAGATCAAGAAAAACAAGAGATTATTAGCAACAAATGCCCCATTAACAGCGAAGCTGATTAATAAAATTAAAGCAAAATAAAGCCGCGGTCTCTCACTTAATTCTCTTGTGCAAACCGCTGCCACAAGCGTAAGTGCGGCATTGAGGAGCACCAGTGGCAATGAAAGCCCATCTATCCCCAATTCGTAGCGCAAACCCAAACGCTCTACCCAGCTAAATGATTCCTGCAACTGCATTCCAGGCAGCTCAAGATCAAAGGCAAAAAGTAGTCTTATACTCCATAACAATTGCAATACCAACACAACAATTGCAATACTGCGCATACGTGTTGGCGCTAACTCGCTAGGCAAAAGCAAGAAGAGCAGGGCTCCAAAAAGAGGAATCAATAGCAGGATAGATAGCATCATTTACTCCTCAGCCCATCGACCACACAAGAGAAGCCAGTAGAAGCACAATCCCTAATACTGCCGTGAGCACATAGGTTTGCATCTGGCCGCTCACCGCTAGCTTTAAGCCCTCGGCTCCTTGCATAGATAAACCACCCAAACGATTAGCTAGGCCTGTTACAACCTCCTGATCAAAACGATTGGTTAGATCTGCAAAACCCGCAACCAAGCGAACAATTGTTGCTCGATACAACTTATCTGTATAAAAATCGTAAGCAAGAAGATCCTGCACTGCCCGCAATGGTTTTAATACAGAACGCGACCAGAAGCGATCAAGACGCACCAAGCTTCCTGCCACTACGCCCAGAGCGCCACTTGCAACAACTAAGACAACGCTAGAAGTATTAATTGCCGCCAATCCAGGCACAGGATTAAGGCGTTGAAAAACAAGTGGGAGAAGAAGAACCATCACTGACAAGCTCACCATAGGTAAAGCCATCAACCAACCCACCTCAGGGGCCCTGCGGGTTTTGGGGTGGGGTGTATCTAAGAAAACCTGGCGATAAACCCGCACTAAATTAAAAGCAGTTAATAGGTTTGTTGATAGCACCACAGCAGCTAGGAATGGATGGCTGGGCAAAAGGGCCTGCACAAGCAATCCAAAACACCAAAAACAACCCAGAGGGAATAAACCCGTTAGGCCAGCACCTGCCACCAGAAAGGCGCTCGTGGTTGCAGGCATACGGGCACCTAAACCTCCCAATTCAGTAAGATCCTGACAATTAGTGGTGCAAATAACACTGCCAACACCCATAAAGATCAGTGCTTTTGCTAGGCCATGGGCGAATAAAAGCAGTAATGCAACTGCGGGTTGCTGAAGAGCAATAGCAATAAAAACCAAACCAAGATATGAACTAGTGCCGTAGGAAAAAGCACGCTTAAGATCAACTTGGGCTATGGCAACTAAAGCTCCACCAATAGCACTAATTGTTCCTACTACTAATAAAACATTCACAGCTAAGGGAGAAAACCGCAGTAGGGGCATCACCTTCAGCAGAACTAAGGCGCCGCAGGTAACCACTGCGGAATTACGAAGGATTGAGGCAGGATTTGGCCCTTCCATGGCCTCATCTAGCCAAAGATGCATCGGAAACTGGGCGCATTTACCCATAGGTCCGGCGATTAGGCCTAGGCCGATCAAACTGCCAGCCAAAGGAGATAAAGCGCCGCTAGCAGTGGCGGTGGCGCTCCATTCATAAAGATCATTAAATTCCAAAGATCCCGCCCATGCAGAAAGGGCAACCATTCCCATCAAAAGCAATACATCTCCAACACGCTTTGTAAGAAATGCATCCCGCGCAGCTGTAACAACCAATGGCTGGGCATACCAAAAACCAACAAGCAAATATGTTGATAAAGTAAGCATCTCCAATAGGAAGTAGCTGAAAAACAAATTACTACTTAAAACCACACCCGCCATCGCACCTTCAAAGAAACCAACAAGGGCATAAAAGCGAGCAAGCGACCACTCCTTATCTAAGTAGCCGAGGGCAAAAACCTGCCCCAGCAAACTCATTGCAGTAACAAATTCGAGTGCAGCTAAATTAGTAAGGCTTAATTCAAATCCGATTTGCAAGTTCATATCACCAACACCAAACCAGCCAAACTGCAAATGCTGAGCCCCTATCTGCAATATTTGTTGCAACACCAAGCTGCCATGAATAACCCCTATAAGAGTCATTATTAAATTCAAGTAAGCCGCCGGCCTAGGACCTTGGCGCTTAAACCAACCGGCTGCCCATGGAAGCGACAAAAGCATGCCACTAAATCCATAGAGAGGGATCAGCCACACATACTGAATAGATAAGGGAAGATCTGGTTGCATAAACCTAAGATTCCTGTAAAACCTTCAACCAATTAACTAATTCAGCAGCGTGCTGTTGCTCTTCTTCAAGTAAAGACTTGAAAAAATTAGCATGCAAGTGATCACTGATTAATAAACAAAATCGCATTGATTCAGTATAATGAAATATGAGATCATTTTCAAGTTGAATATCGGCAAGCAATAAACCCTCTAAATCTTCAGCTGAACTAACAGGCCTCAATTGTGATGCAGCAGGAGCCACTCCTAGGGAAAGCATGCATTGAATAATGCGTTCGCTGTGCTGCATCTCAGCCCCTGCTTCGCTGCGAAACAAGGCAGCTGGTTCATTCAGCTGCCAAAGATCAGCTAGGCAGGCGTGGGTTATGTATTGCTGAATGGATGTTAATTCAAGGCTTAACGCCCTACCTAGGGCCGCTAGAACCCTTGGATGAACAGAACCCATCTGCTATCAGCTCCTGCGGGTGTCGCTTGCGATAAGGGCAGGTTCAACTTCAGCGTGGGGGCGAGCAATGATGTGAGCGGCAACCAAGCCATCACCAACGCGTTCGCAGGCATCAGCGCCAGCTCTAACCGCCGCGTTAACAGCGCCAGTTTCACCTCGAACCATCACCGTTACATAACCGCCACCTACGAATTCACGGGCGATCAGGGTTACTTCAGCTGCTTTTGTCATGGCGTCAGCTGCCTCGATCGCTGGCACTAGACCGCGAGTTTCAATCATGCCGAGGGCGATACCTTGAATTGGATTTGTCATGGCTGTTGAAAGACTACGGGTGGAGGGTTTTTTGGGGCTGCTGGTGCTGGTCTTGGGCGGCTCTACTGGAGGCGGCGTTGGAGGTGATGTTGTTTTAGAGGATGGCACGGATTGAGCTGCCGTAGGCAAAGCCTTAGTAACTTCGGCTGGAGTGGAATTTGCATCTGGGCTATTGCGACGGCTAGCCGGCTGGCGTGGTGTTGGAGTTGCCATGGGGAATGGGAATTTACTGAGGTTTGAGCTTCTTGTTGATTAGCTAAGAAGGGTGATTTCTGGGTCAGCCGTCGGGGGCCCAGAAATCAATAATTCCTCCGATAGTTAGATCTGTAAATATATTTGGATCCGGGCATGCAAAACGGGCCGCTGAACCGCTAGCTGTAAAAACCCAATTCCCAGCGGAGGCACCAACCGGATCAACAGCAACGCTTAGTTTTCCTTTATTACTGCGCAACACCCGCAGGTTCATGTGGCCTAAACCAGCCACCCGATGGGTACAAACAAGGGAGCCGATAACTTGCATAATTTCCATCAATTAACCACCGCTGGAGCTGCTGGTTTAGGTGGCTCAGGTTCCCAATGATCGATGATGCCAACAATTGTTAAATCGCTGGGGTAAGACTTACTACCAGCTGCTTCTCTTGCAGCGGAGCTACCTACGCAGATCACCCAATCGCCCGGGATGCACCCAACTGCATCAACAGCAACTTTTTGGGTACTGCCATCAAGTACTACTTGAAGGTGTTTATGTTCAAAATCAGGAATGCGATTAGTGGAAACCAAGGGTTTCACAACTTTACAAATAATCATGTTAATGACCTCCGGGAGTAGGGAAAGTAATGCTGGAACTCACGGTTTCTGCAGCCACAAAACGATTGCGATCTCGAACAGACAACAACAAATGAAGCAAGCCTTGTTGATATAAATCTGAATATCTTTGTTTTATAGCTGCAATAACCCTTTCTCCATGGGAAATAGCCCTTTGCCTTGCTCCAGGCACTTTGCCGCGATAATCAAAACGAACCACCACCGGAATAGGAAGACCGCGAGCAACATTTAAACCCGTAAATATTTTTACTCCCACATCAAGATCTGCAGTGCTCTCTTCAACAGTATCTACATGGGCGAAATAGGTGAGGTTGCGTAGATGAATCTCCTTAAAACCAATGCCAACGCCAATAAAACGCTCGGCATGACCGGCATCAGCGTAAGCACCATCGTGAAATTCCTTCACATAATCGATCTGGGAGATGTTGTTTTCAAACAACCGGGCGATAAAACGCACCATGCCTTGATCAAGTTCCCCTTGAACCGCAGCTTTTACCATTTGCAAGATTTTTTCTCTTGCCCCTTGAGGTGAAAGGGAACAGGTGGATTCATATACATCTTTTGCATCCAGCCATTGATCTAAAGGCGCCTTGCTATCGCGATCCGGCACATGCACCCGAATTGCGTCTGTGTCTGTGTCTATTCCGAGCAGCAACAGATCAACTGAGGCGCCACAACAAAAGCTGTTTTCAACCGCCACCCTGAAAGCCTGTAGCCGTTCCATGCCAGCGGCAGCGGCAGCGGCATCATTAGATGCATGGGCAGCACAACCTTCATGGCTTGGATTTAAAGAACTGAAGTGATACACCACCGCCTTTAGGTAACGGGTGGGTTCGTGGGCGCTGTTTGGTTGTGATTCACGAAAACGTAGATGTTCGGTTTTAACCCAACGATCAACTGTGTTTTCAACATCGAACATCGCGCCGGCATGGGGGCGACGCCGCACACAGCTAAAGGGGATACGCAAACCAAATGCAATGGCATGGGCTAAGCGGCCGTCAGCGCAGGGGGTTATGTCGAGCAGATGAAAGCCGCAATCAATTAGTAGCCGTTCAAAATCTGCTGCGCTTGCTCCATCGAGAGGGTCTGTTTCAAAAAAAGACTTGCTGGTTTGTTCGTAGATTTCAAATACACACCACGCAAACAAACGGCGCATATCAAGCTGAGTTACCCATGCCATCTCCAGGATCGGCAATGGCAACTCAAAACCAAGTTGCTCCTTAGCAAGCCGCTGCGCATCCGCGATGAAGCTTCTCTCATGTTGCAAACCAGAGAGCTGCTGCAACACCGGCACAATGCGATCGAAGGACGCCTTTACTCGATAGTCGTAGTTGTGTAGGCGTCCATTGGCGGCAACATCACTCAGACAGTGCTGTGAGCTTGCCCTAGGGCTTGAGTAAACCAACGGACGGCGCCTTGGAGCTGTGGGCCCCATGGGCCTATCGATATAGGAAGCTCGGCGCAACATCAACCGCGGGCACCTCCAGACACAGTGACCAATGAACCTTTATCTGTACTGCCACTAGAACCTGTAACTCGGCAGGTGGGAACTACAACATCTTCATTGCGTTTCTGTTGCATAGCAGCCATGGAATTTTGAATGCCAACCCTGGAGGGATTCCTGCGGCGTGCAGAAGGGCCCTCAGTGCCGGTTACACGCTTGCCGCGATCCCAATCATCGCCAGTAATTTTATGGCCAGAGCCCTCGCCGGTAACCCGGGAAACGGGCTCCTGCTCAGCAGCAACCTGAACTGCTGCACCAGTTTTGGCGCTTACAACAGCTCTACTCGGTGCTGGGGTGCGATCAAAGCGGAATTGTTCAGTGCCTGTTACCTTCCCGCTTGCCATATCGAAGGGTCCGGTGATTCGGCCACCTTGCTCATAGGTGCTTCCGGTAACAGCTCCACCTTTTTGGCGTTGTTCCTGGGCAGAACGGGCAGGGGATTGCACGCTGAAACGCTGCCAATTGGTACCCGCTAGCGGTTGAGGAAAATCAGGCTCAGCGCCGGTTTTTATGCCGCAGGCTCCCTGCAGCTGATCGGCTCCCACATAGGGAGTGCCGGTAACGTTTTCACAGGCACCGCGCTCTGCGCCTGTCATCACTCCACCAATACCTGGTTGCAAACCGGTGAGGGGGCTAGCTGAATTACGCGGAGTGCGGGCCTTGATGCCAGCGGCCGCGCTGGGGGAGCAAAAATTGCCAGCCTGTTCCATACCTATGTATGGAGTACCAGTAACAATTTTGCAGGTACCAGGTTCATCACCGGTAACTTTTTCAGATCTACCGGTATAAGTGCCACTCACAACTTGACTGCGATTTGTGAGGCTAAATCCCACCTTGGCTGGTTCTGGGGTTGGGCTGGAGCCGCAGAAGCGTTCGAATTGCTGGCTACCCACATATTCATCACCGGTTACCAAACGGCAAGTGCCCGGTTCATCACCGGTTACTTTGTCGCTGCGGCCCACATGAGTTCCGGTGATACCCGTTCCGCGCAGAGTGCTCAAACTGCTCACTTTCGTGGCTGCGCGGCCACCAACAGGGGGCTCATGGCCGAGATATTGATCTCCGGTTAGCTGCAAACCGGAACCGCTTTCATCGCCAGTTACCTTCTCGCTGCGGCCCACCATCACACCAGAAACCGCCTGACCACCAAGGGTGTGGCTACGACCCACCTTGCGCACACTTGGAGTAGTTGCTCCGCAGTAAGCAGCGGATTGATTCGCTGAGATGTATTCAGTGCCTGTAACCGATTTACAGGTGCCTGGCTCATCGCCGGTTACCTTCTCGCTGCGGCCCACTTCATTGCCAGTAACGCGATTGCCATGGCTGGTGGCACTAACACGCACTTTGGCCGGTTGCTGGGAGGCCGGTTTTGTTTGGCAAAAAGTTTGAAAAACTTCAGCACCAAGATATTCAGTGCCGGTAATTGCTCTGCAAGTGGCAGCTTCGTTGCCGGTGGTTTTTATTGAGCGGTTTGCCTGGGTGCCAGTAACGGTTTGCCCAGCCAAGGTTTCGCTAACACCCACTTTCCAGGTGGCGTCGTCTGCAGCAGTTTGCTTAGAACCATGGCGATTTGGGCCGCTGGGGCGACTAGAGCTATTGCTGCCATTTCCTTTTGCTCTAGTGATTGCTGCGGCGCCGGTTTTGCTGCGCAGTTCACGAATTTTGAGAGCCAGCTCGCGGCTGCTGATATCTGGATTGCTCTGACGCATCACAGCCGCGGTGCCGCTTGCTTGGCTGGTATTAGCTGATTTTCCACCCTTAGCCAGGGCCTCGCGACGGGCGATCACCAAGGCTCTACTTGGATTGTGCTGGCTGTGGCGACGGGGGGGTTGTTGAGCGTTAGAGCGTGTATTTGTGCTGCGGGTAGGTGTTGAAAAAATTGAAGCGGGAGCAGCTTCAACAACTGCATTGCGCACCGGAGTTACAACAGCTTTTTCAGCCTGCTTTGCAAGATCACTCCTTGTGCGATCACCGCTGATTTCAGCTCTCTTCCCCCTACGGCTTAGGGCCTCACGGCGGGCAAGAGCGAGATCTCTACTTGGATTTGAAATGCGATTACGGCTCATGTTGTGGCTGGGGGCAGCCAAATGAAAGCTGGGGGTTGGTTTTGCCGATGCAGCAGAAACCACAACAGCTGGAGTGATGGTGCGGCTAGGTCGCGCCTCTACAGCACTACGCACTCGGCCAGCGCTGCTAGAAAAACGCTTCTCTGCGGTTTTTCCACCACTTGAAAGCGCCATGCGCCTCGCCAGTGCTGCATCGCGACTCGACTGCTGTGCCATATTCGCCCCCTAGAAAAAAAACTTGTGTAATGGTCCCCACCGAAGTGGGGACCGAATTGATGCGCTAATCAGCGCGCTTCGAAAACCACAAAGCAAGAACCTTGGCTTTGGGTGTAGGCGTCGTAGCCCACCAAACGAACGTGGTGGTCGGGGTAGGCGCGGTGGCAACCCTCGAGTTCACTAACAATCACGCCCAGATCCTTTTCACCGAAGAACGGCAATTTCCAATACGACCAATAGATCGACATTGAACGGCTGGGATGAACATGTTCCACCACAGGGGTCCAGCCCTGGGCGACGATGTAGGCGATCTGGTCGTAGATCTCGTCCTGGGTCATCGGCGGTAAAAAGCCGAATGTCTCCAGGGTGGCGACTGTTTGATAGTCACCCACGGTGCTCTTAAAGGGCATGGGGATCCTTAGTTGATGAGGTTTAGGGGAAGCCGATTCAAATCAGGCGTTACACGTCGAGCTTGTCAACGGTGTCGAACTCGAACTTGATTTCTTTCCAAGTTTCGAGGGCAATAGCCAGCTCTGGGCTGTGCTTCGCGGCTTCCATAAGGATGTCGCGGCCTTCCTTTTCAATTTCGCGGCCAGCATTGCGAGCCTTAACGCAGGCCTCAAGGGCCACGCGGTTAGCAGCAGCACCAGCAGCGGAACCCCAGGGGTGTCCGTGGGTACCACCACCGAATTGAAGAACGGAATCATCGCCGAAAATTGCCACCAGGGCAGGCATGTGCCAAACGTGAATACCGCCAGAAGCAACGGCAAACACACCAGGCATTGAGCCCCAGTCTTGATCAAAGAAGTTACCGCGGGTGCGGTCTTCAGGAACAAATGATTCCCGAAGTTGATCGATATAGCCAAGGGTGGTTTGGCGATCGCCCTCGAGCTTGCCCACCACGGTGCCGGTGTGAAGCTGGTCACCACCAGACAAACGCAGGCACTTTGCCAATACACGGAAGTGAATGCCGTGCTTGGGGTGGCGATCGATCACAGCGTGCATCGCACGGTGGATGTGCAGAAGCATTCCGTTCTTGCGGCACCACCTCGACAAACCGGTGTTGGCTGTAAAGCCACCGGTGATGTAGTCGTGCATGATGATCGGTTGGTTGAGTTCTTTTGCAAACTCAGCCCGCTCATACATCTCTTCAGGAGTATTGGCGGTGCAATTGAGGTAGTGCCCCTTGCGCTCGCCGGTTTCCTGCTCGGCCAATTTCACAGCTTCTGCAACGAACTCGAAACGGTTCTGCCAACGCTGGAAAGGCTGGGAGTTGATGTTTTCGTCGTCCTTGGTGAAATCAAGGCCACCGCGGAGACATTCATAAACAACCCGACCGTAGTTTTTACCGCTCAAGCCCAATTTTGGCTTGATGGTGCAACCCAGTAAGGGGCGGCCGTATTTGTTCATACGGTCGCGCTCTACCTGGATGCCGTTAGGGGGGCCACCACAGGTTTTGATGAAGGCCAAGGGGAAACGAATGTCCTCTAGGCGCAGATGGCGGAGGGCTTTAAAACCAAAAACGTTGCCCACCAAGGAGGTGAGAACGTTTGTGATCGAGCCTTCTTCAAACAAATCGAGGGGATAGGCGATGAAGGCATAAAAAGCCTCTTTGTCGCCAGGCACCTCTTCGATGCGATAGCAACGACCTTTGTAGAACTCAAGATCTGTTAAAAGTTCGGACCAAACGGTGGACCAGGTGCCCGTGGAGGATTCAGCAGCTACAGCAGCAGCTACCTCTTCCCTTGGAACGCCCTCCTGGCCGGTGCATTTGAAACACGCCAGTAGGTCGGAATCGAGGGGAATGTAGTCAGGAGTCCAGTAAGTGTCCCTGTACTCCTTAACCCCTGCGTCGTACTTCTTGCTCATGGGGAAAAATCAGATGGATTCAGTTGGGGATTGGGTTTCGGTGTCCCTACGGGGGAACGCCTAGGCCTCAGTCCTTGGAACCCAGGAAGTTGCTGCTGCCACCAAGGGCAGGTTCAACTTCACGATGGGGGCGGGCGATGATGTGAGCGGCAACAAGGCCGTCACCAACGCGTTCGCAAGCATCTGCGCCAGCGCGCACTGCAGCGTTTACGGCGCCGGTTTCGCCGCGCACCAAGACGGTTACGTAACCGCCGCCAACAAATTCACGACCGATCAGACGCACTTCTGCGGCTTTGGTCATGGCATCTGCTGCCTCAATCGCAGGCACGAGGCCGCGGGTTTCAATCATGCCGAGGGCAATGCCCATTGTTTCGCTTGCCATTGCCAGCTCCTTAAGGGGGGGCGGAAAGTTCGCCGCTAACACTGCTCCGGCAAAGGCGCATCCGTCAAGACGTTTGGGACCCCTAACCAATCAGCGTCTAAAGGGGGTCATATAAGGAACGCTGATCAGTTCATCTTTTATCTTTACAATTCTTTCTCAAAGAGGATGCGCATCGGCCACGAATGCAACGCCGCCGTAATAACTCAAAATCGAATTCACAGCTGGCTTCAGTTGCTCAATTGTGGCTTCATCGCAAAAAACAATTACATGGGCATTTGCGCCAAGGCCACTGAAATCCATCGATTCCGAAACCACATCGCCACCCCGGCCCTGCCCCGTTACATGGCGCATCACCGAATAGCCAGGGGCGCCGGCTTGCTTGAGAGCGTTAAGCACTTTGTCGAGCTCGCGCTCACTCATGATCAAATCAAGACGTTTCATTAATCAACCTGCAGGGATAAAACGCTGGATAAGCGCCATGTATAAAGGAATACCAACTATTATATTGAAAGGAAAAGTAATACCAAGTGAGCTGGATATATAGAGGCTTGGATTTGCCTCAGGTACCGTCATTCGCATGGCGGCGGGTACAGCGATATACGAGGCGCTCGCACAGAGCACCATAAATAGCAAACTATTGCCTTGCCCTAAATCCAGAAAAAGCGCAATTGCTAAGCCAAAAGCAGCATTCAACAAAGGCATCAGCAATGCAAAACCAATTAGGAATGCACCTGCTCGCCGCAGATCGCCAAGGCGTTGAGCCGCGATTATTCCCATATCTAAAAGGAAAAAGCAAAGGACCCCATAAAAAAGTTTGCCCGTGAAGGGTTCCATCTTTTCTATACCGCTCGGATTAAACCAAGCAACTAGAAAACCAATTATCAGGCTACCAACTAATAAATAAACCGAGCTATTAAGGAAAGCCTCTCTCAGCAAAGGTCCCCAGCTTGAATTAACATCACTGCGTCTATTTCGAGCGGCTAATTTAACTAATAGCAGCCCAACTATTATAGCTGGAGATTCCATTAATGCCAAGGCTGCTACCATAAACCCATCGGAGGGAATATTCAATACTCTAAGGAAGCTTTCAGCCGTTATGAATGTAACCGCTGAAATTGATCCGTAAGTAGCTGCAATAGCTGCTGCATTGAATACATCAAAGCGAGTTCTTAATATAAAAAAGCAGTAGATTGGCACTACAATAGACATTAAAATTGCTGCTGAAATAGTGAAAACAACGCTTCCAGCTAAGCCACTATGTTGAAGTTCAACTCCGCCTTTAAAACCGATAGAAAGTAATAAATAAAGTGAGAATAATTTCGGCAATGGAGCCGGTATCTCTAGATCAGTGCCCAACAGCACCGCAAATACGCCAAGAAAAAAGAACAAAATTGCTGGAGACAGCAAATTTTGTAAAACCAGGCTTGTATCCAAAGGTTTTTCTTTAGGGCGATCAGGTCTACTGGAATTCAGCAGGGCTGTCAAAGAGCAGAATGGCTAAATCAACGCAGCTGCAGGGTGAGTAGAAACCAAAAAATACTTGTAATTGCAAGCGGTAATCCCAGCAAGGTGAATGAAATCAGGGCAATGCTTGCTCCTGTTGCCCTCGATGTTCAACAACAACCGAAAGGTTTAGAAATTGAAGAAACAGGTAGCACCTACCTTGAAAATGCCCGTTTAAAAGCTTCAGAGGTGGCACTTCTCTGCGGCAACTGGGCCCTGGCTGACGATTCAGGCCTTGAAGTGGATGCTTTAGGGGGAGCGCCAGGGATTTTTTCGGCCCGCTACGCCCCGAGTGATAAGGAACGAATTGATCGACTTCTCCATGAATTGAAGCAAAGCCTTTACAGAAGTGCTGGATTTCATAGCGCCGTGGCACTTTCAGACCCCAGCGGCACCATTCGCCTGGAGGCGGAAGGCCTTTGTAGAGGTGAAATTTTGATTGCACCAAGGGGAGATGGCTTTGGCTACGACCCTGTTTTCTGGATCAAGGAAGCCAATAGCACCTACGCGCAACTTCCCGCCCATCAAAAAATGAAGCTGGGTAGTAGAGGTAAGGCCATCAGGGCAATTGCAACTGAAATGGGATCTTTAATGGGGTTTTAAAAGTTCCCTTAGCGTGAGTTAATGCTGCCCACCGCCCGCATAGCAGCAGCGGCAGCTTCCTCTACATCGCCCTCTTTGCCTGCGAGGGTAAGCCGGCCAAAAGCGCCAACAGCTTTCACATCCACCACAGTTATGTTTGAGGATTTTTCAGCTTCGTTAGCGGCAATCAGCACGTAGCCAGCCGGTTCAGTTTCAAGAATAAACATGCTCATCCCTGCTTGGATCATCGAACCGCGGCGATTCAAGCGATTGATCAACACCGCGTGATCGGGGGTAATGGCGCGGATTATTTCAGTCCAGCTAACTGTGCAGGGGCTACGGCGATCAATGCTGCTGCCAATTGCTTCGAGCACCACTTGGCCTGAATGCAGCACATTGCTCTGATCGCGATGGTAAAGACCGAGGGAACCAAAAGCCCGCTCCACCACCATTTGGCCAAGGCGCACAGTGCTGGCTTTTAAGGCAATATCCGTAACTCGGTGCACCGCCATACCAGGAGACACCTCTAGCCAAAGGCAGGCATCACCAGGAATTGGCAAAAATCCCTGAGATACCGTTCCCATATATGACGCCAACTGCGGCTGCAAGGAATCCAGAAATACGTAGGTGCGCAACTGGATAGACCCCACTTGACCGCCTTGGCGGGAAAGGCGTCTGCCCTCGCTATCTGTTGTAACGGTGACGCAACTAGGGCCTACAGGCACATCAACCTGGGTGCCTGTAATCGATACAGAGGCGCTGCCATCCCTCAACCCGGCTCGCCGACGCCTATTAGAGAGATCGTCAGCAAAACTTGGCAGGGCTTTTTTTATAAATACTCGCGCGACTCTACCGCTCTACCCCTTGCGTAGTTATGGGGAGTGGGTACCTTCCGGCAATAACGCAAGAGCTGCTGATGCCGAGCAAAACAGCCACCAACTCCACCGAAGCCCAACCAATTTCCAATCAAGAACCCCAAGCAAATTTCTCCGATTGGATCGCTCACGCCATGGATCAAGGGGTAAAGCCAGAACAAGCTCTTGCCTTTATTGGGCTTGGCTTAATGCAAAGGATGGGCACAGCACACGACACCAACTTCACCACCATTTGGAATGAAAGCCATGGTGAGGCAGCTGATCTGCAGAATCTGCGCCAGCGTTTAGAACTTACCGATTTAGCTGTGCGCACAGGAGCACCATTAAGCACCTCCGAAGTAGCTGTTTTATTAGGGGCTCGCCCAGGTACGCCCGTGGTGGAACGGGGCGGCTTGATTGCGCGTCGAGTGAGCCGCAATGTGTGGAAATTGAGCCGCAGTGGTGAAAGTGGCGATCGCACAAGCCCTGCTTATGGCGATGCTTTTCGTAGGCGCCTTTAAAAAAGACAAGGGGTTTGGCTCTTACCCCTTAAAAAGCACTATTTATATAGGTGTTGATTAGGGCTGCGATTGGAGATCATTAAAGAAAACGGACAGCGGGAGGTGTTTTGCGGACTCACCTCAATCGTGTGGCTGCATCGCCGCATGCCAGATGCCTTCTTTTTGGTGGTTGGTTCCCGCACCTGTGCTCACTTAATCCAAAGTGCTGCAGGCGTGATGATTTTTGCAGAGCCGCGCTTTGGTACAGCAATCCTTGGGGAACGGGATCTTGCCGGATTAGCTGATGCCAACGAAGAGCTTGATCGTGTAGTTACAGATCTGCTAGTACGCCGCCCTGAAATTCGCACCTTGTTCTTAGTGGGTTCATGCCCCAGCGAGGTGATCAAACTCGATTTAGCAAAAGCTGCGGAACGGCTCAGCACACGCCTGCAAGGCCAAGTGCGGGTGGTTAATTACAGCGGTAGTGGTATCGAAACCACATTTACCCAAGGTGAAGACAATGCTCTTACCGCCTTGGTGCCTTTTTTACCCCGCAATGATGAAAGTCAATTACTGCTGGTGGGCACCCTTGCAGATGGAGTAGAGGAGCGCTTTCTCACCCTGTTTGAACGGCTCGGCATCAGCAATGTTGCCAGCTTTCCACCCCGCAGATCAACAGAGTTGCCAAGCCTTGGAAAAGGCACAAAAGTGCTTCTGGCGCAACCATTTCTTGGTTCCACCGCCAGGGCACTTCAAAGCCGTGGCGCTCAACTTCTGAGCAGCCCATACCCCCTAGGGGTGGAGGGTAGTAGCCGCTGGTTTGAAGCGGCCGCCACAGCTTTTGGCATTGATCCAGCTCACACCGCTTCTGTGCTGGATCCCCTGGTGGAACGGGGTCGCGCGGCAGTGGCGCCCCATCGCCGCGAATTAGAAGGCAAGCGCTTGTTTTTGTTGCCTGATTCCCAAATGGAATTAGCCCTTGGCAGATTTCTGCACCGCGAATGCGGAATGGAACTGGTGGAAGTGGGTACCCCATACCTTGATCGAGCGTTACAACAGCCCGAACTCGATCTCCTGCCTGCCGGATTGCAATTAAGTGAAGGGCAACATCTTGAAAAACAGCTAGATAGGGTAAGGGCTGCTAAGCCAGATCTTGTGGTTTGCGGTATGGGTTTGGCAAATCCATTGGAAGCCGAAGGTTTTGCTACCAAATGGTCTATTGAATTGGTATTCAGCCCAATTCACGGTTGCGATCAAGCGGGCGACTTAGCTGAATTATTTGCACGACCCCTAAGACGACGCGCAATGCTCGCCTTCAATTAACAAAAAACTCGTAACCAAATTCCAGCAACCATGGAACTCACCCTTTGGACCTATGAAGGCCCCCCCCACGTGGGGGCAATGCGAATAGCCACCTCGATGGAAGGGGTGCACTACGTGCTTCATGCCCCCCAAGGCGACACTTACGCCGATTTGTTGTTCACGATGATCGAGCGCCAAAACAAGCGCCCACCGGTTACATACACCACATTTCAAGCTCGCGATCTAGGCGGCGACACAGCCGAGCTTGTAAAGCGTTCAATTAGTGATGCAGTGGAGCGCTTTCAACCCCAAGCCTTATTGGTTGGTGAAAGCTGCACAGCAGAATTAATTCAAGATCAGCCCGGTAGCTTGGCCCAAGGCATGGGCTTCAATCTGCCAATTGTGAATCTTGAATTACCTGCTTATTCAAAAAAAGAAAATTGGGGTGCTTCCGAAACGTTTTACCAACTGCTTCGCACCTTGCTCAAAGATCAAGCCCTTAATCCAGGTGCAGAAAAACCATCGCCAAGCCGCTGGCGCAGCGAGCAACGTAAGCCGAGAGTGAACCTACTGGGCCCAAGCCTGCTGGGATTTCGTTGCCGCGACGACGTAATTGAAGTTACGAAATTACTCTCAGAACTTGGCGTTGATGTGCATGTGGCCGCACCCCTTGGGGCAAGCCCTGCAGATCTAAAGCGAATTCCAGAAGCCGATGCAAACATTTGTTTGTATCCAGAAATTGCTGAAAGCAGCTGCAGCTGGTTGGAACGTCAGTTAGGGATGGTAAGTATCAAAACAGTGCCAATTGGCATCGGTGCAATTCAACAATTCCGGGAGGAGTTAGCAGCGGTTTTAGAGCTTGATCAAATTCCAGCTCCTCCAGATCGCTCAAGAATGCCCTGGTATTCCCAATCGGTTGATTCCACATACCTCACCGGCAAACGTGTATTCATTTTTGCTGATGCAACCCATGCGATTGCAGCTGCGCGGATAGCAAGTAAAGAGCTTGGTTTTCAAGTGGTGGGCCTTGGCAGCTACTGCCGTGAGCAGGCACGGGCGGTGCGAGCTGCCGCCCAAGAATTAGGAATTGAAGCTTTGATCAGCGACGATTACCTAGAAGTGGAAGCAGCCATGGCTGCCGCTGCGCCAGAACTTGTGCTGGGCACCCAAATGGAACGCCATAGCGCCAAAAGGCTTGGTATTCCATGCGCTGTAATTTCAGCCCCCATACATGTGCAAGATGTGCCCGCGCGCTATGCCCCGCAAATGGGCTGGGAAGGTGCGAATGTGATCTTTGATAGCTGGGTGCATCCATTGATGATGGGCTTGGAGGAGCACTTAATCGGCATGTTCCGCCATGATTTTGAGTTTGTTGAAGGGCATATGAGCCATAAGGGCCAGAAAGCTCCCGCAGATAAACTTGTTGCAGAAGAAGCAGCTGTTCCAGCAACTGTTTCTGGCGGGTGTAGCTGGACCAGTAGCGGTAGCGCAGAGTTAGGCCGGATTCCCTTTTTTGTAAGGGGTAAAGTTAAACGCAACACTGAAACCTTTGCCCATGAGCGCGGGATAAGTGAAATAACAGATGAGGTGCTATATGAAGCCAAGGCCCATTTCACGCGGTAACACTATCTTCCTGGTTTCCCATCTCCAGCCAATTTCAGCCTCACAACTTTCATACACCAACCCTTGAATCCCAAATGACCGCCACCATTACCCCCCCCAGCAGCAGCAAAAACAGCCGAGAAGATGGAGAAGGCAGCCTGCAGGTGCATCTAGACGACTCAATGAAAATTGAGGAAGGCGCCCTAGTTATTGCTGTTTATGGAAAAGGAGGAATCGGTAAATCCACCACCTCTTCAAATCTATCGGCGGCATTTTCGAAATTAGGGAAGCGTGTATTACAGATCGGCTGCGATCCAAAACACGACAGCACCTTCACCCTCACCAAAAAGATGGTGCCCACGGTGATAGATATTTTAGAAACTGTTGACTTTCACACAGAAGAACTAAAACCTGAAGATTTTGTATTTGAAGGATATAACGGAGTGATGTGTGTGGAATCCGGCGGTCCGCCAGCTGGCACTGGCTGCGGCGGTTATGTAACAGGTCAAACTGTAAAACTTCTAAAGGAACATCATCTTCTAGAAGACACAGACGTGGTGATTTTTGATGTGCTTGGCGACGTGGTTTGCGGTGGTTTTGCTGCACCTCTCCAGCATGCAAACTATTGCTTAATTGTTACAGCAAATGATTTTGATTCAATCTTTGCGATGAATCGAATTATTGCAGCAATTCAAGCAAAAGCGAAAAATTATAAGGTTCGCCTTGGTGGTGTTGTAGTTAACAGAAGTAATGATACCGATCAAATTGATAAATATAACGAGAGAGTAGGCATGCGCACGATGGCCCATTTCCCAGACCTTGATGCTATTCGCCGCTCCCGCCTCAAAAAATGCACAATTTTCGAAATGGAAGCCACCCCTGAGGTGGAAGCGGTGCAAAATGAATACATAGCTCTTGCCCAAAGAATGTTAGACAATGTAAAGCCATTGGAAGCCGAATCCCTGAAAGATCGTGAAATATTTGATCTGCTTGGTTTTGATTGATTAATTAACTTGCAGTCACTAATTGTGAAAATGAGTATTAAATGCTTGTAAACACAGTTCAAAATAGTGGCTTTGCCCTTTCTTTAACACTTTTTGCCGGGCTATCAACAGGTATCGGAAGCCTACTTGGGCTTAGCACTCGCAGATCTAGCAATACATTTTTAACTTTATCGCTTGGGTTTTCGGCGGGGGCGATGATATATGTATCTCTTGTTGAGATCCTGCCAAAAGCAAGGCTTGCACTGCAACCGATCCTTGGCAATAGCTTGGGTTACGGGGCTACGGTAATTGCTTTTTTTGCGGGGGTTGCATTTTGCGCCTTAATTGATAATCTTTTGCCCGCCCATGATTCATCAGTAATTTTTAAGCTGCAATCTAGAGAAGAAAATAGCCAAACCGTATTAGGCCGTAAACGCCTATGGCGCATGGGTTTATTTTCAGCGGTGGCAATTGCGATACATAATTTCCCCGAAGGGCTTGCAACTTTTCTTGGAGCACTAAATAATCCAAAACTTGGCGTGAGTATTGCAGTGGCAATTGCTATTCACAACATACCTGAAGGTTTAGCAGTATCTGCACCTATATATTTCGCTACAGGCAGCCGCAGCAAGGCTTTCTGGTATTCATTTTTATCTGGATTGGCGGAACCAATCGGCGGGCTAGTGGGATATTTCCTATTTCGTTCATTTCCGAATCAACTGGTGTTTGGCCTTGTATTTGCCGCTGTTGCTGGCGTGATGCTTTACATATCATTTGACGAATTGCTACCTGCAGCCAAAGAATATGGCGAACATCAACATGCAATTTGGAGTTTGATTGCAGGCATGGCCGTGATGGCCTTGAGCTTAGTTTTATTGGCCTAATAAGTGAGTAAAACTGTGCACTGATGGGTTCTTCATTACTCAGCACTTTGTTGCTACTCCTAGTGGGAGCTCTACTTGCTCGGCTTACTGCTAACCGCTTAAAAGGTTTGGCGCTGCCGGCGATTGTGCTGGAACTTGTGGTGGGCTTTTTGCTTGGTAATAGCTTTTTGCCCTATAGCCGCATTGCACCGTTAGCCGGGCTTACTGAATTAGGAGTGCTCACACTTTTTTTTATGGTGGGGCTTGAGGTGCAAGGCGGACTGCTGGGTTCAAGACCTGCAGCAGTGCTGCGCACCGTGCTGCTTTCTGCGCTCACACCACTGCTGGCCTGGTGGCCATTGCAACAGGGATTTGGGCTTTCAAATGCCAGCACAATTCTCTGCGTGGCCGTGCTTAGTGCCACCGGCACTGGCGTAACCCTGCGGGCACTAGGCCAAGCAAATGCTCTACACACCGCATCGGGGCGATTACTGGTGGGTGTTTCCGTGCTGGATGATTTACCTGCTATCGCCTTGCTTACCGCATCAGTTGCCATGGGAGCAGCACCTGGTAACACAAGCCCATTACCAGCGATTGCTATTGCGTTGATGTTATTAAGTATGCCCCTAAGTAAATGGTGGCTGAAGCGCTATGGCCCCTGGCAACCAGATTTGTTGGGGGTGCTGCTGCTGTTAATTACTTGCAGCTGGATTGGCGAAGTAGGCCAGCTCACCAGTTTGCTCGGCGCCCTTTGGGGCGGAGTGCTGCTTAACCGCATAGCGCCGATGCCAGCCGGGGGGAAAGAAGCTGCAAACCTGCGCAGCAACCTGGCACTTCTTTCTGAGGTGTTTTTGCCCCTTTATTTCATCAGCGTGGGCATGCGGATTCAGGCAAGCACGTTGCTCCAACCTGGTGCTTGGGCCCTAGCCCTAACCCTTGTTGTGCTGGCAATCGGCTGCAAACTGATCTGCGCCTTTGGCATCAACCAAAAAGATCAAGCTGCTGGGATTGATCGCTGGGTAGTGGTGTTTGGTTTGATTCCACGCGGCTTGCCGGGCTTGGTATTTGCAACCACTGCCCTTGCAAATGAAGTAATTAGCCCAGCTCAATTTTCAGCTCTTGTATTAATGGTGAGCTTCACAACAGTGGTTGGCTTACTGCTTTTAAACCGCCGCTTAGTAACACCTACTGCCAGCTAAGCCAAAGCATCTAGGGCCTGCTCCAAAGCCCCATAACAACGCTGAAGCTGGGAATCACTAATACAGAGAGGCGGCAACAAATACACCACATTGCCGAGAGGGCGCAAATACACGCCTAGCTCCAGGCAATGCCGTTGGATCTGTTTACCCACTGGGTTGAGATAGCTGTTTTCACCTGCATTCACTTCAAAGGCGGCCATGCTGCCCAAGCAACGCGGTTGCCGCACCAATGGGTTAATGCTGAGCTGTTTCAATAAAGGAATATGCCGCTCCTCAAAACCACTGAACCGCTCGGAGTTTTGCTGCAGCAACTCAAGGCTTGCTAAGGCAGCGGCGCAACCCAAAGGATTAGCCGTAAAGCTATGGCCATGGAAAAAAGTGTCGGTTGGCCGTTCACTAATAAATCCTTGATAAAGCCGTTCACTAGCCATCGTTGCGCCCATTGGCATAAAACCACCTGTAAGCCCCTTCGAGAGAGCCATCAGATCAGCTTTTATGCCCGCTTTTTCGCAGGCGAATAGTGCTCCGGTGCGGCCAAAACCAGTAAAAACCTCATCTGCAATTAGCAGTGCTCCAGAGCCCTGCACCATTTCCGCCACTGCTCTTAGGAAGCCTGGACGCACTTGGCGCATACCACTAGCGCCCTGAAGCAAAGGTTCGAGAATCACCGCTGCAGTTGGTGTTTCCAACGCCAACGCCAACTGGCTTAAGGCCTGCTGCTCCCGCAATTCCACACTGTTATCGCCCCAATGGCAATGGGGCCAAGCAACCCTTGCCACATTAAAAAGCAGTGGTTCATAGGCTTCGGTGAATAAAGAACGATCACCTAAAGCCATAGCTCCGAAGGTGTCGCCGTGATAAGCACCTTCAAAAGCAATGAGCTGATGCCTCTTGCTGCCTTGATTCCTCCACCATTGCCAGGCGATCTTTAAAGCCACCTCTACCGCCGTGGAGCCGTTATCAGAAAAGAAGAGCCGATCTAAGCCGGTAAGGGCACTTAATTTGGTTGCCAAATCTTCAGCCGGTTCATGGCTGAAATTGGCAAAAATAACCTGCTCCAGTAACACCGCCTGGCGGGAAATTGCTGCGGCAATGCTGGGTTCAGCGTGGCCATGCAGTGTTACCCACCAACTACTAATCGCATCGATTAGCACCCTGCCATCATCAAGCTCCAGTTCACTACCTTTGGCGCAACGCACCCGCATTGGCGTTGGGCTCGAAACTACTTGGGTAGTGGGATGCCACAAATGGGGATGCCATCCCGTTGTTTCAGCGAAATTAGCTATGCGCTTCTCCTTTGAGGCGCCACTGCCGCCAGATTTTTTCTAGCTCTAAATATAAAAAGAAAAGCAGGCTAAACCCAACACAAATGAGTAGATCGTGCCCCTTTAAAGCTGTGGTGCCAAAGAAGTTTGAAAGCCAAGGCACATAAAGCAGCAATAATTGCAGGCCAGAAGTGAGCAGCACTGCCCAGATCAGCCATGGGTTTGAAAAGGGTGCCACTTGAATTAAAGGTAAATCGCTGCGAGCCGATAGGGCATGACCCATCTGAGCTAGGCAAAGGGTGGTAAACACCATTGTTTGCCAAGGGGCATTAGTTCGAGATGCGTAGAACATCAAAGCGATCACAATCAACGCAAATATCACACCAACTCGCAAAATGTAACGGCCAATGCCGCGGGCAAAGATTGATTCGCCAGGTTCAGCTGGGGCCCTATCCATCAAACCTTTTTCGCCGGGTTCAAGGGCTAATGCCAAAGCTGGAACTCCATCTGTAACCAAATTCATCCACAGGATTTGCAAAGGCGTTAAGGGCACACCAACCAAGCCCAGCAAAGGCGCAGATGCAATTGTAATTAATTCACCCACATTACTACCTAAAATATATTTAACAAATCGGCGTATATTTGCATAAACTAATCTCCCCTCTTCTACAGCATTAACTATGGTGGCAAAATTATCATCTAATAGCACCATATCTGCAGCTTCTTTGCTCACTTCAGTTCCTGTGATTCCCATGGCTACGCCGATATGAGCTTGCTTTAAAGCTGGAGCATCGTTAACACCATCCCCGGTCATTGCTACCACCTGCCCCCTTGCCTGCAGCGCCTTCACAATGCGCAACTTCTGCTCAGGTGGCACCCTTGCATAAACGCTGTTCTGCATTACCACCTCCTGCAGGCGCGCATCATCAAAACCTTCCAATTCACGGCCGAGCACCACCTCAGCATCTAGATCGCATAAACCAATACCAGCGCCAATCGCTTTTGCCGTAAGCGGGTGATCGCCGGTGATCATTACCGGGCGAATACCGGCTTGGCGGCAGGTGGCAATCGCCTTGATAACCTCTGGCCGGGCTGGATCCAGCTGAGCCATTAAACCTAAAAGCACCTGATCATCTAATTCATGGTTTGGGCTTTCGTGGTGGGGAGCGCAGGCAAAAGCCAGCACTCTTAAACCTGCTGCCGCAAGGCCCTGAGCTTGATCCAGCCACCACTGCTGTTGTTCTAGTGAAAGGGTCGCAACACCAGAAGCATCAATCCAGCGCTTGCAATTGCCAATAATTACCTCAGGGGCTCCCTTACTGATCAAGAGCCGAGTGGAACCATTTGCTATTGAACCGAGGGGGGCTTGCAATTCACCGCTGGGGTCTTGCAACCACACAGCCATCAGCTGACGCTCTGAACTAAATGGAATTTCGGCAACACGCTTGAACTTGCTGCGAATTGCAAAAGCATCGATGCCAGCTTTTGCTGCCACTACAACAAGAGCGCCTTCAGTGGGATCGCCAAGGATCTCCCAATTCTTTTCGGCATCTTGTTTTAACTCGGCATCACTACACAACACACCGGCATGCAACAACAACTGCCTTGCCTCAGCGCTGGAGCCGGGGGAGGAATTTTGAGGTGGGGTGAGCAGCCTGCTGGTGAGCATGCCGCTGGGGGAGTAACCCTCGCCAGTAACAGCGACACTTTCAGTGCCAATGCGCAATTCCTGCACCACTTGGCGGTTTTGAGTAAGGGTGCCGGTTTTATCGGAGCAAATAACCGTTACTGAACCGAGGGCCTCCACCGCTGGCAAACGCCGAATCAAAGCGGCCCTCTTAACCATGCGTTGAGTGCCAATAGCGAGGGTAACGGTGATAACAGCAGGTAGGCCTTCAGGCACAATCGCCACTGCCATAGAAAGCGACACCTCAAGCAAGTTCAGAAGGGATTGCCCCAGCAGGGCACCTAGCAGCATCACCAGCGCTACAAGAGCCAATGCGCCAATTACCAATACCTTTGCAAGGCCATCAAGGCGTTGCTGCAACGGGGTGCTCTCTCCCCCTGCAGTGTTAATCAACTCAGCAATTTGGCCTAATTCGGTGGCCATTGCAGTGGCTGTTATCAGCGCTACTCCACGGCCTCTCACCACTTCAGTGCCCTGAAATAAGCAATTGGTGCGCTCAAGCACAGGGGTGGAGATATCAAGCAGCAAGTTGGAATTTTTAAATACCGTTTCCGCTTCACCGGTAAGAGCCGCTTCCCGCACGCCAAGTTCAGCCACTTCAATTAAACGCGCGTCAGCTGGAACGCGATCACCAGCTTCAAGGCGTATTACATCGCCAACAACAAGTTCTTCACTACTTATACGTTGCCATTCAGCATCACGTTTCACCTGCACCATCGGCTGAGCCATGTTTCGCAAGGCAAGCAAAGCCTGTTGAGCTTTACTTTCCTGCAGATAACCAAGCAAACCGTTTAAGCCAACGATCACCAAAATTGCGATCGCATCTTTAGGGAACACATCCTTATGGAGGGCTACCGCCGCAGATACCGCTGCCACCGCAAGCAACATCAGCAACATCACGTTGCTGAATTGATCCCAAAGAATTTTCCAGGTGCTACGACCCTGGGCTAGCTCCAAGCGGTTTGGGCCTGCAGCCGCAAGCCGGCGAGACGCCTCAACCCGGCTCAAACCATTCGGGAAGCTTGCCAATTCCTGCAAACACTGCTCTGAAGTGAGGCTGTGGGAGTGAATTCCTTGAGGGCGAGACAAGTTGGTAGTAGAAATTTTTTGTAGTTTAGAGGTAGGTTGTGACGCATGGATAAAACATTCATCACAAACAGTGTTGCTGCTCTGCAGCACCGGCGTGAGCGGCTCACGGTGCCACAATTCACAGTGTTAACAGGGTTGCTAGTAATAATTGTGGGTACTTTTTTACTTTCATCACCCCTATGTTCAAGTGACTCTGTGGGCCTTTGGGAAGCTTTATTTACTGTTACTTCTGCGATTACAGTTACCGGCTTATCAATAATTGTTGTAGATCAAGATCTAACAATTTTGGGGCAAATTGTACTAAGCGGATTAATTTTAGTTGGTGGCCTTGGCTTGATGGCCATCACAACATTTTTACAAGGTTTTGTGCAAGGGCGTTCAGGCCTGCGGCAACGCTTAGATAAAGGTCGTGCCCTTGATGAATTTGGCGTTGGCGGCATAGGCCCCACTTTTCAAGGAATTTTGATATGCGCCGCTTGGGTGATGGGTATTGGTGCTGCCGTGCTCTACTTCTTTGGTTTTACTGATATTGAAAATCCAGCCAAAAGAGCATGGGCTTCAATATTTCATGTGATCAGCGCTTACAACAACGCTGGATTTGGGCTGTGGGCTAAAAATCTAGAGAACTACAGAGACAACATTGTTGTGAATGCAGTTATTGCTTCAATGATTGTGATTGGTGGTATCGGTTGGTGGGTAACAAATGATTTATGGGCAAACCGGAAACGCTTGAAAAACCTAAAGCGCCTAAGCCTCCACACCAGGCTGGTATTAAGAACAACTGTTGGTTTAATAGCTTTAGGTTGCTTAGGCTTGATATTTACAGAGCATTTTGGCCTTGAGGCTGGGGCAATAACGCAGTTTAATTTATTGCAAAAATTTCAAATTAGTCTTTTTCAATCAATCAGCACTCGCACCGCTGGGTTTAACACGATTCCTTTATCTGCCGAATCAATAACTGATGCTGGTTTACTTTTGATGATTGTATTAATGTTTATTGGAGCCAGCCCAGGCGGCACAGGTGGCGGCATAAAAACCACAACATTTGCAATCTTAATGGGTGCAACCCGTTCAACTCTGCAAGGGCGGCAGAATGTATTAATGCACCGCCGCATGATTCCGGATCGCACTGTATTAAGGGCGGTGGGCGTAACGATTGCTTCGCTTTTATTTGTTGTATTGATGGCACTTTCATTGGGGATAGGTCCAACGGCTATCGGCCTTTCAAATCATCAGAACTACAGTTTTCTTGAAAAGCTTTTCACATGTGTTTCCGCCTTTGGCACCGTGGGGCTTGATCTAGGCGTAACTGCAAACCTCAGCCGCTGGGGCCAACTTGTGCTGATGGTTGGTATGTTTGTTGGCCGAATCGGCATTTTGCTCCTGCTTTCCGCCATCTACGGCAGCACAGCTGAAACCAGGGTGGGTTATCCCAAGGAAGATTTGTATGTGTAAGGTTTTCGAGTAGAAATATGGCAATTCAACCTTCAAATATGAATCAGTGGTGGCAGTGGAGCAACAACGGCGAAGCGGGGGGCTTTGCAGTGATTGGAGTGGGACGTTTTGGTTCATCCGTTTGCGCTGAATTGCTGCGCTCTGGAGCTGATGTGTTGGCCGTTGATTCGAGCCAACGGGCCATAGATGAATTGAGGCATTTTGATGCGTCAATCGAAAGCCGAGTGGTGGATTGCACTGATGAGGAGGCGATGCGGGCCGCTGGGGTATTAGAACTATCCACTGTGGTAGTGGCGATCAGCGAACCGATAGAAGCAAGTATTACCGCCACCTTGATTTGTAAAGATACCCCTGGCACAAAGGTGAAACAGGTGATCGCTAGGGCAACAAGTGATCTTCACCAAAAAATGCTGGAACGGGTTGGTGCCGATCGGGTTGTTTTCCCATCAAAGATGCAAGGCAGGAGATTGGGAATGGAACTTATCCGCCCTAATTTACTAGAACAGCTCAGGCTAGATGATATAAATAGTATTGAAGAGATAAAAATACCCCAGGAATTCATAGGCAAATCTTTGCGAGAAATAAATCTGCGTAAGCATTACAATGTGAGCGTTCTTGCTGCAGGGCCAAGCGGTAAACTATTTGTTAATCCTCCCGCTTCTCACATTCTGCAAGCTAACGAGCTACTTGTGGTAATGGGATCAAATGAAGCCCTGAGGGCACTGCCAGGTAGCTGATAACTAACTACATCTAAAACTACAATTAAAACTATATTAGGAAATCAATTTAAACCAACTAATTTACTAGATAAATCCCAAACTTTTTCTGCTGTTTCAAGATCAGTTATCTTACTTGATAATTGCTGTTGAAATTGTTGCTGATTCTTCTTCTGCCTATTTCCCCAACTCCAATGCACACCAGAAGCTTTGAATTCATTCGAATCAACTACTTGAGCGACGCGATTACCAGCCAGTTCTTGGCTTACATAACCACCGGTAACATTTTTTTGAAACCAGGGAAAAATTCGCTGGAAGGCGGGGAAACTATGGCGAAACAATGGGCTATCAGCTACGCATCCTGGATATAAAGAGCTAAATGTAATCCCAGTGGAGCTATGGAAACGACGATGCAACTCCAAGCTGATAATCATGTTGCAAAGTTTACTATCTTTATAAGCCTTTCCAGGTTTAAACATTTTGCCATTTGCCATGGCGATTGGATCCTTAAAACCTTGCTCAAAACCAGCTAAATTGCCTAGATCTGCCGGTGCTGGTATTGGAATTTTACCGCCAAGTTCACTGGAATTAGCTGTTACTGTGCCAAGGGTAATAACGCGTCGATCAGGCTTATCAGAATTCATTAAATCTTCTAAAAGCAATCGGGTGAGCAAGAAATGTCCCAGATGATTAGTGGCCATCGTGAATTCATAACCTTGAGCACTCCATTCCGGTTGTTTTAGTAATGGTTTATATATTGCAGCATTAATAACAAGAGCATCAAGGGGTAGATTTAAGTTGCGAAAAGATTTAACGAATTCTCGAACTGAATTCAAATCAGACAATTCAAGGGTTAGTGGAATTAAGTTTTTTGCCGAAAGCCCCAATGCTGCTGCTGCAATTTGAGCCCTGGTGGTATCACGAACCGCCATAACAACCTTGCAACCAAGATCAAGCAGTGCTTTTGTAGCCCATAATCCAACGCCAGAAGATGCACCAGTAACAATTACCAGCCGGTTTTCTCTATCAGCGGCAGGATTGTTCATCAGAAAAGAATGAAATAGTCAAAAAGTTAGGGGCTTGGTACTGCTGGCGACCAAACAACACGGCGGCGATTTGGGGCAATCCACTGCTGTTCTTGCTGGAACACCACCTGTTGGCCATCGCTTGAAAAAAGCCGATCCAGCTGCACTTGTTGTTTTTGAAGGCGATCCAACTGCAATTGCAGCACCGCTTGAATTTCACCATGCCGATCAAGGCGATGCTGATGGGCTAGGGCTAATTTCGCCAGGGTAACAACCGCTAAAAGCAGCCCCGCTGTTTTCAACAACAGGCCCAAACCGGCAAACATGATCTCCTCCCTTGCAATCGATGCGCTGGAAGCCAACACAACAGCAGGTGCTGGATCAGCTAACGGACGCAAATGGGAAGCAGTGCGACGTGGTGGGCTTGCTTGCCGTGCAGTTTTCTCGTTTCGCACTAAAAAGCAAACAACACACCCGCTTTTAGCAGCCAGATCAAGCCCTGTAAAGGCTCACGCAAAGGCGCATCGCCAAAACAGCACCATGGAGCGCAACGATCAGGGCGATGTAGATCTCAACTTGGGAAACAACGGAATCCACGGCGTTACAGCAAACCATGCCATCCTCCACCAAATAGCATAAAAAAGATCGCTCCTGTTACAGCTCTTAGCGGCTTCGGCCAACTAGGTTGCTAATTGCTATCCCTAAGTTCATGACCATCCTGGCTTGGAGGCGCATGCAAAAGGCAGGGCAAAACGCCCCTAGCCCAGATTCACTGGCTTTAAACAGTCTTAAGCAACAACTTTTGAAGCTGGGTTCCATGGTGGAGGAATCGGCGGTTCTAGCGAGATCTGTTCTTGCGATTGCAGATATGGAAGCAGCGCCACAAATACGAAGTAGCGATGATAAAATTGATATCCTTTATCATCAACTAGAAAATAATTGCACTCAATTACTAACTGATAAAAGCTTATCTCAGCAACAGGTACGCGAGGTTTTAAGTTATATTCACTGTGTTAGAGATTTAGAGCGCATTGGCGATTATTGCAAAGAATTAGCCGAATTAGGTGAGAGGTTACTGCCCTCTCAACCATTACCGCAAAGGGATGCAATTTTAATAATGTTAGATCGTTGTCGTTCACTGCTTGCTCTTGCCCTTGATTGCGTTAGCGAAGATGATGGCAGCGCTGGAGCTAAATTACAAAATTTTGATGATTTAGTAGATACAGACTACGAACAACTTCTAGAAAAAATGATGGATCCAATTCCCACCTCAGCACAAGCGTATGAAGCTTCC
>Ga0247844_1002037_pt1 | contig 34263 bp, 48 predicted proteins | sample LaCtaG_FD_192421 | JGI IMG/M metagenome (GOLD analysis project Ga0247844, IMG submission 192421) | Freshwater microbial communities from meromictic Lake La Cruz, Castile-La Mancha, Spain - LaCruzMarch201714.5m_1 | ecosystem: Environmental > Aquatic > Freshwater > Lake | place: Spain: Castile-La...
GATTGTATCACTAGATTAAATCTGTAGCACCATCGAGCAGTGCGACTTCTTCGCCGGAACGCTTGAATGTCTTGAGGGCATTGTAGAGCGTAGGTCGGCAATCGTCCGAAACTGAAGCGAGAGGAATCGTGAAGCTCTGCGTAAGCATAGGCTGCTTGTCCTGTTCGCGGATTTCCTGGCTGACATAGAGGGCAACAGTGACCTTCGCCTTCTTCGTCCATCCATCGATCACATACGATAAGATTTTCCAGTAATTCCCTGTCGCTCCGTCAGATTCACGGGTGTAAGTTTTGATTAAAGCCATAAAATAAATAAAAGCTACCTGGTAACAAAACCAGTATAGCTTTTATTTATGCTTCAAGTCTAGGTTTGAGCGAATATGTACCAAAGCCCTGTCACGCTTGAGAATTTGAGTTGTCGTGCGGCGAATGCACCTGTCATGTTTATGGACGAAACACCTCCTTCGATACTGTTTCCGTTTCCGTTGATTATCACGTTATACGTTCCCGTTCCGAGTACGTCCTTGATGCAAGCGATCTGTCCGTTCGTAGGGTATGGTGGCAAGAAGATCGTTATAGTCCCGGTGTCGGCTTTACAAAGGACGTTTATCATGGCGTTCGTCATGGTAAGTCCCTCGTCCGGGTTCAAGCTTACAACACCTGACTCTGCGATACCTCCCGTAAAGATTGACTGTGCAGCGGTTGCCTTAAAGGTTCCAGCAACATCGTCAATCTCGATTCGCGTTCCGTTATGTGCACCCAGGAAGTCTCCGAATTTGACTGTGCGTCCTTGGATTCCGAACGTACCTCCTCCGACTGTCGCGTATGTTCCGTCCAATGTATCAGGGTCGAATGTTCCCCAATATGCACGAGTGTCGACACCGGTCGTGTACATGGCATCGATCCATTCCATACCGCTTGAAATAGGGTCGTCAAACGAGAATGTCTTTCCGTCCACATTGTTCGAAAGGAATGTGAAGTTTCCAAGAATTTGCTCGATTCCAGTTATAACAGCCGGGCCAACATGGAAGTCTTGAAGCGTTCGTCCTGAAACCAAATCCTGAAGTTGGAAAAGTGAGTAGTTATTCTGCCCGTCAACCGTGAATTCGTGGATATAAGCTCCGTCAAAGTCTCGGCTCGTGATGTTTACTCCGCCCTGTGGCGTAATCTGAATGTAGTTACCGCCAGCGGTTGCAGGGTCGCGAAGTCCAACGATGTACTGCTCTGTTGAGAGGTCGCTGTCTTGTGTCATCATTTGATACCAGCGTGATCCTAAAACTGAATCGGACGGCATGTATTGTAAGAACCCGTCGCCAGTTATTCCTCCAAGTGAAAGCTGTCCCAAGTCTCCCATGTATCGTGTAAGGTTGCGGTTTGCTGTGTCAGCCTTTGCAATGATGTCGGATGTCGTGGCATTCTTTCCGGCATCGTATACCGTAGACTTTACGTCCATGTCATTATCAGTTGTTCCAACAACAATGAATGCCCTCGTACCTGTCGCCTTATTGTATTTTATAAGCATCGGTGCTCCTGACTCCGAAGTAGTAAATTGCGAATTGATACCGACTCCTGCACCCTTGAACATATTGAGTGCGTCAACCTTTGCACCTGCGAACGAACCATACTGAAGTCCTTCTGAAGCCATTTCACTGACAAGCTTCATTGACCATTCCGGTGTCATTGTAATCGTGAACGAGAATTGATCCTGGTCTTTTGGAGGGTTTGCAACGTGTCCAGTATCGCTCGCAAAAGTGATATAGATTCCATCGTCAAGAAGCTGTGGAATTCCCGCTGTGATTGGGACATTCGTCGCCATGCTTACGTTATCTTTCAGCCAAAGGAACGTATTAGGGGAACCATTGCCGTCAATTTTGATTATGTAGCTCGTGGTCTGCGTACCAGTGAATCCTGACATCGTGTATGTCATGTCATTGATTCCCTTTCCTACATACCCAACGTTTCCATAAGAAGCCGATGGCGTTCCAACATTTGTCTGTACGCTGAAAATGTCATACTGTTCGTTATAAATATACTTATCGCTTTGTGCGAGCTGGTTTGATGAGTCAGCATACAGTGCTTGGTTTGCATTCGAGCTTGAAATGTTGTCGCCGATTGCAAGACCAAGTCCGCCGCCACCTGAAGACCAAGTGAGGAAGTAGTTACCATCATCGAATCCGAGCGTAAGGAATTCGCCCGGCTCTCCGAGATAGCTCGGCAAGTAAAGCGTGTAGTTTGATTCAAGATCAAGCGGGCCACGCAAGTAAACAGATCCCGTATTATTCCGTGCCAGAAATTCAAACTCCTGTGCGGCAACAGTCCCCGTGATTTCTTCGAGCGGGTCGATAATGTACAAGTCTTGGATTGTGTGACCAGTGTTTGATGCGTACTGCACTGAAAGCCCGTCAAAGAGAGTCTTGAGCGTGCCGTCCATGACGTAGAAAACGTAATCCATCGTGATGTCCTGCTGGCATAGGAACATATCCCCTGCGATAACCTCCTGCGTGTCAGGCTGGAATACGCGAGTAGGCTCGCCGTCCTGCATGATGGACTCGCCGACCTGGAATGTACCGAATACATCGTAGAGCAAAAGAATTCCGGGGCCTTGGATACGAACCTTAGCGGTAGCACCGGAATCAAGACCAGTAACGTCAGCATCCTTGTTCAATGATTCATTGATAAGCGTACCTGTCATATAGGTATCGCCAGCAAGTCCGATTATGAAAACAAAGAGTGCTCGATTCGATGTGTAATCCCCGACAAAGCTTGCATCATTCAAGCCGGAGCCTTGGAAAGAAATATCCAAAGACGTAGTGAGCAAAGCCGCCTCGATCTTCTTCAGGTCGGGATCGTAGCGGAGCCAGTCGAGGCTAGTGAAGCCATCAGCGTCGACGACCGCAAGCTTCCCTGCAGTACCACGCGTAAGAGCAGTCTCGATGTCGTCCATCGTCTTCTTTGTAGGTGCAAGAATCATTTTGTAAACCTTTCCCGAAGTGTTGTGATCGTATGCTTGCGTGCCTTCCTGTGCTCGTTCGATAACAATGCCTTCTTCGTTTTCAAAATCAACGACACGAACGATCTCCTTTTCTGGATCATCCGATGGGTCTTTATAGTCTGTCCAATTCCACCATACAAGGTTGAATTCTCCGAGAATATCAATGTCGGGGAGCAGTGCTCGATTGCCGGCTGCAAGCGTCACTTGTGTCGTGACCGAGTTTACAAGGCTAGGAACAACCTTAGCGAAATTTGTTACCGGGTCGAGTACTGGTTTTGTCATAGAGTTATCATATCACGCTACTTTTCAGATGTCTTCACTTATGTGAAAACATCTTGAAGAAAGAGCCGTCGAACATGGTTCTGTCTTCTATAATGTCCACTATAGCACCCGAAGCTCGAAGCGAAAATGGTAGGCTCACTTGGCATTGTGGAGTCTTCACTCCGTACTTCTTTATTTCCGCCATCCAGTGCTTATTAAAGGCGATTACTTTCTTGTCGCGATTGTCCCGTAAGAGGAATCCCGACTGATACAGCCCTGTATGTTCCGGGTATCCTGCTTTCTTGTAGTCACGAACCTGCTCCTCTAGCTTTTCTTCCCGGTATTTTGGAATCGGCATCGAATGAGCGGCCTCGACATACACGCAATCACGCACATTGCCCGAAGTGCAGACATGCTTATACACAAGTATTTTCCCGTTCTCGAAATAATCCCAAATCTGTCCCAAAAAGTCCGGGTTCGTGATTGTAAAGTTGCCATCAAGCCAGACTGTATAGTCATATTCTGAAAGGTATTCGTGCGAAAGGCATTTGACCTTCTTGTACGCCATAGCCGGAGTCTCCCCTTGCCCCCTTAGAACGTAACGGACATCCCAAAAGTCGGACTTCAGGGACGCATTATCAGTGAATAGGACATAGTCAACGCCTGGAATGCGTACATGCTCCCGAACCTCCTCATAGTCGCCGTATACAGCCGTATAGACAGCCACGCGACCATTCAGATACGCGGGCAAGAGCTTCTTCGTACCTTCAAGTGCGGCTTTGACCAGGCTCTTGTTATCAAGCCCAGCAAAATCGGTCACACGGGCAGGATTGCGGAGTGCTTTCGCGTATCCCTCGATGCTGGAAGCCCATGAAATTGGATAGTCGGCATGAGCTGGGCCTTCACTGACGACATCACACCCGAATGACAGGGCTTCGTTCACGCGGAATGTCTCAAGCGGATACTTGCCACGCACAGATTCATAAAAATGAATGTTCAAGACTGTCTTTGCACGGGCGAGCATGTCCCACATATCCTTGCCGAAATATCCGTTTGCGACAGTGATATTGAATTCGTTTCCAAGCTCCGCCAGGATATGCTGACGCTTTGAGTTCATGGAGCCATAAAAAAGAATATCAATATCCTTCTCCACGACTGGCTGGCGTTTGATTCCAGGTGGCACGATAAAGACATTCTGATTGTACCCCTTGTAGCTTGTCGCGTTCATGCGGTCATATTCCCAGACGCACAAAGCCCCCTTGATTGTCTCAAGGTAGCGGGGCGTAAACCATTTGGAGGAGAACACCTCGACCTGATACACGATGTAATTTGCGGGCAGAACCTTCACGGTGTTCGCACAGTAAATTATGTATATCGAATCGTCGTAAATATCTATCGAGTCCACTATCTCGCATGGGTAGCCGAGCGTATTGATTGTCTCGTTCAAGAGCCGTGCATCAAAGTCAATATGCCTCTGCGTGAGTATCTTGTACTGCATACGCACTGTCTTCGGCTTTGGTTTCTGCATGGAAACAATGTCATTGCTATCGAATGGGACTAAGTGATTTATCTTCTTGGAAGTCCACACTATATCCCCCCGGCCATACCGCTTGCCTTCGATATTACAGGGGATGGTTGCATAGTATTTCTTCATGTCGGGTTGCTATCCCCGACCCCGTAAAGGGTCAGAGTAGGAATCAGACTAGGTCTATGTTCCTGATGCCGCTGTCTTGAGGACAGTGACGGCGGTAGGCAACGCAAGGACGTATGCCGTGCGGCGGACAACGCGGAGTGCCTTCATGTCCTGAGCGATCAGGTTGAGGGTTCCAGTTGCACCGACGTTAGGCACAATACCAGCATCGAATACCTTGAGTGCGAGCGTTCCCTTATCGGAAATGATTGCTGCAGATCGGAGGTTTCCGAAGATAACGAAAGGAGTATCTACGTCTGTGTCGCTTACTGAAGGCATGGCTTCAACAATTTCAACAGGGTAGTTCCAAATCGTAGCTGGCTGTCCGGCTCCAGGGTTCTGATAGATGTAAGTTCCATCAGTAGTCTTGAGCTTGCGGATTACCGAGAGGATCGAGCGGTGCATGTAGAATTTAGCTCCGTTCAATGCCCCTGCTGGCGTTCCATCGATCATGTTGAGCAGATCGTCAGCCTTGAGGTTCAAGAATGACGCTGACACAGCGACGACCGAGTTGACGGCTCCGTTGTTCAAGATACCAGTGAATCCACCGAATCCTAAAGTTCCGTCCCCGACAAAGAATGCCGCATCTTCTTTCTTGTTCAATTCCTCTGCAAAGAGGGTAGCAAGAAGTCCGATAGCGTCGATTCCCATGTCTTCTTCAAATTCGTCAGTCCAAGGCACGATGGCTGCGAGCTTCTTCAGCGTGAGCGTAGGAAGATCAAACGATGGCTCGGTAGAAGTTTTGGTTTCTCCTTCGCCAGTCCATGTAGCTGTGACCGATGAGTTCAAAGCTGGGATTTGGAATTCGTTACCTGGGCCACGCTTTGGAATGTATCGGAATTCGCGGCGTGCAACACCGTAACCCTGACCTGATTCCGCAATGCGGTAGACTTCAGCAATGAATTCTGCTGGTGGTACAAGGTATCCTGCGGTTCCGGGAGTTCCGGTATCGAGGTATCCTGCAGCCTTCAATGACGCGTTATCGCCATTGAACAGCATCTTGAAGAAAGACTTTGTTTCTTCAAACTTACCAACAGCGGCCTTCTGTGATCGAGTAGCAGTCTTGCGACCCTTCTTGGCTCCTGCCATGAATTTAGCTACGATCTCGTCGGCTGCCTTTTCAACAGCGGCGGTTGCAGCTGCTTTGGCTTCCTTCTGAACAGACCCCATGATTAGGGCTTTGATACCCTCCTGATCGAGTCCTTCAGCTTCTTCTTCGTCCTCGTCGTCGTCAGTAGCTTCGTCTTCTTCTTCAGGAAGATCAGCTACAGCCTCGACATCGTCCGCGACCGTTTCAGCTTCGTCAGCTTCCAGGTCTTTAGCGAGAGCAACAACCTGTGCCTTTTCAGCTTCGGTTGCAAATCCCTTCGCAAGAAGAGTCTTCAACAGTTTCTTGAGTTTGCTCATAGAAATTTATTGATTAGCTTTTAATCGCTGCTCACGTTGCAAGGCTCGAATTGCCTTGTTTAATACAGTGAGAGCTTTCTTGTTTCGATCCCCAGTGCGGGAGACTTTTTTATTTACAGCACTGTCATTCGATCTTATTACCGCCTTGCCCTCCTCGTCGTCGGTTGCATCGCTTGAAAGCACAGCAGTCAAAGCCTGATGTGCCTGTTCAATGATTGACCGATTCTTAGCGGATAGGACACGCCCTGCTTTCTCAAGAGCAGAAACGTCGATGCCAGCCGCCTTTGCCTTCATAAGAGCTTCAGCATTGGCAGGGACATTCACAGTCGAGATTTCGTACAGCACGTTATCCTTGAGGACTGTCACACCGTCCTGTTCCTCCCATCCGTCGGACATGAAGCCCACAGAAAAGGCTCGCATGAATCCACCGGCGTAAAGTTCAAAGACTGTCTTCGCGAATTCGTATTGTTCAACAGCGAATTGCATGACTCCTTCAAGCTGACCTTCGGAATTCAAACCGAGTTCGATTGTGCGACCGATAGCTGGCTGGCTGTGGTCATGTCCCCAAAGCACGACAGGGTTCTGCATGTATTCTTCGAGCTTCCAAGATGTCTGGTCGACGATTTCGCCGTGACGGTCTACAGCAGCGGTCGAGTAAACTCCACGGATCGTGTAGTTGTCGCGGTTGACTTCCTTGACTGTCATTTGGAGGCTCTTAGTTTTCATAGGCAGATTATATAACAAGTTAATTACTTACAACAGGGGCAATCACGCACCGGCAGTTATATTCCTGGGGATAGGGAACACCATTCGAGAAATTGTCCTCAAGTCCGACGATCTCGCCGTCCAAGATTACATGCTCCTCGCGTGTGCGGTCGTCCAGGGTTGCAATCCATTCCTTGCCTTCGACGACATCGGACTGTTTGTATCCATCCTGGAAACCTTCATTGTTCGCATTGGTCGATTCCGTGCGAGCAATCAAGTCGAGTCGGTAGTCATTGTACTGTGTGTATACATCTCCTACGCGGTCGGAGAGCTGTGTGATACCTTCTCCTGCCGCAATACCTTCAGTAAGGGATGAAGCCAAACGCTTGAATGTCGTATCGTTTATTGATGCGGCGAAGAATTTGGCACGCTTTTCAAGCTTTGCCTTAATGGCTTCAGTAACCTTGAATTCCTTGCCATCGTCCACGAAATCCATAGCGTCCTGACCTGAAGACTTCAGGAATTCAGTTAGGAATGGTAGTCCGAATTCTGCAATGAGCTTATCCTCTCCCTTTGCGTTCAAGATGGAGTCGAGCTTCTGTGTTGAAATCTTACGCTTGTCGATAGCCTTCTCAAGATCAGCCTTCAAGAGTGCATCCTTCACACGCTTCTCTTGTGCCTTCATTTCCTTTCCGAGTGCTGACTTGAAACGCTTTGCCTTCGCGTCGATAGCCTTGTTCACATAGAGAAAATAGTTCTGGCGGACTTCTTTATTGGTAAGGATGGACACGAGAACCTTTTTATTCTTGCGTGCCTTCTTTCCCTTCTTCTCCTTCTTTGAAACATTCGCTTCGTCGGTCGCATTCTTTTCCATGACTTCCTGAATGCCAAGCTCTACCTGCAATCGTCGGCGACCGCTCAAGTGACGGATAGAGTTCTGCGTAGGTGTAGGCTCGCCCACCTTTCCAAGCGGAACATTGATAAGGCTTCCAAAGAGTTCGTCCCCTCCGTCGATTGGTTCGTATCCAAGCTGTGATCGGATTTCGTTTCGAGTGATCCACTTGTCGACTCCCTGCGTGTACTCTGAAAGCTTTAGGGTTCGGTCTTCAGGCGTAGGGTCTGTATAGTCGAGGTAGTACTTCTCCCCAAATTCGGGAACGAGCAAGAATTCATTTAGCACTTCGACAAGCTGTATCATTTCAGGCTTGATTGTCTGCGTCATGAACATATAGATACCTGCCTCTGCATTGGCTCGGTTCACATCGTCCGTGGTAATGATTGACTTAGGCACGCCGAACGCAACGAGAATGTCGTCACGAGTAAACTTCATAGACTCGATGTAATCCATCTCACGCTGGGAAAGCGAGATTTGCTGGTACTCGATACCTCCTGCAAGAACAGCAATGCGTGAGTTCTTACCGCGTCCCTTGTGGGTTTCGTTCCATCGATCCTTTGCTGCCTGGGCTTCTTCCTGGGTCATGCCTTCGTTGTTTCGTAGAATTCCGTCAGGTCGAGCGGCGTTCAAGAAGAAGTCACGCTGATATGAAGCTGCGAGTTCCTCTGTCTGAATGCGTCCACGGGCAGCCTGGACAGGCGATACACCATCGTAAATGCACAATGGGTCTGGGTCGCGTAGGAAGATAATATCCTCGAAAAGAACCTCCTCCTGTGAGCCGTCCTCGAAGGTAACGAGGTAGTGCTTGATTATCTCTCCGTCTGGGTCGGGAATGATAGTGACCATGTCAGGTCGCAGGTTCCAAAGCTCGACGACCTGTCCTCGGTCGTTGCGTACCTTGTGCCAGTAAGCCTTACCCGTAAGCTTCTTGTTTATCATTGTGATACGCAGGAATTCCGAGCGGGTCTGCCAAGGGTTGAATTTATACAAAAGATCGAGGGCTGGGTGTACCAGAACCTCTCGTGAGTCTCCCTTCGTGTTTATGATTTCGTGAAGGGTCAGGTCTACAGTCGCGGTGTACTTCGCAATCTTATCGACGCACGCGTACACATAGACCGACTTGCGATATTGGTCGAGCTGTCCTGTAGTCGAAAGCACGCTGTTCGAACCGAGAATGCGACCAAGCTGATCGAGTGAGTAAGACTTAGCACGGGATCGTCCGAAGATTTTGCTGAAGATATTAGCCATTGGAATGAGTATAACACCTAGTAAAAAGAAACAACAAGGAAATTAGTACACCATCGCGACTTTCCTGTTATGGAATGAGTATACAGCCATGCGGAAGCTGTCGCAAAAGTCGTCATTCACTTTGACCGGCTCGTCCGTTGGCTTGCCGTCTTTCTCCTTCCATGAGTACGACTTCAGCTCCTTGATTCCGTTCACTGAATCCTTCGTTATGTAAAACGGCTTGCTCTTGATTAGCTTGATGCCTGACTCTACGGAACCGGGGCCTTTCTTCGCTGGTTTGATATTGAAACCTGCCTTTCGTATAGCCTCAATAGCTTTCGGGTCTTCATTATCCCCGTATATGTAATCGCTCTTGGTAAGCACGCCAACCTTTACCAAGTCCTCAAGCTCTGCAATAAGCATCTCGTCGTCAAGCCCGCTCTTGTATATGTGCTCCCTGACGTACACCGAGCCGTCATGGTCGCGTATCTCTGTCAGCACAGTCGGATGGTTATACCCAAAGTCCAGGCCGAATATCTTGTTTGAGTAAGTCTCTGGCAAGGCATCGCAGTATTGCCAGTGCGAGTAAATCGTAACCCCTGAAATACCACGGAGTCCAAGCCCATAGATACGCCAATAGTTCTGGTCTGCAAGCTTGTAACGCTCGATTTCTGAAACGACCTCTGGAGGGTTAAATGGATTGTCCTTGTAGGTCGAGTGAATGACCTCTACATCGTCACGCGTAAGGACATGATCGTATATCCAGTGAAATTGGTCGGATGGGTTGTAGTCGATATAGACATCCCCTGAAGTACGGAGCAGGAGCTGTTTCCAGTCTTCATAGTCCAGCTCGTTGGCTTCATTGATATACAGCACGGTTCGCTTTCGTCCGCGAATCTTCTTCGCATCGTCGATTGATAGGAATTCCAGGACGGCGTGACCAACCCTGTAGGTGTGCTCGGTCTTGTTCTCGTTCTCCTGGTAGTACAGCCCGTACTCCATGAGCAGTCCCATGATGTCTTTGTATACGGTCGCCTTCAAGGCTGGCATTGTTTTACGGACGACGCAGACAATAAAGCCAGGTACATACTGGTTCTGCATCAAAAGGGTAATGACTACTTGTGCGAGCGAGTGAGTCTTCGAAGAACGCGATCCGCCCTCGTTTACCCTGATACGCTTCTTGCACTGTATGTTTCTAAAATAGACATTAGTTGCCTTCAGCTTTGCCTTGGTATTCATTGACGATTTCAACAACGAAGCCAGTGATAGGCTTGTTGTCGGTTGTTAGGTCGAGAGTGTTACCGAATTCACGCTTACGCTTGGCACGAATGAAGCTGAAAGCGGTATCCACGGAACCAAGACCTTCGACTATAGTCTTGCGAGCTTTGAAAACAGGGGCTTCCTTGAATGAGTAAATGAATTCCTGCAGGAGCGGGTACTTCTTGTACCAGTTGTATAGGGTAGCTCTTGAAAGCTCTGCATAATGGGCGATTTCTTCGTCCGGGCATCCCATCTCTGCGGCTATCCTCAAGTTCTCCAAGCGTTGCTTTGTAGCAGCATAGCATGTGCCACTATCGAGAATATCGTTTACTAGCTTTTCCCAGGTGTCACTGTCTAATATCAGCATTGGTTCTTCTTCTTGCCCTTTATTTTCCAACGGGGACACGATTTCAACATTAGACAAGTCGGTAACGCCCAAAGCCCCGCTATTTGGCAGGGCTTGGTCTTCATTCTGTTCGTTCTCCCGGGATGCCATACGTTATAGATTGTACATCGTACTTCTTGCATATAGCAAGAATCTCGTCATGAGCTTGCTTCAGGAATTTCGCATTTCCATTGACTGTTATACTTGCCATTCTATTTGGATTGACTCCAATATTATCAATAGGAACGAACGGCTGGACTTTATCTAGTTTCCGCGAGGAAACCATCTGTAATACTTTCCCTGTCTCCTCCATGAAGTTGGAAATAAGGGAATTCAGCTTGCCTTGCTTCTTCGCGAAACTCTCGTGTGCCTTCAGGGCGACTTCAATCTTACCGAGCCGTTTTCCAATGGCGGTCAAAAGCTTCAGGTCTTCAGGCGAGAGTGCCATATGCTACCAGGTAGAGACTGTGCGTCCCTCTCCATCCTTGAATTTGCCGGAAAGAATTTCAATCCAATCGACAAGGTTCATGATGGCCGAAACGATCAGGGTTATAAGCAGAATCGACAGGATCAGCATCGTAACGCCCTTGCGGACATTCCCGACGTAAAACTGGTGGATTCCAAAGGTTCCGAGGAAACACGAAAGAATGAAAGCTGTCGTGCGTGATTTTGGGGATACGTTCATAAATTAAATAACTGAATAGATAAGGATAATTCGCTGACCTGCGTACTCGACAGAGTACGGAACCATGCCAGTGATTTCATTGATTGCATCAAGCGATGCGGTGTCTGGTACAGTCATGACGACGATACCCGACGAGAATTCTTTGAGTCGGTCAAAATACCGCTTCTGGTCTTGCACGAATTCAAACGTCTTCATGCATACCACAATGTCGTACTTCTCTGGCTTTGCGAAGCTGAAAAAGTCATAGTTGACGGTTTCAACCTTGAGATCCTCCATGAACAAAGCATCGGGACGGTCGTCGTCGATATTCTTCATGCTGAAGTAATCTCCGTATAGGAACGGCGTAGTGCCGATCTGCAGTACCTTCGTAGCGTCCGGGCAGAATCCAAAAATGATGTCCTGCACATCTGCGTAAAAGGCATATTCGGGCTGTTCTTGCCAGTAAGTCATACCACTATTTTAGCACACCTTGGTCTTTACTTTCCCATCTTCGACAGAGTAGTAAAAGGTGTGTTCGCGGCAATCTTCTGGCGTGAATACCTGACCGTCGTCGTGCAAGTGATCGCACGGAACGCCCCAGTCCATATAACATTTGTAAGCTTGGGAGAGTCGGAAGACAAATAGCTCGTCTGGGCCGATCTTGTATTCGGGGATGGAACCAAGCTCGATTTCTCCTATAGCGTCCACGTTTGCTGCAAAGCAGAACCACCCGCCGATATTGATTTCGTGTAATCCATCCTCTTGGTAGCCAGGATTAAACTTTCGAACCGGCAAGCCGTCCTCGACAGTGAGCCATCCTCCGCCGATGCGTCGATACCCGTGACGGTGTGTCTCAACACCCTGCACAAAGGCCACCTCGTCGCTCAAGCGACCCGTCAGGCGTGCAAAGGCATCCTTCGGAGCCATTGTGTCGTCTTCGATGCAGAACAGCGTCACAGCCCCCAAATTCTGGGCAATGCCGATGATCGTACGGTAGTGCTGCATGATGCGGGATGTCCTCTCCTTGTACATGGTCGCGTCAGTGATAGGTGCTTCGTTCGTCACAATGAAGCTGACCATCATAAATCCAGCGTCCCGTGCCTGTGACTTGATGTCCTCGATCATTTCCGTGTCTTCGGAGTCGATAAGGATAAGCCAATGGATTCGGTCGCGTGGCATTTCAAGAACCTTAAGATTCTCAAAGAACGGCTTGACGCAATACTTCCGAGAAAAGATTGTAGTGAACAGGTATTGAGTATACCCGTCGCTTCGCTCCATCTCGATTGTCACTTTGTCGAGCGACCCGACTGCTTGCTTTGCAGGTCGGAGCCATGGGTACTCTCGATCGGACATTACGATGTCGCCTATGCGATATGATCGTCCGTCGAGGGTTCCCGGTGCGGTTGCATAGTATTTTTCCTTCATAAGAGTCTTTCGATTATGTCTCTGATAACATTTACAGTGACCGCGTTTCCAAGGCATTTGTAGCGTTGTGTGTCACTGATTTCTATATTCTTTTTTAATTCGCCACCATTGCCGATGTCTTTTGATTCAAGACCAAACTTCGTCCATCCGTCAGGGAATCCCTGCAATCGTTCGCATTCCGTAGGGGTAAGTCGGCGGATTGCATTTACTACTGGCGGTTCTTTGTAGCTCGTTGCGGTAATTGCGACACTGTTATCATAATCCTTTTTGTAATTCAACATCTTTGGATTCTGTATAAACGGCTGCCTATTACCACCCTTGTGCGTTCGCAAAGTTCCGACAAAGAGCTGGTCTGCTTTTACGCTTGATCCTCTGATTGTATGTGAAACTTCGGCTTGTGCCCGTCCTGCGTCTGCTGGCTCCGAGCTATCAGATACTCCGTCATTTTTTCCGAAAGGAAATACTTGCGGTCTGGTCGTTCCTCTAAGATTTCCGACAATAAAGATTCGCTCCCGGTTTTGGGGGACTCCGTGATTCTTGCTGTTAAGCACTTGCCATTGGAGGTCATACCCCAGTTCTGCAAGCGTGGTGATGATGACTTTGAAAGTGTTTCCATTGTCATGAGATAGCAATCCTTTGACGTTTTCCAGTAGGAGCAGTCTTGGTTGCTTTTCTTTGAGAATCCGAGCGATGTCAAAGAATAAGGTTCCCCTTGTGTCTTCAAATCCTCCTCGCTTTCCAGCGATTGAGAATGATTGACAAGGAAATCCGCCAACGAGTAAGTCAAAGGCAGGGAGTTCTTTTTCATTGATTTTAGTGATGTCTCCATAGTTCTTGTGATTTGGAAAGTGCTTCTGGTAAATTTTGATGGCGTATTTGTCGATTTCAGAATATCCGACACACTCGTGACCTGCACCTATTCCTAGCTCAAACCCGCCGATGCCAGTGAAGAGCGAAAAGTATTTTTCCTTTTCCATGACTACATCTTGATAAAGATTTTCATGAAGCCAAGCCATAGCCACATTGGAACGAATCGAGGCTTCGGCTTGAAAATGTCACGCATGACTTTGCTCTGTGCCATTGCGGCCCGTCGCATTTCACGCTGGTGCATTTGTCGGAGTTTCTTTGCTGATTTGTTATTCATAGATTGCGATCGTGATTGTTTTTCTTCCCCAGTCGAATGCCTGGGATTTTGTCTGCAGGTGGATGTCGAAGTACTCGCCGTGGCGGTATTTTTTCGCCATCCTGTCCTCGCAAACGTACTGGGTGTCCTCCACTTGGAGAACTGTCCCAAACTTGTAATGGGCGGGACATGCGGCTGTCTGTGCCGAGATAGTCGTCCCGCTTGCTGTGATTGTCGGCGTGTCGTCCGTTTCGTCGGGGGATGCGGTGTAAGCCGTAACCTCCGCCAAAACCAGGCGTATCGGAGGCTCTGCGGCTTCCTGGGCGGCTGTTTTTGTTTGGAAAGTCAGCACTATGATTCCGAGGATTGCCGCAACAAGGACAGCGATTCTGGTCGTCTTTTTCATATAGAGATTTTACCATGAAAGCTAGGCTTCATGCAGGTACATTTTGACCTTTCGCATGGCAACAAAGAATTCGTAAGGCTCGACAATGATGTCCTTTGCACGATACTGCTCCTTGATTTCGGTCGCCGTAAACGCGTCTTCCATCGTATCAGGGTGGTACTCAAAGAAAACCCAAATCTTACGCTGTCCCCTGAAGTCTTCCGGGTCTTTTTCTACATGGCTCAATTCGTAGCCTTTGCATTCAAGCACTGATGCAAGGACAACGTCGGATGTTTTGATCGTTTCGTCCATAATTACTTTGTTATATCGTCGACTAATTTATTAAACCCTTCTACAATCGGATGGTCTTGCGGTAGTGTTTCCTCTCGGAAACTTATTCCGTTAAACAGATTCGGATGATTTTCTAAGTCATGCAATGGCCGACAGACCTTGCATATCATTTCCTTCGAAGTCTCAAACAATCGAGTGCCTCGGTTCTTACTGCATACGATGCACTTGTATCGGTATAAGCGAACCCAGGCTTTCTTATGCTTTTTCTTTTTCATATCTTTGCAGTGTTGTTTGTGAGCAAAACAATGGCTTTGCACTTTCTGGCTCATTTTCGTACCTATACCCGTACATGATTGTCCATCCGTTAGGAATTACCATTGTTATGAGTCTACCCCCAACATTGTCCCCGACCTTATACTTTGGATTGGTCATGGCTTTGCTTTATACGGGCTGATAAATCGGATAGGGCTTGGTTATAATGACCATTCGCTTTGTCTTCATACATTCTTTGGATCTAGGAGACTGTTATTTAATAATACTATTAGCTTTTTTCATTATTTCGACTCCTTCAATAACTCCTTGCATATCTCCTGGGTATATATTTCCTTGCCTTGGTGTTTGTAGGTAAAAACAATTATTCATTGAGTCGTATGTAACTCGTTGCCTATCTACTGGATATGGTACATTCTTTTTCTCAAAAACTACCTGTAACTGTGCGACTTCCCACCCTTCAGGTATCTTCATTTCTTTCAATTTTTTAATAATATCTATTTTTAGTTCACTTGATTTAGGTTTTTCTTTTTTCATTTCAATAGTGATTTAATTGCTTGCACTCCGTCTGATAAATTATCCATCTCACTTGCTAGGTTTGCACACTCCATTACTGTCTTGTTGTGCTGTTGGGTTAGGATGGATTCAATAAAAGTCTTTAGATCAGGGATCATGTTACTATCTATTCCTCCCATAAAAGTTCCGTGGTTATCAATCCAGATTTGAAATTGCTCTTTCCATTCTTCTAGGTGCTCTGTGTTCATAAGCTATGACCCCCTTACTGTTACTATGACTTTGTCGACCAATACTGGCTGTAAAGCAGTTTCGCAAATTTTCGCTGCTTCTTTTTCTGCCTCAAAAATATCTTCAGCTTTGATATAAAACTCAAAGAAAACAATGTATGTATTCATGCGTAGAAATTCTTATTTATGAATAAGCAAACCTTCTCCGGGTCTACAATGGTTCCGAGCGATTTTGACGTTGTCGTTCCATTTCCTCGCGATGTCCTGACAAGACTGCCGGTCGTCCAGTACCAATCAAAGAAGCTTCGATCGTATGGGTCTTCCTTTACTAGCCGGTATTGGTAGTACTGTGGCATCGTGAATTTGTAACCATACGCCGCGAATATCTCCAACGATATCTGCCGTATACTCACAATTAAATTCTGGGTCAATTTTGTGTTGGTTCTTCATATTACGCTTGGCAAAGTCTTACAAGTTCCCCCAGCAGACCGCCGCGAGGTATTACCTCAATCACTTCCGACTCCGGGATTACATCCCCGTCGCCTCCGTCAACGTACCGAGTCTCCAATACGATTGTTTCGCCAGTTTCAGGATGGCGATGCCACTCCTCCTTTCCCATTGGGAAGTGAGTCGTATATCCGTCGATCGCTGTCTGTGCAGATAGTCCGTTCATTTTTGATTGGATGTTCATAGTTTTTTGTTTCCTCGCGGAAACTTATGCGGAAATCATGGCTTCATTAGGACAGTCATTGTTTCCGCGATACTTGTTTGCTTGTTCGACAATTTCCAATGCTTCTGCAAAGTCATACTTCCCGGCTTCTAATCGAAGCTTAGTATAACCGTTTTTGCATGGTTTCCACCAAGCGTTATGCTCGATGCTCCAAATCAAATAGGTTCGTGGTTCCATATTACAATCCGCACATATCCTTTTCGGACTGCGTGAAATAAAAATCAGGGTAAGCCCACGCCTCGACGCGTAGGTTTGCACATTCGATTACTCGTTCCTTTTCGAGTGCATAGTCCATCGCAAGGTACATGAGTACCGCGAGGATTACACAAATGAAGAATCCGATAATGCGTTCGAATTTATCCATATTATTTTATAAATTCAAATGACTGCAATTCTTCTTCCAAACGCTTGATAGCTTCTTCTCCTGAAAGTCCTGTATGACGGCTTTCATTCTTGATTTTTTGAAAAAGCTTGTAAAGTTCTTCTGTGGTTAATTTTTTCATAAATGATGACCGGCTGATGCCAGCGTTAAAGTATTAAATCGAGCTAGGCTCGCAAGGAAATTATAAAGGCAAGGATTTGCCGAGGTGCGGTTTTTAGTCATAAATCTCCGCTTTTTTATTGCCGATTTGACGGCGACTTTTTTGTTACTCGTATAGTCACCCTGCATATCCTCCCTTTGATTCCTACGGAGGGTTCGCTTGGTAGCATTTTGCATTCTAAGGAATTGTGATACTTCACTACCAATACCGCATTTGACTATTTTGCTACTTTATATTTCCCTTGTGAACCAACCTCTAGGGTTGGCGTTTATTCAAATGCTGTTCGATTGGTAAGGTACGAATACAGTGTATACCATGGTATACAGTCATACAACCTGTGCATATCGTTACAACACAAATTATTTCTTTTGGGAAGCAAAGCGATCCCTGCGTTTCTGCAAAAGTCTTTCGTACGCCTCCTTGTTATTGAGCTTGCGGTAGTGATACCGAACAGTATCAGGAGAGTACCCCATCTTCATGAGAGCATATTGTGTCTTTCCGTTCTTCAAATGACGGATTATCTTGTCGCTAGTTTTCATAGTTGCGAGTGTATACCATGGTAGACGATAAGTCAAAGACCGATAACCTGTACGTCCTCAATGCTTTCAACAAGGAAGTATTTACCGCCAGCCGCTTCGAGGTCTTTCTGAAACTCTTTCTGACGCTCGGACTGCTTTCCTCCCTTGCGTTTCACTTCGAGGGCGTAGAGTATCCCATCCTTTACCAAAAGAATATCGGACACGCCATGCCGGGCATACTTTGGAAGCGACCGGAATGTCTCACGCTTTGCGTCGTACATCCCGACGGTGTTCTGCCGCCAGAAAAACCACTGTTTTAATTTAAGGTAATCGCAGATTGAGAGCTGTATTGCTGATTCAAGAGGACGATTGCCTTTTGTAGTCTTGGGTAACTTTGTACTAATTCCTCGTCGGAAGGTTTGCATATGTACCCTATTCTACCAAGATTTACCAAAGTGAACATAAACAGGGAAATTTCCTCCTCCTCCGAATGGGTAACATGCTCGTGACATACCTTGCAAAGCACTGAAGCATTCAGGGGCGATGCCGATATTCGTCCAGCAATGTGGTGCAGCTCTGTGTCGTTCCGACCGCAAAAGTAGCACCTGTATCGCAAGTCATGGAACAGCCATCGTGTATCGTTTGTGAATGGGTGGGAGAGAAACATTATCGGATGTATAGCTCGACCTCTTTGACTGCATAAAATCTAGTATCTAATCCATTGTCCTTAAAGAATTGCGACACCTGCCTTCGCCCATCAAAGACCATAGGATGGAATCCATAATTGTCATTGAATTGCACAACTACACCAGTATCCCTGCGTACGATTGTGTATTTCCTAGTCATGCGGGTGCGTTTCGTACTTGTATCCGCAATCACGGCAGATGCAAAGCGTGTACGAGTCTTCGTGCTTGCACTTCGACATATCCTTGCCGGTCTTTTCCTCTTTGAGCGATCGGGTAAGGTCAGTGCTTGTAAGAATGGTGCTCTGCGTAAGCCAGTAGTCAGCGTCTTCTTTTGAACGAATGAGAGGGACGACCATTGCAAGCTTCGTCCATGAGCCAGCTTCGACAAGTTGCAACGGGGAAAACTGGTATTTTACGATAAACATTTTGTAGATATTTATCAGCTTCGATGCCGTACCCTTCGTCATGTGCATCTCCATCAAGAATTCGTCGAACGATTCGTATTGCTGATCGTACAGGCGGTGCTCCTTGATGCTTGAAAGATATTCCCCGAGCAGAATAAAATTCATTTCAAGGTCTTTCTTGAGCTTCAGTGCGTCCTGGCACAAGTCGGCATTAAATAACACTGGTTTCATGGAGAGGTAATTCATTTAGGCTTGCAAGTTTCTTTTCGAGCATAGCTTCCTCGACCATTCGACTGCACGCAGCCTCAAGGTTCGAAAAGAAGTTATAGGGGAATTCCCAAAGGTCGGTATCGCCGTTTCCGTAGAGATAGGGCGTATCCTTCAAAACATGCTGAAGGTACAGCTTGCGGGTTTCTGCCGTTGCATTGTGGCAGATGGCACGCTCTCCGTTCGGCATGATCTTGATAGCCTTCATGCGAATCAAAAACTTTTCAAGATTCCCATCGAGGATAATCTTCTTCATAGCTTCACGCATTTCCTGCGTGAAATGGTGTGAGTTTCCGACAAGGTCGTCGAATTCGCTCATGTCGTCATTCTTTTTTCTCCTAGTGATTTTTGCCATAGATTTATTTTACTAGCTCTGTTAAAACAGTATGCAGATTCCAGTCGATAGTAGGATATTTTTTGGAAACAGCTTCGATTGCTTCAAGAAGCTGATCATCCTCATAAACTTTTAATTGCGATGCCCACTTGAGATGCTGGGAAAGAAATACTTTGTATTGTTCATTATTGAGAATCTTCGGCTTCAGCTTTGCAAAGCGTTTTTCCAAAAACATTGCGATTATATTCAAGTGACGCTGTGGGGAGTCTTCAAGCTTCCTTAGCTCATCCTTCAAAAAGAAAGTCTTTGGATTTACTGGTTCAAAACCTGGCTTTCGCGGCTCTGCCGCAATATCTTGGTTTCCTTGGTTTCCTTGGTTTTGTATGTTTCCTTTCGCTACCACTTTTGGTTTCCTTTCGCTACCACTTTTGGTTTCCTTATGAAACTGGTTTCTTTTCGCTACCACTTCCAAAACGGATGCCTCAAGATTCAATTCGTAGAAGTTGCCCCTAGAATCGTCCGTTTTTAGGACTACTCCGCAAGCTACGAGGCTCTCTAAGGCCTGTGATATGTATTTTCGAGTAATGCCACATCCTTTGTCTAAAACTTCGCCTGTGGGGCGTGTGATGCCTTTCTCGAACTGTGAGAAGCTGATTCGGTCGACATGCTTCTGAAAGCCGTAGGTTCGACGCATGATGTACAGGAGCACTCGAAGCTCTGCATCTGAAAGCTCTGACAAGAGGCTGTCAAATAGAACATTGGGTACTTGTGTTGTGTTGGGTATTAGCATGTGGGGATGTAAGGAACTTATCTAGTAACCAGGATAGTATCGCTCCCGGTCGGCGAGGATGCAAATTATTGCACTTCCTTCAGCAATGACTTTGAAACAATGACAAGAGTGTTGGTCTGCATTCGCTTTACTGCTCGGTGTTTTTTTGCAAAATTCAGTGCTTCCTCGCAGTCCAGTGTGTAGTCAATGCCCTCGACGTTTACGATAATCGTTTCTTCTCCTCGGAAATGTGAAAGCTCGATGCCGACACCTTTCCAGTCGTAGCCAGCTTCAAAATTGTAGTCACGGCCAGCCATTCTGTACCAGCCTTTCTCTATAGTAATTTTCTTCATAATTTCTTCATGTTTTCTTCAGGCTCCCATCCCGCAACGCACCTTGCATGTGTTGGGGGACGGAAGCCCGAAAGCTTCCTAGCTGTTAAAAGGGGATGTCTTCAGGGTTCAGATCGTCCTCTGGGTAGACTACTCCTGGAATTGCTGACGCTGGCTGTGTTGCCACGGGTCTAGGTTTATCTTCTCCTTGAGCATCAAGATGTACGACCGGAAGCGGTGCAATGCCTCGCTTCTCTCGTTCGATTGCAATCTTGGACTGGACTTCTTCGTAGTACGCTGGGTCGTCCTGCATCTTCTTGCGTTGTGATGCCTTCATGCGTTCGATGATCGCGTCTGTGGTATCAAGTGCCGCAAGTGTTTCGAGGTCTTCTGGTGTGAGTACCTCGTCGTTGTCCGCAATGATGTTGTTCGACACATTCGTCTTCCCTGCATTCTTCGTTTCAATGTTCACGACGTACGGCATAGGGAAGCCCATAAACTTCGTCCGTGCACCTTTTGCGAGGTCAAGGATTTGCTGCGTAATCCTGTAGCTGAATTTCGCTAGCTTGATTTTTTGATCGGTCATGTCCTTCACATAGCACATGAAGCGGACGGATGCGATGTCGCCATATCCGCATTGGTCGTATGCGATTCCTACACCAAAGAGTTCGGAAAAAATCTTTGGCATTGAAACGATAAGGACGCGGTTCGAGCCTTCCTTCAGTTTGTAGTAATCGGCTCGGTTGGATCCGCCGTAAGCGGGGGCTGCTGCCATTTCAGCCTCAAGGTCTTCGATTGATTGTGTTTGCATAACGCTGTTCTTTTGACTGCCCTTTATCTTACGGCATGAGTCGGGCTATCCCATGCCGTTATGGGTTATTCCCCTTCATCCGTTGTTTCCTCCTGGAAACTATCGACAATCTTGTCAGCATCGAATCCGGTATCCCGAATTTCCTGCAATGCTACAAGGTTGTCCTTTGTCATGTCCTGCTTTTTCTTTACTCGACCAAGGACGCGGTTCCATCGACCTGCCACTTTCTTGACGTATTCCGCATATTCCTCTGGGTGTCCGAAAGGTTCTTTCGTGATTGGGTTGCTGTAAAGCATCGTCAGGTAATTGGAATATCGGACATTGAAGTTGAAAGTAAATTTGCCCTCTAGCTCGTTGAAGATAATCAATGGCTCGATTGCTGGCTGTTCGTCCTTCGCGAGCATATCCATGAAGAATTTGATACGGGTGTGCAATGCTTCCTCGACATGGTGTGCGTAGACATTGAAGCTCATGATTCGCATGTCGTCACGGCAGATGTAGCAAAGCATTCCTGGAATCTCTTTCTTCAGGATGTAAGGTGCAAGTTGCAATACATGGCTTTCAATAGGCTTCTGGTCGCGTAACACTTTCTCGAAAGAGATTAGGGCGAGCGACTTCACTTCGACGACCTTGCTTGCGAGTCCTTCCGGGTACTTCTCCAAAAGGTAGGTAACAACGGCATGGGTAGAGTTTCGCATCGACTCTGGCATTGATTCCTCGGCAAGCATCTTTTCTGCTTCCTCAAGGTTCGGCATACCTCCTCCGATAAAGTCCAAGCGACCTGTGACCTTCATAAGTCCTGGGGCTTGATATTCGATTCGTTCCTGGCTCTCTTGTAGGATTCCTGCTCGCATCATGACGAGCTTGATAAGATATTCAAAATAGTTTCCAGCTTCCATCTTTCGCAATGCACGCTCGTCTGGCTTGTTGCTTGGCTCTGTGCCTTTCAGATTCAGGAAGATGTCAACAAGTGACTTTCCAAGCTCTGAAGCCCATAGGTAGTCGCGTGGAGTGCGTGGGCGTTCCCTTCGTAAAATAAGACCTGGATTCCACACTTCGTCGATTGTCCAGTCGTCTGGTAATTGATTTTTTTGCATAGTGAATTGTTGCTTAATTGCTAGGGTTTCGATACCCCGCACATAGTGTATACCATGGTATACAAAAATGGTAGCCTTATGACACCGATTTACTGTGTAATAACATACTTGACGATTCGTCAACATATGGGTAGGGTAAACCAGTACCCGCAACACTTTGCAGCTATATGCTGACTCAAGCGTGCCGGATCGTAAAAAACCGGATTCGAATATAACCATGGGAAAGACAGCCACTCGCGGGCTGTTTTTCATTTGCTCAGACGCACACAAGCCCCTCTTTTTAGAAGGGGCTTCCGTGCTATAGAGAGCTTACGACCCTGGGCAGGTCGCATACAAAGCATAACAAAAAGCCCTCCCAAATACAACATGGGAAGGGCTTACGCCAAAAGCTGGCGGGGGCTTGCGATAGGGTGGCTGTCCGTTGGGTTTCCTGTTATCCCTATGCTTTTGGGTTCAAAAATTTGTCTATCCAGGCTTTTATTATGCCGACGACAATCAGGGCAAATAGTACAAACGAAAGCATCAGTTTACGTTCGTGAGAAGTTTTACAATTTCGTCTTTTATTTCTTGGCGAGTGGCACGGTGGAGGAATTGCTGTAATTCCTCTCTTGTGAAGTTTTTTAATTCATCCGGTTCGAGCCGGGACTCCCCTATTTGGAAAGCTAGTCCTAGGTTCCCGTTCAGGCTGCGAAGTTGTGTTGCAGATAACATGATAAAGAGCTTTGCAAACAGTATACCCCAAAACCAACAAAGCGACCCCATCCCCTGGGTCGCAGTGCTTCTGTCGTGGACGTATAAGTTTTGGAACACACACCAAGTAGCCATATGCAGCGGACAGATCGCCAGTGCTACCAAGCCAGTATAGCTTATTTCTTTCCTGAAACGGTCTGTGCAGTCTTGTCGATCGTGCGAAGTACCACGGAACCTCCGAGTGCGAATTCGATGATCGTCGCTATTGAATTTGCAAGCTCCCCATTAATGTATCCGTGAGACTGCATCGTTCCTAGAATTGCAACAATGACCAGCTTCCAAAAGCGTGTGCTTTGTAGAAATGAAAACTGTTCTGGTAACTGCTTTTTTTTCTTAGACATAAATTAGTGACTAGCTCCCCCGAGGAAGATTGTCGGATTAGGTTTCGTATAATCAGTGTCAACGTGCATGTGCTTGTCGTACAAGCCGATGCGTGTGATACCTGCAGCAAGGAAGCCATAGACAAGTGCAACCCGCTGCTCGCCGGTCGAACATGAAAGGTCGATAGCGATTCCTTTCGTGTGTGCTGAATCTTCAACACCACCGGCCGCGTCGTTTTGTGCTTCAGTACGCTTGCCGCTTGTGATCTTGATAGGTGTCTGCTTCGTCCTGTCTCCGGTCGTTGACTGAAGCCAAGCCGTAGCAAGGCCCCGGGCATTATCCAGCTTGCGACGGAAGTCCTCGTCAGTGATTCCGAATTTTTTGAATTCCGCATCCGTAAAGTATTTGTACGTCGAGACTGCAGGTGTCGGTGCTGGCGTTGCTGGCTGTACGTTTTCATTCACTACAAACTTGAATGCGTAATTGATTTTTTTCGTCCCGTCCTTGTAAAAAGGAGAGTAGGAATCAAAGACCTTGTAATAGCTCGGCATCAGAATCGCGTGAGTCGCTGGCTTCGGAACCGCGATATTTAGAGGGGCGTGCATCAAGTGACGCTCAAGCTCTTTCTTTTCTTCAGCTTCAATGCGGCCGTTTGAATTGTTTTCAATAACCCACTCGTACCCGAACGATGCGAATTTCAAAAACTTCTGACCAAGCTCGAGCATTGCCGGCGTGATCTGGCTCGCCGCATGCCACTGCTCCCACGTTGTCTCCGCCTTGAAAGGAAGTACCGAGTCGGGAATCAAACCGTATGCACGGATTGTGTCTGCAACCCTGACGTAGCTGTTTCCGTTCTTTGTCGTCCCTGAAAGGATCGCAATGAATTTATCGCTGAAGTTTATCTTTCCGTTTTTGTAATAGCCGTTGTCCCGCAGAAACTTCTTGAAAGCTGGCGACAAAGACATCTGTGCAAGCTGTGTCTCGACAGAATTCATGAGCGAGAATGTAACGCAGCTCTGCGTGTCAAAGACGAACGGATTGTTCTGCTGCTCTCCCTCCGGTAAGTAATCTTTCCAGTCCGAGCTTTTCACTCGTTCCTCAAACGGCAAAGACCCCGCAAGGAAGTCAGTAGGACGTTGCTCGTGAATATAGCCGCTTTGCTGTACTCCGATCTTGTTGCGTTCGTTTTGATTCATATACTAGGATGATAGACCAATAAGGGTTAAAAGACCAACGACGGCCCCCGAAATAACTATCCAGTTTAATTTGCGAAGCGTGTTCCTGATAGGATCAAATTCTACTTTGTCCACCTTTGTCTTCAAAGCTTCAGCAAGCATGTCAACCTGGCGTTGCATGAAATCCATCTGCGTCTTCAGTTCTTCTTTTGTAATGAAACGGGAAGTCAGCATATCAAACTTCACATTCAACTCTGTAAAGCCTCGATCTACACGCTGCTCTAGCTTCTCAAGATCGTCTTTCACATACTCGATTAGTTCCTTTTCGTTGTTCATAAGCTATTTTTTGCGAGTAAAGTAAGTCTGAAAGCCGTAACTGTCATTAATTGTCATAAGCATATCGCCCTGACAAACTGGAATCGGATTCGACCCTTTCTGTGATTCTCCGGCGGTATTTTGATCTATGACGGCAAGAACCTCTGTGTAATTTATGAAGCTTCCCGCTGAATCGTAACTAAACATAGGCTGCTGATTCAATGTGCGGTATATATTTATATTTGCACCGGTACCTCCCGATGTCATATTTTCGATAGTAACGAAACCGTCCTCTGGTGCAATCCATCCTTTCTCTCTGTTTGCAGACGAAAGACCTGTAAATTCAACAAGAGTAATGGCTTCGCGTGACATGCTGTCATCAATAAGAATCTGTGTCGCTGATATTGCAACACCAAGCAAAATGTTATCAGTAGCAATGGTTGAAAGTGCTCCATATGTTGTTGTGCTTGTGTAGTATTTTGTTCCAGGAGTAAGACCTGAAAATCCTCCTAGTACTCCATCGATTTCCTTAAAGACACCGGATGCACCACTTGCTACAGAATCAGGAGATAGTAATAGCTTGCCAGTATTCAAAGCAGTTGTGCTTTCATACCGGAAAACTTTTCCATTCTCAAATTGGAATTCTGCAAAGAATGCGTAATCGTTTGCAGTGTCGGCTGTCCAACTTGAAAGGCTTGTACCAGTGAAGCGTGATCCTCCTGTGTAGCCACTTGGGCCGTAGTAATAACTTAAAGTATCAGAACCTCCAAGAGTCACACCGCTGACATCCAAAACGATTGCATAAGTATCTCCTGGCGTTACGGCGAGGTCTACATCTCCTTGAATCGCACTGCCCTTAAATTGCGATGCTAGGTTTGAAAAGATTGTTGCCAAAGATGGCCCCACTGGGACACCAGCCGATGTAGCATAGAGTCGTCCGACAAGAGTTCCTGCTGGGTTACTTCCCTGGTTAACGTAAAATCCAATTCGTCGCAAGCGATTACATCCTGCTGAAATTGTAAAAGTCTGTGCCCTGAAAGACGTGTTCGTGTTTATTGTTTCAGTAGTAGTAACAGCGTCAAAATATGCGAAACGTCGCGAGTCTTGTGTAGCAAGAAAAGCAATATCCTGTGCCGTGATATTTTCTCCTGCCGTAGCAATGATTCCTCCATTTGAAAGCTGGGGCGAGTTCGACATAAAAGGTCGAACATCCTTGTAAACATATCCCTGGCCTGAAACGCTCACATCTCGAATCGTTGTCTGTCCTACGCGGTTATACACCTGGCAAATAGGAATGTTTCCACCAGGGAATGATGGGACAGTAGGAGATCCGGCTTCTGTTCCAGCCGTGCGAACAAGAGTACCTGCGGTATCAATCGAAAGAACGTCGATGCGTGGGTTTGTTGACGGTGCTGTAAAGGTCGGGGAGTTGCCTCCTGCAAATTCAACACGGGTGCTTCCGTTGTAATAGACACCCGGCTCGACATAAAGCGTCAGTCCTGGGGTTGTCTGCTCATGTGCCAAAAGCCATGACGAAGCGTACGCATCGTCCCTAAGGTCGTTGTATTGTTTCGCTGTGGCGGTCTGGCCGCCGGTTACTTGTGAGCTTCGCATAGGCTATGTGTTAAAAATTTCTAGGCTGTATTCGACAGTCGTATCTTCCGCTGATGCCTTCGTGTAAGACGGCAGAATGAGCGACCGAGCGAAAAGCTGGTTGCCACAGAAAAGACCGAATTCATTATACGTCCCATTTGGTAAATCGACATCTGGTATGAAGAAAGTAATGACCGCGAGGTTCGTAGGAGACACAATCTGCGTCGCACGCGGAATGTTTGAAGTGACAGGTGTCTCAAGGTCGGTATCGGCATCCGTTGGCGGCGTCGTCCCCGTCCCGATCTTCGCCTGGGTGATTTCGATGTCGTATGTGGTAAGCCCAATCAAACGCTGTGCGATTAGGTTGACTCCGTTGTTTGCATTATTCACTACAAGGTTTTTGATCCAGTCAGTCTCGCGAATAAGCTCCTTTGTTCCTGCCCGGTACGTTCGAATACGATACTGACCGGCTACGCCTGACTTCTCACCGGAAAGTTTTCGCTTGACTTGTTTCATGTCGATAGTATACCCGAAGCTATGACCAAGTGCCAAGGTTCCAAGAGAACGGATTCGCGGCCGCACTTCCTGGAGGCTGCTCCCACTCGTACGGACCCGTGCTTGATGAGATAGAGATCAGGTTGTCGCCGATCGTGAATTCGTCATAAAGAGCATTGAACGAAAAGAGAATCTCGTTCGAAAGGTCCTCATTCCCCCCACGTTGCAAGAGCATCTGCAATACCTGGATGATGCCCAGGGTTCGAAGCGTGGCGAGCTGTACGCGGTATCGTGGCAGTCCTGGACCCTCCAGTCGCATCGATACCTTCTGGATCAGGAAGTCCTCGTCCATGCCGAAAATAGACAGGTTCACATTGATCACCTGACCGCTTCGCAAACCGGGAGTGTAGGTGTCAAAACTGCCCTCCACGATGGCATTCTTGTACGCTGTGAGCTTTGCGAGGGCGAACTCCAAAGCCTCATCACGGGACTTGATAGCGGCATTCACCTCGAAGTATTCATAGATCCCGTACTGCGAAATCGATGCCGAGTCCGACCGCTGGATCAGGATAGGGAAAAGGGGCGTCCCTTCGATCTCGACGTTCTCCACACCGATAGGTGGCACGGTAGCAGTCTTGAATCTTACATACCGCTGGTTGAAATCCCAAAAGCAGTCGAAGTCCGCTTCTTCATCAAGGAAGTCGATTCCGACCGTCTGATCGACACCGCCGACGCGAACAAACGGACGACGTGCAAACTTGTTCGCCAATCGGAAGTACAGCTCCGAACCGTCCCCGTTGAACTTTTCGATGCGGTCGTTGCCCTCCTCCTCGCCTCCCCGGATCGTTACGCGGTTCCTGATCTGCGAAAAGTCATTCGAGAACGTGAGCGATTCGAAAATCTTATTGTCATCATTGTCGGCAATGTCGAAAGGGGACACCTCGGAGTTTTTCGCGAAGAAATGAATGTCCTTGTTTTCATCCACGTACCAGTAGTAATTAATGATCGCGGCAAGCTTGGAAAGGCACTCGGAGATAGGAATGCGGTTGAACGTCACGGCCGTGACCAATATAGGTGCGTCAACGTTTGCGTATGTGAACGTCGGTGCATATTTCAAAATGATGGCCGCGATGATTTCGTCGATCATTACGTTCGTGTACCGTTCAAGGACCAATCGCCGATCAAGGAACTGCGAGTAGTCTTTACACTCCACATCACAATTCAAAATAGAATCGCCGTCCAAGTTTTCATCGACTGCGACAATCACGCCCCCGTATATTTTCGTGGCTCCGTCATAGAGTGTAACCTCCTCGTTGACCTGTGGCTTGAATACCTGTGTGCCATATTGCTGGATACTGAAGCGAAGCGTGTCTACGCGTTCGTTCAAATTGTCATCCTTCTGAAGCGACGAAAGCAATACAAGATTGCTTCGATCGACGCCATTGATATTTAGAACGTAGGCCATGTTAGAGCTTCATTTGTTTCTGCAAGATCTTGATGAGTCGATCCCCAATCTGCTCTGCAACGTCCTCCTTGCCCATGAACGAATTCCCCGTCAGTACGATATTGATCGTCGGACCTCCGGCCGTTGCCGCTTTCTGCCCGAACAATGTCTCTGGAGTTTTCGTAGCAATCAGGTAATCGTCCGGGTGCGTGGTGATGATCTTTCCACCTGGTGAAATGATGGCGTCGTTCACGCCCGTCACTTCCTTTCCTCGTCCTGAAATCTTTTCAAAAAAGCTGGTGACTCCGCCCTTCAGCTTATCCTTGAATCCTCCGACAGCCGTTCCGATCTGTGCGAGTTTATTGATGAGATTTTCGATGAAATCGATCAAAGGCTGGAGCTTCTCCTTGATGCCTTCTATAGCTTCGTTGAAAATAGCCTTGATGTCTTCCCAAAGAGAAATGAAGAAATCCTTCAGTGCATTGAATGCATCGATGTACGGCTGCGTCAGCTGGGTCACCATGTTCACAAAGAATTCCTTGATGGCATTCCAAATCAATACTGCTGACTCCTTGATCCGAGTCCATACGCCCGTGATCATTGCCCACAAAGCCTGAAGCTTCTCCTCCCAACCTGGCATGATCATATCAAGGAACGTCGCGAACAATCCGACGATGAAGAAAAAGACCTGCTGGATTCCCTCCCAAATAGCCATCCCGAATCCTGTGATAGCTCCCACGATCCAATCGATCGCCGAGCTGAAAGCGTTCTTGATACCTTCCCATAGATTCACAAAGAACGTCGAGATCGCCTCCCAGTTTTTGATGATGAGGTACGCAAGCCCTGCAATAACTGCCACGATGGCCGCAATGATCAGGATGACTGGGTTCGCCGCAAGAATAGCAAACGCCTTACTTACCATCCCGATGGCACTCGCGAAAAGCTTGAACCCACCAATGATGCTCGGAAGTACTAAGCCAATGATTCCGGCCGCGGCTGTTATCCCTGCCAATGCTCCAGCTATGAGTACGATATTCGAAAGCAGTTTTGGATTCTCGTCTGCCCATGCCGAGAACTTCTCGATGACCGGCGAAATTGCCGTAGTGATACGATCGATGGCCGGTAGCAATGCCTTTGTGATGCCGTCTCCAATAGACTCGAAGGATCGCTTGACACGGGCAAGCTGTCCATCCAATCCGTTTCCTACGGTATCCGTCGTTTCTCGGAGGTTCTGTGCAAGCCCCTCCTGAATAGCGGATACCTTTTCGCTTTCCGACCCGAACTGAATCAATGCCTTTTGAGCTTCAGTAAAACGAACTCCCGTTTTTTCCAAAAGTCCGAACTGACCATTCAATGCCTTTGCAATCGTGTTTGCACTTGAGACATAGTTGTCGGCCGAAGCGTTCACTCCGTTCTGGTTAACGGTAAAATCGGCCAGCGACTTAGTAAGGTCGGCGACCGATTTTGATTGAAGCCCGAACGTTGAAAGCTGTGCCGCTCCGATCTTCAGGGCGTCTGCATCGATTCCGGACTTCTTCTCCAATGCACTCGAAAGGGTATTGATGGCCTGAACCTGGGCCATAGTACCCCGTGAAACGTTGATGACGGCGTTCTCCAGCTGTCGCTGTGCCCTTTCCGCCTCTGCATACCCTTGTACACTCTTGGCGACCACTCCGGCGATTGCAGCGAACGTTGCGGTTCCTACCAGTGCCATCTTCTTAAACGCTGGCTCGAAAGATTTCACCTTGCTCTGAACAGCATCAAGATTACCCTGCACCGAAGTCAAGGCTCCCTTTGTTTTATCGACTGCCTCGAGGACAAATGTGAGTTTTTCTTGTGATGCCATAGTTTATCTCGGGCGGCGTTTTCCTTTCGTTCCTTTGTTCGCTTTCCTGTTTGCTTCGTGCTCCTGTCGGATCATGAGGATGATCTGCCCGATGAACCACTGCGGCTGTGCCATGTATTCGTGATAGCCCCACCCGAAGCGATCACAAATCCGCACCATGTCCGATACCGTCGTTATTTTTTTTTAGATACTTCTTCGATCGCCGTCTTGATGAATGAGTAGTCAGGCTCCGGAAGGTCGAGGATGAGATCCACGAGTCCTTCAGTCTGTCCATCAACCTCCAAAACGTACGCTTCGAAAGATGCGTTATTCAATTCTTCGATGATCGTTCCTTCGATCTCCATTCCCCCGATCTGGCCTAGGCTGTCGGGTTTGACCTTCATCGATTTGTAGAGAGGCTGCTGTGTCTTCTCGAATTCGCGGCCGGTGATCCACTGCTTGATCTTTACGATCTTGCCGGTTACCGGAAGCGTGTGTTCTGTGAATGGGCGTGCTGTAGTCATGGGATGTAAGAGTGCGGGATTATGATCCGCTTACTGGGTTATAGTCTTCGACTTCATTGATAAGGACGACGCTGACTGCCGAAGCTTCATCGTCATCGTAGTGGGCCGTAAAGTCCAAAGGTTCGGTAACGATGTCGTCGATTGGACGATCAGGTTCCCGAGTCTCAAAGGACACTTTCGGCAGGATGAACGTGACACTAGGGTTGCTCAAGACACCGATCGTGATGTCGTCGCGGACCATTGTCACTTCCATTGCACGATATTCTCCGGCGACATAGATGTCGTGGAAGGTTTCGCCTGTGTAATCAACCGTGATAGAGCCTGTGATTTCGAGCAAGAGTGCAAGAACGTCGCTAGGTGTAAGTTCGCCGATGTTCTGGTTCGTGCGTGCCGAGTTGTTCAAAGACAAAGAGAATTCCTTGACCTTGAGTGGCTGGGCGGCGGCAAGACCCGCTACGTCTGCCGCGATCTTGATCGTAACGTCGTGGTTGCGGAAAAGATAATCATCCGCCGAGAATGCAACCGAGTAGTTCGCGTTCGTCGTTTCATCTGCTCCGATGAATTCGACGGTAGCGTTTACCAAGTCATCCACCGGCGTGTTCAATTCCAAGCTAGAAACAAGGCACAAAGCGTACTTGTAGTCTTGGAATCCGTTCGGCTGTGAAAGTGCCAGCGTGAGCGACGGGTTCTGCGGATCGTTCAAGAGCAATGAGAATTCGTGCTCGTATACGACCGTTTCTCCTCCGACTAGAGCCGACGATACCGATCCCAAAAGAGACTTCAAGAAGTGACCGATCGATCCGTTCTTGACGTTGAATTCAAGATCTCCCTCGACGTACTGCTGGATGATTTCCGACCCTTTAGAAGTCGTGCGTACAGCCCGTGTTTCCTGGATGAGTACTTTATCGACTACGGGACGGACTCCGGTCGGTGTGCGACCAGCGATCCAATCTTGTGGGGCGACGGGTGTGCCACGAGTTCCCTCCTGACCAACACCAAGGTTAACTGATTCGCCGAGTAGGTAAGGCATGTTATTTGTTAGCTTTCTTAGTGGCCTCCTCCAAGTTGACGGCTCGGATTCTTTTCTTGAGGCTTGGGAAATGAAAGATGCGTAGCGGCTTCTTTCGATCACCCTTAGTAATTGATGGCTCTATCATACGGTTGTTGTATTCATCCATCATACCGAAAGTATATCACACACACCTACGGCGTGTTAACAATCATTTTTACACATCGGAGCGTGACCAGTGCTGTGCGGTAAACTGTCTCCATTTTAACGACCGAACCCCACGCACTTGGTGCTGGTTCAACCCAATCGGCATAAGTACCAAGGACTGCCCTCGTTTTGAAAAGGGAAAGCACCTCGTCAACGACCTCCTCGACACGGTACTCGACCGTTGCTTGACTGTCCTCGTCTTTTATCGGGTAGTATATTTTAATGGTGTAAACATAGACACGCTTGTCTCTATCGGTGCTTCCGTAGTCAGCTTCGCTCTCCGATGGTGCGACCACTGCTGCAGGGAATCCGTCAAAGTTCGACACCTCGGTAGGGTAGGCGTGCTGGATTGAAGTAGCCGTTAAAAGCACCTCGATAATCTTCTGACGGATTGACGTATAGCTCATGCAAAAAGTATATCACTAAAACTTGATAATGCCCCGAATCGCTGCAAGAAAAAACTCATTGATTCGCAATGCGGACTTCTCTGCCGCTTCTCTTAAAAAGGGCTGTGCTTTCGTTCCAGGGTGGTTTACTTTCTTTCCGAAAAACTGCCCCTGCCTTCGATTGGCAAGAACCTTCTTATTGCGTGCCTCAATGACATGCGGACGTGTACCTTCGTGCACTGCAGCCGCATATTTAGCCCCTACATCGACCTCCCCTACATACGATGTCTTCATGGAAGCCTTGATACTCTGTCGCAGGTTACCGCCTCCCGTCTGCTTGTTGACCGGGGCAAGCCGTTTCGCTTCCCCCTCAACGAGAAAAACGGACTGTTCAACAGCCCGTGATATTCCCTTTGCAGCCCGCTCCGGTGCTTCTTTCAAAGCACGCTTGATAAGGTCGCCATTCTGTAAACTGATTTTAATCTCGGCAGCCATTTATTTATTCTTGAAAACGCGGATGCGAATTTCCATGTGTCGCGTGCGTCGCAAGAAGCTATACGATTCGTTCGACATGACCTTGTACTCTATCCCGCAGATAATCACTCTGTCTCCCTGCTTAATATCGCGAACATCGCAGAACATGAGGAAGTCTTTGCCGTAGATACCATCGTCCTCGGAGCTGAAAGAGTCCTCAAGAGGCTGGACATGGCAAGGAACATCCTCGTAGATAGTCTGCAAGGTCTGCTTATTCGTGGAGGGGATGTCAGTCATCCGCTTCACTTCTGCATTCTTTGTGTAGTGTTGCTGGATTGACGACATAGGCTAGAAAGTTACTCGCTTGTATCCTGCCAATAGCTTCGGAATGCTCTCGTAATCCGTGAGCTGGTCTTTCGTGACGTACGAAACGGAGTAGCGTCCGATTGTTTCAGATTGTACGGGACCAGCCTCCTTGTTGGAGCCATTGATAATACCCGCCACAAGGACTGTACAGACGAATTTGATAGCTTCTGGCACTGTGGCTGCATAACCCCACAATCCCGTTACCTCGACGTTCTGCAGGTCGCGTGGGAACCAGTCAGACCGTAGGGTCAGCTTGTACTTTGGCGATTCGTTCGCAGGGTACGATAGAACCTTTGAAATATCCTTTACAGAGCCGTCAATCTTCACTTCCGAGACAGAAAGGAAATCATTTACCAAGAGACTGCTTGAACCAGAACCATCAAAGACTTTCGTCGTAGGAGTATCCCCAGGCGGGACAAAGGTTCGGTTCGTCATGAGGTCAATCTCCCTGCTCATGGCTGTAATCCATTCTGTAAGCTGTGCATCCATCGAGGAGTCGATAGACATAATCAGGTACTTTTCAAGTGCGGTTTTGTCTGTGTACATAGGCTATATTTCGCAGGTATTATCGCACTCGTCCCGGAGTCGAGCGTAAGGCGTAGGAGTAGGGCAGTACGGATTCACTGGAATAACCGGAGCCGAAACGACGACCGGTGCTCCTGCGTATTCAAGTGATCCGAATGCTCCTCCTCCAAACATAAAGTTATTCTGCCTTTGCGATTCGTTCGAGTTCTTCTTCGATCAAAAGAACGTGCTTTGACTGGCGGGCGAGGAATCGTGCTCGCTTCAGTGAGTCATTGATAAGGTCAAGCTCTGCGTCTTCAACTTCCACGGATTCCTGACTTGCATCGATGGCAGCATCAAGCTTTCGCTGAAGGCGACCAAAGACACGACGGGATTTTCCTTCGAGTCCTTTCTCGTTCGCTGATTCAACAGCAAGACCGATCAAAAGGGCTGTGAAGTCGACATTCGACGACTGTGCTGTCGCTTCCTGGCTTCGCTTGTAAGGGAGGTTGAGGTTGAGTGTTTTCATACGTTAGGATTGTATCACTAGATTAAATCTGTAGCACCATCGAGCAGTGCGACTTCTTCGCCGGAACGCTTGAATGTCTTGAGGGCATTGTAGAGCGTAGGTCGGCAATCGTCCGAAACTGAAGCGAGAGGAAT
>Ga0247844_1002044_pt1 | contig 34195 bp, 22 predicted proteins | sample LaCtaG_FD_192421 | JGI IMG/M metagenome (GOLD analysis project Ga0247844, IMG submission 192421) | Freshwater microbial communities from meromictic Lake La Cruz, Castile-La Mancha, Spain - LaCruzMarch201714.5m_1 | ecosystem: Environmental > Aquatic > Freshwater > Lake | place: Spain: Castile-La...
GCACGGGATCAAAGGGTGGCTTGCCGCCCTGCTTCCAGTCGCGGGTGGCGTAGCCGGTGAGTTCTTCGAGCAGCGGACGGAAGCTCTCCCAGGGGATGACATCGCGCAGTTTGAGGATGCCGGTGGTCTTAGCGGCGACAGCCTGCTCGTGTTCGATGGCGCTGAAAAGCCCTCCTCCTCGCTGGGTCATGCGGTAGTGTTTCATGCGCCGCTACATGACTCATGAATGAGTCATGCGAAAGCCTCCCCTGGGGAAATGAGGTTTCCAGAGGTGCCCTGGAGAAAGTTGCGACATCGAAGGGAATGAAACGGAGGACTTGAGTGCGGCGTAACTCCTGCCAGACTGGGTGCCTATGTCCTTCATTCCTGCCGAGTTCTCGAACGTCACCGCCATCACCAAAGCCAATGTCTATTTTGATGGCAGGGTGGTCAGCCATAGCCTCTTGTTTGCCGATGGCAGCAAGAAGACACTGGGGTTGATCTATCCGGGCAGTTACCACTTTGGCACGGACAAGGCGGAGATCATGGAGATCGTCGCGGGTGCCTGCGAAGTGAAACTGGACGGCAGCGATGCGAATACGTCCTACAGCGCCGGAGAGTGTTTTGAGGTGCCTGCGCAGTCGGGCTTCGACATTGCAGTCGGCAGCGGCATCTGTGAGTACATCTGTTCCTTCGTTGGCTGATGCTTTTTGGCGCGGAGTTTATGTCCGCACAGAGGACTGTGCGGACCACTACTTCGGCGAAAGACTGCTTCTGAGTTCTCTCGGTGCCTTGTCGAACTTTCCGCGAAAAGCCGTGTTGAACCGCGTGAGACTGCCGAAGCCGCTGGCGTAGGCGATGTCGGTGATGGGGCGTTGCGTCTGGGTGAGCAGTTGGTGCGCGTAGGCGAGGCGGGCGTCGGTGACGAAGGCGATGAAGGTCTTGCCCGTGTGCTTGAGGAACTGGCGGCAGAAAGTCGCGCGGCTCATGGCGCTGCGTTTCACGGCTTCGTCGAGCATGAGCGGCTGGGTGAATCGCTCGAGCACCCATTGCACGACCTCTTCGAGACGCGGGCGGGTGGCGGCATCGGCTTCGGCGAAGACTCGGGTCTGGCTGAGCGTGACGGTTTGCTTCTTCGGAGCGCCGTGAAGCAGCGCGAGGAGTTCCAGCAGCAGACCGGCGCGCGCGAGCTTGCTGGCGGCGGCCATGTGTTCCAGCAAGACGAAGGCGGCCCGCGCGGTGGCGGATCGGAAGGAAATGCCGCGCTCCGCCGTGGCAAAGAGCCGCCGCACTTCGCGCCCGCCGCCCAGCCTGCGCAGCGGGTGCTCGGGCGGCAGATGAAACTGAAGCACGTAGCCATCGGTGCGGCCCTGCTCCATCCAGCAATGCGGGAGGTGGCTGCCGAGCAGCACGCAGTCCCACTCGCCAAACGCGCCCACATGGTCGCCGACGTAGCGCATCCCGGAGCCGCGCTGGAAAATGGTGAACTCCATCTCCGCGTGGCTGTGCCAGCGACCGCCCACGCCGGTCGCGGCGGTGCGGCGTCCGCCGGCTTCGAGGGATTGCAGGGTGCGTGCATTTCCCTGCCAGCGCAGCAGGCGGAGGCATTCATCGGGGGCGAAGCGGATGTTTTCGAGCAGGACGGCCATTGCCCGGAAATTATCACCCGCAATGACGCTTTGTCGAATGCCGTGAGACGATGCGGGCAGTCTTTGATACGGGGCGGTGAGATTCAGCACCGTTTCATGGCGATACTTCTCCTGCATGAACGCGCGCCTTTCCTCCTTTGAAAATCATCTGCCGCGCCGGGTCATCACCGGACGCGGGGCGAGCGAATCGCTCGTCGAACTCTGCCGGGCGAATGGCTGGAAGCAGGTCTTCCTCGTCAGTGATGCGGGCGTGGCGGGCGCGGGGCTGGTGCGGAAAGTTTCGCTGCCCTTGCTCGATGCGCACCTGCTCGCGGACGCTTTCGCCGAGGTGCCGCCGGAGCCGCCAATTGATGTGGTGGACAAGATTGCGGAGCGCATCAAGGCCAGCGGCGCGGATGTCGTCATCGCGCTCGGCGGCGGCAGTGTGATGGATGCGGCGAAGGTGGCGGCGCTGTGTGCGCGGCATGGGAAGACGGCGCGCGAGTTCCTCGGCATTCGGAAAGCGGGCGCACGCGGGTTGCCGACCGTGCTCATTCCCACGACGGCGGGCACCGGCTCGGAGGCGACGTTTGTGGCCATCCTCACGGACGCGGCGACGGGAAACAAAGTCGGCGTGGTGGACCCGTGCATCCTCGCGGACATCGCCATCGTGGACCCCGCGCTCACGGACGGACTGCCTGCGCATGTCACCGCTGCAGCGGGCATGGATGCGCTGGTTCATGCGGTGGAGGCTTTCATCGCGAGGAATGCCACGCCCATCGCTCGCGGCCTGGCGCTGGAGGCGGCGCGGCACATCGGGCTTTCGCTGGAGGTCGTGTGTCGCGAGCCGCAAAACACCGACGCGCGTGACGGCATGGCCATCGGCTCGCATCTGGCGGGCATGGCATTTGCCAATGCGTCGTGCTGCGCGGTGCATGCGCTCGCGTTGCCGCTGGGCGGGCGTTTTCACATTCCGCACGGCGTCATCACCGGCTGTTTCGCGGGTGAAATGATGCGACACAATGCGCCCGTGTGCGCGGCGGATTTTGCGGAGTTCAGCGCGGCGCTCGGCTGGGGCGCGCTGTCGCCGGATGCGTTCGCAGACAAGCTGGACGCTATCGCGGACAACATCGGTCTTCGCGTCGCTTTGCGAAAAACAATCGTGCCTGCCGATGTCATCCCCGCCATGGCCGCCGATGCCGTGGCGAACCGCCGCCTCATGGACCCGAACCCACGCGAGGTCAGCGTTGAAGATGCTTCGCGCATTTATCAAACCGTTCTCTCCATCCCGGCATGAAAACCCTTCCCACTTTCTGGTTCGAGCCGCGTCCTTGGATTGACGGCCAATGGCATCCCGGCGGGGAAACTGTCACCGTCCGCAATCCCGCCACGGCGGAGAAAATCACCGAGGTCTCGCGTGCGGATGCCACGACCGTCGCGCTCGCCATCGAGGGCGCGGTGAAGGCGCAGCGCGAGTGGCGTGAAGTGTCTGCCGTGGAGCGCGGTCTGGTCTTGAAACGCACTGCCGCGCTGCTGCTCGCGCGGAAGGATGAGTTGGCGCGACTGCTCACCGCCGAACAGGGCAAGCCGTATGCGCAGGCGGCGGGCGAGGTGGAGTATGCGGCGAGTTTCTTCCAGTGGTTCGGTGAGGAGGCGCGGCGCGTGTATGGGCGCATCGCCGCGCATCCCGAGGCGGGGCGCGAGTTCTTCATCGAGCACAAACCAGCGGGCGTGGCCGGTCTCATCACGCCTTGGAATTTTCCCCTGGCGCAGGGTGCGAAGAAAGTCGCCGCCGCGCTCGCCGCTGGCTGCAGCGCCGTATGGAAGCCGGCGGAACTCACGCCGCTCATCGCGCTCGCCATGGGACCGCTCATGCGTGAGGCGGGGCTGCCGGATGGCGTGCTGCAAATCGTGCCGGGGCGCGGCTCTGTGGTCGGCGCGGTGCTCGCTGAGCATCCTGACGTGCGTGTGCTCAGCCTCACCGGCTCCACCGCCACGGGCAGCGCGCTCATGGTCGCCGCCGCGCCGGGCATCAAGCGCCTCTCGCTCGAACTCGGCGGCAATGCGCCCTTCATTGTGCTGCCGGATGCCGACCTCGATTTTGTCGCCGAGCAGCTCACGCGCTTGAAGCTGCTCGTCTCCGGGCAGGTCTGCGTCACCGCGAATCGCGTCTTTGTCCACGCCGATGCCGAGGCCGCGCTCGCGGAAAAACTCACGGCGAAAATCAGCGCCGCACGTCTCGGCAATGGACTCGCCGATGGCATCGAAGCCGGGCCGCTCATCCATCGGCAGGCCTGCGCGGAAGTCGGCGCACTCGTCGAGCAAGCCGTGGCCGCGGGCGCGCGCATCCTTTGCGAAAATCGCAGTTACGAAAGTGATGGGAGCCTGCGCGAAGGCAGCTTTTTCCCGCCCACCGTGCTCACGGGTGTGCGCGATGACATGCGTGTGGCGCAGGAGGAAATCTTCGGCCCCGTCATCCCGCTGCTGCCCTACACCAGCGTCAGCGACGCCGTGCGCCGCGCGAACGAAACGCCCTACGGCCTAGCCTCGTATGTGTATGGCCGCGACATCGCACAATGCCGCGCCGTTGCCTCCGCCATTGAGGCCGGCATCGTCGGCGTGAACGAATGGCGGCCGCTCAAGGCCGAGATTCCCTTTGGCGGCATCAAGCAAAGTGGCATCGGCGCGGAAGGCGGCGAGGAGGGCCTCCGCGAGTTCCTCGAAACGCAGGTCATCTCCATGCCAAAACCCGTCATCGCCTCATGAAACTCCGCTCCGAATCCTGGTGGAACGACCCGTCGAATCCGGGCATGACCGCGCTCTATCTGGAGCGCTTTCTCAACTACGGCCTCACGCCGGGCGAGCTGCAAAGCGGGCGGCCCGTCATCGGCATCGCCCAGTCGGCCAATGACCTCGCGCCGTGCAATCGCGCGCATTTGCAGACGGTGACGCGGCTGTGCGATGGCGTGCGCGATGCGGGCGGCGTGCCGTTTGTGTTCCCCATGCATCCGCTCCAGGAATCCGTGCGGCGGCCAACGGCGGCGCTGGACCGCAACCTCGCCTACCTCGGCCTCGTCGAGGTGCTGCATGGCTATCCGCTCGATGGCGTCATTTTCACCACGGGCTGTGACAAGACCACGCCCGCCGCGCTAATGGCGGCGGCAACGACCGATTTGCCCGCGCTCATCTTCAATGGCGGGCCGATGCTCAACAGCTACCTCGATGGCCGGCCCGCGGGCGCGGGCACCATCATCTGGGAGGCGCGGCGGCGCTTTGCGGCGGGGGAGATTGACGAGGCGAAGTTCGTCCACCTTATCGCCGACGGCGCGTCGAGCGTGGGCCACTGCAATGTGATGGGCACCGCGCTTTCGATGAACTGTCTCGCGGAGGTGATGGGCATGGCCTTGCCGGGCAGCGCGAGCATTCCCGCGCCGTATCGCGAGCGCGGGCAGATGGCGCACGCGGCGGGGAAGCGCATCGTCGAAATGGTGCGCGAGGATTTGAAACCGTCGAAGGTCATCACGCGTGCGGCGCTGCTCAATGCCATCCGCGTGAACACCGCGCTCGGCGGCAGCACGAACTGCCCGCCGCACCTGCTCGCCATCGCGCGGCACGCGGGCGTGGCGCTCGAAATCAAAGACTGGGAGACGCACGGCTACGACCTGCCGTTGCTCGTGAATGTGCAGCCTGCGGGCCAGCATCTCGCGGAGGAATTTCACCGCGCGGGCGGGCTGCCCGTGGTGCTGCGTGAGCTGCTGCGGCATGGCTTGCTCGATGGCGACGCCTTCACCATCACGGGCCAAAGCATCGCCGCGAATGTGGCGGATGCGCCCGCGCCGGATGGCGAAATCATCCGCACGGTGGAGACGCCGCTGCGCACGCAGGCGGGCTTTCTCGTGCTCTCGGGGAATCTCTTCGAGGCCGCGCTCATCAAGACCAGCGTCATCAGCGCAGACTTCCGCCGCCGCTATCTCAGCAAGCCCGGCGATGAAGACGCCTTCGAGTGCAAAGCCGTGGTTTTCGACGGGCCGGAGGACTATCACGCGCGGCTCAATGACCCCGCGCTCGCGATGGATGCGGACACCATGCTCGTCATCCGCGGCACCGGCACGCTCGGCTTTCCCGGCAGTGGCGAAGTCGTGAACATGCAGCCGCCCGATGCGCTGCTGCGCGCCGGCATCAACGAACTGCCCACACTAGGCGACGGTCGGCAAAGCGGCACCTCCGCGAGTCCCTCCATTCTCAATGCCTCGCCGGAAGCCTATGCAGGCGGTGGTCTGGCACGCTTGCGCACCGGCGACCGCGTGCGCGTGGACCTGAAAATCCGTCGTGTCGATGCGCTCGTGCCCGAAGACGAATGGAACACGCGCGACACCACCGCGTTCGACACTCCGCCGCCGAACGCCACGCCGTGGCAGCAGCTTTACCGCAGCCACGTCAGCCAGCTCCACACCGGCGCGTGCCTCGACTTCGCCTGCGAATACCGGGCCGTCTGCGCCACGGTGCCGAGGCACAACCACTGAGGAAAATCCGAAACTCGAAATCCGAACCATGCGCCTGCAAAACCAAGTCATCCTCATCACCGGCAGCACCACTGGCATCGGAGCGGCCATGGCGCGGCGATTTGTCGCGGAGGGTGCGCGCGTCATCCTGCACGGTCGTGATGTCGCTCGCGGCGAGAAGTTGCGCGAGGAACTCGGTGCCGAGAAGGCCGCTTTCATCGCTGGCGACCTCGCTGACGAACATCATCCCGCAGAACTCGCCGCCGCCGCGGTGGAGTGCTTTGGAAAAATCGACGCGCTGGTGAACAACGCCGCGCTCACCACGCGTGCGCACATCGCCGATACCGACACCGCGTTCTTCGACCGCGTGGTCGCCGTGAACCTCCGCGCGCCCTTCATGCTCATCCGCGCCTTGCTGCCCGCCTTGAAGAAAACACAAGGCTGCGTGCTGAACATCGGCAGCGTCCTCGCGCACTGCGGGCAGTCGAATCTCGTCGCCTACTCCGTGAGCAAAGGCGGCCTCATGACCCTCACCCGCAACCTCGCCGACACGCTCGGCCCCGACCGCGTGCGCGTGAACCAGATGAACGTCGGCTGGACGCTCACCGAGAACGAATACCAAACCAAACTCGACGACGGCCTCCCTGAAAACTGGCCCGAAACTCTCCCCGCCTACGCAGCGCCATCCGGCAGCCTCCTCATGCCCGAAGACATCGCCGAAGCAGCCATCTATTGGGTCAGCAGCGCCAGCCGCCCCGTCAGCGGCACCGTCTTTGAGGTCGAGCAATACCCGATGATTGGCCGCATCCCGAATCAAGAAAACAAAACCGCATGAACACCATCGCTTTCAGCCTCGCCAACAAGACGGCCGTCATCACCGGCGGCGCGTCCGGCATCGGACTCGCCATCGCCAGGCGCTTCGCCGCGCACGGATCCGCCGTCGAAATCCTCGACCTCCAACAAGCCGCGCTCGACACCGCCGTGGCCGAACTCCGCGCCGCCGGCCACCGCGCGCACGGCGAGAGCTGCGACGTCAGCGACCCCGCGAGTGTGGACGCCGCCTTCGCCCGCATCCTCACGCGACACACGCGCCTGCACATACTCGTGAACAACGCCGGCATCGCCCATGTCGGCAACGCGCTCACCACCACGCCCGAGGACTTCGCCCGCATCCAGCGCGTGAACGTGAACGGCGTCGCGCACTGCACGCAGGCTGCGCTGCGGCACATGACCACTCGTGAAGGCGGCGGCGTCATCCTGAATCTCGCCAGCACGGTCGCGCAGATGGCCATCGCGGACCGCTTCGCCTACTCCACCAGCAAAGGCGCGGTGCTCGCCATGACTTACTCCATCGCGAAGGACTTCCTCGCGCAAGGCATCCGCTGCAACGCCATCCTCCCAGGCCGCATCCACACGCCATTCGTCGATGGATTCATCGCCAAAAACTATCCCGGCCGCGAGGCAGAGATGTTTGAAAAGCTCAGCCTCACCCAACCCATCGGTCGCATGGGCCAGCCCGATGAAGTCGCCACCGCCGCGCTGTTTCTGTGCAGCGACGAAGCCAGCTTCATCACCGGCAGCGCCTACCCCGTGGATGGAGGAACGCTCACCCTGAGGTAAGCGATGTCACAAAAGCCGTCTTCATTCGTTTCTCATTCAAGCCCCAACCAACCAACCCATGAAAAACCTTCTCAGAGCCTTCCTCCTGTCCCTCCCACTGCTCGGAAATGCCGCCGAGTTGAATCTCCCGTTGCTTCCCGATGAAGCGAAAATCATCCAAGGCATCGCGGCCACGGAGGGCGTTGAAGTCGTCCTCGGGTCAAAGCCGGGGTTTTCGGCCCGAGGCGCTGCGGACACGCTCGTCAGCCTCGGCGTGGCGAAGAATGACATCGCCTCGGTGACGGTTCAGTCCAAAGAGCGGGAAGCTCTCGCCTTCACCGTCACGCATGACAAAGCGGGCCATGTGCTTGCCATCACTGGCAATGGCCCGTGGCTGCGCAACAGCACGCTGCGCTCGTTCAAGGCTCTGCCGGAGCTGCGCATTATCCGCATGGACCACAATGGCTTTCTCAGCAACGACCCGCGCGCTGTTGAGTATGACGGCAGCGGCTTTGACGCGCTCGCGGACTCGAAGCTCGCGGACATCAAGATGGGCCTCAGCTTTTCTGACAAGGGCATGGAGCAGTGCGCGAAAATCAAATCGCTGCGCAGTTTCTCTGTCGCTCATTCGCAGGCCACGGGGGCGGGCATCGCGTTTTTTGTCGGGCATCCGGGGCTGACGAGTTTTTCCATCAGTGAGATGGCCAAGCCGAGCGTCACGGAGAAGGCCTTGGGAGCCATCGGGAAGATTCCGAACCTCACGAAGGTCGGTCTCGGCGAGTGCTATGTGACGTATGCCGGCGGGTTCGCGCTGCTCGCACCGTTCAAGGGCCGGCTCACCGAAATCAACCTCAGCATGTGCGTGGCGGCGCAGGCGGACTTGGACAAGCTGAAGGCCGACCATCCGGAAGCGAAAATCATCACGACACCGGTGGCCGAGATTCCGAAGCGGCACATCTTCGTGGCGATGAGCCTCGCCAAACAGGTGCCGCCGGACCTCGCCGCGCCCCTGAACGCCGCCATCGAACTGGTCCGCAAAAAGTAATCCGTCATCGTCATGCGCCTTGCCCCGATTCTTATCCTTCTGGTCTTCGCCCAAGGGCTCCATGCGGTGCCCGATTTCGAGCGCGAGGTGCGTCCGTTTTTGAAACAGCACTGCTACTCCTGCCACGATGCGAAGAAGGCGAAGGCGGGCTTTCGCATTGATGAATTGGGCACGGATTTCCTCAGCGGCAAGACGGCGGATGACTGGCACGAGGTCATCAATCAAATCAACAGCGGCGAGATGCCGCCCAAGAAAGAGCCGAGGCCGGATGCGAAGGCGGCCTTTGCCGTGGTGGAATGGGTGGGCGCGAATCTGAAGAACGCGGAGCGGCAGGCGCGCATGGCGGGCGGGCGCATCCTGATGCGGCGGCTGAACCGGCAGGAGTATGCGAACACGGTGGGCGACCTGTTCCGGCTCGACCCGAACTTTGTCGAGAAGCTGAAACGCGAGCTGCCTGCTGACGGGAAAGCGGAGGGCTTCGACCGCATCGGCAGCGCGCTGTTTTTCGACCAGACGCAGATGCTCGGTTATCTCGACTGGGCCGGGCAGATTGCCCGCGAGGCGGTGCAGAGCGCGCCGCCGAAGGCGGAGACGTATGTCTATGAGGCGGAGCGGCACCTGAACAGAAACGAAGGCCCTACCACGGAAGTGGCGCAGGCAAATGCGCATCAGATTCCCCTCGGCCCCACGTTCTACGACAAGAAAGCCACTGGCATCGAGATGTGGGGCGGCCACGGCGGCAAACCCGATGAAGATAAGACGTGGGCGATGGTGCCGCATGGACCGCGCCCCGACCTGACAAAGCTGGTCACGCAGGACGGCTACTATCGCGTGCGCATTCATGCCGGGGCCTCGCCCGGTGCGCGGGGCACTCCGGTGGTGATGCGCCTCACCTACGCCACCGGCACGCCGCTGGAGAGCATCCATGACATCACCATCGAGGGAACGTTGGACAAACCAGGTGTGGCGGAGACGTTGCTGTTCCTGCGGGCCGGGCAGCCGGACCAGCAGAAGCCCTTGGTGCCGACTTGGAACGGCATCAACAACCTGCGCGTCGGCAATCCCGAGTGGAATGCCGTCAACCTGCGTTGGCTGGTGGTGCAGGGCAAAATTTCAAAAGCTGTGGCCGCGCGTGACGATGCCGAAGTCGCACGACTCAAGGTCGAGCGCGAGCAGGTCCTCAAGGACTTGAATGCCTTCACCGGCCCGCGCTGGATTCCGCATCCGACGCACAACGCGGTCACCGCGCCGCGCCTCTTTCTCGACAAAATCGAGGTGGAAGGTCCGCTCCCGAAAGAATGGCCGCCAGCGAGCCACAAGGTGCTCGGACTCGATGACAAGACGCCGCAGGACGAGAACGGACTGCGCTCGGTGTTCGCGTGGCTGCTGCCGAGAGCGTATCGTCGGCCAGTCGAAAAAGCGGAAGTGGATAAGCTCGTGCGCATCGCCGCCGGTGCGATGCAGCGCGAGAAGATGCCCTTTCCAGACGCGCTGCGGCTTGGCCTGCAAACGATGCTCTGCTCGCCAGGTTTCGTTTTCATCCAGGAGCCGCAACCGCGCACCGCAACCGCCACAAAGGTCACGCGGCCGCTGAACGACTTCGAACTCGCGAGCCGCCTCTCCTATTTCCTCTGGAGCAGCCTGCCGGATGACACTCTGCTCGCGCTCGCAGCCAAAGGCACACTGAAGCAGCCCGCGACGCTCCGCGCCGAGGTCTCGCGCATGTTGGCGGATGCGAGGAGCGGGCGTTTCGTCGAGAACTTCGCCGGTCAGTGGCTCGATGTGGAGCAGTTCGGCAGCGTCGAGCCAGCGAAGGAATACAAGAGCTATGACAACGCGCTCAAGACCGCGAGCCGCGAGGAACCGTTGGCATTTTTCCAGCAAGTGCTCACGGAAAATCTGCCGGTCGCGAGCTTCCTCGACTCCGACTTCCTCGTCATCAACGAACGCCTCGCACGGCACTACGGCATCGAGGACGTGAGCGGCGAGACGTTTCAAAAAGTGGCGCTCAAGCCGGAGCATCATCGCGGCGGCGTGCTTGGCATGGCCGGGCTGCTGACCCTGCTGGCCGATGGCACCCGCACGTTGCCCGTGCGTCGTGGCGCGTGGGTCTTGGAGAAGCTGCTCAACGACCCGTCACCGCCTCCGCCGCCCAATGCGGGCGACATCCAGCCGAACACCGCCGGGAAGAACCTCAGCGTGCGCGAGCGACTCCAATTGCACCGCAACGAGCCGAACTGCGCGAGCTGCCACGCCAAGCTCGACCCCTACGGCCTCGCGCTGGAAAACTACGACGCCATCGGTGCGTGGCGCGAGCGGCAGAACGGCGAAGGCATGGGAGGAGCGAGGGCACCGGTCATCGACGCCAGCGGCGCGCTCAAATCCGGGCGCGAGTTCAAAGACCTCCACGGCTACAAAGCCGGATTGATGGCCGAGCAGGACAAGTTCATCCGCGCCTTCACGGAAAAACTGCTCACCTACTCACTCGGTCGCCCCGTGGGCTACGTGGACAATGCCACCATCGAAACCATCCTGAAATCCGAGCCGCGCCTGCAATCGCTCGTGCAAGCCGTCGTCGCCTCTGAACCCTTTCAAACCAAGTAACCACCATGAACATCCTCAAACACCGCTCCATCGACCGCCGCACATTCCTGCGCGGCACCGGCGTCTCGCTCGCGCTGCCCTGGCTCGAATCCATGTCCTCGCTGGCACGCGCGGCATCGACGGCGGGCGGTATCGCGGAGAGCGAGCGTCCGAAACGCGCCCTCTTCACCATGTGGGGCCTCGGCATGAACGGACGCGATTTCACGCCCGCGAACACGGGCCGCGATTGGAAAGTCACGCCCATCCTCAAACCCGTGTCGCATCTGCGCGATGACTTCACCCTCATCAGTGGCCTCAAACTCACGCACTCCGGCGGCCACGGCGGTGACCGCACCTTCTTGACCGGCACCGCCACGCACAAAGCCGACGCAAAACTCCGCATCTCCGCCGACCAGGAAATCGCCGAGGCCATCGGCAAAGCCACGCGTTACCCCAGCCTCGTGCTCGGCATCAATCGCGGCACCGGCTTCGGCAGCGGCACCATTGACAAGACGCTCGCCTGGACCCGTGGCGGCACGCCCATCCCGGCAGAAAACCGCCCACACATTCTCTTCGACAAACTCTTCCGCGCCGAAAGCCCCGACGAAGTCGCCGCCCGCAAGATCGGCGCTGGCCGCACCGGCAGCGTGCTCGACGCCGTGCGCGACGAGGCCAAGAGCCTGCAAAACCGCCTCGGCAAAGACGACCAGGCCAAGCTCGACGAATACTTCACCTCCATCCGCGACGTGGAGCAAAACATCGCCACCGACCTCGCGTGGCTCGACAAACCGAAGCCGCAAGTCGCCGCGATTGATTTCGGCCAAAACGTCCAGGCCCTCGACCCCGAGCTGCAGGCGAAGGGCAACTTCGATTACCGCCGCTACCAGCGCCTCATGTTCGACGTCATCACCCTCGCCCTGCAAACCGACAGCACCCGCGTCATCAACTACTACGCCCGTCGCGACCTCAACGACGGCACCCATTGCTACGCCTACAAAGGCTGCCCCTACGGCTATCACGAGATGACCCACCACGGCGAAGACCCCGACAAGCTCAAATGGCTCACCAAGGTGGACACCTGGTATATGGAGGACTGGGCTTACTTCATCGAGAAGCTCAAAAGCGTGAAGGAAGGCGATGGCACCCTCCTCGACCACACCATGCTCGTCTGGGGCAGCAGCGGCGGCACCGAGAATGCGCACAACAACACCAACCTGCCCACCATGCTCGTCGGCGGCCACAAAATCGGCATCAAGCACCAGGGCCACATCGCCAAGAAAGATGTCCGCCTCGGCAACCTCTGGCAGACGATGTTCGGCGTGATGGGCGTAAAAGTCCCCGCCAACTTCCAAGGCGGCGAGGCGGATGGCATCATCAAGGAAATCGTGTGATGAATATGAGCTCCAACCCTTTCCCCGCCAAAGGACGCCTGCACCGATTCCGTGCGCTGCGGTGGTCATCCGCCGCGCTGCTTGCGTTCCTATTTCTTCTTGGGGCCGCGCAGGCAGCCGAACGTCCGAACATTGTTATCTTCCTGGCAGACGACCTCGGCTACGGCAGCGTGGGGTATCAGGGTGGCAAACCGAAGACGCCAAATCTGGACACGCTGGCGAAGGATGCCGTGCGGTTCACGGGTTTCTACACTGGCTCGTGCAACTGCTCGCCATCGCGCGCGTCGCTGCTTACCGGACGCAGTGCGACCCGGGTGGGCATCTACAACTGGCGTCCGGTCCGCAGTCCGATGGTGCTGCGCGGCAGCGAGGTGACTCTCGCGGAGTTGTTGCGCGGCGCGGATTACCGGACCGGGGTGTTCGGCAAATGGCATCTGGGTGAGGTCATGCCTCGTGAAGGCGTGTTCACACCCGCAGACCATGGATTCGAGCATTCGTTCGTCACCGACCTCAACGCCGCGCCCAGCCATCGCAACCCGGCCAACTTTATCCGCAATGGCGTCGCGGTCGGAGAAAGCCAGGGTTACTCATGCCAGCTCGTCGTTGACGAAGCGTTGCGGGTGCTGGAGACGCTCAAGCCCGGCGAAACCTTCTTTCATTACATCCCTTTCCACGAGCCGCACGTGCCCCTCGCCTCACCCGAGGAATTGGTGAAGGGCTACCCGGACGCCACGCAAGAGGAGGCGGTGTATTACGCCAATGTCGAGAACATCGACCGCGCCATCGGGCGTTATCTTGCGGCCTTGAAGACGCGCGGGCAGTCGGCCAACACGCTGGTCTTGTTTGCCTCCGACAACGGCCCGGTGCCGCCCGGCAGCAGCGGCGGACTCCGCGGACAGAAGGAGACTCTCTACGATGGCGGCATCAAGGTGCCTGCCTTGCTCGCCTGGCCATCGAGAATTCCGAAGCCTTGCACCATCAGCGAGCCGGTGGCCTTGGTGGACGTGATGCCGACCCTCTGCGAGGCCGCTGGCGTCGCCGCCCCCGCCGACCGTGTGTTGGACGGCACGAGTTTTCTGCCGCTGCTCACCGGCGGCACATTCACGCGCGCCAAACCACTGTTCTGGTTTTACTTCAATCGCGACCCCGGTGCCGCGCTTCGCTCCGGGGATTGGAACCTCGTCGCCCGCACCACCGGCTTCCAACCCGCCGCCCACCACTTTACGCCGGAGATGATGGAACTCGTCCGCAACCGCAGCTTCGACACCTTCGAGCTGTTCAACCTCAAAGCCGACCCCAGCCAGCAGAATGACCTTGCCGCCCGGCATCCAGAAAAACTGGCGGAACTCAAACAGCAGCTCCTCGATTCCCTCGCCTCCGCCCGCGCGGAAGGCCCCGACTGGCGGGTGGCCAAATGATGCCTGCCTCATCGTCTTCCCGCCGAACTTCATTCCGCTCGTCATGAAACGCCTTTTCATCATTACCTTGCTCTTTTCGAGCCTCGCAGCAGATGCGGCCGTGGCCCCGCCCGTCACCGCGTTTTTTCAGACCTATTGCATCGACTGCCACGGGCCGAAGAAGCAGAAGGGCGACTTTCGCGTGGATGAACTCAAGGTTTCCACCACGTCGGCGGATGCGGAGAACTGGCAGCTCGTGCTGGACAATCTGCATCTCGGCGAGATGCCGCCGGAGAAATCGAAACAGCCGAAGACGGCTGAAGTCGAAGTCGTCACCACTTGGATTCAATCCGAGATTTTCCGCGCTTCGAACGTGCTCAAAGGAAGCGGTGGCGAAGTGGTGCTGCGCCGGCTGAACCGTGCGGAGTATCAAAACACCATCGCCGACCTCTTTGATGTGCATGGCGACTTCACGGCTGGTTTTCCCGACGACACGCTCGACCACGGCTTCGACAACAACGGCGCGGCGCTGATGCTCTCGGCGTCGCAGGTGCAGGAATACATGAAGGCGGCGGAGTTTGTCCTCGCCCGCGCCATCGCCCCGGCCAAGCGGCCCGAGACGGTGAGCAAGACGCTCACGCTCCATGACGGCAATCGCAGAGCCATCGAACTCACCCGCAAGGACCTCGAAAAACGTCTGGCCACATTCGATAGACTCACGCCCGACGAGCAAAAGCGCACCCGAGAAGCCGAGGCCAAGGCCAAGGCGAACCCCGACTCCCACGGCTATCGCTTTCCCGTGCGTGAAAACGGCACACTTCGCCCGCCGAAACCCGATGACGGCCCACACCTGGATGCCGTGATGACCGTGCAGCAGTATTTCAGCGGTGAGCCCAGCATCAGCTTTCCCGGGCGCCAGGCCGGATGGTGTCGGGTGAAAGCGGTGGCCTATGCGCTGAAGAACGATGGCAAGCCCGCGCGACTGAAGTTCAAAGCCGAGAAGCCGTATGCAGGCATGTTGCCGAAGGCGGTGAGCGTTTTCGCCTTCACCGATGAGCAGCCGCGCGAGGTCGAGGCCCTCTACTACCTGGAGCCCGGCGACCGCGTGGAGTTCACCATCATGGACGGCGCTCCGCACAGCCAGGGCCGCACGATGATTGACCAGCCCGGCCCCTTCATCGCCATCCGCTCTTTTAGCATCGAGGGGCCGGTTTTTGAAACGTGGCCGCCACCGGGACATCGCACGCTCTTTGGCGACATCGACCCCGCCAATCCCACTCCGGAAAAAGCAGCGGCCATCGTCACGCATCTCGCGCCGAAGCTCTTCTGCCGTCCCGTCGAGCCTGCGACCATCACCAAATACCGCGCGCTGTTCGAGAAGTTCACTCAAACCATGACGCCCGACGAGGCGCTGCGCGGCATGTTGGCCGCGATGATGGTCTCGCCGCGATTCCTTTACCATGAGGAGCCGCCCGACCGGCTCGACGCGCACGCCATCGCCTCACGCCTGTCGTTTTTCCTCTGGCGCTCCACGCCGGATGACGCTCTGCTGGCCGCTGCCGCCGATGGCAGCCTGCTCGACCCCGCGAAACGCCGCGCACAGGCCCGGCGCATGATGGCCGATGCGCGAGCTGAGCGTTTCCTGAAGGACTTCACCGGCCAATGGTTGCGCGTGCGTGAGGTCGGCGTCATGCGCGCGGATGCGACTTTCTATCCCGAATACGACCTCGAACTGGAGGCCGCCATGCGCGGTGAAACGGAGCATTTCATCACCGAGATGTTCGAGCGCGACCTGCCCCTGGCGCAGCTCATTGATTCGGACTGGACGATGCTCAATCAACGCCTGGCGAAGCATTACGGCATCGAAGGCGTGCTCGGGCCGGACTTCCGTCGCGTGAGTCTCGACAAAACAAAAACGGTGCGCGGCGGTCTGCTCACGCAGGCCAGCATCCACGCCGTCACGTCGAATGGCAGCACCACCTCGCCCGTCGCGCGCGGCGTGTGGATGCTCGAGAAATTTCTTGGCACACCCGCTCCGCCACCGCCGCCGGACGTTCCGCCCATCGAGCCGGACATTCGCGGAGCCACCACCATCAAGGAGCAGCTTGCCAAACACCGCGACATCGCCGCCTGCGCCTCTTGTCATCGAAAGATCGACCCGCTCGGCTTTGCGCTGGAGAGCTTTGATGTCATCGGCGGCTGGCGTGAAAAATACCGCGCCCTCAGCGAGCCGACGCCCAAAGCACGCGCCAAGCTCATCGACGGCCAGCCCGTCAATCCTGCCGACGAATGGGCGGGCGTGGGCCGGTTCAGCAGCTTCCAGGAGTTTCGTGAGCTGGTGAAGAAGCGTGAAGACCTCGTCATCCAAAACCTCACTCACAAGCTCGCCACCTTCGCCCTCGGTCGTCATCCCGGCTTCGCCGACCGCGATCCGCTCAAAGCCATAGCGACCCAAGTCTGCGGGAAAAAGAGCGGCATGAAGTCGCTCGTGCTTGAGCTCGTCGCCAGCTCCGTTTTTACCCATCCATGAACCGACTTCTGCCATTTACTGCTTGGACCCCCGCGCTTCTGACGGGAGTCCTGCTTCTTGTCTCGCCCCCGCATCTATCGGCGGCGGAGGGCGATGGGATCGCGTTCTTCGAAAAACATGTCCGGCCGGTGTTGGTCAAGCATTGTTATGAATGCCACTCGCTAAAGGGTGGGAAAAAGAAGGGTAATCTGCTGCTCGACAGCCGCGAAGGATTGCTGCAGGGCGGAGATTCCGGACCGGCGATCGTACCTGGCAAGCCGGCGGCGAGTTTGCTAATTCAGGCCATCCGCTACGCGGACGGGGGCTTGGAAATGCCACCGAAACAAAAGCTGCCGGAAGAGGCGATTCGACAGTTGGAGTCGTGGGTGGGGATGGGCGCGCCCGATCCTCGGGATTCGAGGGGAGTCGCCGCGGGGGGATCGCCGGGTGTCGATTTTGTGAAGGCGAGGCAGCATTGGGCGTTTCAGCCGGAGATAGACTCGCCGCCACCGAAGATCGCTGCCGACTGGGTGCGACAGGACATCGACCGGTATGTCCTCGCGAAGATGCGGGAGCGTGGTTGGTCGCCGGGCGTGGAGGCAGGCCGCGCGGAACTCATCAAGCGGCTTTACGCGACGCTGACCGGGCTGCCGCCATCTTATGAGGAAGTGCAAGCTTTCACGCGGGGCGAGAGGACCGTGGAAGAGACGATCGATGCGTTGTTGAAGAGTCCGCAGTATGGCGAGCATTGGGGGCGGCACTGGCTGGATGTGGCGCGGTACGCGGACACGATGGAGGTCGTGTTTGAGATGGGGCGGGTGTATCCCTTCGCCCACACCTACCGAGATTGGGTGATCCAGGCGCATAACGCCGACCTTCCGATGAACCGCTTCATCGAGCTTCAGATCGCGGCGGATAAGTTGGTCACTGCGGAAAGCAAAGAACGAGGCGATCTGGCCGCGCTGGGGTTTCTCACGGTCGGCCGCCGGTTTTTCGGCGACCAGCAGTTGCAGGTGGACGACCAAATTGATGTGGTCACGCGCGGGTTGATGGGACTGACGGTGGCTTGTTCGCGTTGTCACGATCACAAGTTCGAGGCGATCCCGACGGCCGACTACTATTCGCTCTATGGGGTGTTCGCCAGTTCGCGTCCAGCGGACGACATGCCTTGGATCGGTTACGAGCCGAACCACGATCCCGAGAAGGCGGCCACGTATCACGAGGAACGGCAGAAACGCCTGATCGCCATTGAGGAGCACGTGGTCGAGTGTCTGGCCGACGCGCGGAAGCACGTGGAGGACTCGGCCCGGCTCTACTTGAACTACCTCGCCCAACAGGAGCCGAATCACCGGCCCGAAGACGGTCAGGTGTCCACTTCGACGTCCGAGATTCAACTGCGTCCGGCAATCATCGAGCGCTACACGAAATTCCTCGCCGCGAAAAAGGCGGAGGCCGATTCTTTGTTCGGACTCTGGATCCGTGCGGCGGCGATGCCGCGCGACGGTGTGGAATCCGGGATCACGGCCCTGCGTCGGAAGGAAGGCGGCCTTCTGCATCCGTGGTTGGCCGCGGAACTGAAAGACAGGAAGATTCCGGCGAGCATGTTGGAAGTCAGCGACCTCTACGCGCAGGTGTTTGCTCGGGCCAGTGCCCGGGCCGATGTCGATGCCGTGGTGATCGCAGAGAAAATGTTCGGTGAGCACTCGGCTCTATGTGTGACGCGTCTGGACATCATCGACGACAGCCGCGTCACCGTTCCGCTGATCCGCACGATCACCAACAAGCAGTTCTTCCGCTTCAATGGCCGACGGCAGGGGCTGCACGCTCTGGAGTTCGGTGCGCCGGTAAAGCGGGCGATGGTGCTGGAGCCCCGCGAACTTGTGGAGCCGGTCGTCTTCGTCCGTGGCGATCCGAAATCGTCAGGCCAGGGCGTGCCGCGCCAGTTCCTGCAAATCCTGCGCGACCGTGCGCCCGATCCCGGACCGTGGCCGGATGATGGTCGCCTGCAATTGGCACGGGCCACGGTGGCGGACGCCAATCCGCTGACCGCCCGTGTGCTGGTCAACCGAGTCTGGGCTCTGCACTTCGGGCGCGGCTTGGTTCCGACGCTGGACAATTTCGGTGTCAACACGCCCGAGCCGGAGCACGCCGCATTGCTCGATCACCTAACGCTCTGGTTCAAACGCCACGGGTGGTCGTTGAAGGCGTTGCACCGCTACATCCTGACTTCATCGACATGGCGGCAGAGCAGCCTCGTCGAGAATCGTGAAGCCGCTCTCGGCGATCCCGAGAACGTTCTCCTCTGGCGGCAGAATCCGCGCCGGCTGAGCTACGAAGGCATCCGCGACACACTCTTGAGCGTCTCCGGCAATCTCGACCGACGCATGGGCGGACCATCGCTGCCGATTGATACCGCCAGCAATCAGCGACGCACCGTTTACGCCTACATCGACCGGTTCACCTACCAGCCACTACCGCGAGCGTTCGGGGCTCCTCTGGCCGAAACCGCCGTCCTGGAGCGAAAGCAGACCCTCGTGCCGCAACAGGCGCTCTTCATGATGAACCATCCTTTCGTCGCCCGGCAGGCTTCTGCATTAGCGAGCCGTTTTGCGCCCGGAACATCGATCGAGCAAAGAGTGACCGAGCTTCACCGCGCGGTGCTGGCCCGCGATCCAGAGCCGGATGAGCTGCAATTAGCGCGGCAGTTTTTCGAATCGGATGACGCGACATGGACGGATTATGCACAGGCACTGCTCATGAATCACGAACTGATCTACTTGCGATGAACACAGCGATTTCTGCAAACATGCCTTCACCATTCCTCACCGACCGGCGTGGATTCCTCAGTCATATGGCTGGGGCTGGCTTTGGAATGCTCGGCCTCAGCACCGTTTCGGAAACGCGAGCTGCCATGGTTGACACACATCCCCTGGCCCCTCGTAGCCCGCAGTTCACGCCTCGGGCAAAGCGAGTCCTGCACATCTTCGCCAACGGCGGGCCTTCGGCGGTGGATACATTCGATCACAAGCCGGCCCTCGCGAAATACGCCGGGCGACCACTGCCCACGCATTACAACACGGACAATCCGACTGCGGGAGCGATGCCTTCTCCGTTCGTCTTCAAACGTTATGGCGAATCCGGCCTCGCCAGCAGCGAACTCTTCGCCGATCTCGCCGCAGCTCACGCGGATGATCTCTGTCTGATCCGCTCTCTTTATACCGACACGCCGATTCACGAGGCCTCGTTGCGAATGATGAACACCGGCTCCCTCGTGGTGCCACGTCCGAGCCTCGGTTCGTGGGTGACGTGGGGCTTGGGAACGGAGAATCGCAACCTGCCGGGCTATGTGTCTCTGGTGCCCTCCGGCCTCCCGTTCATCGGCGAGGACAACTGGAAGTCATCGTTCCTGCCGAACGTGTTTCAGGGAACCTACGTGGCGACCAATCGTGAGGCAGGCAAGCCGCTGATCGACAACCTCACCAATCCGCGCCTCACCCGCGAGACGCAGACCCGACAGATGTCCCTGGTCGCGAAAATGAACGCTCGTCATTTCGAGCGGAACACGGATTATCCGGAGTTGGCGTCCAGTATTCACAACTATCAGACCGCCTTCCGCATGCAGGTCGAGGCGACCGATGCCTTCGATATTTCCAAAGAACCGGAATCGGTGCGCAAAATGTATGGCGACACGCCGAATGGCAGACAGTTGCTCGTGGCGCGGCGATTGTTGGAACGCGGCGTGCGTTTCGTGCAGGCGTGGCATGGTCCGGAGCAGCCGTGGGACAGCCACAAGGATCTGGAGAAAAATCACCGCCGCCTGGCCAAAGAAAGTTCGCAGGGGATCACCGCCCTGCTTACCGATCTGAAGTCGCTTGGCCTGTTGGAGGACACTCTGGTGATCTGGGGCGGCGAGTTTGGCCGGACCCCGCTGGCACAGATCGAGCCTGGCAAGGCGGGCAACACCGGCGGCCGCGATCACAATCCCTTCGGCTTCACGATGTGGATGGCCGGAGGCGGCGTGAAGGGGGGCACGACCTACGGCGCCACCGACGACTTCGGTTTCAAAGCGGTCGAGAACCGTGTCCACGTCCACGACCTGCATGCGACGATCCTGCACCTGCTGGGATTCGACCACGAACGCATGACCTACCATCACGCCGGCCGCGATTTTCGACTGACTGATGTGCATGGCCATGTCATCCGGGAGGTGCTGGCCTGACGCGAAGACTTACTTCAACCATTCACTCCAAGATTAAATTATGAACACACGATCCTCACTCTCCACCCGCCGCACTTTCCTTTGTGGAGCCGGCATCACGCTCAGTCTGCCGTGGCTTGAGTCCATGGGCGGCATCCTGCACGCCGCCGACGCGGAAAAGGAACCTCGCCGCCTGCTCCTCGTCTGTTTGCCGCTCGGCATCTTTCGCGATGCCCTCATCCCAAAACAGAGCGGCATCGGCTACGAGGCCACCGAGTATCTCACCGCGCTCCAGGACTTCCGCGACCAGTTCACCGTCATCTCCGGCCTCGACCATCCCGGCGTCGGCGGTGGTCATGCCTCGCAACCGCGCATCTTCACCGGCATCCCTTCTGCCGAGCGCAACCGTCGCTCGCTCGACCAGCATGTCGCCGCCGCGCTCGGCCAGCACACGCGCTTTGACACGCTCACCCTGAGCGCCGGGGCGAATGACTTCAGTTGGACCGACAGCGGCAGCATGGTGCCAGCGGAGAAAAACGTCGCCGACGCCTTCGCGAAACTTTTCGCCGAGGAAGGCGCGGCCAACAAAACCAAAGTCCTGCGCGAAATCGGGCGCGGCAAAAGCATCCTCGACTTCGTGCTCGACGAGGCTAGCGACCTCCGCCCGCGCCTCTCCAAGCGCGACCAGGACAAGCTGGAGGAATACTTCGAGTCCGTCCGTGCCACCGAAAAGCGCCTCGTGAAATCCGAGGAGTGGATGCACACGCCCAAGCCCCAGGTCGGCGTCAAAGCGCCCGCCCCCTTCGCCCAGGACGAAATCATCACCAACATGCGCAACGTCTGCGACCTCACCTATCTCGCCTTCAAGACCGACTCCACCCGCGTCATCACCTTCGGCTACTTCCGCCAGGACACCGTCGCCGTGCCGGGTGTCAAAGTCGGCTACCACAACCTCTCCCACCACGGCCAGGACGAGGGGAACATCGCCCAGCTCAAGCGCGTCGAATGCGCCTTCTTCGACGAGCTGAAAACGCTGCTTACCAACCTCAAGAACGCCAAAGAAGGCGACTCGAACCTGCTGGCCCGCACCACCATCGTCATCACCTCGAATCTCGGCAGCGGCTCCAGCCACAGCAACAAAGACCTCCCCGTGCTCCTCGCCGGAGGCCGCTTCCAGCATGGCCAGCACCTTGCCCTCGCGCCCGGCACCGTGCCCTTGAGCAATCTCTACCTCAGCGTCCTGCATCAGCTCGGCATGGACGACAAATCCTTCGGCACCTCCACCGGCACGCTGAAGGGACTTGAGTTCGTTTGAACACTCTCTGTGGTGAGTTGTCCTCGAAAATAGTTCGTCAGGAAACGCGGACCCGTGCGTGGAATTGACAAAACCACGGATTCCGCATGATCCAGGATGCACTGCTCAAAACCCTGCTCGACGCCCGCCTGCGCCTCTGCGCAGGGCTGTGGCCGGTGCTGCGGGATACGCACGCGGTGGAGGATATTTTCCAGGTCACCCTGCTGCGTGCGGTGGCCGAGGCTGGTAATCTGAGAGACGAAGATCATGCGCTGGCCTGGGCGCGGGTGACGGCGCGGAGGCTTGCCATTGACCACCTCCGCAAGCATCAGGCGCGCATGGTGGTGCTGGATGAGCAGACGCTCGACCTCCTTGATGCGGAGCTCGACCAGCGCGGGGACGATGTGATCGCCGAGCGTATGGACGCGCTGAAGCGCTGTGTGGAGAAACTCCCGGAGCGCTCACGCCGGCTGGTGGACCTCCGCTACCACGAGAACCGCGCCGGGCAGGCGATTGCCGATGAGATGCGCCTGAGTCTTGATGCGCTTTATCAGGCGATGCGCCGTGTGCATCTGGCATTGCGCCAGTGCGTGGAAAACCAGTTGCGGCATTCGTGAAGGAAAACCAATGAAACCCACCGAACACGACACCCTCGACCTGTTGCTGCGCCACACCGGCGGCGATGGCACGGAGGCGGATGCCGCCGAGCTTTCGCGGCGGTTGAAAAATGACCCTACGGCGCGGGCGGAACTGTGTGACCTGGCCTTGGAAGCACTCGCGGTGGCGGAGCAATCGGCGGCAGCGGTGGCGGTCGGCATCGGCACACCGGTGGCCAGCGCACGACTGCGGGCAGGCTGGCAGACGTGGCTCTGGCCGCTCGCCGCTGCGGCTGCAGTCGTGATTGCGGCGGTGATTTGGATGCAAAGTGGCCGCGATGCGGCGTGGGTGATGCGCGCTGCGGAAGTGAGCGGCAGCGTGCGGTGGACGGGACAGGGCGGGAGCATCGTGGACAGCCTGACGAAGGATACTGCGCTGGGTGGAGGCACGGTGGAGACGGCGTCGGATGATGCGGCGGTGACGCTGGCGTTTCGCGATGGCTCGCTCATCACGCTGATGGCGCACAGCGCGGCGACGATTTCCGATGATGGGCAAAAGCAGGTGCATCTCCGCGAGGGCAATCTTTCCGCCGATGTGCGACCGCAACAAAGCGGCAGGCCGATGATCATCCATACAGCGACGGCGGTGCTGGAGGTGGTGGGGACGCGCTTTGATGTGGAATCGGGCGCGGCGACGACGCGCTTGAACGTGGATGAAGGCACGGTGCGCATGACGAGGCTGGTGGATGGCAGCACGGTGGATGTGCCGGCGGAGCATCAGGTCGTCGCGTCTCTCAGTCGCGCGGAGAAGCTCGGTGCCGTGCAGCGACTCACGCCGACGCTGAATTGGCGCAGCGATTTGAGCCAGGGCGCGAAGGGCACCGATGGCGAGTGGCTGCCTGCCGAGGCTGGACTGCCTGCGCGGCTGAAGGCGCTGCCGAAACTCGTGACCCCGGCGAAGCGTGAGCCGGTGACGCTGCATCATGTGAGTGTCGAGGTGCCGTGGGAGTTTCTGCAAACGCTGCAACTCAAATCGGATTCGCGACTGCGACTGCGTGGCCGCATGACGACCCTCACGCCGGTGGAAATCATGCTGAACACAAAGCGGCTGCGCGGTGGATTCGCAGGCAATTACTTCGCACGCCCCACGCCTGCATCGCTCGACTGGCAGCTTGATTTGCCAATCACGGAGTTTCGCAAATGGCAGAGCGAAGCTGGCGAGCCATTGCCAGATGGCCTGCAATTGCGCCGCGTCGTCATCTACACCATCGGCAGCGATGCCGGGCTGGAGATTGAGCAGGTCGAAGTGGTCAATGGCAGCACCAGATGATTTTTCCCCAGATGAAACACGAACAACTGATTGAACCGCAGAGAGTGGACAGACGCAGAGTTTCTGAATCCCCTTTTTGTCTTTCTCTGCGCCCGTCCATCCTCTGTGGTTTGGCGCTCGGCGCGTTCGCTGCGAGAGTGACCGCCGCGCCGGTTGATTTCGGGCGCGATGTCCGTCCGTTCCTCGAACAGCACTGTGTCTCGTGCCACGGGCCGAAGAAGCAGAAGGGGGACTTCCGCGTGGATGAACTCAAAGTTTCCACGACGGCGGCGGATGCGGAGAACTGGCAGCTCGTGCTCGACAATCTGCACCTCGGCGAGATGCCACCGGAGGATGAAAAGCAGCCGAAGTCTGCTGAAGTCGAGGTCGTCACCACTTGGATTCAATCCGAGATTTCCCGCGCTTCGAGCGTGCTCAAAGGAAGCGGTGGCGAAGTGGTGCTGCGTCGTCTGAACCGTGCGGAGTATCAAAACACCATCGCCGACCTCTTTGATGTGCATGGCGACTTCACGGCTGGTTTTCCTGACGACACGCTCGACCACGGCTTCGACAACAACGGCGCGGCACTCATGCTCTCCGCCGCGCAGATGCAGGAATACATGAAGGCGGCGGACTTTGTGCTCGCCCGCGCCATCGCGCCTGCCAAGCGGCCCGAGACGGTGAGCAAGACCTTCACGCTGCATGACTGCAACCGCATGTCGATGGAGAGCACGCGCAAGGATCTCGCGAACCGTCTGGAGAAGTTTGACCGCCTCACGCCCGACGAGCAGAAGCGCACACGGGACAGTCAGGAAAAGCAGAAGGACGACCCCGCCTATGGCTATCGCTTTCCCGTGCGGGAAAACGGCACGCTGCGTCCACCGAAGCCTGATGACGGCCCGCATCTCGATGCGGTGATGACCATGCAGCAGTATTTTAGCGCTGAGCCGCAGACCCACCGTCACTTTAACCTGCGCCAGCCCGGCTGGTATCGCGTGAAGGCGGTAGCCTACGCGCTGAAGAACGACGGCAAGCCCGCGCGGCTGAAGTTCACCGCCGGGCCGCCGAAACCCGGTGTGCTGCCAAAGGCGGTGAGCGTCTTCGCCTTCACCAATGAGCAACCGCGCGAGGTCGAGGCCCTCTATTACCTGGAACCCGGCGACCGCGTGGAGTTCACCATCATGGATGGCGCTCCGCACAGCCAGGGCCGCACGATGATTGACCAGCCTGGCCCCTTCATCGCCATTCGTTCCTTCAGCATCGAGGGGCCGGTTTTTGAAACGTGGCCGCCACCGGGGCATCGCACGCTCTTTGGCGACATCGACCCCGCCAATCCCACTCCGGAAAAAGCAGCGGCCATCGTCACGCACTTTGCTCCGAAGTTGTTCCGTCGTCCCGCCGAGCCGAAGACGGTCGCGAAATATCGGGCGCTGTTCGAGAAGTTCACGCAAACGATGACGCCCGATGAAGCGCTGCGCGGCATGTTGGCCGCGATGATGGTCTCGCCGCGATTCCTCTACCACGAGGAGCCTCCCGAGCGTCTCGACGCGCACGCCATCGCCTCACGCATGTCGTTTTTCCTCTGGCGCTCCACGCCGGATGACGCGCTGCTGGCCGCTGCCGCCGATGGCAGCCTGCTCGACCCCGCGAAGCGCCGCGCCCAGGCGCAGCGCATGATGGCCGATGTGCGAGCGGAGCGTTTCTTGAAGGATTTCGCCGGCCAATGGTTGCGCGTGCGGGAGGTCGGCGTGATGCGCGCGGATGCGACGCTGTATCCCGAATACGACCTCGAACTTGAGGCCGCCATGCGCGGCGAGACGGAGCATTTCATCACCGAGATGTTCCGCCGCGACCTGCCGCTGCGCCAGCTCATTGATAGCGATTGGACGATGCTCAATGAACGCCTCGCCAAGCATTACGGCATCGCAGGCGTGCTCGGGCCGGACTTCCGCCGCGTGAGTCTCGATAAAACAAAAACGGTTCGCGGCGGACTTCTCACGCAGGCCAGCATTCACGCCGTCACGTCGAACGGCAGCACCACCTCGCCCGTCGCGCGCGGCGTGTGGGTGTTGGAGAAATTCCTCGGCACACCGGCTCCGCCACCGCCGCCGGACGTGCCGCCCATCGAGCCGGACATTCGTGGTGCCACCACCATCAAGGAACAGCTCGCCAAGCACCGCGACACCGCCGCCTGTGCCTCTTGTCATCGAAAAATCGACCCGCTCGGCTTTGCTCTGGAGAGCTTCGACGTCATCGGCGGCTGGCGTGAAAAATACCGCGCCCTCAGCGAGCCGACGCCCAAGGCCCGTGCGAAACTCATCGACGGCCAGCCCGTCAATCCCGCCGATGAATGGGCCGGCGTGGGCCGATTCAGCAGCTTCCAGGAGTTCCGTGAGCTGGTGAAAAAGCGCGAAGACCTCGTCATCCAAAATCTCACGCACAAGCTCGCCACCTTCGCCCTCGGTCGTCAGCCTGGCTTTGCCGACCGCGAACCGTTGAAGGCCATCGCCGCCAAATCGCGCAAGGACCAGAGCGGCATGAGCACCCTCGTCCTCGACCTCATCACCAGCTCCGTCTTCACCCACCCCTGAACCGTGCATCGCCTTATGAACCCGAACCTCGCCCTCTCCACCCGCCGCCATTTCCTGCGCGGTGTCGGTATCACGCTCAGTCTCCCGTGGCTGGAGTCGCTCGGCGGCATCCTTCACGCCGCTGACGCGGAAAAAGAACCGCGCCGCCTCCTGCTCGTCTGTCTGCCGCTCGGCATCTTTCGCGATGCCCTCATCCCGAAGCAGACCGGCCTCGGCTATGAAGCCACCGAGTATCTCACCGCGCTCCAGGAGTTCCGTGACCAGTTCACCGTCATCTCCGGCCTCGAACATCCCGGCGTCGGCGGTGGTCATGCCTCGCAGCCTCGCATCTTTACCGGCATCCCTTCTGCCGAGCGCAACCGCCGTTCGCTCGACCAGCATGTCGCCGCCGCACTCGGCCAGCACACGCGCTTTGACACGCTCACGCTCAGCGCCGGGGCCAATGACTTCAGTTGGACCGACAGCGGCAGCATGGTGCCAGCCGAGAAAAACGTCGCTGATGCCTTCGCGAAACTTTTTGCCGAGGAAGGCGCGACCAACAAAACGAAAGTCCTCCGCGAAATCGGACGCGGCAAAAGCATCCTCGACTTCGTGCTCGACGAGGCCAGCGACCTCCGTCCGCGCCTCTCCAAACGCGACCAGGACAAGCTAGAGGAATACTTCGAGTCCGTCCGCGCCACCGAAAAGCGCCTCGTGAAGTCCGAGGAGTGGATGCACACGCCGAAGCCGCAGGTCGGCGTCAAAGCACCCGCGCCCTTCGCGCCGGACGAAATCATCACCAACATGCGCAACGTCTGTGACCTCACCTATCTCGCCTTCAAGACCGACTCCACCCGTGTCATCACCTTCGGCTATTTCCGCCAGGACACTGTGGCCGTGCCCGGCGTCAAAGTCGGCTACCACAACCTCTCCCACCACGGCCAGGACGAGGGGAACATCGCCCAGCTCAAGCGCGTCGAACGCGCCTTCTTCGACGAGCTGAAAACGCTGCTCACCAACCTCAAGAACGCCAAAGAAGGCGACTCCAACCTGCTCGCCCGCACCACCATCGTCATCACCTCGAATCTCGGCAGCGGCTCCAGCCACAGCAACAAAGACCTGCCCGTTCTCCTCGCCGGAGGCCGATTCCAGCACGGCCAGCACCTCGCCATCGCTCCCGGCACCGTGCCGCTGAGCAATCTCTACCTCAGCGTGCTGCACCAACTCGGCATGGACGACAAATCCTTCGGTGCCAGCACCGGCACGCTGAAGGGCCTGACGATTGTTTAACCAACCACCACCATGAACCGCCGCCATTTCATCCAATCCTCCACGCTCGCCACGGCGGGCGCTTTCACCGCCAAGTCCTACTCGCAAATCGCTGGTGCCAATGAGCGCGTGCGCGTCGGCATCATCGGCTTTGGCCTCATCGGGCGCATCCACACGCGCAGCTTTCATGGGCTGAAGGAATCGCAGGTCGTGGCGGTGTCGGATTGCTTCAAGCCGCGCATGGATGCTTGCGTGGAACTGGTCGGCGCAGATTGCGCGAAGATTCCTGACTTCCGAAAAATGCTGGAGCGCAAGGACGTGGATGCCGTGGTGGTGAACACCGGCGACCATTGGCACGCGCTGCAAATGATGCTGGCCTGCGATGCAGGCAAGGACGTGTATCTCGAAAAACCGCTTCACCTTTTCGTCCGCGAGGGCGAGTGGATGCAAAAGGTCGCCGCTCGCACCAATCGCGTCGTGCAAGTCGGCACGCAGCAGCGCAGCGCCGCGCATTATCACAAAGCGAAGGAACTCCTGCGGGGTGGAGCCATCGGCGACATCGTGAGCGTGCAGTGCAATTTCTTCCGCAATGTCATGCCCGGCATCGGAAACCCGCCGGACGGCGACGCACCTGCCGACCTTGATTGGGACATGCTGCTCGGCCCCGCGCCGCAGCACCGCTACAACGCGAATCGTGCGCTGTATCATTTCCGCTGGTTTTGGGACTACAGCGGCGGGCAGATGACAAACCTCGGCCATCACTCGCTCGACATCGTGCATTGGATTTTCGACATCGCCGCGCCCAAGGCCGTCAGTAGCACTGGCGGACGCCTTTTCCTCAAAGACAACGGCGAGGTGCCCGACACGCAGGACGCCATCATTGAGTATCCGAAGTTCAACACCGTCGTGCAGTTCCGCGAGTGCGCGGCGGGCGCGGGCAGCAGCAGCATGGGTGCGCTCACCTTCATGGGCACGAAGGGCACGATGACGCTGGGCCGCGATGGCTACGAAATCCTGCCCGACAAGAAGGTCGATCCCATCAACTCCTATGCGAACATCATCGGCGGTCATCCCGTCGGTGGGCCGCAGCCTGTGGCGGAGCCGGAAGGCGACTTCTGGACCGAAAAAGCCGAGGACAAGAGCGGCGATTGGAAAGCGATGTATGTCGAGCACGCGAAGAACTTCCTCGACTGCGTGAAGACTCGGAAAACGCCGAACTCCGACCTCGCCAGCAGTCACTGGGTGAGCACGACGTGCCATCTTGCCAACATCTCCGCCCGCACTGGCCGCAAAGTCTTCTGGGATGCCGCCGCCAACGACATCCACGGCGACAAGGAAGCCAGCGCGATGTTGCAGCGGCCCTATCGCGCCCCGTGGGATGCAGAACTCAAAGCCGTGCTCGCATGAACCGCCGACACTTCATCAGCACACTGCCCGCGCTCGCCACCGCACGCTCATTGCTCGCATCAGCGGGCGCTTCTCAGTCGCGACTCGGCATCTGCACCTTTTCGTGTCACCAGCATTGGAAAGCCGTCGGCGCGAAGCACGAAGGCGTAAAGTTCACCGATGCGCCGAGCTTTTACCGCTATGGACGCGAGATCGGAGCGGGCGGAGTGCAGACGCCACTGCGTGGTGCAAAGGCGGCGGAGATGCGGGCGCTGGTGGAGAGTGCCGGCGGCTATTACGAAGGCGAGCTGCGCTTGCCGAAGGTCGAGGGCGAACTGGCGGCCTTTGAGAATGAAGTGCGCCAAACACGAGAAGCGGGCGCGACGGTGGCGCGGGCGGTTTTCACGAGTGGACGCCGCTACGAGGCCTTCAAGACGCGGGAGGAGTTCCGCGCCTTCCATGAGCAGGCGAAGCGCACGCTCGTGCTCATCGAACCCGTGCTGCGCAAGCATCAGCTCAAGGTCGCCATCGAGAATCACAAAGACCACACCACCGAGGAACTCGTCGCCCTTATGCGCGGCATCAGCAGCCAGTGGGTCGGCGTGCTGGTGGACACCGGCAACAACATTGCCCTGCTGGAGGAACCGCACGGCGTCATCGAAGCGCTCGCTCCTTTTGCGCTGAGTGTGCATTTGAAAGACATGGCCGTGCAGTCTAGCGAGGACGGCTTTCTGCTCAGCGAAGTGCCGCTCGGCTCCGGTATGCTCGACCTGCAGCGCATGATTGCGACGCTGTCGAAGGCAAACCCCGCGCTCGTCTTCAACCTCGAAATGGCCACGCGCGATCCGTTACGCGTGCCGTGCCACACGGAGAGCTTCTTCGCCACATTTCCCGAGCGCAAAGCCACGCATCTCGACGCGGCGATGCAGCGTGTGAAGGCAAATCCGCCCAAACAACCGCCGCCTGTCGTCAGCGGCAAACCCACAGCGCAAGTCCTCGCTGAGGAAGAAACCAACAACCGCAACGGCCTCGCGTGGATGCTGAAGCAAATACGGGCATGAACCACAACGCACGACTCCTTAGATGAAAAACGAACAACTGATTGAACCGCAGAGAGTGGACGGACGCAGAGTTTCTGAATTTCGTTTTTGTCTTTCTCTGTGCCCGTCCATTCTCCGCGGTTTGGCGCTCTGCCTTTTCGCTGCGAGCGTGAGCGCCGCGCCGGTTGATTTCGGGCGCGATGTGCGTCCGTTTCTCGATCAGCACTGTGTCTCGTGCCACGGGCCGAAGAAGGAGAAGGGCGGCGTGCGTCTGCACACCATGGGCACGATCAGTGAGACGCCGCAGTTTGCGAATACCTGGCTGGAAGTGCGCGAGCAACTGCTCAGCGGCGAGATGCCGCCGGAGGACGAGAAGCAGCCGTCGGAGGCGACTCGAAAGGCGGTCATCGCGTGGATCGACGCTGAGGTGGAGCGGGCGCAGCGTGAGTCGGCCAGCACGGGCGGCAAGGTGGTGATGCGACGGCTGAATCGCAGCGAATACCGCGAGACGCTGCGTGAAATCCTGCACCTGCATCCGGCAATCGACACTGCCCTGGGTTTGCCCGATGACGACACGTTTCATGGCTTTGACAACATCGGGTCCGCCCTGAACATCTCCTCGGCGCAAATGCGGGCTTATGTGGAAAACGCGGCCCGGGTTTTGAAGATGGCGTTCCCGGCGGGCAAACAACCCGCCACGGAGAAAACCCGCATCATCGCGATGGACAGCGCGGAGTTTGCCCGAATCAGCGATGATGTTGCGCGCTTGAAACGGGAATTGGGCAATTTGGTCATTCCCAAGAACGAGTTGAACGCCCGGATGGCGGAGGCCCAAAAGAAGGTGCCGAAAATCGACCCGTCGAAGAGCCTCACCTTCGGAGCCGTCACGAAAAAAGAGTATCTTCCCGATGGCGTCGTCATCGACAACTCGGCGCAGCTTCGTTGGGCGGGCCGTCCCGCAGGGCTATACCGGATTCGTTTCCACGTGAAGGGGGTGCCGAACGAAAAGGGGGATCTGCCCATGATCACCGCCGAGCTGAGCGCGAGCCCGCCGCAGGAGAACCGGCCTGTCATCACCGCCGACCTGTCGCCGGAGTTTCAGACCATCGAGGCCGAAGTCTTCGCCGAGCCCTACTTCAACAACCTGCGCATCGCCGTCGCCGCGATGGGGAACCGGTTTTTCTACAAACGCGGCGTGCAGCCCCCACGCATGCAGGTGCAGTGGGTGGAAGTCGAAGGCCCCATCGTCGAGGACTGGCCGTCGCGGGCGTGGCATGAGTATTTTGCCAAGGCGGCGGACAGCGAGGCGGGTGCCCGCGCCGTGCTGGCACGCTTCGCGGAGCTGGCCTTCCGTCGTGCCCCCGAAGCGGCTCGGCTCGACCAGTTCTTCACCTTCTACCAGTCCCGACGCGCGGCGGGAGATGACTTTGAAACGGGCGTCAAACTCGCCATGCAGGCCATTCTGGCAGCGCCTGAGTTTGTCTTCATGGTGGAGTCGAAAGAAGGCGCGGAAGGCAAGCGCCTGCCGCTCGATGATTTCGAGCTGGCCACGCGTCTCTCGTATTTCCTCTGGAGCGGTCCGCCGGATGAGGAACTCCGTGCGCTGGCAAAGGCCGGACAGCTCCGCCCCGCGCTCGACACTCAAGTGCGGCGCATGATCCAGCATCCGCGAGCGGCCCGCTTTGCGGAAAATTTCACCGGCCAGTGGCTGAAGCTGCGCACGCTCGGCCAGATGGAACCGGACCCGAAGAAGTTCATCGAGTGGGAGGACACGCTGAAGGACTCCATGCGCCGCGAGACGGAGCAATTCTTCCTGCATGTGCTGCAAAAGGACCTCGCCGTGTCGCAGTTCATCGAGTCCGACTTCGCGATGCTGAACGGCCGCCTTGCCTACTTCTACGGCATCCCGGGTGTCAGCGGCTACGACTTGCGACCCGTCGCCCTGGCAGGCAATTCGCAGCGCGGCGGCCTGCTCGGACAAGCCAGCATCCTCACCCTGACCTCGGACGGCATCCGCACCTCGCCGGTGAAGCGCGGCACCTTCATCCTCGAAAATCTCCTCGGCGACCCGCCGCCACCGCCGCCCAACGATGTGCCGCCCGTGAAGGAATCCACCGGCACCACGCTCAAGGAACGGCTCAAATCCCATCGCGAGATGGCCGCCTGCGCCGAATGCCATGCGAAGATCGATCCGCCTGGCTTCGCTTTGGAAAACTTCAACGCCATCGGCAAGTGGCGCGAGAAAGAGGAGGAAACGAAGCTGCCCGTGGACCCCAGCGGCGAGTTGAAGGGCGCGGGCTCGTTCGCCGGATTTGCGGAGTTCAAAAAACTGCTCGCCGCGCGGGAAAGTGACGTGACCCGCTGCCTCGCGGAAAACCTCCTCCTCTATGCTCTAGGGCGTCCGCTCGACTTCACCGACGACGCGGTGGTGAAGGATCTCATGAAGCAAACCAAAGCCGCCGACGGTAAGTTCAGCGCACTCGTCACCGCCATCACACGCAGCGAGCCCTTTTTAATGAAATAGCACCACTCCAAACTCCATGAACAAATCCTGGCATCTCAACCGTCGTGAGGCCCTGCGTGGCCTCGGAGCCATCATCGGCCTGCCCTTCCTCGAAGCCATGACGCCGCTTTCCCGAGCCGCGCAAAAAGCCGCCAAACCGCCCGTGCGCCTCATGTGGCACTGGGTCGGCACCGCGACGAACATGGACGCGTGGTTCCCCGTGGATGCGGGGCCGGACTACACGCTCTCCCGCGCCTTGAAGCCGCTGGAGCGGCACCTGCAGCACTTCACCGCCATCTCCGGCACGCGCAACTACCCGGAGCTGGACTACGGCGGCGGGCGGGAGTTCGGCCACAACGGCGCGCTCCACTGGCTCACCTGCCAGCGCACCATCACCGGCAGCGGACCGGCGGACATCAAGACCCACAGCTCCGTGGATCAAATCGCCGCCAAACACCTCGGTGGCGACACGCGTTTCCCTTCCCTGCAACTCGGCCTCTACAAGCCCGGCTTCCACATCCTCTCGTGGTCGGAATCCGGCACGCCGCTGCCCACCATCGACGGACCGTCGAAGCTCTTTCAGCAACTCTTTGCCGCCAAACGGCCCGCCGAGCTTGCCGCGTTCAAACGCAACGCCGCCCTCAACCAGAGCGTCCTCGACCTCGTCACCGAGAGCCGCCAGGACCTGGAGCGCAAGCTCGGCAAGCCCGACAAGGAAAAGCTCGACCAATATCTCACCTCCGTCCGCGAGCTGGAGACCGGCATCGCGCGTGATTTGCAATGGGCCGATGTGCCGCCAGTGAAGACCAGCGCCAAAGCGCCCGCACCCACCGCCGACAAGAGCAAGGAGGAATGGATGCCGGCCATCTACAAGCTCATCGCGCTCGCCTTCGAGGCCGACCTCACCCGCGTCGTCGCACTCGCGGGCGACGGACCCGGCGGGAGCTATGATTTCATCCCCGGTGTCGTGGAAGACTGGCATCCCATCAGCCACCACAACCGCAACCCGGAGAAGCTCGACCAGATGGCGAAAATCAACGAGTGGAGCATGACCCAGCTCGGCGGCTTCCTCGACACCCTTGCCGCCAGCAAAGACCCGGAAGGCCGGAGCCTGCTCGACAGCTCCCTCATCCTCACCGGCGACAGCATGACCGACGGCCAGCACTGGGGCGGCAATTATCCGCTGCTACTCTCCGGGCATGGCGGTGGATTGAAGCAAGGCCAGCACCTCAAGTTCTGCGAAAACCCCCGCTACGACCAGGACAAGTGGCCCCTCGCCTCGGTCGCCACCGCCGAGCTCCACCTCGCCATGCTCAAGGCCGCCGGTGCCCCGGTGGAAACCTTCGCCGGTTACAAAAACACCCTCAAAGGGCTCGCATGAGATGAAACTCCCGTCT
>Ga0247844_1002053_pt1 | contig 34147 bp, 37 predicted proteins | sample LaCtaG_FD_192421 | JGI IMG/M metagenome (GOLD analysis project Ga0247844, IMG submission 192421) | Freshwater microbial communities from meromictic Lake La Cruz, Castile-La Mancha, Spain - LaCruzMarch201714.5m_1 | ecosystem: Environmental > Aquatic > Freshwater > Lake | place: Spain: Castile-La...
ACCATCAACAGCACATAGGTTCCCAGCTAATCTTATTATTGATGAAACTGCTGCTGAATTATTGGACGAACAAAGTGGTATAGTAAAATCAACAAAATTTCCTGAAACATATGAAGGTGGTTTTGGTGCTGGTGAAAATACTTATGGTGCTGGTAAAGTAAATAATACAAGAGGTTATAATGATACTGGTGGAGCAAGTAGATTTTTCTATATCCCAAAGGTAAGTAAGAAAGAACGAAACTTGGGGTTAGATAATTTTGATGTTGATGGTAGGTTCCCTGCCAATTTTATTATTGATGAAACTGCTGCTGAATTATTGGACGAACAAAGTGGTATAGTAAAATCAACAAAATTTCCTGAAACATATGAAGGTGGTTTTGATGCTGGTGAAAATACTTATGGTGTTGGTAAAGTAATTAATACTGATGGAGCAAGTAGATTTTTCAATACAAGAGGTTATAATGATACTGGTGGAGCATCAAGATTTTTCTACATTCCAAAGGTTAGTAAGAAAGAACGAAACTTGGGGTTAGATAATTTTGATGATGTTGAAGATAAAGGTAGTAGTGAATTGATAAATACTCGTATAACCAAAAACAACCACCCCACAGTTAAACCAATCAATCTATTAACATATCTTGTTAGGTTAATAACACCACCAAATGGAATAGTTATGGACTGTTATATGGGTTCGGGTTCAACAGGGATTGCAGCAAGATTAGAGGGGTTCCAGTTTATAGGAATGGAAATGGACGAGGACTATTATAAAATTGCTGAGACAAGAATAAATAACTATGAGTTATATAAAGATTTAATTAAAAAGAAATAAATGTTCAATAAACCACTTCCGCCCCACTATTGCAAAACCCTTGTTAGCGGTAGTGCTTTGATTAATGCGGATTGTTTCGATATTTTCCCTTACATAAAAGATAAGTCAGTTAATCTTATTTTGGCTGATTTACCTTATGGCACAACTGCTTGTAAATGGGATAGTATTTTGCCTTTTGATAAACTTTGGGAACAATACGAAAGGATAATTACAGATGATGGTGCAATAGTTTTAACCGCTTCACAACCTTTTACAAGTGCATTAATAATGAGTAACCCTAAACTATTTAAGTATGAATGGATTTGGGAAAAATCAAAAGCGAGTAACTTTTTACAAACAAGTTATATGCCTTTAAAAGCACACGAAAACATAGTTATATTTGGTAAAGGTAAAACTAAATACAACGCCCAAAAAGTACAAGGAAAACCTTTTAATAAAGGGAATAGAAAACACGATAACGGAATAGTTACCGAAGTTTATAATAAAATACCAAATGCAGGAATTGAAATTGTGAATGAAGATGGTTTAAGAAATCCAAGAACTGTGCAATACTTTACAACTGCTGAAAGCGAGGGAAAATACCACCCAACACAAAAGCCAAAAAAATTGATGAAATATTTTATTTCCACTTACACAGATGAAAACGATGTTGTATTGGATAATACAATGGGTTCAGGAACTACTTGTTTAGCATCAAAAGAACTTAATCGTTTTTTTGTCGGAATAGAAAAAGAGAAGCAATATTATGAAATTGCAGTCAGTCGGGTATGCGGTTCGTAGCATTACCGCTAACGGATGGAAATGGACGAGGACTATTATAAAATTGCTGAGACAAGAATAAATAACTATGAGTTATATAAAGATTTAATTAAAAAGAAATGGAAGAAGGATTAAAAAACGAAATAATTAGATTAATTAATCTAAAAAAAACAAATAAATATGATGTTCAGAGTATGAGTAATATTATTAGAGAACATATAGATAAAAAAATGTCTATTTGTTCCCACTGTGCTGCTCAAATTAGATTTGCACAAAAACAATTATTAAATTGGTATAATAGACAAGAAACAACAGAAGAAAAAATAACAATATCAGAACCACCACAAAAAGTGGGGTGTCAATCCTGTAAACAGAAAACAACACAAAGTAAAAAAGGTGTTGTGATAAATACACAAAGAACAAAGAAATGATGGCAAAAAACAAAGGTGGAAGACCCCTAATATGGACTGAAGAAAAAGTTATGAAATTGGGGAATGATTTATTTAACTGGATGTTAGAAAGTCAAGACAATATATGGATGGAAACATTTTTATATGAAAATGGTGATATATACCCACAGTTTATTAGTGAAATGTGTATTAAATATCCCAAGTTTACCGAATTAATAAAAAAGGTAAAAAAAATACAGGAGGGTAAAATAGTAAATGGTGCTTTAAAACACAACCTAAACCCAACGATGTCCATATTTTTATTAAAAAATCATCACGGATATAGAGACAAACAAGAACAAGACATCAACCACAAGGGGGAGAATATTGTTATTAATGTTATTAAACCAAATAAAAATAATAATGGAGATTAATTTTTCCCCATCGTTAAAACAAGATTTAATTTTTGACTATTTTAATGATGAAATAACAACAGAGGTATTATATGGAGGTGCCGCTGCTGGTGGTAAATCATATGGTATGTGTGCTTTTATGATACTTAAATGTCTAGAATACCCCAAGATAAGAATTGGTTTAGCCAGAAATGAGCTAACCACCTTAAAAAAAACAACTGTAGTTTCTTTATTTGAGGTAATAAATAACTGGGGGTTAAAGACAGAAGAACATTACAAGTATAATTCAACCACAGGTGAAATTACATTTACAAATGGTTCAAAGATAGTTTTATTGGAATTAAGATATTTACCATCAGACCCCAATTATACAAGGTTGGGGGGACAATTATTAACGATGGGTTGTATTGATGAGGCTGGTGAGGTAGATGAAAAAGGAAAACAGATATTACAATCACGACTTGGTAGATGGTTAAATGGTGAATTATCAATCAAACCCTTCTTACTAATGACTTGTAATCCATCTAAAAACTTCTTGTATAGGGATTATTATATACCAAGTCAAGATAATACATTACCCGAACATAAAAAGTTTATTACAGCTCTTGTTTTAGACAACCCGTTCATTACAGACGTATATGTTGAGAACCTACAAAAGGCATTATCAAATACAGATAAGGAAAGATTGATAAATGGGAATTGGAATTACGAAACCTCACCTGATGCATTGATGGATTATGAAACCATATTAAATATCTTCATTAACAAAAAACCTCAAGTTGAAAAAAGTAAAAAATATATCAGCTCCGATGTTGCGTTCACAAGTGATAATGCCGTGATTATGGTGTGGGAAGATTTAACTATAGTAGAAATAATAGTTAATCCAGAAGAAAAGATTGAAGACGTAATTAGGGATAAAGCAAAAGAATATAAAATACCCCCATATAATATTACTTGGGATAGTGATGGGGTTGGTAAATATTTAGAAGGATATTTAAGGGGTGGAAAACCAATAGTAAATAATGCAAGAGCACTCGGAGGGGAAAATTACCAAAATCTTAAAACACAATTATACTTCAAATTAAGTGAAGTGATTAACAAAGGTGATTTAAAAGTGGTGAAAACAAAATATGATGATAAAATTATTGAGGAATTACAAGAAGTAAAACATAAACCAACAGATAAAGTAAGTAAAATACAGATGGTAGATAAAGGTGAGGTTAAAAGGATGTTAGGGCGTTCTCCCGATTTTTCAGATGCAATGGCTTATAGAATGATTTTTGAGATTAAGAAAGCACCAGTTAAAACTTTCCGTATTTAATGTACAAAACACAACAATAAAAAATATATTTATTAAAAACAAAAAAAGGATAATATGATAAATTTAAAATTAGAAATTGATGATGAGGTAAAGGAATTTAATTTACCCCAATCGTGGGATGAAGTTACTATTGGTGATTTTGTTAAATTATTCTCTTTTGAAAGAGAGGGGTTAAATTCAGTAGAGTTATCTGTAAAAATAATAAATGTATTGACAGATATTGATGAAAATTTAATTATGATGATGGATGTAAAGGATTTTGAAAAATTGGCTGAAGTATTTGCGTTTACAAGTAAAGAATTAAAACCCACCAATGTTGAGAGTGTTGAGTTGGAAGGTGAAACATATTATTTAAAAAATGATTTTTCTAAACTAACAATGGGGGAGGTTATTAGTATTGAGACGATTTTACAATCAGCAGATGGTAATTTATTTAAAGTGATGGATAAGTTACTATGTATATTTTTGAGAAAGAAAAAAGAAAACGGAAAGTTAGAAGCCTTCAAAGGTGAATTTATGGATAGGGTTAATTTATTTAGAAATGCCCCAATTTCAAAAGTATATAACATATTCAGTTTTTTTTTAACTGGCGGGACTACATTAGAGGACAATACGAAGGACTATTTGGAAAGCCTGCCAAAATAAAAAAAGAGAAAAAAAGTAAATTTGATACTTTAAATAAAAAGACGGATGTTGATGATAGATTTAAATGGTTGGAGATGGTTTATTTATTATTAACCAAATTAAATACAACTGATGAAATGATATACAAGAAGAACTATATTGGATGTTTGAATTGGTTGTCTTATTTCTATCAAAAAAATAAAGTAGAACAAAGTAAAAACGGCAATATATGAGTGTAAATATAATTTCATTAAATCAAATGGTGGATTTGTTCAGTGGGTTCGCTGACAGACATTTTTTTTTAAATGATTTTGGTTTTGGACCAACAAGTGAAATAGGGACCTCAAGACAAATGGACTTCCCCTATATGTGGGTATCATTAAATGAAAATAGTTTAATCAACCCCCAAAATAGAACGGCAATACCAGAGTTGTCTTTTTCTGTTTTATTTATGGATAAGACAAATATTCAGTCAAATTATTTGGAAATAAATGGAGATAATAGCGACAACATCCAGGAGATATTGAGTGATATGTTACAAGTCCTACAAGATTTTATAACAGAGGTTCAGGTAGATTGGGGGAATTATGGTATTATATTTCAAGATGTAATTAATTGTTTCCCTGCAACAGATGAAACACAAGATAAAGTTAATGGATGGGTGGGACAATTTAGTTTTAAATTAAAACATTCAAATTGTATTTTACCAACCGGCGATATTACACAGACAAACTTATCCCCAATTAACCCTATGACGAGGTATTTGACTTGTGATACAGTAACCGCTTGCACCACATTACAACAATACATAACTCAACAAATATCAAATTTTACAGGAAACACAGGAACAAGTATTACAGGTTTCACATATCAAGATAATACCTTCACAATTACTGATGATAATGGTGGGGTATTTAGTGCCACTATTAATACTATGACTGGACTTACTGTAAATGGTGATATATCAGGAACAACTTTTTATGGGGATGGTTCAAATCTTACAGGTATTGTATTTAATGATATCTTCGTAACAGGGGGGACATATGATAACTCAACTGGAACAGCAACATTCACCAATAATAGTGGGGGGACATTTAACGTAAGTGGTTTTTATACTGGTTCAACTGATAATAACCAATTCGTAACGGGATATACCTATTTAAATAATACATTCACTATTGCTGATAATAGTGGTAACACATTCAACGCCACCATCAACACGATGACTGGTTTAACCATCAACGGGAACTTGGATGTAACCACAATAGATGATGTTGATTATATTGATTTTAATACATCTGCGGCACAAGCAGGGGATATTGGTAGATTGATATGGAATGATACAGATGGAACATTAAATTTAGGTTTAAAAGGTGGTAATGTGACATTACAAATAGGACAAGAAGAAGTTGTAAGAGTAGTTAATAAAACTGGTTCAAATTTACTTGAAAGTCAATATAAGGTTGTTAGAATAAGAACACAAGCAGAAGGTGGGGCACAAGGACAAAGGTTAGCAGTTTTATTAGCACAAGCAGATACTAAACACAACCATTCTGGTATATTGGGTGTTGTTACTGAAAATATTAACAACAATCAAGAAGGTTTTATTACATCATTTGGTAATGTTAATAACATAAATGCAACAGGTTCACTTCAAGGTGAAACTTGGTTAGATGGTGATGACTTATGGTTATCAGATACAGTTGCTGGTGGTTTAACCAATATAGAACCAACAACCCACCCAGTAAGAATTGGTTATGTATTGTATTCACACGCAGTAAATGGTAAAATATTTGTATCGTTAGATAATGGTGTTGATGAATTAGGTGAATTACACGATGTAACAATTACATCACCAATTGGGGGTGACACATTACAATATAATTCAACATTATCTGTTTGGGAAAACTCAAATCCATTTTGGACAATCGATTTAATGGATAATTCATCGGTTGAATTTTATGCTGTTGATGATGTTAAAATAAATACAATAACAAATATTGTTGGTTCCCCAACTATAACTATTGCTGATGATGGAGCACCCTATACATTAACAAATACTATTTTATCTGGAAGTAAAATAACTGTAACATCTGACATACAAAGTGTTATAAAATTAAATATTGAATACTAATGGAAGAAAGATATATTAAGGCAATAGACCCAAATAAATGGATAAGACCAGCAGGTTGGTTACAAATGCCAACTATAACATCTGCTGATAATAAAATTGCTATATTACACGCAGTATATAATAATAAAGAAAATACATTCGCATTAAGTCACGCATTATCAACAACTACTTGGAATATAGATTGGGGTGATGGAACTAATAATAATTACACAACAAACGTTACTCAACAAAAATCATATGTTTACTCCGCAACGACATCACCAATATTAGTTGATGAATGGGGTGAAAACTATAAACAAGTTTTAATTGTTATAACATATATTTCTGGAGTTCTAACAAATAATTGGAATTTTAGTCCAACTACGGCTGTTCGTCCAGGAACACCTCAACTTTTAGAAATTGTATTTAGTTGGAACTCGTTATTTCTATCAAATAGATATATGCCACTACTAAAATCAATTAATATTGTAAAAGGTATTAGTAATGGTAGTGCAATAAATTATTTTTCTTTTTTTCCAGCATTAGATAATTTAAATTTAGATAATATTGTAACAAATACCAACACTACCTCGCAAACTTTTCTATCAAATTCAGGTAATATTAGTTTAGGTAATTTAAATTGGAATACAACAGGTATTATTACATCATTTTTTAGTGGTTCTAATATTAGAAAAATAGGGGATTTAAATTGTCCAACAACAATATCAATGGGTTCAATGTTTTTGAATTGTTCTAACTTAACAGAAATAGGGGATATAAATTGTCCTTTATCTACTAATTTAAGTGTAGCATTTCAGAATTGTAAAGAACTAATTTCAATTGGTGATATAACTTTAAGTCCTGGATTAACAACAATATCCGCGACATTTCAAGGTTGTTATAAACTAAGAAGAATTGTTTTTTTAAGTGATTTAAGTTCATTAACTACTATCACTTCTACTTTTACAAATTGTCAATCTTTAGAATATGTTAGATTACCAAATATTATTATATCCATTACAACTTTAACAGATAAAAATCTTGAACGTCCAGCAATAATAGATTTATTTAATGATTTAGGAACACCTGGAACAACAAGAACAATTGCTTTAACTGGTAATCCAGGAGTTCCTAATTTAACTGCTGCTGATTTATTAATTGCAACATCAAAAAATTGGACGGTTACCTTATAAATATAAAATAAAAAAATATGGAAAATACAAGTGGGTTTTATAAATATGATGAAGAGCAATGGTTTTATGCTCCAAATGCTGTTTATGCCCCAACATACACATTACTGAAAGAATTAAAAGATACATACGATTACCCCGTTGATGAATGGGTATGGTATGACGAACAACCTTATTAACAATGGCAGAATTTAAACCAATATCAACCCAAAAGATGAAAGAATTTGGGAGGGACTATGTAAAGATTTTATGGAGAGAACTTCGTAGAGAGGGGAAAGATGCTACAGGTGCATTATTAAATAGTTTAGCATTTGAAGTAAGAGAAGAGGCACAACAAATAAAATTCTTTATTCTGGCAAACGATTATTTAAAATATGTAGATAAGGGTAGGAAACCTGGAAAGTATCCCCCAATCAAAGCAATTGCTAAATGGGTAGAAGTAAAAGGTATATCACCAGAAGCGGTATTCCCAATTGCAAGGAGTATTTTTAAATTTGGGATTAAACCTACAAATGTAATACAGAGGGTTGTTAAAGAATTTGAAACATCCCCAACATTACAGAAAAAATATGAAGATGAGGTTGTTAATCAACTTATAAATATGATAAATAAAAATTATAAAGAAATTTAATTATGCCATACACAGCAATAACACAACCACACGATTATATGGCAGCATATTCTGCTGTACCATTAAAATTATATGATACAGATTATAACGTAAGTGAATTTTATAAATACATTGTTAATATTACTTGGGATAAAGTTACAATCACAGGACATACACCATATATAATTTATAATGAGATATTAACAAAATTTACATCCACAACCCCACATAATTATTCAAATGGAGATTTCTTATTTTTGAATGATGAAAATAATAGTGATTTATACACGGGGTATTATATTATAAGAAAAATAGTATCATCAACAGAATTTGTTGTAGATTTAACACCTCAACAACCATTTGGAGTAAATAATTTTACAACATCAAGGTTTATTAAATATAAATTCAATCCTGATTTAGATGGATATGCTAAAATGGATTTATCAAATGTATTAAAAGATTTTGTATCAGAAAATTTAACAGGACAAACGGTGGATTATTCTTTATCTTATCCTGGTGAAGATACAAGATTTTGTTATGAATTGGTATGTGGTTCAGAAAAACAATATAGACAACCCTTTTTAGATAATATATTTAGTGGGGGTTCACTATGTTTTATAAACTCAGGTATAACATCATTGAATGATACAGAATTTCAAGTGGGAGACCAAATATTTATACAACAAGATTTATATGAGTGGCCCTATATTGATAATGTATTTGATGGTGCTTATGTTGGTTTTACTGGTTCAACACAACCCCCATTCTATGTTGGTTCACAAGTCACCGTAACAGGACAAGAAACACATAATTATTACAATGGATTAACCTCAGTTGTTTCAAGTGGTTCTTCACCTAATATAATAGTTGTAGAAAAACTTTGGCAAGGTTCAACACCAGTAGAAGGGGGTAGTATATTTGGTGTTCCTCGTCCTGAATATAACGGATGTTGTGTAATTATAGGTATGACTATTGACCCAACATATGGTTTGGTAATTGTAACAGATAAATCATTTACACAACCAACACCAGCAATACCAGGTTTTATAACATTTTGTGATAATAGATTAACTACAATACCAAATGAAATAACAATTACTGGATTGTGTGTTTATAATTCGCATATCAATTTACCTGATTATACATTAACCGCATTTGACCCCTATGTTATTCAAAATAGAAATGCTGATGAAAATAATTTATCAACAATTTTTGAACCTGATAGATTATATAGAGTTGAACCATCAACAATAGGATTTGTCTTAACACATTTAGAAAATACAAATTTAGTATTGGGGACAGGATATGAATTTTATAATTCCAATGGTAATACATTGGGACAGATTTTATTAACTGGTATGACTGAAGAAGATTATTATTCCCCAATAGGATTAAATCAAATATCAGGGTTAACACAAATAACTGAATTTGGGTTTCCATTTTCTGGTTACGTAAATGATATTAATAGTTATTGTGTATTTGCTGCAAGTCTTTGTGATTGTAATGCTATATCAGCAACAATGGTTTATAAACCAGGTTCAGGAACAACAAACACCCAATTTGTTTTTAGAGAAGATACTTTTATAAATGGTAAACCAGTATTCTTAATAGATGTGGTTTTAACAGGAACAACCTATACATCACAATTAGCATATTTAGTTGATAGTACAAATCCATTAAATGATGGTTGGTATTTAACTGAAATGGTTGGGGTTAGTGATTATAGTTTATTAACAGGTTTTACTTGGATGGTTGATAAAAATAATATTACCGATTGTCCTACATCAACTTCTTGGAGTATTCCAATTGGTTCCCCATTATCAGGTGGTACTGGTGTAGGAACATTTATATCAACCGACCCATCATCTTGTATTACACAATACTCAAATAAAATATGTTTTGAATTAAATAAAGATTGTTCAAAATATGAAATATACCATATAATGTGGAAAGATAAGTATGGTTCATTTATTTCTTATCCGTTTATCTACGTATCAAGAGACAATATGGAAGTTGATAGAAAGGGTTATTATAAACAAAATGGGACGTGGGATAATAATACGTTTGGATATGATGATTATGGTAGAGGTGATAAGAACTTTTATCTACGTTCAAGAAAGTCAATTATAGTTAATTCAGGGTGGTTATATGAGTTTGAGAGAGATTTAATGGAAGATTTGATACAATCACCTTCCGTATATCTTCAAACCCCTGACAATCGTTTATTTGGTGGTTCTTTGGAAGAAAAGAAAATAGAAGTTTACAAAAAAATAAATGATGATTTATTTTCATATTCATTTAATTTTGTATTTTCTAATAATGAGTACCGATTTTGATGTAGTAGTCAAAATCATAAACCTGTAATGAAGGGGGGTGTTCCAAATCTAAAGAAGGGGGTTTATTCCCCCTTTTTTCATTAAAAACACATTAACAAAAAATATATTTAATTAAAAAAAGGATTATGAATAAATTTTCAGTAGTAGCAGATGGTAAACAATTAGATACCTATGATAATATATCAGTAAGTTTTAATTATCAGATAGAAGATATATTAGATATTACAAAAAGAACGACCAATTATAGTAAGACAATAACATTACCAGGAACCCCATTTAATAATAAATTCTTCAAACAGATATTTGATGTTAATATTGATACAATTACTTTCAATGTAAAAAAATCAATACCAGCATTTATTCAAATTGGGGAACAGAATGTAATGACTGGTGTATTACAACTTTTGAATATTATTGTTAATCAAAATTCAGTAGATTATGAAATTGTGATAATGGGACAATTAAAGAATATCCTAAATGAATTTGGTGAATTAACAATACGTAATGTTGATTTAAGTGAATTTAACCACACTCGTTCAAAACAAACTATTCAAAGTAGTTGGAATTATGATATATACAGGAATGGTTCATTAATTAATAATTCAGCAGGTGGACTTGGTTATGTTTATCCATATATTATATATGGTAATAATCAAGATATTGCTTATAGAATGTATGCAAGTGATTTATTCCCTTCTGTATATGTTAAAACGGTTATTGATAAAATGTTTGATTTAGTTGGTTATACATATACATCAAAATTTTTTAATGGGGATTATTTTAGAAAATTAATATTACCATTTGTTGATGATAAATTACAATTAACAGATGAAGAAATTAACGAAAGAACTGTAGCAATTGGTGTTGATGGGACACAACCTGAAACAACCGACCCATTACTTTATGAACCAGGAGTTGAAGATACAAGTGTTACTGGTTATAGAGCAATTAGTCCTGTTATGGAAGATACAATACCCGCTTGGTATCAAGGTAAATATTGGTTTTCAAATAAAGGATTTTGGGTTCCATTATCAAAAGAAAGTGGGACAATTATTGATGTTTCATTACAAGATGTAAATAATGAATGGACATTTTCAGCACAAACAACACCATATACCTCAGCAAATTCAGTTTTCCCACATACATATTCAAGATATAAGTGTCAAAAATCAGGTTATTATGATATTGACTTAACAGGTTATTTGATTGTTAAGTATTGGGATTTAGGTGGTTCACCTAATATTGATTTACAAAGTGGTGATTTAAAATATTATGTAAGATTATATAGAAAAAGGGGTAATAGTGAAATATTATTAGCAGGACCTCCAGGTGGTAATGAATTATCTTTTACCCCCTCACAATCATTTAATTTTTCACCAGCATATGATAATAATAACCCATTAACATTAGATTTATCTGCTTCAAATGTTTATTTAGAAGAAAATGATTTAATATATATTGATTTTGGTATTAGTATGTGGCAAACTAATTGGGATGGTAATGATAGTGATATAAGATGTCAGGGATTAGTATTACCATCAAAAGATGATGTCCCTACGGTATTAAAAATTACACCATCAAACAATAATTTGGTTGGGGGTGATAGTGAAATTAATATGAACCAAATATTACCTGATATTAAATTAAAGGATATGTTTTTATCAATAATCAAAATGTTTAATTTGGTTGTGTTTGATAATCCAGAAATACCTAATAATTTAATTATTGAACCTCGTGATGAGTTCTATGCCTCAAGACAAAGAGTTTTAGATTGGACAGATAAATTAGATTATAACCAAGATGTTAAAATAACCCCAATGTCAGAATTGGATGTTAAAACATTTTACTATACATATAAAGAAGATGGTGATTTTTACAATCAACAATATACAACTGAAGTAAAAAGAATATATGGTGATTATGAAATAGATGTTGAAAATGATTTTTCTGAAATTCAAAATAAATTGGAAGTTATTTTTTCCCCAACACCTGATGGACAATATGGTATTGGTGATAGAGTTGCACCTTTATTTTGTTCAATTGAAGATAATATCTTAAAACCAAAAAAGTTAAAACCAAGAATATTGTTTTATGGGGGTTTAAAACCTACAAGTTATCCAATATTATTCAAAGATACATATGATAGTGCCACAGGGGTTACAATTAATAATTATGCGTATTGTGGAATGTGGGACGACCCATACCAACCTCAACACGATTTAGGTTTTGGAACAACAAATAAAGTATATTGGAATGGTATAAATTATTATCCAACAAATACATTGGTTGAACAATTCCATAAAAATTCACTATTAGATATTATTGATATTAATAGTAAATTATTGGAGGCAGATTTTCATTTAACACCAAAAGATATTGCTGATTTAGATTTTAGGGATATTATCTTAATAGATAATGCTTATTGGAGAATTAACAAGGTAAAGGATTATAACCCAATTGGAACTGATAAAACAACTTCTGTTGTTCTATATAAAATAAATAACATTAATATCTTTGCCCCAGATAGAGTTGAGATATCATTAGCAAATAAAACTTGTCCAACTGATGTTGTTAAAAAATTTAGTTATTTAGGTTCATATTATGTTTCAGCATCAGGACAAATATTAGATGCAAATTGTTGTTCATCTTTAAATGGTGATTTTATTGGTGGTAAATGTTGGGTAAGAACAAGATTGGAAGGACAAAAAGGTGAAAAAGATGGATTTTTAAAGACATCAAATACCGTTATTCAAGGTGGTAGTGATATGACACCAAATCCACAAGACAGACCCGAAACATTAATGTCTGGTAATAATACAATTAATAGTCCAGGTATTATTGTTAGGGGACAATCAAATTATGTTGATTATAATGTAAAATCTGTAGAAATACTTGGGGATAATAATAGTATTATGAATGGTTCAACCTCAAATCAAATAATGGGGAATGGAAATACAATTACAAACGACACAACAAACTCATTTATCTTTGGTGATAATAACTCTATTGAAATTGATTTCTTGAACACAGGTTCAACCGCAAACACACTTTCTAATATATTCTTGATTGGTAATAATATGATTGCTTCATCAGGTAATACATTATATGCCGACAATATACAAATGTCATCAGGTTCAACATTTAATGGTATTCCAACTTCATTAGTTACAAACCCCACATTAAGTGATGTATTAACTAATGGTAATACAACAGGACCTAATTTTATTGATGTAGATAGTGGATATGGATTACAAGCAATAGATACTATTAATAATATAACAGATACTGTATCACTTGACCCAGAAGGATTATTAAATGGAACAGGTATATTTTCAACTGATGGGACTGATATTGGACAAATATTAATAGATAAAACAACAGTAAGTCTTGAAACAAATGATGGTAGTGGTTATGCTGCGGCTAGTTTCAAAACAAGTCCATCATACCAATTCGCTGTTGAAGTAACAGATGCAACTGATACAACAACTGAAACAATAACTGCAACACAATGGTTAGCACAGACAACTGATGGTGTTAATTATCAAGGTACAATAACAAATTTATACAGTTCTGGTGGGGGTTTTATTAGAATTTTAATGGAAACAAAAAATCTTGCAGGGATTGCCACTGGTACTGTAATTCTAAATACAGATTTAATTACAGACGAAAGTGAATTTCAAGTTGATACCGATAAAATTAAATTTAATAACACACCAGCATTTGCTGATGATGCTGCAGCTACCACTGCTGGTTTACTTCCAGGAGATGTTTACCAAACAGACGGAACGGGAGCAGCCCCACTAAACGTTGCAGGTATTCTAATGATAAAACAATAATAAAAATAAAATATTTAATAGTATGCCAGTAAAAGAATGTCAGTTAGAAGGGAAACCAGGTTTTAAATGGGGAGATGAGGGTAAGTGTTATACTTATTCCCCCAATAATGAGGGTTCAAAAAGAAATGCAAAGAAGAAAGCAACAGCACAAGGGATTGCAATTGGTGATATAAAAATAACTAAAGAAAAATAAGATATGGCAAGTACAGCACAGATTAATATTAGGGTTGATGAAAAACAGGCACAAAGTTCTGTTAATTCATTAAATAAATCAATTCAAGAAACTGAAAAATCAACCGCATCACTAAAATCACAATATAAAGAAGCAGTATTAGAAGTTCAAAGATTAGCAGAAAAATATGGTGAGACATCAGTTGAAGCAAGAAATGCCGCAAGAACCGCTGCGGATTTAAAAGATAGAATTGAGGATACTAATGACGCAATTGCTGCCTTCAAAGGTGAGGGGGCATTTGTTGCTATGGGTAAAGCAGTAGGTGCTGTTGCAAGTGGATTTGCCGCAGTTCAAGGTGGTTTAGGATTATTGGGGGTTGAGAGTGAAAAAGTTGAAGAAACTTTATTAAGAGTTCAAAGTGCAATGGCATTAGCACAGGGACTTGCTGGATTAGAAGATGCTGGAAGAGCATTCAAACAATTAGGGGTAGTCGCATCAGAGGCATTAAAAGGAATACGAACTGGTGTTGCTGCAACTGGTATTGGTGTTTTATTAGTTGCTTTAGGTGCTGTTGTTGCTTATTGGGAAGAAATTAGTGCAACATTAGGAATAGTTACTGAGGAACAAAAAAAATTAAATGATGCACAAGAACAACAAAGAAAGATTGCGGATGAACAAACCCAAAGTGTAAAGAAAGAAAGTGCTGAATTTGTTGGTTTAGTTTCTATGTTAAAAGCCACCAATGCTAATAGTAAAGAAAGAGAGATTTTAATAAAAAAGATTAATACACAATATGGAACTACTTTACAGAATTTAAAAGACGAAAAAACATTTCAAAATCAGTTAAATTTAGCGGTTCAAGAATATATCCAACAAAAATATAATGAATTTTCTTTAAAGGCAAATGAAGAAGCATTAGTTGAATTATTTGAAAAGAAAAATAAAGCAACAAAAGAATTTAATAAACAAATAAATACATTAACTGATGGATATACTTTAATTGATGCAAAACAAGGACTTTATCTTAGTAATACCGCAAAATCAGATAAAGTTTTAGATAGTACAACTGGTAAATATGTTTCAGCAGCAGTTACTTTAGGACAATTAAGAGATGCTAATTCAACGGTAAATTCCGTTTTATTAAAGCAAGAAAAAATTATGAGAGATAGTGATAAGACTATTGAACATCTAAGTAAATCAAATCTAAAACTTGGGGTTAGTAATAAAATAGTTTCTGAAACAATTGATGATGTAGGGGATAAAACAGATAAAACAAAAGAAACAATTAAAGATTATACCAAAGAAATTGTTGATGCACAAATTAATTTAATCGCAGATGAAAACCAAAGACAACAAACAAAATTAATAAGTGATGCTGAATTTAGAAAAAAAGATATAGAAAATTCAAATGCTGATGAAAAACAAAAAGCCACCCTAATAAAGGCGATTAATGAACAATTATTGATTGATTTAGATAAACTTGATACTGAATATTATAATAAAAAATTAGAAAAAGAAAAACAATTAATATTAGCACAAGAAAATTCAGAATTAATTTATCAACAAATTGCTATGTCAAAAATTCAGTTTGATAAAGAAATGGCATTAAAAGATATTGATAATTCAAATAAAACTGAAGAAGAAAAAAAGAAATTAAGATTAGAAACATTAAAATATTATAAGAATATTGAAATAAAACAAGCAAATGAGTTATTATCAATACAATCACAAATGTTGTATAACAAATATCAAAATGATTTAAAACTTGCTAAAGAAAAAGGTGAAAGTACATTACAAATAGATGCCCAATATCAAAAGGATTTATTGGACTTGGAACAAGATACCGCATTAAAAATAAAAAATATTCAAGGACAAATAACTCAGGAAAGGGAAAAAACATTTACAGACAATGTTAAATTTGCTGAAGAACAATTAGCATTATGGGGTGGTAAAGTAATGGAGATTGCAGATGCAATAAATAGTTTACTTGCACAACAAACCCAACAACAAATAGATAATATAAATACCCGTTATACTACTGAAAGTGATAAATTACAATCACTATACGACCAAAGAATATTAAGTGAAGAAGAATTTAATGCACAGAAAAAAGTTTTAGACCAACAAAAAGAACAAGATGAAATTGCATTAAAAAGAAAACAATTTCGTAGAGATAAAGCATTTAATCTTGCTAATGCGATTATGAATGGGGCACAAGCGGTTTTACAAGCATTGTCTTCATCCCCACCACCAATTAACTTTATTTTAGCAGGACTTGCTGGTGTTGCCGCAGGTGTTCAAATAGCAACTATTTCACAACAACAATTTAAAGCAGCAAGAGGGGGTATTGTTCCTGGTAATGGACCGAGTAATATTGATAGTGTACCTTCTTTATTAGCACCAGGTGAGGCAGTTATTAACGCAAATTCTGCTGCAATGTTCCCCAATACTTTATCTATGATTAACCAAGCAGGTGGTGGTGTATCATTAGCACCTGAAATGCCAACACAAGGTTCATCAGGTTCAGGAACAATATTTACTGATAACAGAAGTAATCAACCTTTAAGAGCATATGTTGTTGAAACTGAAATAACAAGTAGTCAAAAGAGGGTAAATAGAATTGAACGTTCAGTTGAATTTTAAACCATTAAACGAACTATAAAAAATATATTTATAAGTATGGAAAAATTACCAGTATATTATTTGGAAATTGACGAAGAAGATATGAAATCAGGGGTTGATGCAATTAGTTTTGTATATGAACCCGCAACTCAAATGGAATGGAGTATGTTTAGTGTAATGACTGATACATATAATGACTATCCAAAATCAGCAAGTGAAAATGCTTGTAGAGCACTTAAATTTAGAGATGAAAACCCCAAAGTAGATTGTGGAACATCTGTGGGTTGGAGACGTGCAAACCAGTTGTGTAACAGAGATAAAATAAGTGTTGAAACGATTGGACGTATGGCATCATTTAAAAGACATCAACAACATAAAGATGTTCCTTATGATGAAGGTTGTGGGGGACTTATGTGGGATGCTTGGGGTGGAACTGAAGGTGTTGAATGGGCAATTCGTAAAATGGAATGGGTTAATCACAATATGTGGAATAACAATATGTCCAAAGTAGAATTTAAAACCAATGATGAAAAAAGAATTATAACTGCCCCCGTTATGTTGGCAGAAACAGAAATTTTAAGATACAATCCATCAATAGGAAAATACTTTGTAAAATTCAGTGAAGAAACCATTATGAAGATGATGAAAAAATACTTCAAAGACAATAAGATACATAGAGTAAATGAAGAACACGACCCAACAAGAGTTGCTAAAGGTGTTTATATGATTGAAAGTTTTATTGTTGGGGACAGAACCAAAAGTGAATTATACCCTGATTTACCAAAAGGTAGTTGGGTTGCATCATTCTATATTGAAGATGAGGACTATTGGGAAAAAATAAAAAAAGAAGGATTTACAGGATTTTCATTAGAAGGGTTTTTTGAAGAACAATATGAAATGGAAATGATTAATAAGGTATTCAACACTGTTAAGAATATTGTATTTTCAAATCTACCTGATAACGATAAAGAAGAACAAATAAAAAGAATATTAGGACTATGAAGACATTATTAAGTAATTTTTGGGTGGGGTTTTTAATGTTTATGTCCCCCTTATTTCCGTTAATATTAATTATTACAATAGCAACAATCTTTGATACATTCGTAGGAAGATGGTATGCAAAAAAGAAAGGTGAAATAATTACCAGTGGTAAAACTCGTAGGGGGTTATGTATAAAATTACTTATATATCTATCAGTAATATTTTTTTCATTTTTAATTGATAGATATATGATTAACGATATCACAAGAAACTATGTTTGGTTTGATTTTGCATTCACAAGATTTTGGACTGCGTTTTTTGTTTGGATAGAATATACATCGGTTGATGAAAAAGTAAAATGGATATATGGTGAAGGTATTACAGATAAAGTAATTAAGTTTTTGAAGGGGTTTAAATCTATCTTTAATACCTCTATAGATATGAAAGATAAGTTAGGTAAATAAAATTCATTAAACACAATAAAAATAAATATATTTAAAAGAAAATATTATGGATAAAAAAGGTATTTTAACAAAAATAAAAGAATTATTTTCAACTGAAGTTGAGAAATTTGAAACAGATTATAAAACTCAAGATGGTAGAATTATAAGATGTTACGGTGAAGGATTAGAAGTTGGTGAAATGGTAAAAGAAATTACTGCTGAAGGTGAGGTTGATATTGAAGATGGTGATTATATTTTGGAAGATGGAACAACTTTAATGATAGTTGGTGGTAAAATAGACGCAATCGGTGAAGTAGTTGGTGAAGAAGAAGAAATGGGTGATTATAAAGACAAAATGGCTGATTACACAAATGAAATAGACACCAAATTAGTTGATGGAACTGAAATTAGAGTATTAACAAAAGGTGAAGCAATATCAGTAGGTGATATGGTATTAGTAAAAGTAGGTGAGGGTTATAAAGAAGCCCCAGAAGGAAGACACGAAGTAGAAGGGGGATTGGTAGTATATACTGACGCTGAAGGTAATATTAATGAAATAGAAACCAAAGAAACAGAAGAAAAAGACGAAACGGGTTTATCAGAAGTATTTACAGCAATTTCAACATTAGTAGATGAGGTTAAATCTTTAAGAGGTGAATTATCAACAATGAAACAAGAAAACGAAGTATTAAAATCAAGAGTTAATAAATTCGCTGCTGAACCATCAGTTGAACCCCTAAAAACAAAAGTAGAATTTAGAGCAAAATCTAAATCAGATATTTTGACATTTATGTCAAAAAGATAATAAATAAACAAATTAAAAAAATTAAAAAAAATGAGTTTAAACGTAGCAGGTCTAACGGCATATGTTGATGAAAACAAAATGGCGTTAATTAAAAAAGCAGTATTAGGTGGTAGAACTTTAAGATTTATCACAGTTCAACCTGATATTAAATCATCAGCAACTATCAATATCATTAATAGTGATTTAGTTGCACAGGCAGGTGCTTGTGGATGGAATGATGCGGGTGAGACAATCTTAACCCAACAAGTATTATCTGTGTGTCCAATCAGAGTAAATGAGGCTATATGTCTTGATACATTGGAGCAGTATTATACACAGAAATTAATGAACCCTGGTTCATATAACGAAAATATCCCTTTTGAAGAAATTTATGCTTCTGAAAAGGCGGATAAAATCAATGCACTTATTGATGATTTGTTATGGAAAGGTGATACTACATTGACAGGTACAACAAACCTTAATTTGTGTGATGGTATCTTGTACCAAACAGATAATGTATGGTCGGGTTCAACTGTTGATGGTAACCCTTCATCTGCAACAGCAATCACAGCAAATAACATTGTTGGTTTAGTTGATGATATGGTTTCATTAATTCCAAGTGGTATTTTAGCATTAAATGACTTGTATTTATTCGTAGGGTATGATGTTTATAGAACATACGCATTGGCATTAAGAAATGCTAACTTATTCCACTACACAGGTGCTGAAAATCAAGGTGAAGATTTTTCACAAATGGTTCCAGGTACTAACGTAAGAGTAGTTGCAGTTAGAGGTTTGAATGGTACAAACAGAATGATATTAACAAATGGTTCTAACCTTTACTTTGGAACTGACTTGTTATCAGACGCAGAGGAGTTCAAAATCTTCTACGATATGAATGATGACGAAGTTAGATTTAGAGCAAAATGGAAACAAGGTGTTCAAGCAGCATTCTTTGAATTTATCGTTCAATTTACTTTAGTATAATAGTACTGAATTATATGGGGGGTTAGTAAACCCCCCTTTTATAAAATAAAATTAAATAAAAAATAAATAAATTATGAGTTGTATTATAAATGAAGGATACACATTAGGTTGTTCATCAATCGGTGGTGTTGAAAAAGTTTGGATTGGTACATATGATGCCGACCAAGCATACAGTTATGATGTTGACAATGTTATTACCGCTGTTACATCAGGTGTTACAGTATATTTGATGGAACAAGATATGGAGTTCGCAGGATTAAATCAAACAGGACAATTCTCAAGAGAAAATGGTACTGTATTTTATGAAAGTGTATTGTCTATTAAGTTCATTGAATTAACTGCTGACTTAAGAAATTTGGTTATTGCATTAGGTAGAGCACCTATTTTCGCAGTATTAAAATCAAATGCTGGACATTATTATGCTTGTGGTGTTGAAAGTGCTGGTAGAGCAACAGCAGGTGTTGCATCTTTAGGTATTGCACAAGGTGATTTGAATGGGGCAACCTTTGAAATTACTTGGAAAACACCTAATGGAGTTTTCTTACTTGAACCAGCAGTATTAGGAACTGGTATTTTAATCGGTTAATATTTCTTTATAGGGTTTCAATTATCCTTTTATTCCTTATACCCTATAGCCCCCTCCGTTCTGGTGGGGGTTTTTTATATTCTAAACAAAAACAACATTACAATATTTAATTAAAAACTAATATGATATACATATCAGCAAATACAACAACGGATGTTCCATTCACTTTATTTGAAAAAACTACATATACAGGACTTACTGGTTATGTTATGCAGTTATATTCAAATCAAAACCACGATAATACCTATTTTTGGTTAACTGGAGACACTACAAATAATAATGCGAGGTATAACTACTTCCCAATCAATATAAGTCCCTATAATCTAATTGGTGGAACATATGATTATTTTATTTATCAAAGTACGGGGAATACAGGAACCACCGTTGTAGTATCAGCACTTACAGTAAATAATGTTGTTGAGAGTGGATTATGTACAATAATAACAACTGGTTCAACATCTACAACATATAGTGACCCTAAACAAGAATTTACATTTAATTAATATGGAAAACACAGAAATAAAAAAAGATGGTATGAAACAACCATTCAAAATATATAATTTCAACCAAGCATATGTTGCCCCAACTTATAAATTTAATTTGGCGGCAGGATTTATAGAATGGGGGCAAAATAATAACTATCCAAGATTTTTATTGGATTTATATAATAACTATGGTTCAGCAACACATAAATCTATTATCAATAAGAAAACAAGATTGACAACAGGGTTTGGGATTGAAGAAGTGGTTGATGTAAGATTAAGAGAATTTATTAAAAAAAATAAATTAGAAAAACAATTAAGGGCAATTGAAAAAGATTTTGAAATATTCAATGGTTTTTGTTTTGAGATAGTTTGGAATAGAGAAGGAACAAATTTTACAATGAAACATATACCAATTCATAAAATTAGAATTGGACTTGAAACAGAAGAATTAAACAACCCCCACTTTTGGTTTTCACACGATTGGACACAATATAAAAAGGACGAATATAAACCTGAATATATTAGAAGATACGACCCATCAATTAGAGAGGGAAGACAATTAGTTTATTATACAGAAGAAAACCCACAACAAGAGGGGTTATATCCAATACCAGGTTATTCAACTTCTATGAATTGGATAGAATTGGATTATGAAATATCTAAATTCCATTTAAATCAAGTTAAACAAGGGTTTGCCCCATCGTTCATCTTAAACTTTGCCACAGGTATTCCTACGATTGAAGAAATGGATGATTTTTATAGAGATTTTAAAAAGAATTATTCAGCAGCAGAAAACGCAGGTAAGATTATTATTACATATTCAGAGGGACAAGAACAAGCACCTCAACTTACACCCATTCAACTTAACGATAGTGATGAAAGATTTATTATGTTACAAGATATGGTTGAAAAGAATATTGTAATGGGACACGAAATTCCCCCACAATTAGTTATATTAACACCAGGTAAGTTAGGTTCAACAACTGAAAGACAAGAGTTGTTAGATGAGTTCCAATCATATTATATAACACCAAGACAACAACAAATAGAGGAGGTTGTAAATTATACTTTATTACCATTAGAATTTACATCAGAAGTAATTTTAAATAGATATGATGCTGAAGATGTAAACCAAGAAGAAGATTTGGGTATCCAAGAAAAAGCACAAGCAGAATTAAAAGGTTCTGTTGGTGGTGTTCAAGGTATTTTATCAATACAACAATCAGTATCACAAGGTATAACAACCATTGATAGTGGTGCAGCAATATTAGAAATAATATATGGTATTGACCCAGTAACTGCAAGAAGAATGTTAGGGGAACCAGTTGTAGTTCCACCAACTGATAACATACAAATAATTAATGAATAATGGCAATACAAAAAGTTAAGTTTATAAGTACAATATACTTAAAAGAAAACACAACAATAGAAGATAATGTTGATGATAATAAACTTGTTCCGTTCATTTATGCGGCACAAGATACACATATCCAACAGGCATTGGGTTCAACCTTTTATAATAGATTAAGAGATGGTGTTGTTAATAATAATTTAAATCAAGATGAAGATGATTTTTTAAGAGATTATTTACAACCTTGTCTTGCACAATGGGTGTTCTATGAGGTTTACCCTTTCTTAAACTATAAGGCAACCAATAAGGCAGTATCAAAAGAAAGTAGTGAATTTTCACAACCATCAGAATTGGATGAAATAAAATATATGAGAAATTCTATTAGAGATTTAGCAGAGTTTTATTTAAAAAGATTAAATAGATACTTATGTGATTTTTCTAATTTATTTCCTGAATATGAAAATCCTGATAGTAAAGAAAACTTGGTTGCTGATGGTAAATCATATTTTAGTGGGGTTTATACAGGAACAAGAACTGGTACAGATTGGGCATTAGGAACAATGCCTTGGTATAACCAAAGGAGAGAAAGTGGGTATTGTAATGGTTGTGATTATTAATAATATATAAATTTATGTGTAGAATAAATTATACGATAGAAGAAATAATAAATCACCCCAAATTAAGTGATGATTATAAATTTAACTTGGTTGAAAATATAATTGTTGAGGAATTTGTGTGTGATTGGTTAGATGAACAAAAAGAATTGGGTATTTCACTTGAAGAACTTGGTTTAACATTAGACGATTTAAACGACTTTTATGACTTAGATGAAAGTGATTATACAGATGAGGTAGAAAAGTTTGCCTCAACTAAAATAATCCCACTATATAGATACTTTGGTAAGTTAAGTGATAATAGTAGAAGGTTTTGTATATCTTTAGTTAATAGAACAAATTTATCATTAATGAGAAAACAAGATGTTGAAGCATTAAATTCATCAAATCCTGGATTTGGTAAAGGGGGTAGTGATACATATTCTGTCTTCAACTGGCGAGGGGGTGCTAATTGTAAACATAAATGGGTTAAATATTTTTATAATCAAGATACAATGAACTTGGTTAAGTCACCAGAACAACCAACTCAAGTTGAAGTAAATGGTAAAGTACCATATGCTAATGGAACAAATAAACCCCCATCAAGAAATAAAAAATAAATAGATATGGCAATAATAAGTATGAACTCATTTTGGAGTGATTTAGGTGTGAGTTGTGGAAATCAAAACGCAAACAATTGGTATGATTGTTTTTATGGTTTAACATTTAGTGATGGATTTGTATGTGCAAATGCAACAGATTTTTTTAACCATCTTGGATATTCAAGATATGAGTTTTTTAGAAGTTACATTGGAATTGATAATGAATATGAATTTTATAAAAATACAGATGATGTAAATATATATGACTTTAAAACATTTTATGAATACGCACCATCTTATATACCATCAAATTGTAGTAATCCCCCTAATACGAAGTTTATAATTGCATATAGGAATGGTTCAACACCATATAGAAGTGACGATGGTATTAATTGGACAACAATAACCACTAACTCAATGAGTGATTATTTAGTTAATACAAATTGTAATGCAAAAAGTAATACTTATTATCTAATGGGTGGAACTAATAATGTTATTAGATATAATATGGTTAATAATACTTGGACTGATTTTGTAACAACCATAACACTTAATGATTTAGCATATAATTCTGATACAGATGAATTTATTGGTATAACAAGGAATGCTTCAACAAATAATGTTCACATATCAAGTGATAATGGACAATCTTGGACAACTTATTCATCAGGATTACTATTTGATTGTGTTGGTTATAGTACAAATAATACATTATACTATGCGTCATCATTTGTTGGTACTGGTAAAAAAGTTGCTACATCATCCGATGGTATTACGTGGATTGGTGTAACTGTAGCGGGGGGTGCTTTTGCAGCATCAGATAATAGATATTTTGATAGTATTGACGTTAATGGTGATATTATATTTATACCTTCATCAGCAACAACTGGTAGCAAATATTTTATTGAAACATCAGATTTAGTTAATTTTAATGTTTACGCATATAATGACAGTATTAATTTAAGGGTTGGAACATATAACCCAAATAATTCAAAACAAGCATATTTGGGTGAAACAAATGGTGTAGGTTTACACGGTAGTGTTAATGGTTTAATACAATCTAACGCCCCAACTACTTATCAATACACGGATGTTGAATATTTTAATAATGCAGATATTATGGTTGCAGGTACAAGAACATCAGATATTAATGATACTAATAGAAAATTATTATATTCACTTGATAATGGATTAACGTGGGTTAAAATAGATGATACAACTGGAAACATAAGTAATATATTAACAATAGAATAAAAATTAAAAAACCCCTAAAAATTGAGAATGGGAGAAACTCAATAGGGGTTTTTTGTCTACAACTAATATAAATTTAAATATACATATAAATATAGTAAAGTTTATTCATCTACATTTTTTTTACTATTTTTTCTAACTTTTTTTGTAACTGCTTCTAATTTATCAACCTTTTCGTGTAAATCCATTATTACATTCAATAAGTAAATATATACCAATTTATCGTTGGGGCAAGTATCTTCACTTGCTATTACTTGCATTACATCTGTAAATGTAATATTGATTAAATTTTGTTCGTTTTCCATCTTTTTAATTTTATTTTATTTATTCCTATACTAATAAATATCACGGACTTTTGAAAAAGTCACTTTTTGTTGAAAATATTTTAATTTATTGTACATTCATCATTTCTCCACTTAACCGCTTCTAACCATTTTTGTTCTAAAATTGATATATTATTATATAGTTCGGCTTGTTCCAATTCCTCAATTCCATTTGGTGAACTTTGTGCTGAAAAAAGATTGTCATAAGCAATATTAATTTCATTTTCTATTCTTATAACTTCTAATGTTGCTTCTTTACAATATTCTTTTTTATGACAAGATGTTATTGTAATTAATAAAATTGATAGTGTTAAAATTGTTTTCATAATTATTTATTTATATATAATAAATATCAATAAATTTTGAAAAAGTCAAATTTAATCAAAAAAATTTAATTTATTTTTAATAACCCCTCTATTCGTTGAAGAATTATTTTATTTTTTTTAATTTTACCAATAATTTCTCTACTTATTTCTGATGCTCTTTGTTTGGTAAATCCATTTTTTTCACCTATTTGAGTGTAATTAATTTTTTCATTAAAAATGTAATCTAAAAATACTTGAACTTTTTTATATTTCATATTTGGAATAGTCATTAATAAATCTTCTAGTTCCTGTCTTGAAATATTACTTTCAAAATAAACATCACTTTCATCTTGATAATCAAAGTTTGTTAAATCTTCTATATTGTATGTCTTTGGGTAACTATCTATTGTTTCTTGTGAAACATATTTAACTTTATTACCAGGTATTCTAATTAAATTTTTTACATCTCTAAAATATTCAAGTATTGCATAATTAATATAATTTCTACAAGCAGTAATTATTGTAGCATTTTTATTAATATCAAATTTAGTTATACCTTTCATTAATCCTTCATTACCTATTGAAATTAATTCATCAAAATCATATATCATACTATATTTACTAGCAATATTAATTACCAATGGTAGAAGAGAATTAACTAATTCATCAATTTTATTTTCATTATATAATTTAATTAATTCTTCATTACTTAATTTCTTATATTTTTTTCTTACTTCTTTTTTATATCTGTATGTGTTTTCCATATTATCCTTTATTATATATATTTATTTTTATTATTTGTTTTTATTATATATTAATATCAACTATTTTGGGGGTGATAAAAAATAAGTCATACCCCCCTACCCCCCTAGAATGAAGATATGACTTACTTATCACCAATTTATTAATTAACTATTTTGTGTGGCTGTTAGTGGTTACAAGTCTTAGAAAAACCAATCTAACATTTAAGATAATATTTACCAATTAACATTTAATCTGTCCTAAGCCATCGGTTACACTTCATCCCTTCATCGTCTAGGTAAACTCTCAACGATTACATATATAAATATATTGAAGTTTAGCAAAAGACTAAATAATTAAAAAAAAATTAAAATATTTTTATAAAATCACTTAATTAGAAAAAAAAATGAATAAGTAAAGTGTTTTTTTAACTTTTAATGATATTTATTATTAAAAGAATAAAATGGGAAATAAAAAATGGTTAAATGATTTATCAGAAGGTAACAAAGGTGAACGAGTAGTTGCCGAACACTTCACAAGAAAATATCGTCTTACAGACATTAAATTCAATGATGACTATAGATACGACTTCAAAGGAATTAGAAGTGGGGAAACAATCTCTTTTGAGGTTAAAACAGATAGATATGAATACTTCAAGGGACATAAAACATTTAATATGTTTATTGAAATTTCTTGTAGTGGAAATCCGTCAGGTATATCAAATTCACAAGCAGATAATTTTGTATATTATTACCCCGATTTAGAACAAGCATTTATAATTCCCATGGCAAAATTAAGATTATTGGTAATGACTAATAATTTACAACTCACAGAACAATCTGGTGATGGGGGTAGAGTTCAGGGATATTTGGTTCATAGAAACTTATTTAAAGAGTGGTTTAATATAATCACAATAAAAAAAGATGAAAATATTTGGGTGGATAAATGACTTTTGCTAAAATCCAAGATATTTATATATAAATAAAGAAAATGAATAGAATTTTAATGTCGTTGGAATTAATGGAAAATACAACAGAGGGGTATTTGATGGTTTATAAAGGAACTAAATACGAAGTAACATATAAAGTTATAACTGATAAGATAAGACATCGTTTAAACGAACCTATGACATTAGATACATTAATAGAATTATACGAAGAAATACCAAACTTCATAAAAGAACAAAAAAATAAATAAGATGGGATGTAATTTAACAGAACAAATACAAAATCAGTCACACCAAGACGTAATGAAAAATATAAAAGAATATAATGATGAACTTGAATTATCATTCCAACAATACACAGAGTATGAAGATATTGACGGAATAACAGAGGAAGAATATATAATTATGGAACAAGAAAATTTCTACACTATATTGGGGACGACATCAGCCCTCTTATTTGTTTATAATGAATTGGAAAAATACGAACAATCATCAGAATTATATACAGAAATGAAAAGGGGATTTTTAATGATATATGATAGAATATTTCCGTACACCGATAACGAAGAAAAATTCCGTGATTTAATGAATAAAACGTTTGAGACATTAAAAACAATCTATAAATGATTAATGACATATTAAAACAAATAACAACACCTGGTAGTATCTATGATGAAATTATAGACAATATCATCCAACCAAGATTTGACTTAAAACCAGAATTAATAAGTGAAATAGCAATATCATTTTTAGAAAATAGAGTAAAGGTTGAAGAAGCATATGAAAAAAACTACTTCAAATATTATTTTATCAATACCGTAAAAAATCAAATACACTCTAAAACCTCATCGTTTCATAAAAATGTAAGAATAAAAGATAATGAGTATTTTGAAAACTACGGGAATATGCAAGATGATACCACAATTGAAGAAAAGATTGAGTTTGAGGAACGATTAGAATTAATTAATAACTTATATATGAAAACAAAAAAGAGTTGGTTTGAAGCAACATTATGGGATGAATACTTTATTAAAAATAAAACATACAGAGAAATAGGGAGTGAATATTCAATTAACCATTGTCTAGTATTTCACAATGTGGATAAATTAAAAAAAGAGATACGAAAAAAACTATAATTTTTACTTAGGACTATTACAGTTATGGTAATGTTGAAGGGGGACAATTCGCTACTGTTCCCCTTTTTTTATGTCCAAATTAAAACAAGATAGGGTGTTTAATATTTAATTATGAATAAAAGGTATTAAACAAAAAATTTATGGATAACTTAGAAAAACTAATAGAAAGAATAGAAGATAAGATTTTAGACATTCAATTAAAATTAGGATATTTAGAACTAAAAGTTGAAAAACTTAAAGAACAAAATGAAAATATTACTTATTTTACTGGTAAAAATCTTTTATTTTTATGTGATATAATAAATAAAATTAAAAAATAATATGGTTAAAAATTACACAGACAAAGAATTGTTAGGTAAGGTTAAATCCCTACCATCATTCAAATCTATACCAAGTGGGTATTGGATATTGGGGGTTCGTTCATTAGAAGACATCCCAAATAAGTTTGACGACAAGTTCTACCTATTCAAAGGGGAAGAATTTGTAATGGTATTACAAGGAACAACAAATCCAGGAACACCCATATTAGAAAAAGGATATCTGAAATACAATAATGTTGGTGCAGCAGTTGTTAAATCTAACGAATGGTATTATGATGTATGGAAATATGGGTTACATCAAGGTAAAATGCCAGCATTACTTCAACTTGGTAATTCAATCAAAGTGTATAGAGATGGGGATAATGATAAAAAGAGTGAAGAAATAGGTAAGTTTATTGAGGGGTATTATGGTATTAACTTTCATTCAAATAATTATGACTTATCAACCAAATTAAAAAAAGAAGATATAAACGGGTGGAGTGCTGGTTGCCAGGTAAGTAATGATATTCCAAAGTATGCAACCCTAATACAATTAGTTAAATCACAATCAACAGTATCATACTGTCTAATAAAAGAATTTTAATATTAAAAAAATAATATGGAAGAAGGATTAAAAAATGAAGTGATTAGGTTAATCAATCTAAAAAAAACCAATAAATATGATGTTCAAAGTATGACTAACATAATCAGAGAACATATAGATAAAAGAATGTCCATTTGTTCTCATTGTGCAGCACAGATAAGATTTGCACAAAAACAATTATTAAATTGGTATAACTCACAACAACCCACAGAAGAAATAAAACTACCAGAACCACCACCAGTAAAAGTTGGATGTCAGAGTTGTAAACAGAAGACAACACAACCTAAAAAAGGTGTGGTGATAAATACCCCCAAATCTAAAAAATAATGATTTACAAAACAAATTTTCAAAAAAAGAAACTCGTTGTTGATGAGGCATTCCGTAATGGGTTTAATTGGACAAGAGCATATATGACTATAATGGGGGTTGAAAAACCTGATATGGCTAAAAGAGCAGTTTACAAGATGAAACAATCTAAAGAGGTTGAAGATTATATCACCTTCAAAGAAAGTGAAATACAATTAAAATATGATATTGATAAGGATAAGATTATTCGTGAGTTGGTGGATTTAATTGATGATTGTAAGACTGAAACTTCAACTGATAGACAAAATTTGATTAAAGGGTTGGATATGTTAAATAAAATGTTTGGTTATTATACACCTGAAAAACACGAACATAAACACGAGGGTATTACAATCAATATTATTAAACCAAATAAAGATACAGATGGAAATTAACTTTACCCCATCATTAAAACAAGATTTAATATTTGAATATTTTGATGATGAAAAAACAACTGAAGTATTATATGGTGGGGCTGCTGCTGGTGGTAAATCGTATGGAGCAAGTGCTCTTGCTGTAATAAAATGTCTACAATATTCAAATATTCGTGTAGGTTTAGCAAGAAATGAACTAACAACATTGAAAAAAACAACTGTTGTATCCCTATTTGAGGTAATAAATAATTGGGGATTGAAGGTTGATGAACATTATAAGTATAACTCCACAAGTGGTGAAATAACATTTACAAATGGTTCAAAGATAGTTTTATTAGAATTAAGATATTTACCATCAGACCCCAATTATACAAGATTGGGCGGACAATTATTGACTTTTGGTATAATTGATGAGGCAGGTGAGGTAGATGAAAAAGGAAAACAGATATTCCAATCACGTCTTGGTAGATGGTTAAATGGTGAATTATTAATCAAACCCTTCTTACTGATGACTTGTAATCCATCTAAAAACTTCTTGTATAGGGACTTTTATATTCCAAGTCAAGACAATACACTACCCGAACATAAAAAGTTTATCACAGCACTTGTATTAGACAACCCATTCATTACAGATGTATATGTTTATAACCTACATAAGACATTATCCAATTCAGATAAGGAAAGATTGATAAATGGTAATTGGGATTATGATGACGACCCAAATACTCTTATGGATTATGAAACGATATTAAGAATATTCACAGATAAAAAACCTGATGTTGAAAAACCCACTTATTATATTAGTGCGGATATTGCATTCACAAGTGATAATGCAGTGATTATGGTGTGGGAAAATCTAACATTAGTAGACATTATAGTAAATCCAGAAGGGAAAATAGAAGATGTAATTAAAGATAAGGCAAAAGAATATAAAGTATTCCCCAATAATATCAGTTATGATAGTGATGGTGTGGGGAAATATTTAATGAATTATCTAAAATCAGCAAAACCTATTGTAAATAATGCGAAACCATTAAAGGATGAAAACTACGAAAACCTAAAAACACAATTATATTTTAAACTTGCTGAGGTAATTAACAAGGGGGAATTAAAAGTATTAAATACAAAATATCAAGATAAAATTATTGAAGAACTACAACAGGTTAAACACCGTCCAACAGACAGAGTAGGTAAAATAGCTATGGTTCAAAAAGGTGATGTAAAACGAATGTTAGGACGTTCCCCAGACTTTAGTGACGCAATGGCATATAGGATGGTATTTGAAATTAAAGTTGGTGTAACCAAGACATTTCGTATAATGTAATTTAAAAACATAAAGATAAAAAATATATTTATTAAAAAAAAAAGGATATGATAAAAATAAATTTAGAAATTGACGATGAGGTAAAAGAATATTCTTTACCCGAAAGTTGGGATGAACTTACCATTGGTGATTTTGTTAAGTTATTTTCATTTAATAGGGATGGTTTAACAAGAGTAGAATTATATGTAAAGATAATAAATATCTTAACAGATATTGATGAGGAATTGGTTATGATGATGAATGTTGAAGATTTTGAAAAATTGATGGAAGTATTTAAATTTACAACAAAAGAATTAGAGGCGATTAATGTTGAAAGTATTGAATTAGAAGGTGAGGTATATTATTTAAAAAGTGACTTTTCCCAACTTACGATGGGGGAAGTAATTAGTATTGAAACAATATTACAATCAGCGGATGGTAATTTATTCAAAGTAATGGATAAGTTATTGTGTATATTTTTAAGAAAGAAAAAAGAAAATGGAAATTTAGAAGCATTCAAAGGTGAATTTATGAATAGGGTTAGTATATTTCAAAAAGCCCCAATCACAAAAGTTTATAACTTATTCAGTTTTTTTTTAACTGGCGGGACTACATTAGAGGACAATACGAAGGACTATTTGGAAAACCCGCCAAAATAAAAAAAGAAAAGAAAAGTAAATTTGATACTTTAAATAAAAAGACAGAAGTAGATGATAGATTTAAATGGTTAGAAATGGTTTATACATTACTAACAAAATTAAATACAACTGATGAAAAAATATATGAGAAGAATTATATTGGATGTTTAAATTGGATGTCCTATTTCTATCAAAAAAATAAAGTAGAACAAAGTAAAAACGGTAGTTTATGAGTAGTGTAAATATAATTAGTTTAAATCAAGTAGTTGACTTATTTGAGAATTTCTCAGAAAGACATTACTTCTTAAACGATTTTGGTTTTGGACCAACAAGTGAAATAGGGACTTCAAGACAAATGAATTTCCCCTATATGTGGGTTTCATTAAATGAAAATAGTGTAATCAATCCACAAAATAGAACCGCAATACCTGAATTGTCTTTTTCTGTGTTATTTATGGATAAGACAAATATTCAATCAAATTATCTAAATATCAATGGTAATAATAGTGACAATGTCCAAGAGATATTGAGTGATATGTTACAAGTCCTACAAGATTTTATTACAGAGGTTCAGGTAGATTGGGGTAATTATGGTATTATATTTCAAGATACTATTAGTTGTTTCCCCGCAACAGATGAAACACAAGATAAAGTTAATGGATGGGTGGGACAATTTAGTTTCAAATTAAAACATTCAAATTGTATTCTACCAACGGGTGATATTGCACAGACAAACTTATCCCCAATTAACCCTATGACGAGATATTTAACTTGTGATACGGTAACTGCTTGTACAACGTTACAACAATATATTGCACAACAAGTATCAGGTAACACAGGAACACTTATAACAGGTTTTACATATCAAGATAATACATTTACAATATCTGATGATAATGGTGGGGTATTTAGTGCTACTATTAATACTATGACTGGACTTACAGTTAATGGTGATATATCAGGAACTACATTCTATGGGGATGGTTCAAATCTTACTGGTATCATATCAACAGATACTTATGTTACAGGTGGAACATATAATAATTCAACAGGTACTGCAACATTTACAAATAATAGTGGTGGTACGTTTAATGTTACTAATTTCTTTACTGGGTATACCTTTATAGATGAAAACACGACAACACCTTATTTTGATATTATAATCCCAAGTGGATTTGAAACCTCATCATTTAATATAACCCCAAGTAATATTACAATAGAAAATAATGACGCAGCAACATTAGAAAATTCCCAAATATATTTAGATAATGGAACAATACAATTTATATGTGATGATGGTATTAACACTAATACAATTGAAATAAACCCATTTGGTATTATTGGGGTTCCTTATGTTGTAAGTGGGGTATATAATAATTCAACAGGAACTGCGACATTAACAACAGCAACAGGAACACAAATACCTATAACAGGATTTACAACTGGTTCAACGAATACTTTTGTCACAGGATTTACAAATAATAACAACGTGTTCACTATTTCGGATAATGGTGGACAATCTTATTCAACAACATTAAATACTTTAACTGGATTAACAATAAATGGTAATTTAGATGTAACCACAATTGATGAGGTTGATACAATAGATTTTAATTTAACCGCAACAACAACAGATGCCATAGGACGACTTAAATGGAATGATACAGATGGTACATTAGATTTAGGTTTAAAAGGTGGTGATGTGACATTACAAATAGGACAAGAAGAAGTTATAAGAGTAGTTAATAAAACTGGTTCAAATTTACTTGAAAGTCAATATAAGGTTGTTAGAATAAGAACACAAGCAGAAGGTGGGGCACAAGGACAAAGGTTAGCAGTTTTATTAGCACAAGCAG